>Ga0256840_1000728_pt1 | contig 32919 bp, 37 predicted proteins | sample 355202metaG_FD_185969 | JGI IMG/M metagenome (GOLD analysis project Ga0256840, IMG submission 185969) | Hydrothermal vent microbial communities from Mid Atlantic Ridge, Atlantic Ocean - 355-202 | ecosystem: Environmental > Aquatic > Marine > Hydrothermal vents | place: Atlantic Ocean: Mid...
ACATAGTGTAGATTTAGCCTATCTTCATCTTCTAAAATCTTCTCTTTTTGAACTGCTCTTTTGTAACTCTCATCAAGAAACTCTCTATTTTTTACTCTTTTATAGACCCCCACAAGCTCTATTGAGTTGTATTCAAAAATAAGTGGAGATGATTTGTTATTTTTTTCTCCCAATCTATCTACAACTATCACACTCTCAAACTCAAGCCCTTTTGATTTGTGTATGGTTAAAATCTTAACCCCTTCATTATCCTCTTCTTTTGCCTTTATGCCCAACTCATCACACTCAAACAAAAAGCTCTCAATACTAGAGTATGTGCTACAAACTTCTAAAAACTTAATTAAGTCCATATCGTTACAAAACAGCCCAAACTCTTCTATGATTTTTCTCACAAGTGTAACTAACGGCAAATCAAAATCAACAAAACCAACATCCAAATCACAATCTATCTGCTTACCAATAGACACTAAAAAATTACACCTATAGAGTTTATCTCCAAAATAGGCATACTTCAAAAGATCTATTATCGCCTTTATAGTTTTAGTCTCTACAAGAAGCAAGTTTGCCTCATTTTGAAAAGCTATCTCTTTAAACTGCTCCTCCAAATAGAGCTTTATAGCCAAAGCATCTTTGTTTTGGTGAGTAAGTATGGCTATATCTTTTGGTGAAGCTCCACTTTTTAGTAGCCTCTTAAGCTCATCTTTTACTAGCTCAAGCAACTTCTCTCCACTAATTATACTAACAAAACCATCAACATCACTATTTACATGTTGAATTTCATAGCCTTTGATTTTATGCTCAAATGTGCTATTTACAAAATCGACCACATGTCTTGAGCTTCTATAGTTGGTATCTAAACTCTCTTTTTTTAAATTATATCTCTCCTTAACATAACCAAAGAGCTCCTTAGCTCCTCCTCTAAATCTATAGATAGACTGTTTTATATCTCCAACACAAAACAAAGACCTAAACTCACTAGCTCCAAACCCAGCAACCGCTTCATTAAAAAGTGGCTCTAAAATCCTATACTGCATTGTACTTGTATCTTGAAACTCATCTATGAGTATATGTTCACACCTACTGTCCAATCTAAAGTATAAAAAATCACTTCTTATTTCATCTTTTAAAAGGTTGTATAGTATGTTTGTCACATCGCTAAAACTTAGTCTATTTAGCTCTTTGTTTGTCTTTAAAATCGCCTCTTTATATATCTCAAAAAGCCCGAAAAGCTCGCTTAAAAGATAGCTCTCCCTAACTTGCATCTCTTTTTTTATCAAGCTCTTTAACTCAAAAAACCTCTCATCCATTTTTGCACAAAAGTATTTTTTAAAATAGTGGTGCTCCTTCAAACTCTCTTTTTCAAACACAGATTTTTTGTAAAGCTCCTCAAAACTCTCAACATCAAAAGTCTTAATTGCACTCTTGCTAGCCCCGCTTTTTTGGGTTATCTCTTTTAACTCCTTAGCAACTCTTAAAATCTCTTTTTCAAAATTTCCACCTCTTCTAGCAAGACTAAATCCCTCAAATTCACTCTCTTTTGCATAAAAACTATCTAATAATCCAAATATATCTCCAACTTTTTTCTCCTCATTTATGCAGAAATTGACTAATGACTCATATCTGTTTTTAGCTATGCACAAAGAGAGAAACTTATGTAAAACCCACTTTTGAAGAAGCCTGTCTTCTGTGGTAAAATCCGGCATAAGCCCACTATAGAGTGAAAACTTTCTTAAAACCTTTGCAAAAAATGAATCGATTGTAGATATAAGAAGATCATCTTTTAAAAATCCTTCCAAAATTTTGCTCTTATTTTTTAAAAGATACTCTTTTGAAAATCCAGTAAGTTTGCAAATCTCCTCTAGCTCACCTCTATTTTCAAGATTCAATAAAACCTCACAAATCCTACTCTTCATCTCACTTGAAGCTTTATTTGTAAAAGTAAGTGTTAAAATGGAGGTTGGCCTTGCACCTAGATACAAAAGTGAAATATACCTAACAGAAAGTGCATAGGTCTTACCACTTCCCGCACTAGCTTCCAATGCCAAGTATGGCTCAAACCTACTCATCCCTCTCTCCCGCAAAGCCTAGTGTATGGACAGTATTGGCACTCTTTCAAATCTTCGCTCATCTCATACCCATTGATTGGCTTTTTAAGCTCTCTTAAAATCTCTTCCAATCTTTGCAGCTTTTCGCTAAACATACTCTCACTCACAAGCTCACCACCATTTAGATCATAGTAGCAAACCTCTTCTATATCGAAGCCAAATTTTTTCGCTAAAAGATAGTAAAATTCAAGCTGGAAATTACTCTCGCTCCTAAGAGAGTTCTTTGTTGCTTGCTTGATTTTGCCACTTTTGTAGTCTATTATAGTTAGTTTGTTATCTTTTTTATCAATTCTATCAATCTTGCCCTCAATCTTAAAACCATCAAACTCTACATGTAAAGACCTCTCTAAGTCAAAAATCCTATAACCCTCTTTAAATCTTCTCTCTTCATTTTGTGCAAATTTATCCAATTTTTTAAGCCAAATATCTACTAAAAATCTATCTTCTATTGAGTTTACCTCATCATTTAAAAACTTATGCAATCTTTTTAAGACAAGCTCCCTGCTTACATCGTTTAAATCTAAAAAACTCCTATGGAGTGCTTTATGAAGAAGAGTTCCAAAATCTTTTGAATCCAAGCCCTCTTTTGGCATAGAAGCCTCTTTTATATTTTTTATGTAGCTATAATAAAACTTTCTTTTACACCTAAGAAGAGTGGCCAATTTTGAAGCTGAAAGTACTTTTACAGCATGAGGAGAATCTATACTCTCTTGCAAAAAAAGCTCCTTTTTAGAGCCACTTTTTAGCATAAAACCAAAATAGGACTCCTCATCCACCTTTTGAATTTTGCTGCTCAAATTTAGCTCATCTAAGAATCTTGAAGGCATGCTTTGCTCATTTTGAACAAAACTTATGGCTACCTCTTTGGCACTACTCATAAGGGAGTTATAAAAATAGCGTTGTAAATTTTCTCTATCTTTTGTGGTTGGAAGCCCTACTGACTCTCTTAAGTAAGAGTTTATAAACATATCTTTTTGGCTTCTTTTTGGCACAAACTCATCACTAAAATCAACTATAATCACCCCCTCATAGCTAACTCCCCTACTCTCTAAAAGCCCCATTACTGTAACTTTTCCACCTCCAACATCATCTAAGCTTCTACTTTTGAGTCTATTTAAAAAGAGTCTAAAGGCATCTTTGAGTGTCAATTTTTCTACTCTTTTTAGAAAATTTTCAAACCTATATAGCTCTTCTTTATATATACTCTCATCACTCTGCAATTTTTTTAAAATCTGCACAACTTCATTGACGCTCAATTTTTTATGCCAAATTTGCCTAATCTCATCTATGAGGTTTTGCTCAATTTGTAGTCTATTTACTCTATAAAAATTCTCTATCTCTTGAAGTCTCAAAAAGCTATCGAGTGCCTCGATTTTTTTATAAATCTTTGTTTGAGCAAAACTCCTACCCATAGCAAAGTTAAGATTTTTATGCCTATCAAACTCTCTTAAAAGCTCCGCCATATCTTCACTAGGAGTAACAACTACAATCTTGCTTGGCTCTATGCCACTATTAACAAAGCTAGCTATACTCTCTTGAACAAATGCACACTGCATGGCTCTGCTTGAAAAGGCTTTTATGGCTACATTTGGATTGGCTCTTGTTAAAGGATCTTTTTGCAAAACTCTCTTTTGGCTCAGATCTAACTCATACTCATAACCAATCTCTAAATCAAACTCTTTAAATGAGTTAATGATCTTTTTATTGTAACTATCTACTTTTAATACAACCCTAAATGGCACAACCTTGGCAATCTTTTCAAACAGCTCCAGCTCAAACCCATTTAATAAACCCTCTACATGTAAACAAAACCCTTTAGAAGATTTCAGGTACTCATAATTTAACTCATAAAGCTCTTTTAAATTTACTCTATCAAATAACTTCTTCTTATCTAACAAAGCTTTGTATCTAGATAGTAACTCCTCTAAAATCTCAAGATGCTCACTAAACTCTGCATAGGTGTCTTTGGAGCTTAATTCCTTCAGGCTTACACCATTTTGAGCCAACTCCTCAAAAAAGCCAAATATAAACTCAGAATTTTTTAGAAATGCTAAAAAATCTCTATCGATTCTAAGTTTTGAAAAATTTTGAAAATCTGAAGCCTCTTTTAGAAGTAAAACTCTAGTGTCTTGATCTGCTAAAGTTCTATCTGGTACAATCACACTTGATTGCTCCAAATCTGAGATGGTAATTGCTTTTGGAAGTAGCTGATTTGAGTCTAAAAAAGATGCCCAAAACTCTCTTAGACACCTACTTGTAGCAAATACTTGGATCATTTATGTCACCATTTTTTTGTGACATTATAGCATCATTTTGTAGCATTGATTTCATATTTATTAAAACTACTATACTCACCTATCTTTATCTTGGTTAAAATTTGCCACCTACCTGGCAGTTCAATCATAACATCTTCTATTTTAAAAATCCCATTTTGATCACTATTTGTTAAATTATATTTTTTATTAAAATCATTTTTATCTGGTCTAGTGATCAAAAGTTCTATTGAAGCACTATTTATATCTTGTGAGTCATCTTTATTTAAAATTTTAAATTCAAAACTATTTGGAGAATTTAATTTAAATTTTTTTGTTTCATATACTATCTTAAATCTTTCATCAAACTTTTTTTGATTATTTATAATTGTATTTATATCTTCATCAACTTTCTGATACTTTTCAAAATAGTAGCTATCCATCTGCACTGGATTATCAAAAGCAATTTTTAAAACAACACTCACTGCAAAAACCATAAACAACAAAACAAGAACTATAGCATGTGGCCAATAATTTCTCTCTTTTTTAAGACTACTCATTTTTAAATTTCCTTTTTTGATAAAAATAACCAAATACAACAAAAATTAAAAAACCATATATTCCATATCTAAGTATATGATAAATAGTTCTATTTGTACTGCCTATTGCACTTTCTAGCTTTATATTTTTACTTTTTGCAACCTGCTCTGCAATATCGGCATAACCATTAAGCATTGCAACATTATACTTATCTTCCATTTTTGGATTAGCTAAAATAGGAATAATAGAACCACTCCAAGAAAATGGACTCAGTGTCATATCTTTATCAAAAAGTTTAATAGCATCAGATGAATTATATATATCAACCTTTTGATTATCTCTTGCTAAGAAAAGGAGGATGAATGGGGATCGAAGATCTTTTGAAATACCTTTTACAAAATCACCTATTTTTTTATTTTGAACTCTTTTTACAACATAAATATAGACCGAGACACCAGTTTTTTTGTAAAGCTCTTCCCCCATTTCGTTAATCTTTTTAGAAACTCTTTCATTTAAAATATCTTCATTTTTTAAAACAAAGGAAGCTTCAAGATTAACTGCCATAAAGAGAGCGCAGAGTAAAAAAACTCCACGCTTAAAAAGTAAATTGAACAAAAAACTTACCCAATAAAGAGATGATTGGAAGTTAAAACTGCCCAAGCAGCAACAATACCCATAACTATTAAGCCTAAAGTTATAATCTTATCCATAGCAATATCCTATTGTATTAATTTTGCATTATCTTTATCTATCATTTTAATAGATTGAGGATTGGTTATTTTATACGGATTTTCAGCCGCAACTTGTTGTGCTTTTATACCCCAAATTGTCAAACCTGCCAAAATTGATAACAATAAAGCCGTAGCTATCAACATCCCTGTAATTCCATCTAATCCAAATATATTTCTATTTGTGTTTTCCATCTCAAATCCTTATTGTGAAAGTGAGTTAACATACTTGCCAACTGCAAGTTTTTGTATATCGCTCAAGCGGCCGTCATTAAATTTAGGCATTACTCCTATATTTCCAGCTTTTCCGCGGTTTAAAACATCAACCACAAATTCAGGCTTTCCATAATTTTTTAGAGAAGGTGAATTTCCACCCATACCATCACCATTTTGTCCATGACAACCAGCACAAACTGCCCATAAGCTTTCACCTTTTGCAACTAAATCTGGATTTTTACTTTTTCCTAGTTTAGCAATTTTCTCCACCATATATGCTGCAACGGCTTTTGCATCATCACCTTGAAGTAGCCCAGCAGGCATCTCTCCCAACGGATAATTTAAACCTTTTGAACCCTTTAAAATAACATCAACTATAGCAGCTTCACTTCCCCATACAGTCAAATCTGCAGCTTTACCATTAATACCATCACCAGTTACACCATGACAAGGAGCACACTGTACAAAGAATACTCCCTCACCCATACCCATTAGAGTCTCTTCGTCTGGGTTTGCCCACTTATTTTCGAATTTAGTATTGTACTTTTGTACCTCTTCATTGTATTCACCTATCTGTGAATATCCATTGAGAGGATATCCTATTAGAAAATACCAAAGTCCCCAAACTATAGTACCTAAAAAAGCTAATGACCAACCGATTGGAAGTTCATTTTTGTACTCACCAATTCCATCCCAATTCTCTTCAGCTAATTCACCAGTACTTTTATCCTCTTTCATTTGCTTTATATACTTAGCAACAACAAATACAGTAATAAGTATAATAGCAGCTGCACCTAAAAGTGCAAGCATATTTACATTATCATTTAGCCAATTCATCTATCGCTCCTTTTTTTTAGCGGCTCTTTTGGTTCAACTAGAGCATCATCAATTTCATCATTTAGTGCAATTTTTGCATAATCTTCAAAATCTTTGCCACCCTTTTTCTTAGATGTATAAAGATAATAAACATAAGAGTAGAAGATAACTGCTAAAAAAACACTACCAAAGGCATATGCGTAAGCTTGAAGCTCTCTAATTGTTCCCATATCCACAATTTAACCTTTTATTTTAAACTATTTAAATATGCAATAATTGCAACTATCTCTTTAATTTCGCCTCTTTTAAGTGCCTCTTTTACCTCAGGTGATTTCATATTTGCAACTATCTCTTCAGCTTCTTTTAAAGCTTGTGCCTTAGCCTCTTCTAGCGTACCAAGTTTTGGCATACCAGACTTATCATAAGGTACATTAAATACCTTCTTAACTGTTAAAGCCTCAGCATAAGCAGTCTCTATATCAGCAACATTTTTAAACATATGAGGATACTTAGGCATTATTGAGCCTGGAACAATCTCAGCTGGATTTAACATATGGTTTTCATGCCAATCTGTAGTTCTATAGTTTCCAACCCTCATCAAATCAGGTCCAGTTCTTTTTGAACCCCAAAGAAATGGTCTATCATACGCATACTCACCACTTAAACTATACATTCCATACCTATCTGTTTCAGACTTAAAAGGACGAATAAGTTGAGAGTGACAAGCATTACAACTATCTTTTATATATACATGACGCCCAGCTAACTGTAAAACAGTATAAGGTTTTGTACCTACTACTGGTCTAGCACTATTCATAAAATCTGGCAAAATTGTCACTATACCAGCATAAGCTATAACTATAAACACACCTACTGCAAAAAAGAACGGATTTCTCTCTAACCAATGAAACATTTTATTCCTCCTTTTAAGCTGCCATAGGTGAAGCAAACTGAGGTTCTTTCTCAATTGCCTTACTTGCAGTCATTGTTTTGTAAAAATTATATGCAAACATCATAAATCCTATAAGATACAAGAGACCTCCAAGACCCCTAATAACATAGTAAGGATGTAGTACATTTACAGTATCTATGAATGAATAAGCCAAATTTCCATACTGGTCGGTTGCTCTCCACATCATACCTTGAGTAATCCCTGCAATCCACATGCTAGAGAAATACAGTACTATACCAGTAGTTTGAATCCAAAATTGAGATTCCATAAGCTTTTTGCTATATATCTCTCTCTTAAACATTCTTGGTGCCATATGAAAAAGTGAACCAACGATCATAAAACCAACCCAACCAAGGGTTCCATCATGAACATGACCAGGAATCCAATCTGTAAAGTGTGCTAAAGCATTTACAGACTTAATTGCCTGAATAGGTCCCTCTAGTGTTGAAAACATATAAAATGTTGAAGCTAAAATATAAAACTTTATAAGCGGATTCTCTTTTAACTGTCCCCACTCACCTTTCATTGTTAGAAGCATATTGATTGCACTTCCCCATGAAGGTAAAATCAACACAACAGAAAATATTGAACCCATAGTTTGAACCCAATCAGGAACTGTAGAGTAAAGAAGATGGTGACCACCAGCCCAAAGATAAACAAACATAAGTCCCCAGAAACTTAAAATAGAAAGTTTATATGAAAAAACAGGTTGTCCTGATTCTTTTGGTAAAAAGTAATAAATCATTGCAATAATTGGCACAGTAAATACAAATGCAACAGCATTGTGGCCATACCACCACTGAACCATAGCATCATTAGTACCAGCATACATACTAACAGAGTGCCACCAATCACCAATTCCACCACTTGCAAAGTATGTAGGAACTGCCATATTATTAAATAGATAAAGCATAGCAACTCCCAAGAATGTTGCTATATAGTACCAAATTGAGATATATAATGTTTTCTCTCTTCTTATACCAATAAGACCAAAAATACTCATACCCCAAATAACCCAAACTATAACAATAGCTATATCAATAGGCCATTCAAACTCTGCATACTCTTTTGATGTAGTTATCCCCATCGCTAAAGATATAACAACCGCTACAACACCAACTAAGTAAAGCCAGAAGTGTAACTTACCTAAAAACATTAAAAATGGCGATTCAGCCATAGAAACTTTAAGAACTCTTTGCCCGACATAGTACCAAGTTGCCCATATACCACTTAGTAGAAAGCCAAAAATTACTGCATCCGTATGTAAAGGTCTTAAGCGACCAAATGTACCATACTCTCCAGCTAAATTATTTAGCTCCGGATATGCCATTTGAAAAGCAATAAATACTCCAATTAACATTCCAACTATTCCAAGAATAATTGCTGCAATTGCAAAGTACTTTGCAACTGTATAGTCATAGTTAATCATCCTACTAGGTTGCATGATTCCTCCTAATTTTGTTTTATGTCACAAAAATATCACATAATTGCGGGAATTATAATATATAAACTATACAACTAAGCTTAATAGGATTAATTTTGTGTTAAATGATTTTTATCTAAAAAAATCATTTTAGTGAGAAGCATAATTTATTTTATACCCTAAACCTGGTACATTTTTGATAAATTCTTTGTCAGTTTTTTCTCTAATTCTTTTTATAAATGTCCTAATAGCAGCATCTGTAACGCCTTTATTTGTCCAAACATACTTTTTTATTTCATCATGCAAAACAAATGCTCCCAAATTTTTTACCAATATGGATATAAAAAGTAACTCTTTTTTAGTTAGAGTAATAGTGTTACCATTTTTCACTAAAACCTTTTTTAGTTTATCAAACTGATAACCATTTCCTAAATCAACCAACTGATCAACAAGATTTAAATTTTTGATAACTATTTCTATTGTACTCATTAACTCATCAGGATCAATCGGTTTTATAAGATACTTATCTATACCTATGTCTATAGCTTTAAGAAGTCTATCTCTCTCACTAAATGCGCTTAATACAATGATTGGAGTCTCTTTTGAGAGTTTTTTAATCTCTTTTGACATCTCTAAACCATCAAGTATGGGCATCATTATGTCAGTTAAAACTATATCGGGTTTAAATTTTTTAAACTTCTTTAAACCATCTTCACCATCTCTAGCAAGTATAAACTTTTTAAACTCATCTGAAATGGCACTATTTAGAGCATTTCTCAACTCTACTTCATCTTCTACAAATAAAACGGTTAAATCTTTTAATTTACTCATTTTATATCTCCTTTTCTTTACAGACAGGAATTTTTATCTTAAAACATACCCCACCTTCTATATTTTCAACATCCATACTACCATTCATGCTATTTTGAACTATCATTCTACTCATATACAATCCCACTCCTGTTCCACTACTAGCATGTTTTGTCGTAAAATAGGGTTCAAATACCTTATCTATGATACTTTCACAAATTCCACCTGCGTTATCTTTAAACACTACCATAGCATATTTTTCATTAAACTTTTTTATTTCTAAAACTATAACACGATTATTTATGTCATTTTTTATAAATGCATCCTTCGAATTGTTTAAAAGATTTATTAAAACTTGTGAAAATTCACTCTTATAACCTTCTATTTTAACCTCTTTAGAACAAATTACATCTAATCTTATGTTATACTTCTCAAGAGTTCTTTGCATAACTATCATAGCTTCATCAAGAGCTTCTCTAACTAAAAATACCTCTTTTGGTCTATGAGGATTAAAAAAATTTCTAAAATCCTCTATAGTGTCACTCATCTTTTTTATAACATTTTTAGCTTCTTGATACACCTCTTGAAACTCATCTGTATCTAAATTTTTTCTTTTAAAAACTTTTTTTATTTTATAAAGAATTATTCCTAGCTCACTCAATGGTTGTCTCCATTGATGAGCAATATTTCCTATCATCTCTCCTAAACTAGCAAGTCTTGCTTGTTGAAACAAAAATCTATCTTTTTCTCTATTTTTTTCAACCTCTTCTTTAACTCTTTTTTCTAAATTTTCATTTAACTCTCTTAACTCTTGAGTCTGCTTTTTTACTCTTAGTTCCAAAGTTGAGTTTAACTGCTCTAACTCTTCTTCTTTCTTTTTTAGCTCTTTTGTTAATTTGACATTTTCAGTTACATCATATCTGATTGCTATAAACTCTTCAATTTCATCATTCTCATTAACCATAGGGATAACTGTTGTATTGACATAAAAAGTTGAGCCATCTTTTGCTAAATTTTTAACTGTAGAGACATAAGTTTTTTTTGCTAATATTGTATTCCATAACCTTTCAAAATTTTCTTTAGGAACATCTGGATGTCTTATGATATTGTGGTTTTTACCAATTAGCTCCTCTTTTTTATATCCAGAAATTTTACAAAACTCATCATTGACAAAGGTTATAATGCCATTTATATCTGTTTTGGAAACTATATTGCTCGACTCAATAGCTTCTTGATATCTTTTTAAATTCATCCCCTAACCGCCAAAAAACCCTCATAAGCTATATATATACCATAACATATAATAACAATAGATGCAACCTTAACCATGGTATCTCTAAAAATACTACTTTTTAAAAAACCTACAATATAACCAAAACCTAAGAGTACTGGTATGGTTGAGACTCCAAAAATAAACATTGTAAATGCTCCCATAAAAACAGAACCAGTAGCTGCAGCACTAATAGCAAAAAAGTAAACTAATCCACAAGGAAGAAATCCATTTAAAAGTCCCAACCCATAAAAACTAAAATATGATTTTGAATGAATAAGAGATGAAAAAATTTTTTTTACTATTCCATCTTTAGATATAGTACACTCCAAAGAGGTTAAAAATCTAATTTTACCCATCAGAGATAATCCCATAAGAACCATTATAATTCCAACAAAAAAATATAAATATCCGGTAGAAGTTTTAGAAAATGAAACTACACTACCAATGTAGCCAAAGATAGCTCCCAAAAAGGTATATGAGGTTACGCGTCCTAAGCTGTAAAAAAGATGAGAAAAAAACTGATAAAGCTTTGTAGAGTTTGAGTCAATTTTTGCACTACTATAAGCAACTATAAATCCTCCACACATCCCTATACAGTGACCTAAACTACCAAGTAGTGCTACACTTACAATTGTAAAAAAACTTATAGACTCCATTATAAACTATTTGCAAACTCTTTAAAAATATATTTACTCTCATGAGGACCTGGGCTTGCCTCCGGATGGTGCTGTACAGAGAAAATTGGTTTATCAATATACTTTACACCCTCAATTGTATCATCAAATAGATTTATGTGGGTAACTTTTGCAATGTTGCATATCTCTTTAGGAACATTATAATTGTGATTTTGTGAAGTAATTTCTACAATTTTACTATGTTGATTTTTTACAGGGTGATTACTTCCATGTTGACCAAATTTTAATTTATATGTAGGATAACCATGTGCTATACTAAGAAGTTGATGACCAAGACAGATAGCAAACATCGGAATGTTTGCCTCTATGAGCTTCTGTATCTTTTTAACTTCATTTTTTAAAACTAGAGGATCGCCAGGACCATTAGATAAAAACAGACCTTTTATTTCACCTTTTTCATATCTTTTAATTACTTCATCTGTATCAAAATTACTTGGAATAACCTCCACCTCAAGCCCAACTTCACAAAGCTCATTCAAAATATTTCTCTTAACTCCAAAATCTATTGCCAATATCTTTTTATTTAAACTATTTGAAGCACTTTTATATGCTAATTTTTTGTCATCCCACGCTCCAGATCTGTGTATATAAGGCTCTTTAGTGCTAACTCTTTCTATATAGTTAATCTCCTCAATACGAGGTGATTCTTCTAAAATATCTTTTAGTTTGTCTTTAGATTTTACCTCTGTTGAAGCAATCATCATTTGAGGACCACTATCTCTTATGATTTTTGTCAAAAATCTTGTATCTATTTCACAAACTCCTAAACAATTATGCTTTTTCAAAAAATTCGAAAGTGAATCAGTTGCTCTAAAATTTGAAAATGTCTCATTTAAACTTCTTACAAACATTCCACTTGCATGAATTGTGTTACTCTCTAAATCATCATCATTAGTACCTACTATCCCAATTTCTGGCATAGTGAAAACTACAAACTGACCCGCATAACTAGGATCACTCATAATCTCCTGATAACCACTCATAGCTGTATTAAAAACTATTTCACCAACCCTTGTACCATCGCATCCAAAGCTTTTCGCTTCCAAATAAACACCACTCTCCAAATAGATATATATAGGTTTCAAATTCATAAAAGCAATCCTTTTTTTCTAAGCTCCTCTTCATAGAGTCTCTCAAATATTAAATCATATTCACTACTACCAGGAATCAATTTTCTCTTGTAATTACTTATCTTCTCAATCACAATCTCTTCAACATCCTCAAAGCTATTCAAATAGCTCTCAATTGCGTTATAGATTATATTTTTTATACGATTTTCACTCACACTGTACTCTATAAGATCCTCTTTCCATAATCTTTCTTGAATCTTATGAGCCAAATCACTGTATCTATCTTCATAAGATAGAACAACTCCATACTCTCCTGCAAGTTTTTTCTTTATAAGCCAAAACATATTGCGTCTATCTACTTGCATAAACTCCATATCATCTTCATTTTCATCTAAAATTTCATCAATCCTAGCTTCAAGAGCCATCTCTTTTTTTATATCCTCTTCAATAAACTCTTGAGCAACTTTTATAACAGGTTCTATCCCACTATTAAGAGTTACAAACCCACTATTTAACAAGTCTATAGCTATTTTATTTGCAATATATGGTGCATGAGGTAACCTGATTTTCATTAACAGACCTTACTTTAGAATTTTGTTTATTTTATCTAAAGTAAGGTAAATATCTTATTAGATAGTATTTATTTGTCTATTTAATTCTCAACAAATTTACTAAAGAACCTAAAAATGATTTATAGGCACCTCAAAAAAAATTTTAGAGGTGCCCTTATTTTATATCTGTAAAAGGTGGCCCCTTTCTCAATCTTTGGGTAATTTGTGAAGCCTTTTTAGGATCCATCTTTGCCATAATTTTTGAAACTTTTTTAGCCTGTAGCGTAAACAAAACTGCTGCTGCTTCATTTATTGGTAATTCTTGAAGTATATTTGCAGCAGCCGAATCTTTCATTTTTGCATAGCTTTCACTTATTTTGTCATCTTTAGCACCCTTGATCGCTTCAAGTAGTTTTTTATTCTCTTCTATAAGTTTTTTTATATTTTCCTCTTTAGCTTTAATTTTCTGCATTGTTGCATTTAAATCTTCTCTCTGTTTTTTAAGACTCTCTCTTTGTTTGTCAAAAAGAGCATTTGAAGCTGCTCTTAGTGCTTCAAATGATTGCCTGGCCTCATCAATCTTTTCAACCTCTTTTAAAAGCTCACTCTTTCTCTCTTCAAAAATCTTTGTACAATCAACACTTGCACCATTTAAACCAACTAAACTTATAAAAATAATAATAAACAGTCTCAAATCTAACTCCTATTTGCAAATAACATCATAGATACTTCATCCATATCTAACTGCTCTTGTCTTTTTAATTTTTTCATAAACTCTTCAAAGTCCCTTCCCTCTAAGTACTTCATCTTCTCAAACTCTCTTAAGGCATTTTTATATTTTTGTTGAAGCTGAGCTACCTCTTGGTTGGAAATTTCATAAGCTTTTTCTACTTCACTCATCTCTTTTCTTAAAATTGACAAATTTTCTCTATACACATTGTACAGCTGTATATTTCCCTCCTTTGGAGCTATCTGTGAGCTTATCTCCTCTTTTAAGGATTCTAACTTTTTTTTAAGCTGAGTGTTTTTATGTCTAGCCTTTGCAAGATGGGTTTCTACCATATCCATATGCTGTTTTTTTATCTTTACTATTGGGGTAAATTTGCTGGTCATTTTACTGTCTCCTTTAACTTGAGCCTTGTGCTATGCACTCTCTGTGAGAAAGCCCAAGTTAAATTCCTCTCACTAAAGCACGAGCTGACGCTCTGCAAGAGTTTTTTTAACTGTCTCCTTTCTTAGGGGTAAAGCCCCTAAGAAATTCCTCTCACTAAAATACAACCTTGCGGTCATATGAGAAACTATATATTTTACTACTTCTCTACAAAACTATTGTGTCATTTCTATCTGGACTTGTTGAGATTATGCCAACTTTTGTTTGAGTTAGCTCCTCTATTCTTCTTATGTATCTCTTGGCGCCCTCTGGGAGTTTATCAAAATCGCTAATTCCTTCAACTTTATCCCAGCCCTCTATCTCTTCATAGATAGGCTTAACTCTATCTAAATTACTTGGCATATAGTCTATCTGCTTACCATCTATCTCATAAGCTACACATATCTTAATCTTCTCAAAACCATCTAGCACATCTAGTTTCATCAAAGCAAACTCATCACATCCGTTTAATCTTGAGGAGTATTTTACGCTAACTGCATCAAACCATCCACATCTTCTTCTTCTACCTGTTGTTGTACCCACCTCTCTTCCAACATCGGCCATTCTCTTTCCATCTTCACCAAAATCTTCTGTAGGAAATGGACCATGCCCTACTCTTGTGGTATATGCTTTAACAATCCCTATAACCTTTCCTATGTCTTTTGGATTTATACCAAGTCCCGTGCAAGCCCCTGCACTAACTGTAGATGAGCTTGTAACATAGGGGTAGGTTCCATGGTCTATATCTAAAAGTGTTCCTTGAGCACCCTCTAGCAAGATTTTTTTATCTTCATCTATTGCTTTCCAAACCAAGTTGGTTGTGTTTGCTATAAATGGCTCAAGCTTCTCTTTATAACCCTCTAGCTCCCTAAGAAGCTCCTCTTTTTTTGGAGTCTTGATTTTGAGTGCTTCATATATGGGTCTATTTATCTCAAAACTCTCCAAAATTGAATCACAAAGCTTTTTAGTATCTAAAAGCTCTCCCACTCTATGTCCTGTTCTGTTTATCTTGTCGGCATAAGCTGGACCTATGCCCTTACCTGTTGTTCCTATGGCTTTATCGCCTTTTAGTTTTTCTCTTGCTATGTCTATTTGAGCGTGGTATGGAAGGTTTAGGTGTGCTTTATCGCTTATAAATAGTCTTCCTTCTAGATTATCAAACTGCTCCATCTCTTCAATGATGGAAGAGGGAGATAAAACAACCCCATTACCCACTATGTTTATGGCATCTTTGTTTAAAACTCCTGATGGTATGAGATGAAGTGCATATCTCACTCCATCTACCCAAATAGTATGACCAGCATTATGACCACCTTGAGATCTACATACCATGTCATACTTTTGAGCAAGCATATCTACAATCTTGCCCTTTCCTTCATCTCCCCATTGGATTCCTACTATCAAATCTGCTTTGCTCATATCTTCTCTTTCGTTAAATTTTCTATCAGCGCGTCTGTATATATACCAAAACCGCTAGACTCTAATCCTTCGCTCTTGTAAGTGCCACCCTTGGCTAAAGTAGAGTTGTTATAAATAAATCTAAAATAGAGCTCATCATAGTACCTCATCTTAACATAGTAAAGTGGTGACAAGCAAACACTCTCATAAGAGCAATTCCTTGCAAGCTCTCTCATCTTTTCAAGCTCTACTTTTATGCTCTCTGGCACTACTTTTAAAACTTCCTCTATTTCCTCAATGCTTTGTAGTGAGGCTAACTTATCTAGCCAATCTACCCTCATAGAGAGTATCTTTTGCAATTCACCTCTTTCAAAAACTCCCAAATCTAAGCCTAACTCATTTGAGATGATCTGAGGAATCTTGATATTGCTTACATGTAAAAGTGGCTGAAGATTAAATCTTTTAAAAACTGCTCCACAAATCTCAATTGAGCTTACCAAATCATCACTACCTATAAACTCAGCTCCAATCTGATTTATCTCTAAACTTGGGTACCTAAAAACCGGCTGAATGTAAAACCACTTTTTCTGCTCTATGCTTCTGCCTAGCCTCTTTGTAAGCAACCTTACCACATCTTGAGTAGAATCAGCCCTAAGAGATATGAGGTTATTTGACTCATCTGAAAAGCGAATTATCTCTTTTGTCCCTAGAGTTTTGTGCTGGTGATAGGAGAAAAATGGAGTTACAATCTCCTCAAAGCCTCTATCCTCCAAAATTTCACTAGCAACCGCTTCAATCTCTCTTTTTAGCTTAGCGCTACTTCCAAAGTAGAGCCTACTTCCATTTGGTATCTCATGCTCTTTTATCATTTTGTTATCTCTTTTGTAAATATAGCGTTTGCTGTCCCATCATATGCTCTTCTTCCAAGCTCATCCAAAGCTAACTCTATGGCATTGAGAGTCCAAGAGAGCTCATATGGTTTAACGAGCCCCATGTGATTTATCCTAAAAAGGGTATTTTTAACATGCTCTTGACCACCTGCAATGTTTACTTCATACTTTGTTTTTAAAATCTTTCTTATCTTTGGAGCATCCTCATCATAGACAGCACTCATAGCTCTAGCCGGAGTTTTTGGAAAAATCTTTAACCCAAGAGCCTTTAGTGCCTCTTTTGTAGCATCGGAAGATTTTTTAGTCTCCTCATAAAGCTTTTCAAACCCAATCTCTCTCATCTTCTCAAGCATAGCCTTTAGACCGATTATAAGCGTGGTTGCAGCAGTATATGCGGTTGTATTTGCCCTTTGCTTTTTAAGTTCACTCTTTAAGTTCAAATAATAACCAAAGCCACCATTTTCTATCGTCTCTATAGCGTTACTACTAAGTCCGACTAAAGAGAGTCCAGGAGGTAGCATAAGGGCCTTTTGAGAGCCACTAATTAGAGCATCTATGTTTGAGCAATCTATCTTTTCAACCCCAACAGCTGTTACACCATCAGCTATAACCATAATCTCTGGTCTAATCTCCTTTACTCTGCTTGCAATCTCCTCTACAGGATGCCTAAGGCCACCCGCACTCTCACAAATCTGTATAAAAATAGCATCTATGCTCTCATCCTCTTCTATCGTTTGTATAACCTCTTTGGTTGAAGCTGGAGTATCCCAATCATACTTTAACTCTTTATACTCTTTATTGTAAGCTTCACAAATTTTACCAAATCTCTCTCCAAACTTACCAGCATTTATAACTAAAGCTTTTGATTTACACAAGTTAGTAACACAAGCCTCCATAGCACCAGTTCCACTGCTTGCAAGCATTAAAACCTCAGGCATACCAAAAAGCTCTTTTAAAAGCTCTCTGGTTTTAGAAAAAATCTCTTCAAATTCTGGAGTTCTATGGTGAAGTGTCTCACCAGCCATAGCGATTCTTATATCTTCAGGAACCGGAGTTGGTCCAGGAGTTAATAGTAACATTTATATACCTCTTCCATATATATTTGCTTGATTTTATCTAAAAATTACTTATAACTTACAAAACCAAAAGCAAAATTCCAAACAAAATCCTATATATGCCAAAAGGAACAAAGGTAAATCTTTGCAAAAATACCAAAAATAGCTTTATAACAAAAAAAGCAACTACAAATGAAACAAAAAACCCTACACCCAAGTTTACAAGATTAGCAGAGCTAAACTCCTCATAGTGCTTCAAAAGATCATAAGCAGTAACTGCTCCCATTACAGGAAATGCCAACAAAAAGCTAAACTCTGCACTAGCTTTTCTACTAAGTCCAGCTAAAAGTGCGCCTACTATGGTAGAACCTGCTCTACTTGTTCCAGGAATTAAAGCAAAAACTTGAGCAACTCCAATAATAATTGATTGCTTTAGGCTAACCTTTTCAACATCATCTACTAAAACTCTTTCCTCTTTTATAAAAAATTTCTCTACTATTAAAAATATAACCCCACCGACTATAAACATCCAAGCAACAATCTCAACACTAAAAAGCTCTTTAATCTGATGCGAAAAAACAAACCCAACAGCACCAATAGGCAAAAATGCTATAAAAACCTTAGCCCACAGGTCTATGTGCTTTAAGCTAAACTTGTCTCTATAGTTAAAAAATACAGCCAAAATAGCAGCCGATTGTATAATCACCTCAAAAGCCTTTGAAACACTATTTTGCTCAACCCCCAAAAAGTGACTAGCAACAATCAAATGCCCCGTTGAGCTAACCGGCAAAAACTCCGTAATTCCTTCTATAATTCCCAACATAATTGCATCAAATATACTCATAATTTTCCTACCATCTTTATCAAATCTTTGGGAGTATCTACTATGTAGTCTGCTCCACTCTCAATCAAAACACTTTTTTCTCTAAAGCCCCAAGCTACCCCAATGGAGCGCATATCTGCTCTTTTTGCACACTCTACATCTATCTCAGTATCTCCTACAAATATGGCCTCATTTGGTTGTACTTGTAGCTCTTTTAGAATTTTAGTTACATTTGAAGGGTCTGGTTTTGGCTTCTTGCCCTCGCCTATGCCATATACTGCATCAAACTCCCACTCTCCTAGGTAGATGTATGCACATAGTTTTACAAAGCTATCTGGTTTGTTTGAGAGGATTGCTAGTTTGTAGCCTTTGGTTTTTAAAAAGGTTAGAAGTTTATTAATTTCAGGATATATCTTTGTGTGAGATTTAAACTGTATTTTATAGTGTTTTTCAAAAATCTCTTTGGCTTTTGCATACTCTTTATCACTCAAATTTGACAGTAAATCTTTAAAGAGCTGAGATGAACCTTTGCCTACAATCCTTTTGTACTCACTTAGCTCTAAAGGAGCCCTTTTGAACTCCTTTAAAACATGGTTGCAACTTATGGATATATCTTCAATGGTATCTAAAAGTGTACCATCTAAATCAAAGATAAATGCCTTAAGCATTGCAACTTTGTGTCTCTTTGTAAGTTGCTCCAACAAGCTCACACGCCTTTTTTACTATGTTTTCTATAGTAAATCCAAACTTCTCAAACAGCTTATCTGCAGGAGCACTCGCTCCAAATCTTTTCATAGATATAACTTCATTGGCAAATCTGTACCACTCTAGACCACTTCCTGCCTCTATAGCCAAAGCTTTTGTAGAGCTATCAACAACTCTATCTATATACTCTATATCTTGCTCAACAAAAAGATCAAAACATGGCACACTTACAATATTTGCTTTTACACCTAATTTTTCAAGTTCACAAGCTGCTTGTAAAGCTAGATAAACTTCACTTCCACTAGCCATCAAAGTAAGAGCCGCTCCATCTCTTTTTGCTAAAAGATAGCCTCCATTTTGCACATCTCCATAGGCTCTATCATCTTTTAAGACTGTAAGCTTCTGGCGAGAGCAAACAAAAGCACTAGGTGCACTCATCTGCAAAGCTCTCTTCCAAGCCTTTACATTCTCACTAGCATCTGCTGGTCTCCAAAGATAGAAGTTTGGCATAGCTCTAAATTGGCTTAGCTGCTCAATTGGCTGGTGCGTTGGACCATCTTCCCCTACCCCAATGCTATCATGAGTCCAAACATAAAAGCTCTTCAAGCTCATTAGCGCACTCAATCTTGCTGCTGGTTTTAGGTAATCGCTAAAGATAAAAAATGTTGCACTAAAGGGGATAAATAGGCCATACAGGGCAAAAGAGTTAGCAATAGCAGCCATAGAGTGTTCTCTTATGCCAAAATGTATGTTTCTTCCACAAGGAAAATCACCCATCCCTTTTAATTCACTCTTATTTGAAGGAGATAGATCTGCACTACCACCTATAAATCCCGGAACTGCTTTAGCTATAGCGTTTAAAATGGCTCCATTGCTATCTCTAGTTGCAACATTTTCTCCAGCTTTATACTCCGGATACTCAATCTTGCTAAAATCTGGATTTAAAAGTGCCTCTAAAAGCTCTTTTTGCTCACTGCTTAAATCATTTTCTACAACTTTTTTCCACTCATCTTCAGCCATGCTTCCCTTTTGGATTGCACACTCAAATCTAGCCTTTACATCCTCAGGGATAAAAAACTCTCTATCTGGATCAAAACCAGCCTTTTTCTTCGCATTTTTGATCTCTTCTTCCCCTAAAGGAGCCCCGTGAGAGTGATGAGAGCCTTCTAGTTCACATGCACCTTTGGCTATGATGGTATCTGCAATAATCAAAAATGGCTTTGTTTGATTTTTTGCATTTTCTAAAACTGCATTTATCTCATCAAAATTATGTCCATCAATCTTAGCAACACTCCAACCTTGAGCCTCAAATCTAAGCTTTACATCTTCACTCCAAGCGATGTTGGTCTCACCCTCAATGGTTATGTTGTTAGAATCATATATAACAACAAGATTGTCTAGCTCCAAGTGTCCTGCCAAACTACAAGCCTCGTAGCTAATCCCCTCTTGAAGGTCACCATCACCACACAAGCAGTAAACTTTGTGATCTATTACTTTAGCAGTGTTGCTATTTAAAACATTGCTTGCATACTTCGCTGCCATTGCAAAACCAACAGCATTTGTTATACCTTGACCAAGAGGTCCTGTTGTGACTTCCACTCCAGGAACATCTAAAAACTCAGGATGACCGGGAGTCTTGCTACCCAATTGTCTAAACTCTTTTAAATCTTCTAAACTTATATCATAGCCACTTAAGTGTAAAAATGAGTAAACCAAACTAGAGGCATGTCCTCCACTAAAAACTACTCTATCTCTATTGAGCCATTTTGGATTTTTTGGATTGTGCTTTAGGTGTCTGCTTAGAACTGTAACAATGTCTGCTAGCCCCATAGGAGCTCCTGGATGCCCACTATTTGCTCTTTGAACCATATCTGCACACAAAAATCTTATGGTATCGGCTTGCTTTTGTAGCATTTCTTTATCTTCCACTTTTTATCCTTTGAAGTATTTGTTTATTATCTCTTTTAATTTTTTTGCTAAATTATCCTCTAGCGAATCTGCTTCACTTACTAACTCCTCGACCAAACCATCTCTATGCCCAATTGCCTCATCTAAGCCCAATAGATTTACAAAAGAGTTTTTATGTCCATCATTTAGAGTTGGCTTTCCAGCCTCTTTGCTTGAGCAGGTTGCATCTATGATGTCATCTTGAACTTGAAAAAGAAGACCTAACTTTAATCCAAAATCATAAAGTGTATCTAGCTCTTTTTTACCAAGCTCGCAAATCACACCACCCATAAGCAATGAAGCTGCTATAAGCTTTGCTGTTTTGTTGTAATGTAAAAATCTCAACTCCTCTAAGCTTAGTTTTTTATCTTCAAACTCACAATCAATTGCTTGACCTATAATCATCCCCTCGATGCCGCCATCTCTAGCAAGTATAGAGACAAGCTTTATCTTTATCTCATCACTTAGAGGTGCATTTGCTAAAAGATAGAACGAGTGGGTATTTAGTGCATCTCCAACAAGAGTAGCCGTCACCTCATCATAGACTACATGTAAAGTCGGCTCCCCTCTTCTCAAATCAGCATCATCCATACAAGGCAGATCATCATGAATCAAAGAGTAGGTGTGTAGTAGCTCAATAGCTAATGCCACAGGGTATGAGTTTTTAACTAAAAGCGGATTTGAAGCCTCAACCACGCTTAAAAGCAATAGTGGTCTAAATCTCTTCCCTCCAGCTAATAGCATTTTTGACAAAGCGTCATTAAAATGTGGGTGAAAACTCTCAACTTTTGGTAAATTCTGTTTCAAATAACTTTCAAAATCTTCTAACAAATCAAACCCCTAAATAAACAAAAAATTGAAAGTCATCCCTATCTATAAGCAATTCTATCTTTTTATCTCTACTTTTCTTAAAATATTCTTTGATTTTTTCAACATTTTTAACTCTTTTACCATTAATGCTTAAAATCTTGTCTCCAACTCTCAAGCCAGATCTATATCCTAAATCTGTTTTTTTTAAATCAATTATTTTTAAATTTTTATCAAATTTTATTCCAAACTTTTTTGAGTAAAAACCACTATCAAGAAACCTATCTTTAACCTTTATATCTGATTCTATGAGTGCTTTGCCTCTAAAATACTTCACCTTCAATACCACACCTGGCTTTGAAAAGAGTATAGCCCTTCTTAGCTGCTTGATAGAGTTTAGCATTTTACCATTTATACTCACAATTCTATCTCCAACCTTCAAAGGCTGTTTATTATCAAGCACCTCTTTAACTACAAAGTTTTTTCCTATTTTTTTAAACTCTACTCCTATATCACCATACTTTATTATTCTTTCTTTACTATTTATAAGTCTCTTAATAAACTCACTTCCAACAAACTTTCCACCCTCTATACCCAATCCATAAACATCGCAACATAAACAGGAGATTATACTACTGGGTGAAAGTTTTGCATTTGGAAGATATATGCTATCGTAAATATCATCACTTGTAGCATAATTTCCTACATAAAGAGCATCCTCATCCATACCAGCTATCCACTCACCTATTTTTAACTTATTAGAGCTCCTTAGTTTGACAGCATTCAATGGCTCTTTTGAGCGAAATAGATATAGATTCAAAAGAGGATCATACTTTTCATACTTTCTTTTTGGTTTCGTTTTTAAATAGGCAACTGCTAAATATTTGGAAATAGCAACAGCTTTTATATTGCCAAAATATACGAAAGATTTTAAATTTTTTTTATAGCACTGCTTAAAATCAGGATATGTAAAACTAACTCCATAAGAAGTAGAAAAAAACAAAGCAATAGAGAGAAGCAACTTTAACATTAATTATCCTTGTGAACCTAAACCCCCCATGCTTGAAAACATCTTGGCAGCAGAGAGTTTTTTATTGTCTTCAACCATCTTTATGGCATCATTAATAGCGCTTATCAAAAGAATTTGTAAAGACTCCTTATCTTCTAGGAGCGAATCATCTATAGTAATGTCATTTATTTCACCTTCACCATTTATCTTAACACTCACCAAACCTCCACCACTTTTTGCAACAAATTCTAAATTTTTTGCCTCTTCTTGCAACTTTTGTGCATTCTTCTGAACCTCTTGCAACATCTCACCCATTTTTGAAAAATCTATATTATCAAACATAATCTCTTACTTCTTCAATTGAATTTTTTTCATCTACTAAAACTATATATGGTTTAAACTTACTTCTCTCGTCTTGTGTCATATTTGCATATGCAATTATAATCACTCTATCTCCAATTTGTGCTTTTCTAGCTGCTGCTCCATTTAGGCATATCTCTTTTTTACCATATTCGCCTTCAATAACATATGTAGAAAATCTCTCTGCATTATTTATATTGACAATCTCTACTTTTTGACCTACAACTAACTTTGCCGCATCCATCAACTCTTTATCTATTGTAACTGAACCTACATAATTCAAATTTGCATTTGTTACTACAGCTCTGTGAATTTTACTATATAACATTTCAAATGTCATCAATCATCCTATTTTGATTTTATGCCATTTGTTCCATAGCATCTTTTGGATTTATTGGCTCATCCCAAAACTCCTTTGGAATCAAAAACTCCTCAACAGGAATACCATTTAAGATATGCTCATCTATAATTCTATCTATTTTTTCCTTAGTTAGTCCAATATACATATAGTGCCCTGGCTCGACCAACATAACTGGTCCCATTTGACATCTACCTAAGCAAGATGTTCTTATGGGTAAAACTGTCGTTGTTACTCCCATACTCATAAGCTTATTAGACATGTATTGATAAAGCTCTCTTGTTTGCTCATTAACACAACTAGGTTTTGGCATACCAGGAGGTGAACTCTGCTCACATTTAAAAATATAAAATGCAGGTTGTGGAAATCCCATAACTGATCCTTTCTAATACAAAATTTGTCCGAATTTTACCTAAAACAGATAGATTTTAGCTGAAAATTAATTAAAAAGTTAAAAAATCTTCTGTGAAGGTTTAAAAAAGTAATACCCTTGAGCATATTTAACATCAAGCTCTTTTAAAATTTGACAAATTTTTTCATTTTCTACAAACTCTGCAACAACCTCTATGCCAGACTCTTTAGCAAATTGACTTATAAGTGAGACAATCCTTTTTGAACTTTCATCAGTATCTATATGTTTTATAAGGCTTCCATCTATTTTTAAGAAATCTATATCTAAATTCAAAAGATGCTCAAAATTTGAATATCCACTTCCAAAATCATCTATGGCAACTTTTGCTCCCCTAGCCTTAACAAATTCTATAAACAGTTTTATCTCATTATAATCATCTATAGCTTCACTCTCTAGCAATTCAAAAGTTATTTTATCAAAAATATAACTATTTTTTATAGAAATCTCTTCTAAGTATGCGATAATTTTTTCATCCAATATATCCTCTATGGAGAAATTAATACTAAAATTCAAATTTTTATATGCACTAAACTCTTTTATAGATTTTTTTAAAATTGCCATAGTAATACTGTAGTACATTTTATTGTCTTTTGCAATTTGCAAATATGGAAATATTGTTTCAACTCTACCATCTTCATGCAAAACTCTAGCTAATACCTCATACTTTTCTATCTCTTTTGTCTCTATATTTACAATAGGTTGATAAAAAGGTATAACTCTGTTATACTTTATTGCATCATATAAAATTTTACTCTTATTTATGTTATTTTCAATCTCCTTAGCTCTATTATACTCTTCGCTATACTGCATACACTTAAGTCTATGAGAATCTTTCGCAACCCTAAGAGCAATATCAGCTTTTTCAAAATACGGACTTGAATCACTTATACCTATACATACACTAACTTTAAATTTTAGATTTTCAACTTCTATTTCATTATTTTCAAACCATTCAACTATTTTTCTCGATAGGTTCGAGTAAATTAAGTCTCTATTTTTTTCACTACTGATTAGTATTCCAAAATCATCTGCACCAAGTCTGTATATATTTGCCCCATAAGAGGTAGTCTGCTTCTTTAGTATCTCTCCAACCTTTTTTAAAGTTAAATCTCCAATTTTTGTTCCGTAGTACTCATTTATCTGTTTAAATTTATTTATATTTACTAAATATAAAACATCTTTACCACTACTTTTTTCTATATCTTTTTCATATTTGTATCTGTTATAAAGTCCAGTTAAAATATCGGTTTTTATAGACTTTTTTAATTTATCAGAAACCCTTTTTAGTTTTAAGTTCTCCCTATCTATTCTAGAAAAAAGAAAAATCACAAAGAGTGTATAAAAAATCACAAGTCCAATAATTAAAACAAAAACATAATTTACATTTTTTAATGTTTTTAAGTTTTTATTAAAAAAATTATTATTTATTTCAGCAAGAGTCACTAGTGTATGTTCGTGAGTTATCTTTTTTAATAAGTCTTTATATATAGGAAATTTTTCATATATCATTTTTAAATGGGCGACTATATTTTTATTAATCTTCTCTTGTCCTTTGTCATGAAATTTAAAATTTTCAAGCTTATCAATATTCTCCTTTTCAATAAAATTTTTCAGGGAGTTTTTACTAAGAAATATGTTTGATATTGTACTAATCAAAGAGTGAATGTACTCTACAGGAAACTTATTTTCACCACTCATATGTTCTTTAGGAAACTTTGAAATGGAGTAAAGTAAAAAGGTATTAGAGTTTTTTATCGTACTATTTATGCTATTGAACTCATATATCATCTCAATTTTTTTATCTATATTTACAGCGTAATCATTTTTAAATTTTTTATACAAAGAACCATAATTCTTTTTAAAAAACTCATTTTTTTCTAATTTAGAAATTTCATCTTTTAAATCACTTATACTTCTAACCAAATCATCATTATTGCTATACAAAAATATAGTAGATTCTAAAAATATATAATTTAAATTTATCTCTTTATGTCCAATTTTATCTAAACTTAATTGAACTTTATTGCTATTATAAAAGTAGCCCTCTCTTTGATTATAAAAAATAACCAACAAAGTTACAATTAATATACCTACTAATAAAAAAACTATAGATTTTTTATTAAAAATAGTTCTACTCATCTTCATCCCTATATAAAATTTCACCTGTTAAAGTTTTTAAAAATGCCTCAATATTTTCTACCTCTTCCTTATCCAATGGAAAGCCTAGATTAAAATGAGCCATCTTAATAATAGCATCTTTTAAAGTTTTAGAACTGCCATTATGAAAATATGGTGCAGTTAAAGCTATATTTCTCAAAGTTGGAACTTTAAATACGCACCTATCTATCTCTTTTTTAGTTATGCTAAATTTATCTCCAACACAATCTTCAAACTTATAAATAGTACCAATTTTCTGAAATGAGTTTCCCCCCATATTTATTCCGTTGTGGCATGTAATACAGCCTATTTTCTTAAAAAGCTTATATCCATCTCTCTCTTTTTTAGAGAGTTTTACCTCATCTCTTAAAAACTTATCAAATTTTGAGTCTGGAGTTATAAGTGATTTTACAAATTCTGAAATTGCATCCAATACATCTTTATACTCAATATACTCTTTATTAAAAAGTTTTTTATATTTTGAAGTATAATTTATCCTTTTTTCAATCAAAGACCTACTCATAGCCATTTCAATTGGATTATGAAAAGTATCATCTAGCTGTTTTTGAAGAGTATCTACTCTTCCATTCCAAAATTGTCTAAAATTAAAAATTGAGTTTAAAACAGTTGGGGTATTTATATCGTCTATTTGATTTTTAACTCCTATAGATTTAGCTCTATTATCTGCCCAACCATACTTTGGATTGTGACAACTAGCACAACTTAAACTCTTATCATAGGATAATGCTTTATCAAAAAATAGCTCCTTTCCTGCCAAAGCTAACTCATTATTTATATCAATTTTTCTGGGAATTGGAGTTGTTAGATCTCCAGCAAATACAAAACCTACCAAAGTCAAAATCAAGATTACTTTTTTCATAGCATACCCCTTACAACCTCTTTGTCACTAAAAGGCAATTTATCACCCCTAATTTCTTGAAATGCTTCATCTCCCTTTCCAAGTATTAAAAGCACTTCACTCTCTTTTTGCATCTTTAATGCTAACTTAATAGCGTCCTTTCTATCTTCTTGCACAAAAAGATTCTCTTTTGAATTTATACCTTCCAAAATATCCTTTATAATGTCATCTGGGTTTTCACTTCTTGGATTATCACTAGTTATTATTACCTTTTTTGCATATCTTCTAGCAATTTCACCCATTTTTGCTCTTTTTGTTTTATCTCTGTCTCCGCCTGCTCCAAAAACAACTACTAAATCTCTACCTTTTAAAGATTCAAAAACTTTTTTCATACCATCTGGAGTATGTGCAAAATCTACAATTACTAAAGGATTATGACTCACAATTTCCATACGCCCCTCAACACCAGCAAAATTTGCAACAACATCACATATAGTTTCTAAGTCTGAAATTTTAAGTAGATCTACCGCAGCTAAACTAGCGGTTAAATTGTATAGATTAAACACCCCATATAATGATGAACTAAACTCATATAATTTATCAATCTTTTGTAAAACGGCTTCTATTCCATCTTTTATGCTATAAGCAACAATCTTATATGTTGCAGGATTTTCCAAACCATAAGTGTAACAATTTTTTGGATTAAATCTTATTTTTTTATCATCTTTATTAATAAGTTTTAAAGACTCATCTGAAAAAAAACTACTCTTTATAGAAATATAGTTTTCCAAAGTTTTATGAAAATCTAAATGATCTTGAGTAAGATTTGTAAAAACCTTTAAATAAAACACTAAACCTTCAACTCTTTTTTGAGCAATTGCATGTGAGCTAACCTCCATTACAAAATATTCACAGCCACTATCCATTGCAACTTTAAGATTATTAATCGTCTCAAGTATAGAAGGAGTAGTCAATCCTTTTTTTGCAACTCTCTTATCGTTTACAAAACAACCTCTAGTGCCTTGTAATCCAACTTTTTTACCTAAATCTAAAATAATTGAATATATACATGCAGCTGTTGTAGTTTTACCATTTGTACCAGTAATGCCTATGATTTTTATCTTTTTATCAATACCAAAAAGCTCTATTAATTCCTTGGGGGTTAAAATTTTACAATTTTTGAAATCATGAAAATACTTTTTATTCTGTTGTGTTAGCAAAAAAGCGGAACTTGAATCAATCTCATTAGTATTATCAGTTACATATGAAAACTCTGGATTATCTACTGCTATCTTCACTTTTTTTCACTTTTTTTACAAGAGATAAAAGTTTTTTGTCATTTGGAAACATACTAACAGCACTTTCAAAGTAGCTCCAAGAGATGTCTTTATAACCATTATCTATAAGTTTTTCTAAAAAATCTAAAAAATCATCTTTGTTATAAATTACAACTTTTGTAGAGAACATAATATCTTCAAATGCCTCTTTAAAGCTGTTTTTACTCTCAACTAAAGTTTTAAAATCATCATAGCCAATAACCTTTTCATAGTCAATTCTATCTTCTACAGAACTCTCATAAAAAATTTGCTCTAGTGCTTCTAAAGTAAAGTCTACAGAGTTTAAAATGTCTTCTACTATTTTCTCTGGATTTTCTACACCATTGGTTTTATTAACCAAATAGTACTCAAACAGTGCTATAGCCTCTTGCTCTTTACTCATTGCAAAGTCACTTAGCATTGCTCCAAGCTTTGCCTCTTTTGAACTACTATCAATCTCCAAAGCTTGAGCAAAATTTAGCATTGCCATATCATACTTTCTCTCAAAAAAGAAATCTGTAGCCGATTTTATTAACCCCTTACTTTTATTTATCAAATTTTTCAATCGTATCTTCCATACCTTGTATTATATTTATAACTTCAATCTCTGGGTGTATATCTATTCTTAACTGTCTTTCAATTCCATACTTAAGAGTCTGTCCACTAGAAGCACAACCAACACATGCTCCTTGTAGCTGAACAAAAACTTTACCATTTTTTATATCGAGTAATTTCAATCCACCACCATCTAAAGCCAACATTGGCTTAACTTTTTCTAAGGATTTTTCTACTGCTGGTCTTAACTCTTCATCACTAAAAGGTATCATACTAACTCCAATCATTATATTTTAGTACGATTATACTACAAAAGCTCGAAAAAGAAGTTTAATTTTTAATGAAATATTTATCCAAGGAGAGTAGAAGACCTAAAAGATCTTCTACGGCAATGAGTTTTATACTAACTCAATAAAAGCCATAGGAGCAGCATCGCCCCTTCTAATTCTAGTCTTAATGATTCTAGTGTATCCACCATTTCTATCACTATACTTAGGCGCTATATCTTCGATAAGTTTTTTTGTACACTCTTTGTCTTGAAGTGCAGCAAAAACTACTCTATGTGCATTAAAGTCACCTTTTTTAGCTCTAGTAATAAGTTTTTCTACATATCCTCTTAACTCTTTTGCTTTAGGAAGTGTAGTTTCAATTTTCTCATTTTTTATGATTGCTATAGCCATATTTTTAAGAAGTGCACTTCTATGTGATGAAGTACGCCCTAGCTTTCTATATCCATGCTTATGTCTCATTTTTATTCCTCACTCATGCTAGATTTTAAATCTGCAATTTTTTTCTTTAGTAACTCAACAGTCTCCGTTGAAAAATCAGCCCCAACTGGAAACCCAATTTCTTCCATAACTGCACTAATCTCTTCTAGTGATTTTTTACCTAAATTTTTAAGATTCTTTAACTCCAACTCACTCATCAAAGCCAACTCACCAACAAATTTAACCCCAGCTCTATCCAAACAGTTATAGCTTCTAGCACTTAAATTCAACTCTTCAATAGTTTGTAACAATTTATCTAACTCAATTGAGTCAGCCTGACTTTCAACTTTTGGTGAAATATCAATATCTAATACTCCATTAAAAACAGCCATTTGATTATACATCGCTTCTAAAGAATTTTTAAAGGCCTCTACAGGAGAGATTAAACCATCAGTCTCTATTGTAAAAACAACTTTTTCAAAATTAGGGTTGTCCTCAACCAAGATATTTTCAATCTCATAGACTGCTTTTTTAACAGGAGTGAAAAAAGCATCCAACGCTATATAGTCACTACTTACAATCTCTCTAATAGTTTCACTAGGAACATAGCCTATACCCTTTTCAATCACCAATGTAAAATTCAAATCTGCGTCTTCATTAATAGTAGCCAAATAAGCCTCAGGTGTTACAACCTCTACTTCATCATTTGTCAAATCACTACCAAAAATCTCTTTTGGTCCACTAAAAGAATAGTTTACCTCTACTCTGTTTTCATCACCTTTAATTTTAAAGCGAATGTTTTTTAAATTGATAATAAAGAGGGCAACATCTTCAAGCATTCCTCTCATACTATCAAATTCATGGGTTACCCCATCAATCTTTATAGCAGTCGGTGCATAACCAACTGTACTACTAAGTAGCAGGCGTCTTAGTGGATGAGCTAAAGTTACAGCAAAACCAGACTCGAATGGGTAAGCAACCACTTGAGCCTTGTTTTTTGAAATATTTTTAACTTCTATCTCTGTTGGCACATGTGCCGATGTACTGATCTGTTTCATTTATACTACCTCGCTACTATTTAGAGTATAGCTCGACGATTAATCTCTCTTCAACCGGTATAACTACTTCTTCTCTCTCTGGGATTCTTGTAAAAATACCCATAACTTTTTCTTTTTCTACATCAACCCATGGAACTATTCCCGTTTGATTAGTAAGCTCTAAAGCTCTTTGAATTTGAGGATTATTCTTAGACTTCTCTCTTATCTCAATCTTATCACCAGGATTAACCTGATAAGAAGGAATATCTAATTTTTTTCCATTAACAAGAACATGTCCGTGAGTTACAAGTTGTCTAGCATTTCTTCTTGTTGTTGCAAATCCCATTCTGTACACTACATTATCCAATCTTCTCTCTATAAGAAGAATCAAATTTGTACCTGTATTTCCATCTCTTCTAGCTGCCTCTTTAAAGAGTCTTCTAAACTGTTTTTCAGAAACTCCATACATAAATTTTGCTTTTTGCTTCTCTCTTAATTGAAGCCCATACTCACTAATTTTCGTTCTTCTTTGACCATGCTGTCCTGGTGCATATGGTCGCTTGTCCAATGCACTTTTGCCAGCAAGGCGACGCTCACCTTTAAGAGCCAAACTAACACCTAGTCTTCTCTCTAGCTTTTCGACAGGTCCTCTGTATCTAGCCATCTTCTCTCCTAGTTATATACAAATATACAAAATATTTAAATCAAATTCCAACCCAACGCTCTACAATAAACAAAACCAACTCAAGTTGTGAAAAGTAAAACTCTTCAAAGTAGAAACGCTAAGTGAATCAAAATTACTACCAAATTTTTAAATCTACACTCTTTAATCAGGTATAAGTTTTTATACTAAAACAGATACTGACCAAATAAAGGTAGCCTAAACTCTTCTTCGTTTTGGTGGTCTACAACCGTTGTGTGGCAACGGACTTATATCTTTTAGAAAAGTAACTCTTATACCTTCCGTTGCACCCACAGTTTTTACTGCTGTTTCACGCCCACTTCCTGGACCTTGAACCTTTATACCAACTTCTTTTATCCCATGCTCTTTTGCTTTATTTAAAGCATCTTCAACAGCTTGTTGTGCAGCATAAGGAGTCGATTTTTTACTACCCTTAAAGTTCAAACTTCCTGCACTACTCCATGCGATTACATTTCCCATCTCATCAGTAACAGTTACTACAGTATTATTGAATGTTGCAGAGATATAAACTACACCTTTAGCAATATTTTTCTTTACAACTTTTTTTCGTACTACTCTTCTTTTTGCCATTTAATTTTTCCTCGTAATCAATTATGCTTTAGCGCCGACGGTTTTTTTCTTACCTTTTCTCGTACGCGCATTAGTTTTTGTTTTTTGACCACGCACAGGAAGACCTCGTCTATGTCTTAATCCTCTGTAGCTACCCATATCCATTAGAGCTTTTATATCTAGCGTAACTTTCTTTCTTAAATCACCCTCTACTTGGTAATTGTCTTGAATCTCTTTACGAATAGACGCTATGTCAGATTCGCTCAACTCATGAACTCTTTTATCTAACGATATACCAACTGCATTCAAGATTTTTCTTGATGTTGTCAAACCGATACCATATATGTATGTCAACGCATACTCAACTCTCTTCTTCTTAGGAAGGTCTACACCTGCAATTCTTGCCATACTTATCCTTGTCTCTGTTTATGTTTAGGATTAGTACAAATGATTCTTACAACACCTCTTCTTTTAATCACTTTGCACTTATCACACATTTTTTTGACACTTGGTCTTACTTTCATTTAATTTCTCCTTTTAGCTAGGCAAAGCCTAGCAAAAATTCCTCTCACTAAAGCTTTCGCCTTGCGAAGAGTGAATACATTTTAAACTAATTCCTCTCACTAAAGCTTTCGCCTTGCGAAGAGTGAATACATTTTAAACTAATTCCTCTCACTAAAGCTTTCGCCTT
>Ga0256840_1000729_pt1 | contig 32901 bp, 25 predicted proteins | sample 355202metaG_FD_185969 | JGI IMG/M metagenome (GOLD analysis project Ga0256840, IMG submission 185969) | Hydrothermal vent microbial communities from Mid Atlantic Ridge, Atlantic Ocean - 355-202 | ecosystem: Environmental > Aquatic > Marine > Hydrothermal vents | place: Atlantic Ocean: Mid...
CCATTATATTTTTTTCATAGTTGGGAGCAAGGCTGTTGAAGTCATTCATATTGTCATGAGAACTTGCGATGCTTTGATTTTTGATATTTTTTTGTAAGGATGAGGTTTTCATATGCTGTCCTGTTTATAGATAGCCTATTTTATCTTTTTATTAATTAATATATTTTTAATTAAAAATTAAAATCAATTAAAACAATATAATAATTCATAATTAATACACGTCGTTTTAAACCTCTTACCTTAATTTTAGCGTTCTTCTTTCAATAAATTTGTCTCTCTTTTTGCCTTTGTAGCTTAGTTTCTTTTTAATTCCATTTTTTCTTAAAAATTCTACCGCAGGAGAAATGTATAAGCTTGGTTCATAATCTTTCTCTATGAAGCTAAATTCTTTTTCAAAAAAATGCAGGTTTTTCTCATATCCAAACACTCTTGTATCTAAATTCCTACCAATTTTGCTTACTCTCTCAAGATCCTCGTAAGTAAAGTCTTTTCTTAATTCCACTTCTTGGTTGATTTCCTCCCAATCTTTTTCGTTTTCAATGAAAGATATAAGTTCCGATGAAACTTTTTTTAGTTGCAAAATAACATTTTCTACAACTTCTTTTTCTGTTGCATTTTGTCCTACAGAAAAAGACCTTTTTAGTCCTGAAAGAATTTCTTCTTTATCATCTTTATCTCCAAAATAAATTCCATCTTTATTGAATTTTAAAATCAGTTCTCTGAATTTTTCAATTATCCTGCCATATATTAACCTCATCTTGTCTTCTGGAACACAAGGTACTTCTAGCAAGCTCTTAGATAAATCCGCTTGATTATTTTTAATCTTTAACTCTATTTCACTTAACTTTGCTTTTTCTTTCTCTTGATTAGTGATTATTGTGTCAAGCTTTTCTGCGAGCTGATACATCTTCAAAGACAGTTCGTTTTCTTCCGTTTTTGTTTTTGCTATTTTTACTATCTCGTTTAGCTTTGCTTTTGTTTCTGAAAAATTATCTCTAATTGCTAGGAGTTCTCTGTCGGAAAGGCTTTTGCTTGCTTCGACAATCTCTCTCGCTTTTTTTTGAGAAGCTAACACAGTTCTTTCTATCTCTTCTTTAAACGCTTGCGTCAAGAGATCTTCATTATCTTTTTCAATTTGAGCAATAAAAGTATTTATTTCAACGATTTCTTCTTCTAGTTCCAACGTTTTTTCTCTTATTTTAGCTGACATTTTGCACCTCCGTATATGGATTATTTACACATTATGCACAAAATATCTCATAGTTGTCAAATTTTAACCTTTTTTTGCTAAAAAAAGCTGCTAAAACCATTAATATCAACCATATTATAAAACCATCTCCCCGTTTCTAATAGTTTCATGTATGTTGAGTTTTCTTCTATATTGGTGTATCTCATAAGCCAAGCCCCTTCTCTGAACTCTACATAAAAAAGCGCAGACGATATAAGGTAAGTAGTCATTACGGACAAAAAAATACTAAAAACTTTTACAGTAAAAAAAGTATTTGCTGCTAAAAATGGAACTCTTGATGTTAAGGCAACTATTGCCCCATCAATAATGTAATTATTTGATGATAGCCTAGAAAAGGAAAAATAAACTTTTTCTGCTAGTATTATCACAATAACATAGATAATGATACCCCAACCATCTGCAAACCATCCTAGTGCCATCACTAAACCTTCTACGCCGCCATCAATAAAGCTAAATATTCCATTGTTGTTTCCTAGCGTATCTCTAATTGTATCTTCTAGCCAAGCAAAGATGTTTAGTTTTTCGAGAAAAGGAATACTGTTTACCCATACAAAAAATGTTAAGACTGAACCAACTAATGCCATTATCGGTATCATAATTGAATTTTTCACCCCTTGAAAAACTGAGTAAACTAAAACAAGCATGATAATTGCACTCGCTATTGTTTGTCCATTTTGTGCCAATGTTGCATTTATTTCAGACTGTGGCAGCAATGCTTGTATCGTCTGCAAATCAGTACCGCTTCTTACGATTGATTTTATTCCATCAAGTGTGCTTGACACTATGTTTCTCGCTTCTTCGCTTTGTAGAAGCTGCAATGATTGTTCTACACTCATCTTTCCACTATCGACAACATTGCTCGCAAGCTGTTCTGCCTGCTGAGAGTTCGTTTGCATTTCATCAAAAGACATATTTTTCATATCTGAATAGTTCATTTTTTACCTTATATTTTTTTCTTTTGATGCAATTACATCTTCTTTGCTACTCTATATTTTCCACCTTTATAAAAAATACTTCCGAATTTTTCATCTCTAATTATATAATAAAGCTCATTTTCGTAAATAACTTTAGCAAATCCTCTTTCATTCAATTCCCCCATATTATTGTTTACTAAATCAGCATAAGCAAAGAGAATATCTATATCATCTTTTTTCTTCTCTTTTTCGTAATCATACACCAAGCTAAAGCCACTGTTTTGACAAATAAATTCTTTTTTAATTTCATCAACTATACATGTTGCCGTTCTATAGTTTTTCAATATCAAGTTTAGATGATAATTTTTTCTTTCTTTGGTGTAATAGACTATAACATTACCATTGAGAAAGTTTTTTTCCGGTCTTATATTTAAGACGTTTTTATCAAAAAATATGGCTTCAGGTGTTACAAAAGAAGCTTTTGCGAAACTTATTTCACTCCCTTCTGGGAGAATTATTGTGCTTATGTATGATGGGTGGATATAAATCATATCAATTGTTTTTATTTGTTTTACGGTAGGTTTTTGCAATATCTCCATACCTAGTGTCGAATTTAATATTTTTCTAAATTTATCCTTTTTTTCTAGTATTTCTTCATACTCTTCTTTTTTGACGTTCATTTTAAAACGTTCTTCTTGCACAAAAGCAGGAATATTTTTTTTTGTAGGTTCAAAAGGGTAGTATTCCGTAGCTTGAACTTCATTTTTTTTATCTTTCTTTCTCTCTCTCGCAGTTTTTGCCTGAACTACCGCACCCCAAACAACAAACATTATCAACATTATATTTATTACTTTTTTCATTATTAATCCTTTAATTTCTTCTTGTCTTTCTTAATTACATCATTGCTTAATACTGAGAGCTTTGATAAAGCTAACTCTAGCATAAAAACTTCTGCTTCTAAGTTCTTAATTGCAAGCTCATCGTTCATGCAGGTTTGTTTTATCTCTTTTTTAACGTAAACTATCTCTCTTTTGCTTAAATGCTGATTACCAATAAGTCTATTTTTGCTTTTGCTACCCGTGTGGCTTCTGTTGACAAAATCCATTAAGCCCTTTTCGATTCTCGGAGGATGAGACAAAACACTCATTACATCTTTTCCAGCCAAAAGAGCATCAAAAACTATCGGACCTGTAGTCGTCATATAAAGTGAAGAGTATTGCTTGATTATTTTTTTACTAACACCTTTGCTTGCATCAAAAATCTGAGCATACCCTATAGAGGTGATCAAATCCCTAGAGCGAAAAAGCAAAAAAGGAATGGCATCCGTGTTGGCTTGTTGTGTTTTTTTTGTTATCTTAGCCGCGTCTGTATAGAATTTTTTCATATATTTTCCTATAGCTTTCCATTCATTATGATACTCTCTTGATGCATAACAACATCCGGGATAAGCAAGCACATCCGTTGAAAACAATGATATAATTAAGTAGCAGTAGAGAATATACTTATTTCTTCTTTTGTTATTTCCAGTTTGCATCCAAAAGCTCCTTTGTCTGAATTTACCAACAGTTGATATGGTTCTAATCTGTTAAAGAGCCATTCAACTTCTTCATCAATACCAGTATGTTCTTTTATCGACTGTACTAATTCGCCAACCTTCCCTTCTTTGGCTAAAAACATACGTGTAGAAATCGACCTAATAGTCTCTTTATTGATGTCATTATAGTTTTGTGAAATAAAAAACATATGCACACCGAATTTTCTAGCCTCTCTCGCAAGTATCTCAAAAATTCTCTGGAAAGATTTGAATCTCATAAAGTTGTGAGCTTCTTCAACATAATACATAGATTGTGGGATTTCGGAAAATTTTCTTTTTTTTCTCTTAAACCTTATATCATTTGCCTGCTCTTTATCATAATTGTAGAAACTCATCAGAACGTACATGTAGATTGGAGGAAATAGTCGCGGATTGCTTTTTATTTTATCTACATCAAAATAGACAAATCCGCTTTCTCCAAAGTTTGAAAATAAAGCATGTTGGGAAAATATCTCTAACGAATTAATTGCCATTACTTTTTTTATCGCACCATCCATAGATATTTTAACTGCTTCACTTAGCGTTACGTCTTTTGATTTCGTCATAAGAAGTGATTCGAGCTGATGAAGTGTTGGCTTTTTTATATTTTTCACGAGATGAGAATGTTCTGGCTCTATGTCATCAATTGAAGTATATTCAGAATATCCAAATTCTTCGAGTTTTCTAGCTATTAGAGTGAACCCTTTTTTTTTCATTGCATGAATTGTGATTCTTTCGTAAATGTCATTTTCATACATATTCACAATTCCATCTTTTATTATTGAATACTCTTCAGCAGTTAACACATCAGAATTATTTGATTCTAAAGCAAGATCAAATATGGACAACTTAAATATTAAGTCATCCATATCTAGCCTTACGCCATCATCAGAAGTAGCAATATCTATCATGTTAAACCGCATTTCATTGACACTAGGAGAAAGTTCTTGTATTACATCACCGTTTTTTATTTTAAGTGTTTCTATTAATTTTTTTCCGCTTAAACCAACATCAAAATATCTTGTTTGTGTATCTGATATTCTTTTTGCTTCCAATGTTTTTGCGTTAAAATCAGTAATAAGGCAAATAATTTTCTGCAATGCCACCGATTTTCCCGAACCAGAGCCAGCTATCAACAAGCAATGAGGGTTATCTTGTTCTCTGAATATATAGTTAACATAAGCATGATTAACATCATATCCATAAAAATCTATATCTACTTTTTTTCCTTCAATTTCAGCAATAGAATCTCTTTTGTGAACTTTTGCGACGAACCTTTCTATATCTTTAGTTAAAATTAAAGAGTTTTTTTCTACATCTCTTTTAAGTAGTAAGGTTTTAGATAATATTTCGCTATTGCCTATATTTTTTTTTATAAAATCTATCCCAAGCTGATTTGAAACCAGTGCAACATCTCTGGAGTTTTTTATAACCAGCATGCAATTAGCAACACAAACATCCAAGTCCTTGTTTTCAACTGCTTCATAAAGTTTTTGTGCGTATTCATGAGCTTTGCCGCCCTCATCCCTTGTTTTTTCTTTATATGTTCTAGCTAAAGCAAAAGAGCTGGCATGCGAAAAATCAAAATATAAATATATTACCCCTTTCCAATCAGCTTTATAAAGAGAAGAGAATTGAATTTGTTTCTTTTGTTTAAATCTGTATCCTTGAAACACTTCATAATTTTCTAGCAACGAGCTTGTTGCTTCTTTTATTATCTCTTTTCCTTTATAGTACAGCAAATCAAACTCAATTGGTATAATGGGCTTCTCTGGATCTATTTCAAGTTCATCTTTGAAGTATTCTTTGTCCACGTCTACGGATACAGATGACTTAAATCTTTTGTTTTCTCCTATATAATAGTCGTTTATTAGATAGCTATCAAATAGAGAATTAATAATTTGAGAATCTTTTAGTAATTCGATATTAAATAATTCTTTAAAGGAAAGAGCCATATCCTCATTTGTACAAAAGATATAGCTTCCTTGATAATTCTCAGTTTTAACAATTGTGACCATCATTCTTGAAATTTCTTCTGAAAACATAAATGACGATCTAATCTGCTCTATGCCAGTTAAGTTTTGTTGATAGTTAGAATCTCCTTCGAGTTTTAATGCGAAAACTTTCAAAGTTTTGTCCAGCACGATATGATCACCATTCATGCCTGTAATGTTGATTGTTTTGTCGAGATTAAGGTTTTTGTAATAATCATAGAAGATGTTTATCATCTTTCCTGTTAAGTTACATATATCCATTTTATTCCCCTATTATTGCTTTTTTTTCTTCGGCAATTCTTTTGTTACTCTCTATGGAAACTTCTAGCAGTAGTTGTTCTAAATACATTATTTTTGACTCTGCTAATGCAATTTCCACATCAGTTGCATTGCAATATATATTTTTTCGCATTTCTCTTTGTGCTACACTTTTTGTCATAAGTTTTAAACCTTCTCTGTTTTCCAATAAGCCCATATTTACATTTTTAACAGAACTTACGTGAGCTTCTTCTATTTTGTAATATGCACCATTCATCATATATGTAAAAGGAACTACTTTAGCACTTGAAAAGGAGATGTTATTTATTATTTTCCCCATATTTTCCATTATCTTTTTGCTCCCATCATTAGGATACTCTAAATAAAAACAAGCACACCATCCAAACAAAGCTTCTGAAAAAAAAGACAGCAATAAAATTTTAATTAGTATTGTTCTACTTGCTCTAACCATTGTTGTCGCTTCTTTTTTCTATTTTTGGAATGGATAGCCATTCAAATTTTAAACCCATAGGATTATTTGGGGTAGCATTAAGCAAATCAAATCTACCTTTTGCTTTTATTAGTGCAATACCTTTTTTTTCTTGATTTTTATCTTCTTCAATATAGAAGGCAATCATTTGAAATTTCACTTCTATCTCTATTTCAAAAGTGCCATCCATCGAACTTTTATATGATTTTACAGATGATTGATACGGCGTTATATATTCAGGTAATTCATCTCTGTTTATAGCGCTTAGTAGATGTGTCATATAAGACATAAACATACTCATTGGCTTTTTATCATGTGACAAGTAATTCTTTGCGAAAAAATTCAATTTTTCTGAATTTTTATACAGTTCATCTTCCGTTCTAACTATTTTTTTTTCAAACCCATGTGTTGCTGAAGCATAATCTACAATAAGGTAATCAACCATTACTCTTTTTATTAAAAGCTGAAATGCATCGGTATCTGGATCTATTGCTTTTCTCACTACATCCACAGCTCTTCCATCAGGAGTCAACAAGACTACAGATGATATATGCTTTTTAAGCAAATCACTGTTTAATTTTGCTGCATTCATTATATTATTGTAAGCATAAATCTCAAAAAATAGCGTTCCAACAAGGAGATAGCTCATTGCCCACCAGTTATACTTAACAAAATTTTCTATCCTTTGGTTTAATGTTAACTTATTTTTTGACATCAAAGACTCCTTTCTTTTATGCTTAATAATTTATTATTTACAATCTTTTGCACAGGCTGGTTCTCTTTCGCTTGAAAAATCGTCTTTTCGTTTAGCTGTTTCGACATCTCAATAACCTGCTTTAGATTTTGATGCTCATATTTCAATACTTTTCTCCTGTATTTTTCTACTTCTACACTTTCAAGAAGTTGTTCTTGATCCATTTCAAAACCATTCAAAAACTCATCAAAAGAATTGACAATACTTGTTATTTTCTCTAGTTTTCTTTTTTTTATGTCCATATTCTGATTGAAAATTTCATCTATTAACCACGTAATTGAATTTCTTGTTGCTTTGTTTAGAGCCGAAGGCTGAATGAAATGATTGTTAGATAGTTCTAGCAGTGCTGTTTCTTTTGAGTATTGATACTCTTTTTTCTTTAAAGGAAGTGCGCCAAACAACTCTGGATGAGGATACATAATATAACCACCCTCTCTGCTGTAACTGTTATCTACTCTGGGATAAGCGATCTTCTTCATCTTGTAGTTTTTTCTTATTCCATTCATTGCGGACTCAACTCTACTTCTTAGCATTTTATTAGCCTCTTGTGTCCATATCACAGAACACTCTATCTTCAATCACTTGTACTGCATCATTATTTTTGAGTCTAAGAAACAATACGTTACGAGTACCTTTTTTTGCATTTATCAACTGTCCGTCGAGCTTTTTTATGCTTGTTTTTTTTGATTTGTATTTTAGAATTTTACTGTTAATAATTTTATACAGGGGATCACTGTCACTTACACTGAAGCATCGAAAAATATCTTGTGTCGAATTTACTATTGTGTATTTTTCATTTTTATCAAATTTTTCTCTCTTAATCTCTCTCTTTTTTTCTCTCTCTACTCTAGTTTCTTTATTTTTTCTTATTTCTTTCTTTTGAAGAAACATATCTTTTTCTTTCTCTTTTTCTTTCTCTTTTTCCAACTTTTCTTCTCTCTTTTTCTTTAAATTTTTGAGAATTTCTTCTCTGTTTAGTTTGTGCTGAGCAATAGAAGTTTTTTTTGTAACATTGTTTTCATGCCTATCTTTTGTAGCTGCTATCATCTTGTCTCGTTTTGCAATCATCTTGGCTGCTTCTTGAGTAGAGCTTGACGAATATATGTCTTTATCTTTAATGTTTTGCTTGCTGATTTCTGCTTTTTGTGTAGTTTTTACACCTTGACCATCATCTGTTATCATATATAACGCTGTAAAAACAAGCGCAGCACTTCCGATATAGACTCCCATCTTTTTCTTATCGTCAAAGATACTCTTCTTTTTCTTTTTCTTTTCTTTTGATTTAACATTATCTGCGCTATTTTCATTTTCTCTGACTAGCTCACCTTCATCTACTTTATCGAGTGTCATTTTTTCATTATCGTTCATGCTTTATTCCTTGTGTTTAATTTTATGTAACTTCTATGAAATTATCTTTTTGCGCTGCAAGCCCATCTAAACCACCTCTCATAGACACCTGAAGAGGTTTCAGTCTAGTTACTATAGTTTCGTGTAGTGTAGTGGAGATTTCTCCAAAGAGTGCCTTGTGAACAAACCACTCTTTAACATAATTTTCTATTTCAGCAGGAGTGTACACATAGAGTTTAGTGTTGATTTTTCTTTCTCCCCAGATTATTTCAGGTTGATGATACATTTTTTCAATATCAAAGTCGCAATTTAGTCTTTCTGAAAACAACGCATGAGAATTCTTATGCTCCTCTGTGTGTTCATATGCTTTTTTGTATTCATCCCTAAATCTAGAAAAAATATAAAATTGCTTGTCTGGACTCATAGAAAAAGAATCTTCTTCTTTTTGTTCTTCTTCTATGCCAAGTTCTTTTATTGTTATGAGCCTGCCATCTTCTATTATAGAACTCGGATAAGCCACTTGATGTATCTCTTCACTCATTTGTTCATATATTTCTTTTGCATAAGGAACAACATCGTCCAGTAGCATAACTATATTCTTAGTAGTGTTTGAAGATAAACTATCTTCCGTTTTGACAATTCCAATTTTTGTATTTATCTCATTAAAAAGTATTTTATAAAACATTTCATTTTGAACCAATTTATTCGTTTTATTTCTGTATATTTCAAAAATCGACCTAGCATTAATTGGACTTGGATAGTTAAGGAAAAACAATTCGTCAAATCTCCCTTTTCTTAAAAACTCGGGATTATTTTTAGAAATGGCTTGTATATTGTTCGCTGTGGCTACAAAAATCGCATCTACAGAATAATTAGAAGTTGATGTGTTTAAATCATTCAGTATCGTAAGGAAAGCTCCCAGTATTTGCTTGCTTTTATCGTCTTCTGTGAGTTGTTTTTCTATCTCATCTATCCAAATAATAAACCTCATCTTTTGCTTAGACAATGTTGTAAAGATTGCATTTAGTGCAAATATTGGATTAGGAAGAAACATTAAAGTTGCCAAGTTTAAAGCCACTAACACTCTTTTTGTTTCTCCTGCAAAACATTTTACCCAAAAACTTTTACCTGTTCCGGGCATGCCAACCAGCATAACGCCTTTTATTTTTATGCCGAGAGTTTCCATCGTTATTACTCTATCCGTGTATTCTTTAAGAAGAGTTCCGCCACCCATCATGCTGAAATTTTCTGTTGATTCATAAAAAGAAATTCCAAATTTTTCTTCCATTATACTACTTTCATCAATTCCTAATTTTTTTTGACTACTTGTGAGAACGCCATACTTATTTGGAAGCTCTATTGTTGAGAAAAAATTACTATTTTTCATTTTAATATCGAATTCAGACGCCAAGTAAGGTGCTAAAAAAGCTACATTTTTGTTACCCATATTTTTCTTTAAATCACTATATTCTGGATGAAATATAACTTTATCAAGATTGTATTTTCTTTTTAACTGAGATAAGGACTTTTCACTATAATGAATTGGATCTTCTGCGTAAAACCATATCATCTTCCAGCTCCCCTAGCAACCATTTTTCTTTCTTCTTGAACGTCATGAAAATCTATACCATAAGGATACTTGAGAGAAGATTCTATAGAAAATCGAAAAGAATCACTTGAGTCAAAAAGCTCATCAACATTAACCTTTAAAGCATTTCCTTTTCTAATATGCTCTTCTTGAATAACATCTAGGTTCAAGAAACAATTGACAGTTTCTTCTCCATCAGAAAGCTGCACAGAAGCATAATTATTTTTATATCGTTTGATATTTTGTAGCCCGTAATCTTCCAACGAAAACCAAAACTTTCTATCTAAAGGGATTCCATCTGTTATACTGTTTAGGGTTGTGCTAAATTCTTTTAACTTGGATACGTTAATTTTTCCTAAGATTTCCACCTTTTCTGGCTCTTTAACTTCTACATACTTAGCATGAAAAGAAAACGTGTCTAGCTTTTCTTTCTGAAAGCTCAATCCTATAGCTTTATCATGTCCACCAAATTTAAAACCATCTTCGTTTTTTGTAGATTTGATCGCATCATTAATTTTCTTTACAGTATTGTATATATCATGCCCTCTTCCTGAGCCTGTGTACTTTCCATTGTATTTACTCATGACGACAGTTTCTTTGTTTGTTAACTGAAAAAGTCTTTGAGCGATTAGACCATTTACCCCAGTTGGAATATCATCTGCTATATACAATAACAGTCCATCATTTTCTCTATGTTGCTTCTCATATTCGAGCATAAACTTGTTAAAATATTTGTTTACAATGTTCTTTTTTTCATTGTTTATTTCTTCTATTTTATTAGTTGTTATTTTCCATTTTTTGTAGTCTCTGCTCTCTTTTATCCATTCAACTAAAAAATCAATGTCATCTCTCATTCTTCCTACAGCGTTGACTTTAGCAATCACTCCAAAAGATAAATCTTTATGTGAAACCTCGCCTACATTTGACTTGAAACAAAACCTTTTCTTTTCATTAATTTTTTTCAAGCCAATTTGAAGCTGTTTTCTTGAATAATCATTAAGTTCTGCCATATCAGAAATAATCGTTAGTGCTTCCAAATCAGTATATTTATCAGGAGATAAATCTATTTTAGTCATTTCAAGAAAATAGTCTATAAATTTTTTTACAACTATCCCAGAACTGATTCCTTTAATCCCTTGTTCGGCAGGGTTAATAACAAAATCAAAGTTATTTTTTTCCGACTTGTGGTGATCAAATATTATCATTTTCGCTTCTTCATTATTAAATTCTTCAAGAAACTCTGCATTGGCTCCGTGATCAACACCGATTATTAAATCATATTCTTGTGCTAAAGATTTAACTTTTTCGATACTCATTCCGTAGCCACTAGAATATCTAGTAGAGATATTAACATCAACTTTTACGTTCTTGTTGATAACTTTTGATACGTCTTCTATAAATTCCTGAAGCATTGTTGATGTTGCTATTCCGTCAACATCATAATCTCCATATATGACAATGGAATTGCTTTGGTTGATTGCTTTTGCTATTGTCTTTCCCACGAGAGCGAGAGACCTTTTATTCAAAAGAAACTCGCCCGTAGGCAAGTTCCTTTTAGTGTCAAGCACAAGTTTTTCAAATTCAAACAATTCCATTTTTAGCCTATTGAATCGAAAGAGTAGTAGCCCACCAGTTAGTAACGAGAGTTGTCCACCCTCCACCAAATGTTTGAGCACCAAGTAAACCTTTACCAATAAAACCATATATGATAATCATCAATACGATTCCAAGAACAACTGCACCAGTAGTTTTCATAGCGATCTCTTTTGTGTTATCCTCTCTATCGGAATTTTCTTTTGCTTTATTGTAAGCAACCGCACCAAACACACCAGCAATAATAAATGGTAAGAAAGCAAAGAACCACATAAGACTCTGAATTGTACTTCTTACACCTGTTTCTGCCGCTGAACCACTATCTGATAAGTTAGTAAACGCTGCATCTGCTGCACTTGCTTCTATTGCTCCTAGAGCCATAACTGCCACTATCAATAACCATTTTTTCATTTTTTTCCTTTTTTTAGTATTTCATACTGTTTTTGTTAACATTTTGTGTTGCTTTCAAATCTACTGTTTTGTTTTTTCCAATTTCCAATAGACTATCAAGACGTTCAAGGATTTTATTTCCCAACTCTATTATTTTTTCCAATTTCTCCAAAATCCCGAACATTTCATCCGGAAGCGTATTTGCTACAATATTGCTTGTAGTGGCTTGGGTTTCTGCTTCTTGCTTCGTTTCTGCTTCTGCTTCTTGCTTCGTTTCTGCTTCTGCTTCTTGCTTCGTTTCTGCTTCTGCTTCTGCTTCTGCTTCTGCTTCTTTGAATAATTCTCCGACTGCTTCAACTTTATCTTGAAATTCTGATATTGAAATCTGAATCTCTACACTCTTTTCTTTTTCAATTTCGCTACCATTCAAGGCAACATCTTTAAGCGGTTTTTTGCCTTCTTCCATTTTGTTTTTTATGGAAACAACCTCTTTTGCTTTGTTCGATATTTTTTCAAGCAGTTCTTTTTCTAAATCTGGATCTATTATCCTGACTATTTCTTCCTCTTCCTCTTCGTCCTCATCATCATTATTTTCTTTTCTATTGCTCTCTTCTGTCTCCTTTTTTGTTTTATTGCCTTCAAAATCTTGCACATATAGATCTTCCTGCTCTGTTTTCTTCTTTTTGCTCAATATATTTTCTATGTCCATATTAATCATCATTCTCTCCTGTTTTTTTATTTTTTATTAACTCTATCACTTCAAACATTTTTGTTTTATTTCTTATGGCTGTTTCAAAATCATCAACATGATAAAAATTTAATCTGCCGATAGTTCTTATTGGTTTTAGCGAACTTCTTTTCGCAAACCTGCTAAAAGAAGATTGAGAGAGCCCCATTGCATACATTATTTCTTCTGTACTTAACATACAGCTTCCAATTATCTTTATAATATCTTGACGTTTGTTGCTATTTTGGGAAATCATTCTGTATTATAAATTTATTTACTTTAAATACAACTTTTATAATTAAAAGAATTAATATAAATATTATAAAAGTTGCAAATAAAATAAAATACTTTATCTAAGAAGGTTTTTTCCGACTGCTTTTTCTGAGGTTTCTTCTTGTATGCTAATTGCCATCTCAGAAGCTTTTTGAGCTTGAATTCCCTCATCTTCTTCATCAATATCGAAAAAAGATAAGTCTATTCCTAGTTCATTTTCAGCATTTTCAGTATTTTCCACTTCTTCAATCAAAATGCTTTCTTTAACTTTTACTTCTTCTTCAGTTTGTATCTCTTCTTCTAATTGCTTTTGGATTACATTGCTTGTTTCTTCTTTAGGATCAAACACATCCTCTGCTTCTACCTCTAAGGTTTTAGCGGATGCCGTATCTACCGTTAGCTCTTTTTCTTGCTGTTGAATAATTTCTTTTGTTTCATCTTCCTCTGGCGTTCCTTCTGCTCTTACAGATTGAGCATCGTTTTGGATATTAAATTTAATCTCAACAGTTTCGCCTTGTTTAATTGTTGTTTTTTTGTTGGATGAAAAACTTGTTTTGATAATTTCTTTGATTTCTTCTGAAATCTCTTTTTTTGCTTTTTTTGATTCTTCCAATACTTTTAAAGCGATTTCCAAATCTGGGATATTTGCTCCATCTTCATTCTTGACCAACAGACCTTTATCTGTTGATTGTGAAAAGTTGGATTTTGGAGATTGTAGTTTTGAAGTGTTGCTCGCCGAATCCCACCATGTATTGTTCCTTTTTTTCATTACAAATTCACTTCTCCCAATAGAACTTGCAATGTAAGCAGAATTGTAATATTTTTGGTTTTCTTCAGGAATTGTGCTTGTTTTTAATCGCTCTTCTTCTTTGCGGTTTGCAATTTCCGCTGCTGTTTTGATATACAATGCCTTTGCAACAAGACTAAGAGCGTTTTTTGATGCTTGTTCATCATACTCTCCTGTCAAATCCTCTTTTGGCATCCCACCAATTAAGCTATTAAGAGCTCGTTTTGTTTCTGTTGCTTCCCCTCCTTTTGTAGTAGGATAGTTCATGTACTGAGTTTTTGCAATTCCTATGTTTTTTTTAAATTCAGAAAATGCACTTTCATGAAAATCTCTAAAAACCTTCACTAAAGGATCTTGAGTTTCTTTTATGTAGTTACTTACAGCAACAACTCCGCCATCTTTATGAACAGCTTCTATTTTTTCTTTGAATTGCTTTATAGCTTCGCCCGTAGTGGCATTGGTGGTTTGCGAAAGAAGAATATCAGATATATTTTTTAGTCCATATCCTGTATATTTAGGTTTGCCTTCCTCATCTTTTCCAAATATTTTACCTTTATACATATTTTGTTGAAACTCTTCTTCTGACAACAATAGCTCATCTTTGTGTTCGTCATTTTTTCCATTGTGTCCTTTGATTAAATTATTTAAAACCAAAGAGAGTTTATTATATGTTTTGTTGTAATTAGAAAGAGAAGCACCATTGTTGATTTTAATCAATTTATCATCTTTATCAAAGAGGAATTCCAATGCAGCTACCTTTTGAGATTTTACCTGCATACCTCCTTCTACTCCTTTATCTATAGTAAGAGGTCTTATCTCGTGAAGCCCTGCCATTCTCAAGATGAGTTTTTCCTCATTCAGATTCATTCCTCTTTCTCTTTCATAGCCATATTTTTTACCTGCTAATCTGTTACCACCTTGTTTGACTACTCCAACTTCTAAAATAGAATGCTCATCCGCAAATTCATTTATTTTATTACTTTTTACAGCAAATGCAACATCCATCAAAGTGTTAAATTCACGTGATATTTCACTGATATTATTACTATTTATAACCTTTACAGTATCTATTGATTCAAATTCTTTTAATACAACTTGATCGTTCATTTCTCTTACCATTAAAGATAAATTTTCAAGACCTCTGAGTATCTTTTCTTTGTCTTGCTCATTTTTTGCTGGATTAAGTAAGCCCATTATGTCGCTTGTCGTTCTCCCTATATCTCCAAGTTTTTTATCTAATCCCATGTTTTTAAACATATACCCGTTGCTGATTTCTGGAATTTTTGCAGATTTGTTTACGATTATATTTCCGCTTTCATCGTGCCCAAAATCAATAAAGTTAACATTTTTTGTTTCAATATTTATTTTTGTTTCATACTTTTGAAGAAAAGCTTCAATATCATCTAAAATTTTATTTTCTGTATCTGAATAGTGTTCTTTATTGAAATATCCATATTCTTTTGCTTCTAACAATTCTGTGTCTGCAAAATATATTCCTCTGAAATCAGTAATCAATATTTTATCTTCTGGGTCATCAAAGTTCACACCAGCTCTTGCAGTTGTCTTGATAAAATCTTTGCTATTTTTCATTTCATCGGTCAGGTGTTCTTGCATTATTTCAGCTAAAGCAATCCCTGTTACGCTATTTACAGAATTAATAGCTTTCAACTTTTCTATTCCATCGGCATCCAAACCATTGTTTTTAATAGTTTCATTTACTAATGAGACAAAATTTGATAAATCAATTCTCGGCTCAACAATATATTTATTATCGGTTTTATTTAGCTTACTTTTTTCATCACTGATATAAACAGAATTAATATGGTCTTTGCCCATGTTTTTTGATCCACCAACCGTATCAATAATCATAATTGCTTCATTGTTGATCAAAGGTGTTTTTATCTCTGTTTTGCTATCCTCCCCAATATTTATACTTATTTTACTTTGTCTTGCCAACACTAATGTTCTATCAACTTGAACAATGCCACCGCTCTCATTAGTAAGTGCTCCTCTTATGTCTTTCGTAGCATCGGTATAAGATGTAGCCCCGTTTTCATCCGCTTCTTTTTTGATGTAGTTTGCTATTTTTGTAAAAGGTTCTGTACCCACTTTGTTAGTATGTACTAAACTTGTGTTTCCTGTATTTCCAGTGATGATGCCTAATTTCATAATCTTTTCCTTGATTGTTTTATAGTAAGAATTTTATTTGCTTTATCTTTCATGCAAGCTTTATAATATGTTTTTTTGCATAAAAGATAACTCTTTCTTAATATTTATAATTATACTATCTTTATATTAATAAATCAAGTAAATAGAGCATAAAAATAGAATTTTATAGAATTTTTAATTGCTTTTTTTTGATATTTTTATTATCTCCAAATTGAACATCTGTTGCATTTTTAAAATCTGCATGCTCTATCATAATTATTTCATTTTTTGTAAGCTCAAACTCTTTTTTGAAAACTTTATTGGATAAAAATTTATACTCAAAAATCTCTTTTCCATTTTCAACTGTTGTGTTTTTCAAAATACCACTTTCTTTATCCATCATTATATTGTTATTCTCATCTGGCTTTTCGTAGGATATTTCATACCATTCACTATTGCCAAATTGGTCTGATATATCTTTTGTGTAATAGAAGTTTCCTTTTTCATCCATGCTTTTTGAATATATTACACTGTAGCCATTATCAAAAAACTCTGTCTTAGTGTAATGACCTAGTTCATTTTCAATTTTTGCTGATTTTTCTTTATAGAAGTCATAAAGTAAATTATTTTCTTTATAGAAAAACAAAGATTTTTGTGCCCTTGTGATTGCTACATATGCCATATTAACCTCATCAAAAAAGAGTTTTTTTTCTTTTGGATTCCTAGATACTCTATTTTTTATATCGTAAAGCCCCTCATTTTCTTTTCTAGGCATAAAGTCGTTATCTACAAAGATATACGGATACTCTTTTCCCTTGGCTTGGTGCGTAGAGAGGAATATGACGTCACTTGTGACCTCTCCCATTCTTGCATTTGCTAATAGTTTTAGGTCGTTAATGCTTAGATTTTTGTCAACAAGAAAAGAATAATCGGTGCCTTCTAACACTGAAACAATCTTAGGATTTTCTCTATAGCTTTCAAGTGGTATAGTTTTAATATTACCTTCTGTTGCATCATTTAAGTCTTTCAATAGTTCCGGTGGGTATTTTCCGCTAATAGCACCTCTTATTTTCTTTTTAAAATCACCTTCTATTGAACAATTGATAGAAGATTTTTTTTCTTCTTTGTATCTTAAAAACTCCAATGTGTTTTTAAGAACATTTTTATTTGTTCTAGATATAACTACTATTTTTTTTCTTCTTCTTACGCTTGGATTCTTATAGACATTTGACAATTCAATATAGATATCTTCTAGTTTTTCATGTAATTTATTTTTATCACTAATTAAATTTTGATTTATCGTATTGCTAACTTCTGTCTTTCTTCCTTTTATATTTATGTTTTTATCTTTTGTTTCGTTAAGCAAGAATGATGCAAAAACCGCAATATCATGCTTGTACCTAAAGCTTTCTGTAAGCTCTAGCACTTCCACGTTGCCTTTGTTTGATTTCTCTACATATTCTAATGAATCGACTGAACCCTTGAAAGAATAAAGCTGTTGATCACTATCTCCGAAATATGAAACCACAGGTGAAGCTGTGTCAAGAATAGCTAACATCATTCTATCTTGGTCTTGTCCTTCGTCCACATAAACAGATGCATATTTAGAAAACAAATCCAACTTTTTATTCTTTATTGCATTCACATATGCAATTTTAAAATAGACATCATGAGTTATTGGTATATCTGATTTGTAATCTAGTATTTTGTTTATAAGAAAATGCCCAATCATTTTTGTAAAATTATCCAACTCTGACATTTCCTCTTTTTTTAATGCCGTAGTGTTTAATATTTTATTGAAAAAATCTGGGTTCTTTTTATATACATTATCATAGAGAACATTAGCGTAGGGTGTTAGAAAGTTATTGGTTTCTTCAATATCTTCCACCTTTGAAAATATTTTTTTATATTTATCGTCCATGCTAATTTTTTCTATCATTTCTATACTGTTTATTGCTTCTGTTGATAAATAAATTTTTAAATATCTGTCCATACTATTAAGAAGTGTAGATTGAGCTATTCTGTTCTCTTTTTTTCTAAAGTTCATGTTCTTTTTGAAAAGAGCATCTAAAAAAACTTTTAGGTCATCTTTTCCTAGCGACTTCCTATTGTATTCAATTTTTTCAGACATCTCTGGAAATGTTTCTTTTATGTGGTCAAGCATAAACTTATGGAACGTAGTGACTTGAACATTGCTTAATTCAGGTATTTTTTCAATCGTTTTTGACATAGCGACACGCATACCAGCATTTAATACTATATAAAGCGTATTAGGTTTATCATAAAGTTCTTGGTCTTCGCTTTCCTCTTTAAAAATATCATTTATAGAAGATAAGCTGAAAATAATGGTGCTACTTTTTCCTGTTCCAGCGGAGGATTTAATTATTTTTCTTGCCCCTTTTGGTTTTTCATCAAAAGATACAATATATTCTTCAACTGCGTCTTTTATGGAGTTGATAACTTTTTCTTGTTCCTGCGTTGGCTTATAGCTGTATGACATTGAATTAATCACATAGGTTTAATATTTCTATCAAAGGACTATCTTTATATTGTTCTTTGATTTTGTCAAGATTAAAATCTTCTACATTTAAGTGTTCAAGTAAATTTTCCATTTTTGAATTGTAGGATTTTTTCAATTCGTTTATTGTTGTTCCACCACCAACAACAAGTCCGCTGTCTCTTTTATTTAAGATACTTAGTATATTTGGATAGAATTTTTCTGACAAAAGTCTTTCATAGACTATATCTTCATTTAAAGCTACTTTTTTTGGCTCCGTGTGAAATACCCGCATTTGGAAAAACATCTGAGGCATAAACTCAAAAACTTGACTTGAAATATCTTGTAAGTTTGCTGTCTCAACAAATAAAGTCATATTATTGTTTTTTGCTAGTCCCGTTAAAAACAGATTGGCAGCCATTGTTAGTGTTTTTCCTGAACGCATTTCCCATAAAAGCATATTTAGTTTTTTATCAAGGGCAATTGTATTGATTGCTTCGTTATATTGATGAGGTTTTAATTCAAAAGTGTTTAAAAACATATTTTCAAAACAATTATCAAAAGTTTGGACGGGATCTTTTTTTGTTAATTCAGCATGTTTCATTTTTGTATAGTCCAGCACAAACATTGCTCCAAGTTTTATGTACGCATTAACAGAGCTCTTTTTTGCTACAAAAAGAGGAGTGATTGTGTCATATAATCCGTAGAAGAAATTATCAAATTTTTCTCCTTCTATTGCATAGTCTTTCATTGCTTCTTTGAAATATATTTGCTCTTCAATCTTTCGCTCATAAAACATCATCTCTCTTCCTATGAACCTATCAGCAATTATTTGTTTTATGCCTGTTTTATCTTTTGCTCGCAGATGAGAGTAAACATCGTCTTTCAAGATAGTGTTCAGAAGTTTGTTGAGGTCTGGATAGATGATCTTATCTTCCAGATAGTCACTTATTTTATTTTCTCTAATGAAACCAAGTAATAACTTTCTATATTTTTCTGTATATGACTCTTTCTCTTCTTTGTATTCAATGCTATCTTTATTTAGCCTATCGACATTGTTATTGAATTTTTTAAACTCTTCTCCTATTTTTTTTCTTGTTAAAAATGCACCTTTTATGATTTTAGACTGAGATATATCTTTGTTTCCTTCGATTGTTCTTGCGATATTTTCTGTGTACTTTATCATGTTTTTCACTAGAATGGATTTTAATTCAGAATGAACAGTTACCTCCTCAACATAATCATTTATATTGAACCTGCCTCTTCTTTCTAGTTCTTGATAAAAATCTGTAAGAGATGTGTTTATCTTTCCTATATCTTTTTCGTTTTCGTCTTGAAGAACATAACATTCTCTATTTTGAATAATACCGTCCTCTGGAATTATAACTTGCTCATTTTTAAGAACCATTTTTGTAGCGTAAAAAAGTCCGTCTTTTAATGTATCTAGATCTTTTTCTATTTTTTCGGGAGAAATTTTCAATTTTTCTGATATTACCCCTACAATTTCTACCAACTCATTCTTATATTCATCTTGAGATAAATCTATTACCGATGGATAATATTTTGATTTCATTAATCCAAGTTCCATATTAGTAACGAGTGTCTTTTTTTCTGGTTTGTTTTCTTCTGTAATTTTAAAATTCTCATTTTTTTCAATAGCAATAGGAATTTTAATCTTTAAATCTTTTGCAACTTCTGTTATTATATTGAAGAGCGATGGACTTTTTTGCTGATAATCTGTAAGCAGTGAAACATTATTTACAACTTGTCTAAAATAATATTTTTCTGGTTTTCCTTCTTTGTTGTAATATCTTGTATCTGGGAATACTTTTTGGGACTTGGCTATATCTAATGGTGTAAACTGTTTAAACAATCTATCTTTTGCTTTTTCTAAAGCTTTTTCTCTATCCTCTAGTGAGTTTATAAAATTTTCAAATTTTTCAATCCGTTCATTAAACTTTATTTTTACTGTGTGCAGGCGATTCTCGCTGCCTTCTGCGTAGTAATTGTATTGTTCTTTAAATCTACTATGTAAAAATGGCATGTTTGCAATAGAATTGCTTATTAAAAAACTTAATCTTTTTTTTGCATCTCTTATACTTTCGTCTTCTTTAATGTCAAAATTTAGCATTTTATTTGTTGGTAAGGACTTCACTCCCCCAAACAAACTTCCTGCCTTATCTGAGACTGTGGTGTCTTCAGCATGTAATCCACCAAATACCATTAAAAATCTCTCTGGAGTCTTAGGATCTGTATATCCTGTTATTTCCCTTGGAACATCAATTATTACACCATCTATCTGATGTTTTAATAGTTTTTGACTTTTCGTAGAATATACTCCATAGAAAAGTGAATTTGACTCTGCAAGTGTTTCAAAGGTTTTTTTGGCGACATAATCTTCACTTGTGTAGGGTGGATTGGAATAAATTTGTAAATTTTTTATCGCCAGTGATATATTTTTCATCGACATCACATTTTCTATGGCACTTCCATATACTGCGCTATTTTTTCCGGTCTTAACTTGATATCTTGGATCATCCTGCTTTATATTTTTTCTTATTTCAGTTCCAAAAATTAAATTATCTTTATATCCTGCGTTATCAAAAGATGACAGTAAGCCATTCCCTGAGCCAGCTTGAAGGTCAAGAACAGGGAAAGCCACTCTTTTATTATCGAATCCACTAATGTCTTTAACAAATTCTCTTAATTCCAAATCATCATAGAATAATTTCAAAGGAAACATTTTGTTTGAAATATCTTGTAATTTTTTTACTAGCGTGCTTGAATCTTCTTGCTCGTTTTTTATTTTTAAAAAATTATTTACTATTTTTTTGTTATGCTCTGAAGCATCAGTATCTTTTCCAAGTTCGATTCCTCCAACTGCTCTTAGTAAGCTAGTAGAAAGTTCCATTTGAAAAATATCTGAGGAGTATTGACTAGATTTTACGTCACTGCTATGTGCTTTAACTACATTTTTTGCGTACCCTTTCATAATTAAATTAAGGATTTGATCAAACATAATAGTTTGCTGTGCTGACAGTAATATATCATATGCATCACTTGGTGTTTCGTATGCTTTTAAATCTTCTTTTTCGTAGTTTTTGCTTTCAGAAATATCAATATCTTCATCTTTTGACTTGACAACACCATCAACAATTAGTTTTATATCAGAAGGAGGAGTTCCGATGTAAACATTCTTGTTACTCTTTATTACGGCAATCTCGTCTTTTTCTTTTAGTTCTTCTTTTAGTGCTTGTATTATTTCTGGGTTTTCCTCGAAAAACAATGTTGTTTTATCATAAATAATCATACTTGAAACCATCATTGACTTTACAGTCGAAGCAACTACTTCATATTCATTATCTTCTCTCTCTTCAAAAGATATAGTTTTGTCTAGCTTTATGTAATGCAAACCATCTTCTGCTTCTAATTCTGCAACTAAGCTCGAACGAGAAGTTGAGCTATTAAAAGCTAATTCTTTAAAATCTACTAATTGAATATTCATATGCCATCCTATTTGCGTCTATATATTTTTGTATTTTATGCTTTTAACTTAAAGGAAAACTTGACTTTATGTTTTATTGCATATTGCTAGAATAATTTATGGTACTTTTTATAGACCTTTGCGAAATAATCATATTTTGAATAATCCCCATGCTCTCCTTTATTGTAGCACTCTATAGCGTCTTTACTGTTCTTGTGAATATTCATGCAACCTCTTATAATAAAAGCACTCCTAGCCACATTGTAAGCCACATTTGTTAGTATTTTTTCTTCATCCCAGTTGTAGTCTATTATTTTTCTTTTGTTTATTTGTCCTAAGCCTAAATCATACTTTAAAGAACCAGTTTTCTTAACTAGAAACAGTGCTTTTATGGCTTTATTTTTATTTGATGGATCAATTGATACAATTTTTTTCTTTTTGTAATTTTTGATTTTATGTTTTATCTTGTTTTTTGTCAATAGAAAACCAAGATGTTTTGCTTTTTTGTTTTCCAAAACAACACAAATAGCTAACATATGTAAATTGCTTTCAATATCAAAAATACTAAACATCAATTCTTCTTCAATGTTGTATCTTGACGAAGAGTCGATGATTGACTCTGCAATATCGTTATTTATATTTTCAGAAGCATGTATATTTAAGAAAAACAGAAATAAAACGTTAATTAAGAAGTTTGTTTTTCTCATTCGCTATGACATCATTTGATTTTATGGCAACAATTGCTAGTTGTATTTCATTTAAAAGTATGGAAACCTCAAGCCTAGTATTGGCAATTTCTGCTTTTACTTTAGATGCATTTGCTAACCTGTCCTCATAAGAGCTTATCTGATACTCCAGCGATGTTGATACTGCATTCACTCTTGCATAGTCAAGAGCTTTTATCTTTTCTGCTGTCATTGTCATATAAAGTTGTGTTATTGCAAAAAAAGACAATTCTGTTATACTATCTGTTAGCTCTGTTACTCCATCATCATACATTTGTGCAGGATCTATTTCTTCAAAGGCTTTATTGTTCCAACTGACTGAATCGTATGAACAAACCACTGCATCAGCATTGCCTACAACTAAAATCAAAGCAAAAAGAATCTGTAGAATTTGCTTCATTATTGTCCTCTCATTTCAGTTTCATAATCTTCATCAAAAACTTCAAAATCATCTTCATTTATTGAAATATTGTGCGAAAATTCATTCGCGATATCTTCTTCTATTTCTTCTTGCGATTTTCCCATCTCTTCCATCTCTTTCCTTCGAATATTTTCATTTTCTTTTTCTGCTATTAATCTTTTATCTCCTAGCATTTCTAAGGATTTTTTATTAAGCTCATCACTGGACATAGAATCTGTATTTTCAACGCTCGTATTTTTGTTTTTTTTGTTTTTTGGCAAACCAACCGCATCGTTTGTTTTTTTATTCAATTTATCTTCCTCTTCTTCAGTTTCTCTCTTTGTGTGAAAAAGAAAATCGTAAGTAGTGCTACTTATACTCTTTATTATTTTATTTTGTACTTTCGTATTCAAACTACTTAATCTATTTTGCTCGTAATCATTTATTATAATTTCTTGCAACTTTTTATCAACAACAACATTTTTTAGATTATTAATTGCTTCTTTTGTGACAACTTCTTTTTGCTTATTTGTATTTTCTCTTTTTTCCATCAATCTGATGCTTTTCTTGGTTTCATTGTTGTCTAGTAAGGAGAATTCATATTCAAAATCTACTGAATAACTTGCCAATAGATTGTAGATTTTTTCTTCATTTGCAATTTTTGATAGTTTTTTTACCGTTCCGACATAGTTTTTATGATCCACTTTTAAATAATTAAAAGCATCGCGAAAATCTTTACTATAAGCATATTTTCTTATTGATATACCTCTGATGGATTTTTTTTCAAATTCAAACCCCTCCATCCTTTTTTCAAACATTTCATACAGCCCTTCAACGCTAGCAAACATTGATACAAGAGACATGATAATTTTATCTAAAGGATCTTTGTTTTCTCCACCTTTTGTAACCAAACTTAAAAATACAGCAATATCTTCAGATATAACTTCATTGTTTTTTTTAAAATTCCAATTTTTACTTATTGACGCTTGAAAACTATCCTTGTTCCCGATTATACTACTCATATTTTTCCCTTAATACTTTGTATATCATATTATAGTCATCTAGATTATAGACAATATCAGTATCTTCATTGAAGCTTTCAAATTTTTTTATTATTTTAATTTTTTCGTTATCTTTAATCTGTTCCTCATATCCCATGAAATCAAAAGAACAACCTTTATAAGCTCCATACACCTTTTCATTTCTTATAGTAATATTCCTAGCATAATTTAATATGAAATAAAAATAAATATCAATTACATATTTTACTGCGTATGAACTATTAGTGTAAAAATCTAAATCAAAATCCGCTATCATAAAAGGAACACTTTTGTTCTTTTCCAGTTCGTCTAAAACAATTCTTTGATAATCGACTTGATAGAAACTATTTATCTCCTTGACTTTGTCCAAAATTACGTTTATGCTAATTTCTTTTTTCATTTCTTTGATAATATTGTTTTCAATAAGATAGTTAACTATTCTCACACTGTCGTATGCCGATAAATTAAGCATATCAGAAATAAACAATATACTTTTAGCTGGACTTGGAATTTCTTCATCTTCTTGGAGCCATCTTTTGTTTCTTTTAACTTCTTTTATTTCAAAGGGAATATTATATTTTTTAACTATCTCTACGAACGATCTTCTCATAGAATGATTATACCCTTTATCAACAAGTTGAAACTTGTAGCCCTTTTCGTATAAAATTATAGAAGAAGTAAAAATTATTTTTGACATATTTTCGTTTGTTGTCATAGCTTTTTCTTTAAATCACGGGATTGCTTGTTTTGTTTACTCTGTCGCTAACTTCTCTCATCATTTGTCCACCATAAGTGTCACCCTCTTTGTAGCCAAACATAGACAGAAACCACGACGGACCGTCATAGATTATTTTATACGCTATAAATAAAGACATTAAAGTCATAGTAAGTTCAAGCGATTTTTCTAAAGTATATATTTTCAAATAGTCCATAAAAGCAAAAGCACCACCCCCACCTACCGAGGTGCTATTAATGATTGAATATTGTGTCTCTAACTGTGTTACAAGGCTTCCAATCATCATCCCTGCTAGCATTTGCATTAACTCATATGCAAAAATAAATACCACAGATGATAAAACTATAAGGGTAGGATATAATGTTAAGACCGCTCCTTGCGCGATAAAACCCGTAACTTTTTCGTAGGATCTCGTTGTGGTAACACTCCAAATTACTACAAAAGGAGAAACAAAATAATATTTCAATAAATCAACAAAATAAAGAATAATTCTCAATAAAATCATAAGTGCTATTAAACTCATGAAAATAACATTCAGCATAAAAGTATAGAGCCATACTGCAATAACCATCGAGACAATCATTAGTGTAAATTTTGAATTCAAGAGATTTCCTGCAAAATCCATAGGAGTAAAAGAAATTTTTGACCAAATCTTTTTTATTAATTTTTCTAATACATTTTTATTTTGATTATTTTCTTCCGTTAAAAAAGCATTCTTAAAAAGCTTAAAAATGTACTCAAATAAATTGTCAAATCCGGGAGCCATAAAATACACTGTTGCGGCAATTGGATAAGACATAACATACCCTGCTCCTTCACCAATAGAATCTCCTGCTGATTGCAAACTGCTTGAAAGTTGACTTTCACTGAAATCTGTTTGCAGCCCATCTGTCATATCTTTTGCATTACCTACTCTATCAGACAAAGACGCATCTTTTCCACCATCAGCAAACATGTTTGCTTGCTTCAATAAAAAATAGGAGATTGGCATTGTAGCTGAATTTATCCACCCCAGAAAACTCTGCATAATAAACATATTATGTATAACAATTTCAGTTCCTATGGCTGTGTCTGCGTCTGTGTGGGTCGCTTTTGTCGCTATACTATGAAAGCTGTCTAGTGCCAATCTAACATCTCCCTTGTATGCTTTCTCAAGTGAACGACATATTGTTGGATCAACAATATCAATTCCAGATATTGTTCTAAAAGAACTCCAGTCTGCTATGCTCGAATAGTCTTCCCATCCGTCATCTTCTTTATTTATTTGATTGTACATATATCTTTTTAAATTCATATCTGATAATAAAAAAGTTTTTCTTTGTTCGTACCCATTTCTGTACATAGGAGCACAAACTCCGACCAAGAAGTTATATTCTTTTTCTGCTTGCAATACATGTAAATAACTTTTTTTTATTTCCGCACCTAATTCAGTTCTACTTTTAAAAGCATTTTGTCTTGATGTTAGATAGTCTGCAAAGCTTACAAGGGATGCATTTGAAGTTATCGTAGCGAATTCATTTGCAGTTTGTGCAAAATGTTGTATGAAAAATTTATATATCGTCATATGTTCTCTATAGCTTGATGAAAATGAAGTATCCTCATTAAATTTAGCTCTTCCTGACGGTAACCCTCTCTCAAATGTACCTGCATCAACTGAGGATGTATTAGTTAAATTGATTGATGTTGTTGAAGAGACAGGAACAAAAAAGAACACAAGCCCTGCTGCTGCACCAAAAATTTTCATACCTACACCTGAATTATCTTGTTGCGATTTTTGAAAAGCTCTTATCCCTCTTTGAATCCCTAGAACACCTATCATCCAAATTGCCGCCAAGAAAAATGTAAATTGACTGATTTTTTCATAGCCCTTTGAAATGTTTGAGTTTATTGTAACCCAAAAACCCCATAATTTTTTATCAAACTGAGAAACAAAAGAAACTAATGAAGAAATTTTTTCATTACCTGATGAATTGAATACACTATCTTTTAAAACTTCATTTACGCCATCACTTCCATTGACTGTTGTTGATTCTGAAAATAAATAATTATATATTCCTTTTTCATTATTTACTGCATCACTAATACTGTCTTTAGCTGGATTATCAGAAAGTATAGCTTTCTTTAATAGAATATTTCCATCCACACTTACACCGCTAAAATAATTTTTGTCCAATGTGATTAAACCAGCAATTACACCAGAGACATTCCATCTGTATTTAGCACCACCATCAACTTCATTTGTAGTGTCGTTTAGCCCATAGTGCTCTGCTATTCCGTAGACATCAAGAAAATTCGCGTCTTCTAATTGATCCACTACTCTTCCTAAATCACGATAGTTTAGAGGTTCTATGCCATTATATGGATCAGACTCTTGATAAAACCCTTCTATATATTTTCCCGTAAACATTGCCGTGTCTGGTAGATAATCTGGAAAAAATATATATTCAGCTGCATGCGTTTTAGTTCTTACTGCTTTGAAGCCATTTTTTACATTACTTAAATCTGCAGCACAAGCTTTATTTTGATAATCACATTTTATAATTGTAACTGAAGAATGTGCATCTCGATAATCGCACTGGTATCTACCACTTGCTAGATTTAGTTTACTCAAAGTGACATTTACATTCTTTCTTCTTTCTCCATTTTCGTCTATAAGATCATCACAAATAAACCCTCTTCCGTCTTCATGGTAGTTTGATACTCCAAAGAAGTAATCTACAGCAAGTTCTGGAGTACCTCCTGTCACAGTAAGAGGATTTAAAACTACTCCGACACCTCCGTTGAGATAAAAAGGTTTTGAACCAAAATCTGTTGATTGAACATATTTGTCAGTGTCATTAGTTGCTGCTTCATCATAATTATTATCCAAAGCACAGAGTGTAAAAGAAGATGGTTCTGCTGGACATTCTAGTGTTTCTGCGTTTTCTCCAAAAAGAAAAGAACTAAATAATACTGTTACTAAAAAAGCTTTTATAAAATTATTTTTCATTCAACTATCGTTGTCGAGATGTTTTTGTTTGTTCTTCATTCTCTATCTGAAGATCGTTTGTGTCATCTTTACCTTTACTTCCATTCAGAAATTTCACAACACCATTCTTATCAACAGAAATATTTTGAATAGATTTCTTGACTAGGTGTCTGTTGGTGTACTGAAGAGGATTGCTTTGTCTCGATCTGGAAGCAGCTATAAGTTGCCCATCAAAATAGAATCTTTGTCCTCTCTCGATTCTATAAAGGTATGGTAAATTATTTATCATGCTTTCACCAACTATCCCAACTATTGAAGAAGCAAGTTTAATACCTGCCACTGCAATATAATCTTGCATTTCTGGTCGTTGAGTATTTTTATTTTGAACAACTATTGGTGCGCTTCCTCCCGTTCCCGGAATAACTTGTGAGCCTTCTTGTTGCCTTGACTCTTCTAGAGCGTTCATGTATTTCAAACTTTGTTCTGATACTATAGAATTTGTTGATAACATTCCTGCTGCAAGCATTCTTTCTATTTTTCTATCATTAACAATTGAGGCAATATTTAGCCCAGTTCTTAAACCATTAAGCAATACACCAGACTGTACGTTATATCTAACATTGCTATTTCCATCCGGCACAACATAGATTGGCTTACCTATAAGGGCTTTTGCGCTGTGCTGAGGGTATATTTGAACACTAAGCTTTGCGTTTCCTATTCCATCAAGCATACATTCTAATTCTGCAAAACTTACTAATTCACTCACATCTATAGTATTAAGAGTTGAACAGTAGCCGCTTGTGTAAAAACTTTCTTCTTCAATTTCTTTTTTCTCGGAAGTCTTACCTCTATTTTTGTTCTTATTCTCTTCTTCTAAAATTTTCACATTGTCTGTTAATATTACAAATCTTTTACCTATTGGCGTTGGAATTACTGTTTTTTGTAAATTTCTATCAATATATTTTGCAAGGACGGCATCTCTGTAGTTGTCAACTCCCCCTCTCTCAAGAGATGAATCTTTAAGCGAGACTGTTTCGGACACAACATTTCCACCTCCACTTTTTTGTTCTTGAATCCTTGCTACTTGCTCTTTCGAGCTTAATGTTTTTTGTTCAGCGAAAGACGCTGTCACCATTGCTGCCATAATTGAAACTATAACTACTGTCTTGTTCATATTTTTTTCCTGATTAATAGTTGCGAGAATAAAGTTCTAAAATGCCGTCTGTTTTGAATTTACCGTTCTCTTCTAAAAAAAGAGAGTCAACAGCTTGAGTCAGCTTGTTTCTATTTCTTGATACGACTTCTTTTGTGTGTCTGTTTAGCGATTCCAGTCCGTATTTTGAAAAAGACACTCCTTTGCCCATTATCTGATAATCAGCATCAGAGTAAACTTGTCCTGCAATATATTTAGTAGATGAACATCCAGTTATAATAAAGCTAAAAGAAAATACCAGTGAGATAATTTTTTTTTGATTGCGCATAATAATCCATTTTTAAAGTTTATTGAATTATAAATGAATTAAACTTAATTAATCATTTATAATCAATTAAAATTTTATATTTAATTATAATTATTCTTAAAATGCTAATATAAGTTCTTTTTTTCCTCTATTATTCTATTTTCAAGTATGCTAGACACTTCAGTTCCCATCAATTCTAAGATAAAAGCGTTTTGTTCTAAGGAATTTATATTGAGATTTGTTATTGATGCATTAATAGAGTTTCCTATCTCCTTTCTGTCTACAAATTCTTTGTGCGGCCAATATCCAAAATATTTTATTCCAAAAAGAGCTATTAAATTTTCGTTTCCTTTTTCTACATATTTTAAGAATTCTTTTGAGCTATTGTACATTCTTTGAGCTTCTTTTGTTACTGTTGTGGCTCCGTGTCTTTTACTATAGTTGTCTTTTATCGGTACTGATTGTCGCACTTTTCTGAAATGCAGTGAATCGTAATTACATTCAAGCCATGAAAGCAACACATTTTTTCCACCACTTTCCCAATTTCCACATTTTGTCCAATCAGCTAACATTTTATAAGATTGATTATTTTCTTTACTTATCCCGTCAACACAATCAGACTTCTCATCTGCTCCCGGTTGTTTGACACATTCATAAGGCGTCTTGTTGTTGTTTGTTATCCATCCGTCTCTTTCGTTTCTCAAGTCTCCCATAGGATAAAAACATTTGTCGTCTCTCGACGGAAAAATGGAATTACATTCACTCAATATATCTAAACCATTAGATGTTTCATCTTTCAAAACTCCAGCATTGCTTTTGGAGTCATTTTTATCCACCAAAAAACTCGGTATAGATGAAAAATCAGTTGACATATAATATGTTTCGCTACCTTCTGCGCAAACCATCAAAAAGATGGCAGCTATGATTATTTTTATCATTTAATTTCCTTAATTTTTAATTTCAATACACCCTGCGTGTTGTCCAAAAAGTAATCATTTGCGTAGCTTTCAAGAGTCTCATGCAAAGGTTCAATGATATTACTTTTAATCATTCTTTGTGCTTCCTTGTCGTTTTCTAAAGAAGCTTGCTCTGAAATAATAGCTAAAATTATTCTTTTTTTACTAATTATGATATTTTGAACTTCCTTGAAAGATAATGCTCTTTCCGATAAATAATCGCTCTTAAAGTTTTGAATACTATGTAAAAAAATATCACAAAGCTTCACCAAGATATCCTTCAATACAATATTTGTAACTAAGAAGTCTTCAGAAAGAAGTTTGTTAAAGAGTAGAATGATTTGTCTTTTATATAACACATGCTTTCTCATTTCAAACATAAAGCTACTGCGCAACACTTCATCAAGTGACAATATTTCATTTTGAAACTTTTTTTCAATATTTAATATATATATACTTTCCAATAATTTCTCAACATTTGAATGGCTCAATGCAGAATGAACAAGTTTACCCATTTCATTTTTTTCAAAAGCATTATCTAGTATCTTGGCTGTTTGATAGTTTGAAATATATCCAACATATCTATAAAGTTGCTTCTCTTGTAAAAAAAAGATTGATAGCTCTTTTTTTAATTCTTTATCTAATATTTCACATATTGTTTTTATTTTATTCGACAAAGATATGTTTCCATCTCCAATGCAATACAAAGAATTTTTTTTAAAATCATCGAATACAATCCTTATTATTTTTGAAAACAAGTTCATTTTTTCTTCTTTAATACATCTGTATAATATTGTTATGTTTGTGCAAACGTGATAATCATCTATATTACTAAGAGAGGGGATAAATAAGAGAAGGTTTGTTTTATCAAAAGAACTATTAGAAATTTTACTCTGCTGTATATATTTCAATGAAGCATACTGTAAACACTTAGATGATACAGAGTGGTTTTCAAAAATTAAATGTTTCCAGAAATTGCATTTTTTACTATAAATTTTTTTTTCAAAAAGCTTAAACAATTTATTTTCTTCTTTTATTTCTCCTTTTCGTGCGATTTCCCTTAATATATATATAACGATTTTGTTTTCTGCATCTGTGTTCCCTATCTCCGATGTAGTTGCTATTATTTGAACAATACCGTTGACAAATTCATGATTGATAATCTTTAAGCCATCTATAATTATCTGAATAGATAACAACGTATTTTGCCTTGTCGCATTGTTAATCTGATCTAGAATTTCAAGAAACTTATATTTATAAATTTTCTCATCTACCTTTTCTTTCTTTTCAGAGTATCTATTGTTTATAAGTAGGAAGCGCACACTTTCATCTTTCTCTTTATAGAGAATTTTATTGACTACTTTTTCTAAAAAATATCTACATTTTAAATACCTTTCTAGTAATGCTTCTACAAGAGCTATCTCTTGTTGTTTAAGAAAATATAATAAAAAGAATTTCACATCTTTTGGCTCTAGTTTTTTTTCGCTTAGTATGATTTTTAAAAAGTAACTATTTTTATTACTTACTTTTAATTTTTTAATTTTTTCTATCACTTCTTTATCCAAATAGTTTTCTTTTGAGAAGAAAGAATCTGCACAAAAATAAATCTGAATCATTTTGCAAAAAGAATTTTCATCAAAGCCAAAGTAGTCAAGTTTTTCGTAGTCTCCATAATCTTTCATTATTGTTCTGATTATGCTTTTGTTATGAAGCAACTTGGTCCTTTCTTTTAGTTCCATTAAAGTTATTTTATTTAACATATAGTGGTAAATATTTTTATCAAAATCGCTAAACTTTAGTGCGAAATAAATTTCAATAATTTTATAAAATTCATCTCTATTGAAATTAAACAGAATACCTTTTTTCTCCATTGTAATAAATAATTGTTCAAAATTTTCTGTATATCTTTCTGCAAGTTGATAAAAGAAGTTTAAAGAAAAATTTGTGCTGCAATGTATTCTATCTTCTATTTTATTTTCTAATTCAAAAAATGGGTTGTAAAATATATTAGAGTAAACTAAAGATATTTTTTTTAAATTTACTATTTTTAGAATTTCCTCTACAGCTTTTATATTTTCTAAAACAATAGATAATAAAATTTTATTTTTCGACAATCCATTTTCGATTTGTATTTTTTTTATTTTTAAATATTCGTTTTCTTTTTTAGTAATACTTTGAAGAGGAATCAATTCGTGCGTTGAGAATTCTAATATAGATCCATTGCTATATAGATATGCATTATTTTTAAAGAACTCGGCATCATCTTTTATCTCGTTGATTATTTTTTTACACAAGTGTGTCAATTTTGTTTTTGATTTTTTAGAGTTTAATTTGTCTGCTTCAAATAGTTCTTTAACGTTTTCATTTAAACTATATTTTACAGTAAGATAATAAAGACATATTGTTGCTATTTTTAGAAGTTTATTTTCTCTCAAAAATAAAATATTTTCTTGCATAAAACTACGCAGTTCTTTTTTTAGTTTGGGATTAATTTTTTTAATTTTAATGAGACTATTATTAAGCATAAATGTGGTTTCATAAAATACATAT
>Ga0256840_1000730_pt1 | contig 32843 bp, 26 predicted proteins | sample 355202metaG_FD_185969 | JGI IMG/M metagenome (GOLD analysis project Ga0256840, IMG submission 185969) | Hydrothermal vent microbial communities from Mid Atlantic Ridge, Atlantic Ocean - 355-202 | ecosystem: Environmental > Aquatic > Marine > Hydrothermal vents | place: Atlantic Ocean: Mid...
CTCTTCGGCGTCAATGTATTTAATGTTGACCGCTGTCTGTGAAGGCAATCCTCCGTGTACCAAAGCCTCATGTAGGGACTTGTAAGAATCTTTGAGGTGTACATATTTACCCACCACAGCGATGGTGACCTGGTGCTGAGGGTTTTTCATACGTTGTACCAGTTGTTCCCAGGCCTCAAGACGGGGTTCCCTAGTCCAGATGTCCAGGAGATCTATAATCTTTTCGTCCAACCCCTCTTTGTGAAAGATTAGAGGAATCTCGTAGATACACTCCACATCTTTAGCGGTGATAACCGCGTCTTCATCTACATTGCAAAAGAGGGCTATCTTCCTCTTGACCTCAGGAGGCAAAAACCTTTCGGTACGACAGAGAAGGACATCGGGCTGAATACCTATAGCTCTTAACTCCTTAACACTATGTTGAGTAGGTTTTGTCTTAAGCTCGCCCGCGGTCTTTATATACGGCACGTAAGTAAGGTGTATGTAAAGGGTATTCTTTCGTCCCAAATCCGTGCGCAACTGCCTTATGGCCTCTAAAAAGGGAAGACCTTCTATGTCGCCTACTGTGCCTCCAATCTCGATAATGGCGATATCGACGTCGCTACCTCCCAACTGGAGGATAGAGGCCTTTATCTCGTCGGTAATATGGGGGATAATCTGGACTGTACCTCCTAAATAATCCCCTCGGCGCTCTTTCATAATGACCGAATAATAGATCTTCCCCGAAGTAAAATTGTTTTTTTGGCCCATTCGGGCCGATGTAAAACGTTCGTAGTGCCCCAAATCTAGATCTGTTTCGGCCCCATCATCTGTCACATACACTTCTCCGTGCTGAAAGGGATTCATAGTCCCTGGATCGACATTTATGTAAGGATCAAGTTTCTGTAAGGTCACGGTAAGGCCTCTGGCTTCAAGCAACGTACCGATGGAGGCCGCTGCCAGCCCCTTGCCTAAAGAAGAAAGCACTCCCCCCGTAACAAAAATAAATTTGGTATGCATTTTCTTTCTGGCCATAAAACCCCTCTCTTCAGTGTGTGTATTCGCCTATTTTTTAGGAGACACTATAAACTCTATATCAGAAGTTTGAGCCCAAACACGCCCGGACTTCACGCCTACCAATTTTATACCCAAAATATCTTTGGCATCGAGCCCTGCGGGTAAGGTCATGATAAAACTAGCCCCTTTAAAACGCCCTAATTCTTGGCGCAGATGGTCTCTCCGGCACACTAGCACTATAACCCCTTCTGGAAATTTATCTTTTAGCTTGATGACCAAGTAATAGGAACCGTCTTTACGACGTCGACAAAAGGCCTTCCCCCAAGGGGTGCCTGCCATATCCTTAATGGTGCCCCTCCATATAGTGAGGGTCTGAGAGTGGTGGAAATGTAACGAGAGCAGATAAACCACTACTAATACAAACAGTACATAGACTAAAGAACGTTGCAGCCCCATGCCTCCACTATAGCCAGCCTATCTCTGGCTTCAAGCATATTTTTTACCCGCCGGTGGGACTACCCAAAAATAACAAAACTAGCACTTACCGTAATCTTCATTTTCGTAATATTATGAACGGGATAATAACATTTTTGTTAAAACCTCTTTAGAGACTTACACAAAAACAACAAGATAATCAGGACTTATAGACAAAGAATTTTGGCCTCCTTTTTGCTTGCCAGAACAAGGCCTATTTTTCCGGGCCACAACATTTACAAAAATGTTTAGGAGGAGCCTTTATGATCAACAGCGGGGATACAGCATTTGTCTTAATTTCGGCGGCCTTGGTCTTGCTTATGACTCCAGGTTTGGCCTTGTTCTACGGAGGTATGGTCAGGCGCAAAAACGTCCTGGGTACCATACTGCAAAGTTTTATTATGATCAGCGTCATTGGTTTAGAATGGATATACTTAGGCTATACTCTATCTTTTGGATCAGACGTAGCCGGATTCATCGGCAACCTGGATTTCGTCGCCCTTAAGGGAGTAGGCACTTCTCCTAGCCCTACTTATGCAACCACCATCCCTCATCTATTATTTATGATTTATCAGTGTATGTTTGCCATTATCACACCGGCCCTCATTACCGGGGCCTTTGCCGAAAGGATGCGCTTTGGACCATTTTTGCTCTTTAGCCTCCTTTGGGCCCTAATAGTCTACAACCCTGTGTGTCATTGGGTATGGGGTGGAGGTTTTCTAGCCCAGCGAGGGGTACTGGACTTTGCTGGAGGTCTGGTAGTCCATCTGACTTGCGGTGTAGCTGCCTTGGCTGCTGCGATAGCCATAGGACCCCGTCGCGGTTATGGTCGAGAAAATTTCAAACCACACAATCTACCCTTAACCCTCTTAGGGGCCGGCCTCCTCTGGTTTGGCTGGTTTGGTTTTAACGGCGGAAGCGCTTTGGCCGCCAACGGTTTGGCTGTCTCTGCCTTTGTGGCCACCCATTTGGCTGGCCTTACCGCCATGTTAGTGTGGATCTTGGTGGAATGGCTCCACTACGGGAAACCCACTTCCCTCGGTGCAGCCAGTGGCGCCATTGCGGGCTTGGCTACCATAACCCCTGCTGCAGGTTTTGTAGGCCCAAACGCCGCGGTGGTCATAGGTGCCCTGGCCGGACTCATTTGCTATTTGGCCGTGATGGCCAAAAATAAATTTGGTTATGATGATAGCTTAGATGTGGTAGGCATCCACGGTGTGGGGGGCCTTGTGGGCACCCTTTGCGTAGGAATCTTCGCCTCTAAGGCCATAAACCCCGCAGGGGCAAACGGCCTTCTGGCTGGTAACCCCTCTCTCTTAGGCACACAAATTCTGGGTATTTTGGTAGTAGGGGTATACACTCTGGTAATCAGTTTTATCCTGTTAAAGGTTATTGACTTTGTTTTCGGCCTACGACTCTCGGTTGAAGACGAAGTCTCTGGCCTCGACTTGAGCCAGCACAGTGAAGAAGCCTACGATTTTTAGACTTGCGTAAGGACAGGCAGGCTAAAAACCCTGGCCTGGCCTGTCCTTTAGTTCTTGTAAAAATCTTTCTACCTCGGCAAAAAAGGCGGGTAGAATATCTTTTTCAGGGACCTTTTTTATGATTTTACCCTTTTTGAAGATCAACCCTACCCCCTTTCCCCCGGCAAGGCCTATATCGGCTTCGCGGGCTTCACCTGGCCCATTTACCACACACCCCATCACCGCAAGCTTTATGGGTTGGGCAATTTTTTGGGCGTATTTCTCCACCTGTTCAGCAATGGCAAAAAGGTCTATTTCACAACGTCCACAGGTAGGACACGATATTATTTCCGGCCCCCGATTACGTAACCCTACAGCCCTCAAAATCTCATAGGCCACCTGAACTTCCTCGGTAGGATCGCGCGTAAGGGACACCCTTAGGGTATCTCCTATACCCTCGGCCAGGAGAGTACCCAAGGCAAAAGCACTTTTTACCGTACCAGCTATAAGCCCCCCGGCCTCGGTAACCCCCAAGTGCACCGGGAAATCACTGCGCTTAGAAAATAAGCGGTAGGCCTCAATAGTCGTCCACACATCAGAAGATTTAAGAGAGACTTTAAGGTTTTCAAACCCTAAATCTCCTACAATAAAATCTAGATGCCGCAAGGCACTCTCCACCAGGGCCTCTGCGGTAGCCCCACCGTGGCGATGATAGAGATCTCTTTCTAAAGAGCCCGCGTTGACCCCTATACGAATGGCCGCCCCCAAATATTTGGCCGCCAAGACTACGCGCTTTACATTCTCAAGGCCCTTAATATTGCCGGGGTTAAAGCGAATGGCATCTGCCCCGCATTCCAAGGCCTTAAGGGCCAAACGCCAATCAAAATGGATGTCCGCAATAAGGGGGATACTGATGGCCGGCTTTATTTTTTTTAAGGCTAAAGCCGCCTCCTCGTCAGGGACCGCTACCCGAATTATCTCACAACCACATTCTTCGAGACGCTTAATCTGGTTGATAGTCGAGGTAATATCTCGTGTATCTGTATTGGTCATAGACTGCACTACTATTGGCGAATTACCCCCAATGGGGACTGAACCAACATAGATTGTTCTAGTGGGGCGTCTCTTAGCAATGGCCATAATAATATTTCACCCGGCAAATATCTTTTTAGATAAAGTAACCTTGTCAAAATCTCTCAGAAGTATATCATTTTTTTGCATTATGCCTATTATAATAGAGTCCCAAAATCGGGCAGGAGGTTTCTAAAATTGACTTTAAAAATCAAGAGATATTTGGCATTAATACCCAATCTTTTACGACTCATATTAGGGCTTTTAAAAGATTCTCGCGTCCCTGCAGAAGATAAGGCCATCCTAGCGGCTGCCCTAGCCTATGTCCTAAACCCGGCGGACTTTGTCCCAGACACCATACCGTTTTTTGGGCTGGTAGACGACTTATATCTCATCGCTCTGGCGCTTATTAGGCTTCTAAACCACGTAGACGAAGAGGTGTTACGCACCCACTGGACAGGAGACGAAGACCTACTACCTCTTGTTCGTGAAGCCGCCCGCTTGGGAGCCAAGCTTTTACCTGAACGAATACGTAAAGCAGTAGTAGGCCAAATAAAGGAGGATGGCGTTGCTTGATTTTAGAAAACTCCAGGTATTCACCTTGGTGATGGAACAACGCAGTTTTTCCAAGGCTGCAGAACTGTGCTACCTCACCCAACCCACGGTCTCTGGGCACATAAAACTCTTGGAAGAACATTTTGACCTGACCCTCTTTGACCGGCACACCCGCGAAGTAGTCCCCACTCCCGCCGGTACCCTCTTGTATCGTTACGCCAAGCGCATTGTACGTCTGGTAGAAGAAATGGAACGCGAAATGGCCTCTTATAAAGGGGGGCGTAAAGGGAAACTGCGCTTAGGCGGAAGTACCATACCTGGACAATATATTTTGCCCTTTTTGCTAAGTGACTTTAACGCAAAATTTCCAGACGTAAGAGTAGCGGTACAGATTGCCGACACCCGGATTATTGCCGAAATGGTGGCCGAAGGAGAATTAGAAGCAGCTATCATAGGGGCCAAGGTGTTAGAATCTAATCTTGTCCATGAACCCTGTTACGAAGACGAGATCATCTTAGTTATACGTAAAGACTTCAAAATACCTAAGATAAATCTGGAAAAGGGTTTCCTGGAACCAGAAGAATTGAAATATTTACCTCTTATTGTACGGGAAAAGGGCTCTGGCACATGGCTTACCACCAAAAAGGCCTTAAGGGCCATAGGAGCTTCTCCGGAAAGGCTTAACACGGTAGCCGAATTGGGTTCCACCGAAGCGGTACGGCAGGCCGTAAAGGCCGGTTTAGGGGCGGCTTTTATCTCCCGCAGGGCTGTTCAGGAAGAACTAGAAGAAAATATCTTGGTAGATATCCCTGTAGAAGGGCTCTCTATAAAACGTAATTTCTATTTGGTTTATCCTTCAAGGAAGACATTATCTCCTACAGCCCAAATGTTTGTAAATTTTGTAAAAGAGAGTAAATAAAACTTGAATCTTTGAATATTTTACATGAGGCAGGTTTGCAATAATTTTGGTGGTGTTGTAATTTTTTTTACGTTTTATTTACATTCTATTTAGGGCCTTTGAGCTAAAATTTCTGCTGGAGGTGAGCAATGGCGGGTAAGAATATTCCCGTGGCGATTGTCGGAGTGGGTAATTGTGCCAGTGCCCTGATCCAAGGCATTTTCTACTACAAGGAAAAGGGACTTAAAGCCGTTGAAGGGGTTATGTTCCCGGATATAGGGGGCTATTATCCATGGAATTTAGAGATTGTAGCCGCCTGGGATATAGACGCCCGCAAGGTGGGCAAGGACGTCTCCGAAGCCATTTTTGCCCTTCCCAACTGCACCACAGTGTTTTATCCCGAAGTTCCTAGGCTTGGCGTAACCGTCCGCAAGGGCAAAGTGCTGGATGGCTGTGCCTCCCACATGCAAGAATTTCCCGAAGAGAAGACCTTTGTAGTGGCCGAAAGTAAAGAAGACGAGTTGGAAGACGTGGTGGCCATACTCAAAGAAACCGGGGCTGAGGTACTGATCAATTATGTACCTGTGGGCTCCGAACAGGCGGCTCGTTTCTACGCGGAGGCCTGTCTCAAGGCCGGGGTGTCTTTTGTAAACGCCATGCCCACTTTTATCGTCTCTGACGCAGAGTGGGGTAAACGTTTTGAAGAAGCCGGAATCCCTGTAGTAGGAGACGACATAAAGAGTCAAGTAGGGGCCACTATTGTCCATCGTGTACTTACCAAGCTTATGATCGACCGTGGAGTCCCGGTGAAACGGACCTACCAGGTAAACTTCGGCGGCAACACCGATTTCCTAAACATGCTGGCCCGAGATCGTCTAAAGACCAAAAAGGTCTCCAAGACCGAAGCCGTGGCCTCTATCATGCCTTATGACATAGGCCAAGACAATATCCACATTGGCCCTTCAGACTGGGTCCCCTGGCTTAAAGATCGCAAAATAGCTTATATCCGTTTAGAAGGGGAGTTGTATGGCGGCGTACCCATGTCTATCGAACTAAAATTAGAGGTGGAAGATTCACCCAATTCGGCCGGTTCTGCCATGGATGCTATTCGATGTGTAAAATTGGCCCGAGACCGAGGGATTGCTGGCCCCCTCCTTTCTATCTCGGCCTACACCATGAAACATCCACCAGAACAGTATCCGGACTACGTTGCTCGCCAAATGGTGGTGGAATTTATAGAAGGCAAACGCAACCGTTAGGGGGAATAGAAATGGGCTGCTTTTCACAACGGCTAAAGGCCCTGCCGCCTTATTTATTCGTAGAACTTGATCGGCTTAAGGCAGAAGCTGTGGCGCAAGGGGTAGACGTTATTGACCTGGGCATTGGGGATCCTGATCTCCCTACCCCTCCCCATATCGTGGAGGCGGCTATAGAAGCACTCAAAAAACCCGAAAATCACCATTACCCCTCTAGCGTAGGGATGTTGGCCTTTCGAGAGGCAGCTGCTTCTTGGCTCAAAAAGCGCTTTGGGCTAAATGTTGACCCCCAAAAAGAAATTGTCACTCTTATTGGCTCCAAAGAAGGTATTGCCCACTTTCCCTTGGCCTTTATTGACCCTGGCGACATAGTCTTGGTCCCTACTCCGGCCTATCCTGTCTACCACATAGGGACCCTTTTCGCCCAAGGCCAAACCTATTTTATGCCCTTGTACGAAAAAAACGGCTTTTTACCCGATCTTGAGGCCCTCCCCCCTGAAATCTTAAAAAAGGCCAAGATCCTGTGGTTAAACTACCCCAACAACCCCACTTCTGCTGTGGCTGATCTGGACTTTTTTAAGCAGGTAGTGGCCTTTGCCCAAAAACACCAATTAATAGTGGCCCACGATGCCGCCTATACGGAACTATATTTTGAAGATTTTATCCCCCCCAGCATCCTACAAGTAGAAGGGGCCCAAGAAGTGGCTATTGAATTTCATAGCCTTTCCAAGACCTATTGCATGACGGGTTGGCGTATCGGATTTGCGGTGGGGAACCAACACCTTATAGAAGGACTCACCAAGGTAAAAAATAACGTAGATTCGGGAGTCTTCCAGGCCGTGCAGGAGGCAGGCATTGCCGCCCTTTCGGGTGATCAGGCCTGTGTAGAAAATTTCCGCCAGACCTTTAAAGGGCGGCGCGACGTAGTAATAGAGGGGCTCAAAAAACTGGGCTTTGACCTGCATCCGCCTTTGGCCACCTTTTATGTCTGGGCCAAAGTACCAGAGGGCTATACTTCTGCTGACTTTTCGGCCAAGCTCCTAAAAGAGGCAGGCATTGTAGTTACGCCAGGCCACGGGTTTGGCGACCCAGGAGAGGGATATTTTCGTATAGCCCTCACCGTAGACCAGAAACGTCTGGAGGAGGCAATATCACGAATAGCCGACCTCAAACTCTAAAAAAAGTATATATCGGGGTCGGTTCAAATTTAGGAGATAGAGAGGCCTATTGTTTGTGGGCCATAAAGGCTTTAGGAGAAAAAGCAGGGTTTTTTCTGCGCCGGGTATCTAGCATATATCTTACAGAGCCCGTAGGCTTTTCGTCGGACAAATGGTTTTATAACCTGGTAATAGAAATAGAAACGTCCTTTTCGCCGTGGGAGGTCTTTTTGATACTCCAGGCCTTAGAAAAAAAGGCTGGACGTGAACGCAGGGGCGAAATTTCCGACCGTACCCTTGACTTAGATCTCTTACTATATGAAGACTTGGTTTTAAAAACCAATCTCCTTACTATCCCTCATCCGCGCTTACACCAGCGGCGTTTTGTCATGGTGCCCTTGGTAGAAATAAACCCCTTAGGTAGACACCCATTGATAGGGCAACAATTTAAGACCCTGTTGGCCCAAATTACTGATAATTCTCAAGTAAAACGGGTGGCCAGACTAAAGTGTTGCGCATAATATTAATTATTCTCCTAATAATGTTTATTTTCGGGATAGTGCGCTCTATTTGGCGAGATGTCCTCGATTCTATAAATAGACAGCAAAAGGCCTCACGTCGTTCTCGCTCTGGTCCTCAGCCCCCGCCTCTACCTACCGACACCCTGGTTCAGGACCCTGTTTGCGGTGTATATTGCCCCAAAAAAAAGGCCCTTACCGCCATCTACAAAGGTAAAGTGTATTATTTCTGCAGCGAAGAGTGTCGTCAAAAATTCATAAACGAGCATATGGCTTCCTCGCGAGACTAAAAGGCAAAACTCCGTCCTACCTGAGGTCTTTCTGATGGCCATCCAAAACGCAATTTTACCTCCCTTTGCAGGGCTACCCGAGAGGGTTCTTCCCCATGGGTTATAAAGAGTCTCTTTACGCCCTGAAGCGCAGACAACCAGCGTATAAGCTCTTGGTGATCGGCGTGGGCTGAAAAGGCCTCTAGCCGAAAGACTTTGGCCTTATTAGCCACCCAATGGTTATCGAGTTTTATAACCGGCCGTCTCTCCAGTATAGCCCGGCCAGGAGTACCCTCACCTTGGTACCCCACAAAGACTATCCAGGTGTGCGGGTCTCCGAGATGGTGTTTGAGGTGTGCCACAATACGCCCTCCGGTAACCATACCTGAACCAGCAATCACCAGATAAGGTGGTTGTAAGCGGTCTATGTGTCTGGAGGACGCCACAGAAGGAGTAGAAAAGAGTAGCGGAAAGGAAAAGATCTCGTCTCCAGAAGCCAGTCGTTTCAGGGCCTCTTCGTCGTAAAGTTCGGTGTGTTTGGCGTATATCTTGGTAACCCTTAAGGCCATGGGGCTGTCTAAAATTACGGGGAAAGGTTCTACTTTACCCGACTCCACCAGCTCATTTAAGAAATAGAGGATCTCCTGGGTACGTCCAATGGCAAAAGAGGGCATGAAAAGCCGCACCTTTTTGGACCTGGCCAAACGCAACAATTGTTGCAATTGTCTCTTGGCCGTAGACCAGGAGGGGTGTCTCTTGCCCCCATAAGTACTTTCTACCACTACGTAATCGGCCTCGGTAATAGGGGTGGGGTCTCTGATAATGGGGCTTGCCCAGCGACCAATATCTCCAGAAAAAACAAATTTTTGGCCTTCTGCCCAAAGCTCTAAGTGGGCAGAACCCAAAATGTGCCCGGCATCTTGGAAACGAAAGCTCAAATAAGGAGAAATCTCTACAGTCTCGTGGTAAGCAAAAGGCCAGCAAAGCTCTAACAATCGGGAAAGATCTCCTTCGGTACCGGCCTGAGGGTCTAAATGGAGTCTATCCCTTAAGACGATCTCCAAGAGTTCTATGGTGGCCTGTAAGGTGAGTATTTCCCCCCGGAACCCCCCTCTTACCAATTCCAGGAGCCGACCACTGTGATCGAGATGGGCATGGGTCAAAAAGACATAATCGATCTCTTGGGGATCAAAAGGCAAACTCCTCTCTTGGCCCACAGCCTCGACACCCTGATAGAGACCACAATCCACCAAGATCTTTTTGCCCGCCGCCTCCATTAAATAGAGGCTGCCGGTTACCGTGCCACAGGCGCCGTAAAATGTTAACCTACCCATAAAAAACAAGGTGCTCTAGCATATGATTTGTGTCAATAAAAAAAAGGACCGATCTAATGACAAATAAGCAGTTAAAAAAGAAAAGGAGTGCCTATGCTTGTTTCTGAGCGACGAAAATATCCGCGCTACGCCTGTTATCTCCCAGCCTATATAAGAGACATAGAAGTACAGGTATTCCTGTGTGATCTTTCTCTAAACGGCTGTTTTGTAGAAGTACCTGAGAAATATTTCCTCCCTGTAGGAGAAAAGATCTGGCTTAACCTTTATTTACCCTGTGTAGGAGAAATTTCCGTAGAGGGCCTAGTAATGCACCACGGCACGCCCACCCGAAAGGGGATGGGCATAGAGTTTATTCGTTTCCCCGACCGCCTACACCTGGTCTATGCTAAATTCATCAAGATATTACCCATTCTTAATGAGGCCCAGCAACTACTGCACAAGCTCACTAAAAAGGACAAAGAGTAAAGAAATGGATGTACTACAACCCCTTGCTAGCTTTATTTTAGGGCTTATTTTAGGCAGCTTTCTCAATGTATGCGCCTATCGGTTGCCCAGAGAAGAGTCCATTGTCTACCCCCGTTCCAGGTGTCCAAACTGTAAGGTACCTATAAGGTGGTACGACAATATTCCTGTCTTGAGTTTCGTGTTCCTGCGTGGCAAATGTCGTTTTTGTAAGGCCCCAATATCCTGGCGTTACCCTGTGGTAGAACTCCTAACCGGTTTTATGGCCCTAGGCCTGTTTATCCGATATGGATTTAACCCGGTCTATTTTTATCTCCTTGCCTTTGGGGCGGCCTTAGTGGTCACGAGCTTAATAGACCTAGAGTTTCAGATCATACCCGATGAGATAAGTCTGCCCGGCATATTAGTTGGCTTAGCAGGTTCCTTTTGGAACCCTTTGGTAACACCCCTAAGCAGCCTATTAGGTGCCCTGGTAGGGGCAGGAAGCCTCTACTTAGTGGCGGAATACTACTATTTTATTACCAAACGGGAAGGTATGGGGGGAGGAGACCTCAAACTGCTGGCCATGATCGGGAGTTTTTTGGGTGTCTCTAGCCTCTTGCCCGTAATTTTTATGGCCTCCTTGGTGGGAGCCGTAGCAGGGTTAATCTTGGCCTTTTGGCAAAAAGTGCACGACAAACGTCATTTAGCCCTTCCGTTCGGTCCCTTTCTTGCCCTGGGCGCCCTAATTATCTTGTTTTATCCCCAGGTGGTGGACCTATTCTTCGGGATTTGGTTTGCCCAATAAGCCTTATCTCCTCCCAAGAGATCTTTCCCGCCCGGACAAGCCTTGGCTCAGGAGTAGTGAGATCCACAATGGTAGAAGGCTTCCCTCCGCCGGTAGGACCAGCATCTAAGATAAGGTCTACTCCGGGTAACATCTCGGCCACCTCTGAGGCCTCTACGGCAGGAGGAAAGCCACTTAGGTTAGCGCTTGTACCGGTAATAGGAGCCCTAAAAAGGCACGAAAGTCGGGTAGGGAGGGGATGTGAAGAAAACCTAACGGCTATAGTACCCGTGGCTGCGGTCAGTTCTACCGGCAGATGGCGCTGGGCCTTAAAGATCAAAGTAAGCGGCCCGGGCCAGAACCGAGCTATTAAAGTCTTTGCCAAAGGAGGGACCTCTTTTACCAAAAGCGAGAGCATCTCCAACTTGCCAATGAGCACCAGGATTGGTTTTTGGACAGGTCGTTTTTTGAGGACAAAAAGTTTTTTCAGGGCCCTGGGAGAGAAGGGATCCACCGCAAGGCCGTAAAAGGTCTCGGTAGGTAAGGCCACTACTCCATGGTCTTTAAGCACGGAAACGGCCCTCTCTAAACAAACAGAGGGCCGTTTAGAATCTACCTTTATGATGTGTGACATTACTTACACGCCATTTTTTCGCGATATCTTTTAAGCCGTTTAGCCAAATCTTCCTGGGAAAGGGCCAATATTTCCAAGGCCAAAAAGGCTGCGTTTTTGGCCCCGTTTATGGCCACAGTGGCCACAGGTACCCCCGGAGGCATTTGCACCGTAGAAAGTAGGGCGTCAAGACCTCCCAAACTCCCCGCCGCAATAGGTACCCCTATGACCGGAAGAGTAGATTCCGAAGCCAAGGCCCCGGCCAGGTGTGCAGCAAGCCCAGCCCCGGCAATAATTACTTTGAGGCCCCTTTTTTCTGCCTCGCGGGCAAACTGCCGCACCTTTTCGGGCTGGCGATGGGCCGAAGCAACCAATACCTCGTAGGGTACGTCAAACTGGGTCAATATTTCCTCCGCCCCTTTCATTACTTCAGCATCTGATTTACTGCCCATAAGTACCGCTACTACTGGGGGACGAAGGTGTCTCAAGGCTTTGGCGCCAATATCTGTGCGATAATAAACCCCTTCCCAAGAGATCTTTTCTACCGCTTTATAGGCCCTTGTTATGGCCTCGGGGATATCTTTACCCAGGGCAGTAACCCCAAGGACTCTACCACCGGCCGTAACAAACTGCCGTCCCTTCCGGGCCGTACCAGCGTGGAAGACCTTGACGTCTTTCATTCGAGCCACCTGGGCCAGCCCTTTAATGGGCTTTCCTTTCTCATATTTACCCGGATAACCTTTGCTCGCCATGACCACACACACCGCGGCCCTATCGTCTACCTCTAATTGTTTTTCCGCCAAAGTACCCTCTATTGAAGCCTGGATTAGCTCGGCCAGATCACTTTTGAGGCGCATCATCAAGGGCTGACACTCTGGATCCCCAAAACGACAATTAAACTCTAATACGTAAGGTTTACCCTCCCTGATCATGAGCCCGGCATAGAGGACCCCTTGGTAAGGAACGCCTTCCTGGGCCAAACCCCGGATAACAGGGCCCATGATGGTATCCATAATTTCTTGCGCTAACGACTCTGTCACCACCGGCGCTGGAGAATAGGCCCCCATCCCTCCGGTATTAGGCCCTTTATCTCCGTCTAAGAGGGGCTTGTGATCCTGCGAGGTAGGAAGAGGGAGTATAGTCTGTCCATCGGTGATCACCATAAAAGAGGCCTCTTCTCCCTCTAAACAATCCTCCACGATAAGGCGTTTACCAGCCTCTCCAAAGACCTTTTCGACCATAATTTTGTGTACAGCCTCGCGGGCCTCATCTAAACTTCGACACACAATAACCCCTTTTCCCGCAGCCAAACCATCGGCCTTTACCACAATAGGGGCTCCCTTCTTTTCAATATAGTCCAAGGCCTCCTCGGGCTGTTCAAATACCGCAAAATCAGCCGTAGGGACACCGTATTTACGCATTAGCTCCTTGGCAAAAACCTTACTCCCTTCGATGAGGGCCGCCTTAGCTCGAGGCCCAAAAATGCGCAACCCCCTTTCCTGGAAAAAATCCACAATACCTCGCACCAAAGGATCTTCAGGACCTACCACGGTGAGATCAATACCTTCTTGCTGCACAAGCTCGGCTAAGGCCTCAAAATCGTCTGCCCTAATGGGCCTACAATCGGCCTCTAAAGCTATGCCGGCATTGCCTGGGGCACAAAATACCTTTTCTACCAAGGGGCTTTGGGCTAATTTCCAGCACAGGGCATGCTCCCTACCTCCACTTCCTATTACTAAGACCTTCATATCTGCCTCCTTTTCCTGGCGCCTATATTTTTTGGCGATCCTAGATGAGGATCAAAAATAATGTCAAGGTCTTTAAGAACCACAATGAGCATCGACCAAGTCGATAATAATCAAGCCTAGGGCCTTAAATCTCGATAAAAAAGGGGGGCGCAGAATATGTCCTATTACCTATTGGTGCTAGGGTTATTTATCATAGTGGGGCTTTTGATACTGTTATACCACTTTTTAAAATCCCCTAAAGAACCCTTTGAAGCCTTCAAAGGGGAGCAGCCTCTTGACTCCAGAGACGCTCCCCCCCCAGTTGCTGCCCCCCAAAAGATGTTATTTAAAAAAGAAATCGAATACAAACTTGCCCGCTGTAAAAAATTTGACCTCTCAAAACATAAAATGCGCTCTCCCCAAGAACTATCTCCCCAGCAACAAAAAATAATCTATCAGGAACTAAAAAACTTTGTCCTCCCCTCGGCCGTGGGCACGCGCCTTGCCGCTCTATTGAGAGACCCCAACGCCAGCGCCCGAGAAATAGCCCAATTGATCGCCACCGATCCCCTCCTCTCGGCCCGACTCCTGGCCATTGTCAATTCAGCCTACTTTCGCCAACCAGAGGGCAAAAAAATACATTCCATTCACCAAGCCATCCTGCTCTTGGGATTTAACCAAGTACGCAACCTTGTGTTCCACAGTTTTCTAGAAAACACCTTAAAGGGTAAATTGCCCTTACCTACCGAAGAGGTAAAAAAAATCTGGATACATTCGGCCACTGTGGCCTCGGTGGCGGGTTTTTTGGCCAAACAAATAAACAGGGCCTCAGGTCTTGCGGTAACCGCCGGCCTGCTTCACGACATTGGTAAGTTCTTCCTCCCCCTATTTGATATGGGAAACGAGGGCTCCATCTCCTTGCAAGAAGACACCGAAAACTTGCCCCCTTTTGTAGAAGAAGAAATAAAATATGGGTTTAACCACTGCGTTATCGGAGGCTTTTTAAGCCAGTTATGGAAACTGCCTGAAGAAATGACCAAAATCATTCTTTATCATCATTTGGGGCTAAGAGAACATCTCCAAAGGCTTAACAAAGAGGTCCAAGAAGCTATAATTTTAGTCATTTTGGCGGACAATATTTGTCATATATTGGGCGCAGCGGAAGAAGAAGCCTATATCTACACCTTGCCCCCCGAAACGCTTCAGATACTGAATCTACCTAAACAATGGGAGACTTTCATTACCCCTGAGCTCAAAAAAGAGGTTGATAAAACAATTTATATGCTAAATGAATTTTATCGATAAGAAATTTTTATCTGCTTCATGTAACGCTCAATCCCTTGTGCTAGGCCCCGGGCAATTGTTTTCAAATAAGCTTGATTACGCAATCTCCTTTCTTCGTAGCGATTACTAATAAAGCCTATTTCTACCAACACAGCCGGCATACGGGTCCCGATCAAGACGACAAAAGGGGCCGTTTTTACCCCCCTATCCTTTACGTAGGGATAACGTTTACGCAGCTCTCTAACAAGTGATTTTTGGATATCGTAGGCCAAACGTCTTGATTCTTTTATTTTGGTGTTAAGGAGTAGGTGTTTCAGGAGGTCCTGTAAATCTCCTAAAGACCTGGCCGAGGTTGCGTTTTCTAGGGCCGCAACCCGCATGGCCTCTTTATCTCTGGCAAAATTTAGATAATAGGTCTCCACGCCGCGAGCGTGACGATTAGGCGAACTATTTACATGGACAGAAACGAAAAGATCGGCCTTTCTCATATTGGCAATGGCTGTACGGTGTTCTAAGGGTAAAAAGACATCTCTATTGCGGGTAAAAATTATCTGAAAGCCCCGTTTTCTCAGCTCCTGGGCAAGCAAACGGGCTACCTTAAACACCACCTCTTTCTCTTTTAGCCCACTTCGCCCCAGGGCTCCAGAATCTTTTCCCCCGTGTCCGGGATCGATAACTATCCTCTTTACACAGAGGCCAAGCTGTTGGGCAAGGCTGAGAGGGCCTTCTTTTATCTTTATCTTATGGGTATTCCGGCAGCCCTGCCCCTCAGAGGGCGTATAATTGCCTACTAAATCTACTACTAATCGAGACGGATCATTTAAAAAAAACACCCTATAATCAGATAGGCTCTTTAAATCCAAGACAATACGTACTGTTTTAGGCCGATACTGCCCCACTCTTACCTGATACAAAAGCCCATCGCTTATACGCCATAAGGGTTTTATATAGGGAGAAAGACGGGCTGGTGTACAATCTATATAGAGTCGCGGAGGTTTACCCGCGTGGGCCTTTAAGAGATGGACCTTAAATTTCACTTTGCCTGAAAGATCTATCACTACACGACTATAATCTTGACTGGACCAATGACGTATATCGCGCACCTCTTTTGTCTTTTTAAAGGCCAAGGTGGTTCGTGAGGTTTTAGGGGAAGATCTCCTAGGAGAAGGGCGAGCCTGGGCCTTTAGGGGAGGCTTCTGGTGGGTAGACCATCGACGCAGTTGGCGCTTTAGCGCCAAGGCCTGGACAGGGTTTCGGAGATAATTTTCATAAATAAATATCGACCGTTTTAAGGCGTTTTTGACCAAGGGATTTTGGGGATAACGTTCCCATAAAAGCCGATAATACTTGAGGGCATAAATTAAGTCGCCCCGGCGCCCAGAATATCGATAAAGTTCTTCATATAACCTTGCGGTCTTGTATAGGGCTTTAGGAGCCACAGGGCTTTCAGGGTAGCGAAAATAAACCCTTTTAAAGCGTCCAATGACCCGGAGCCAACAACTTCGATAACGAACCTTTCTGGACTTGGCAAAGACAGACAGGGCCTCTTGGGCCTGCCTATAGGCCCGCTGGGCCTCGCTGGAACGGGCATAGATAGGGGCTAAACTCCACAGGTGTCCTACAATGAAAATTAGCCCAATTATTACAATTTTTGAACATAAGGAAATATTTTTTTTCATTATCAATTTTTATCAATTATTTCTTTCAGCTCGTACAAATACTTCAAGGCCTCCAGAGGCGTGATTCGGTCAGGATCTATAGCCTTAAGCTTCTCTACCAAAGGAGTCTGCGAGGGAGCAGAAAACAGGGGTAAATACTGTTGTTGAGGGCGCGACACCAGTGTTTGTTTGCTTTCCAAGCGGACTAATATTTCCTTTGCCCTCCGGACCACTTCTTTAGGCAGACCAGCTAGAGCCGCTACCTGTACCCCGTAGGACTCATTAGCTGGCCCTGGCAACAGCCGGTATAAAAATATTATTTGTTCGTCCCACTCCTTTACCGCTACGTTAAAATTTTTTACTCCAGGACTCTGGCGGGCCAATTCAGTCAACTCATGATAATGGGTGGCAAACAAGGTACGGACACGCTGCTTTACCAAATATTCCGCTACGGCCCAAGCAATGGCCAGACCATCAAAGGTGCTGGTCCCCCGACCGATCTCGTCTAGAACCACTAAACTATCCGGCGTAGCATGATGCAATATATGGGCACACTCGGTCATTTCTACCATAAAGGTACTACGCCCCCGCGAGAGCTGATCCGAGGCCCCAACCCTGGTAAAGATCCGATCACACACACCTAAACGGGCGTATTCAGCCGGGACAAAGCTACCCATCTGGGCCATGATAACGATAAGGGCCGCCTGGCGAAGGATAGTAGACTTACCAGCCATATTGGGACCGGTAATAATAAGTAAGAGGTTTTCTTCATCATCAAGCAACAGATCGTTGGGCACAAAATTCCCTGAAGCGAGGGTCTTTTCCACCACCGGATGGCGGGCCTCTCGAAGCTCAAGCACACGCTCTTGGGTCATCTCAGGCCGGATGTATCTTTCTTGTACCGCCACCTGGGCCAGGGAGATTAAGACATCAAGAGTAGCCAAGGCCTTTGAGGTATCCTGGAGGGCCTTGACCTCTTTGGCCACTTCCTCCCGGAGGCTAACAAACAGTTCGTATTCAAGGGTCTTAATCCGTTCCTCTGCCGACAGTACCTTGGCCTCAAATTCTTTGAGTTCAGGAGTGATAAAACGTTCTCCCCCAACCAAGGTCTGCTTACGCACATATTCCGGAGGAATTTTTCCCAAATGACTCTTAGAAACCTCAATGTAGTAGCCGAATACCCGATTATAGCCCACTTTCAGGTTGGGTATACCGGTACGTTTCCTCTCGCGCGCCTCCAGTTGAGACAGAAAACTCAAGCCATCTGTCTTAAGGGCCCTAAGTTCATCGAGCTCTTTATGTACACCTTGTTTTATAATACCCCCGTCTTTTATGCTCACCGGGGCATCCTCTAGGAGATTAGCTTCTAAACGTTCCGTAAGGGACTCAAAATTGTGTATGTGGTCTCTGATATGGGCCAAAAGCTCGGGCTCGGTAGAATTAAGCAGCGCGATTATCTTGGGCAAACGTTTTAGGCCCTCTTTTAGGGCCAAGAGATCTCTAGGGTTGGCTAGTCGCATAGCCACGCGACCAGCCAGGCGTTCCAGATCGGCCATGGAGCCAAGCTCCCTTCGCAGGGCCTCCCGCAGCAAGGGGTTTTCCACCAAATATTCCACCGCCCGGTGGCGCGCACCTATCTCCTCGATATCCCGCAGGGGATACAACAACCATTCCTTTAGTAAGCGCCCCCCCATGGGGGTAACCGTTCGATCCAAGACCCAAAGTAAACTTCCCCGGCGGGTACCATCTAAACTATTGCGTAATAATTCCAAATTGCGCTTAGTGGCCTCGTCGATGACCAGATAACGGGTCAAGTGATAATATTTGGGTGGACTAAGGTGCTCTAAGGCCGTTTTCTGTGTTTCCTTGACGTAGAGGAGGAGGCTACCCGCTGCCGAAATAATCTCCGGGGCCTCAAGACCATAGCCTGCCAGATCAAGGACCTGGAAATGCTCTTTCAAGAGTTCTTCACTGGAAGAGGACTCAAAATCTCGACTCGGCCGAACAGATAAGAAAACGGTGGGTAAAACCTCTCTAACCTTTTGTAAGAAAACAGCCTCTTCGTGGCCCTCTGGCACAAGAATCTCTCTGGGTTCCCGGCGAAAAAGCTCGTTTAAGAGCTCTTCTTCTCCCTGTACACCGGTAACCAAAAAGTCTCCGGTAGATAGGTCTAACCAAGCCAAACCAAAAGCCTTTCCCGGGCAAATAGAAGCCACAAAGTGTTGCTCTTTGGCGGCCAAAGAATCCTGATCTACGTTGAGGCCCGGAGTGATGACCCGTACGACCTCGCGCCGCACAAGGCCCTTGGCCTGCTTTGGGTCTTCTACCTGTTCACAAATGGCTACCTTGTAGCCTGTCTCAACCAGACGGTTTATATAGGGCGCCGCGTTGGCCACCGGCACTCCACACATGGGGACTTTTTCTTTGGTCCCCTTATCCCGAGAAGTAAGAGCTATGTCTAGTAAACTTGCGGCCAGCTTGGCATCTTCAAAAAACATCTCGTAAAAGTCACCTAGCCTAAAGAAGACAATGGCATCGGGATAGTTCTTTTTGATCTCTAGATATTGTCTGAACATGGGGGTAAGACGCGCCATGGCCTAAATTGTAATCGCAAGATGGGACAAGGCCAAAGGGCTAATCGTCTTTTTTAAATAATTCTAAGGCCTTCTTATAAAGTTGGGTCCGGGGGAGACCAAAAAATTTGGCGGCCTCCTTGGCGGCGTCTTTTATGCTTAGCCCCTGTGCTCGGGCCTCTTTCAAAAACGCAGCTATATCCTCCTCGCTAGGGATCGATTCACAGGCCGAGGCCCCGGCCACCACCAACGTAAATTCACCTCGAGGTTCCTTTTGTTGAAAATGGTAATACAACTCTTTGATGGTAGTGCGTAAATACTGCTCGTGTTTTTTGGTCATTTCCCGCGCCATAAAGACCTCGCGGTCGCCAAACATTTCTAAAAGATCAACCAATGTGGCCAAAAGGCGATGAGGGGCCTCGTAAAATACCAAGGGCACCTTTATAAAGCGCAGTTCCTCCAGACGCTTTATCCTCAAGGAGGCCTTAGAGGGCAAAAAACCCACGAAAAAAAAACCTTCCCCTATATCAAAGCCCGCACAGCTCAAAGCAGTAATAACCGCCGAAGGGCCAGGAACAGGACGTACTTTGAGCCCAGCCCTGTGTATCTCCGCGATTAAATAAGCCCCTGGATCAGAAATGGCCGGAGTACCCGCCTCGCTTACCAAGGCCACTGCTGCCCCACGCCGTAAGGAATCCACCAACCCTCTTGCCCGCTGTTTTTCATTGTGCTCGTGGAGAGAAATTAGTTTGGGACCTTTGATCTTATAATAGCTCAATAACTTGGCAGTAGTACGGGTATCCTCAGCAACAATAATGTCTACAGCTCGTAAAGTGCGTAAGGCCCTCAGAGTTATATCTTCTAAATTACCCAAAGGGGTTGCCACCACATAAAGCGTGGCGGGCTCAACTGCGGGCCTGTTTCCAGACATGAAGGACCCTCTGCAAGGCCGTAAAATACGTAAATACAGCTAAAATAACCAAAACAGGAAGGATTATCCGAAAGAGGAGCCCGATAGTGAGGATGACCAACCGCTCAAAGCGGGTTAGGAGCCCTATTTTACACTCAAACCCCAAGGCCTCGGCCCGGGCACGGGTATAACTTACCATTAAAGACCCCGTTAGAGCCAAAAAAGCAATTATAACGGCAAAATAAGCCTCATTGTGCTGCAAATAAAAGATAAGGCCGGTAAAAATAGCTATTTCGGAAAAACGGTCCAAAGTAGAGTCTAAAAAGGCCCCGAATTTGGTCTGACGCCCACTACGGCGCGCCAGCAACCCGTCTACAGCATCAAGGGGGCCAAAGAGAATCAGCAAAAACCCGGCCCCTTTTGGGTAGCCCAAGGCTAACACTACCCCCACTACGACACAGCCCAAAAAGGCACAAATAGTCACCACATTGGGGGGTACCCGACAGCGGGCCAAAAAATCAGCAATAGGCACGAGGAAAGGCTTACTCCATGCTCTTACACGATCGGTTACCGTAAAAGAAGACATAATCGTCTCGCTAGATAATCGCTCCTTATGGGCCCGTCAACTTTTTAGTTACCTTTTACCAAAAAATAATCCGGTAGATAAGCCCCTTTTATTCACTTTCTGCTTACAGAAGAGACCTTTAAAACGAGACCTTTGCAAAACACCTTTTCTTAAGGTCCGTTCAAGCAACCGTTCGGGTTTTTTGTAATGAGGCCGGTACGATCAATGCTAGAACTCGGGCTCCAGGCCCAAGGATCCGTACGATCTGTACCGGCCTTTTTTCTTTTCATGTTTTACACCTTACCATGGATTCAATATACAAGGATCTGTTCCCATTTTTCGAAACGAAAAATAGGAACGGATCCCTTGCGGTTGTGCTTGCAACACTGATCCCGATGATTTTGCAAAGGTTTCTAAAACATAAATAAAGACGGGCTTTGATCCGGATTTTGCAAGGGGTAAAAGATACTTGGGCCTTTAAGTAATTTTTAAGGGAACTCCTTGACAAAGTAATCTAAAAAAACCCAACAAGTGTTTGACGCTAGGGCTTTAGCTTGCTACTTTTCAGGGGTTGAGAAACCTATGGGCCAACAGAAGAGGCGCTTATGAAAAGGCATATTCTTATCTTTTTGGTTGTTCTGGCAAGCGTATTATGGGGGAAGGCCATGGCTATGGAGATTGCTCCGGGTATCTACCGTACAGTGTTAGACAATGGTTTGGTCCTCATTGTAGAGGAGAATCATCGCGCCCCAGTAGTAGCAGTGCAGGTCTGGGTCAAGGCCGGCAGTGTTTACGAAACAGACAAAGAGGCTGGAATTACCCACCTCATTGAACATATGATCTTTAAAGGCACCAAAAAACGCGGCCCAGGTGAAATTGCCACCCTCATAGAGAGCATGGGGGGCTCCATTAACGCCTTCACCTCCTACGACTACACCTGCTACCACGTCACAGGCCCCAAAGAAATATTAGACACGGCCTTAGATGTACTCTCTGATGCCGTGTTTAATTCTGTGTTTGACCCCAAGGAACTTGAGCGAGAAAAACAGGTGGTCTTGGAAGAGATGCGCATGCGGGAGGATCAACCTTCTGTAGCCCTGGCTGAAGCGGTTATGAATAAGGCCTACCAAAAATTTCCCTATCGTCGACCTATAATAGGCTATCCAGAGACCGTAAAAAGTTTTACCCGTCAAGACATCCTCAAATATATGGCCAGACGTTACCGGCCGTGTCAAATGGCGGTGGTTATTGTAGGAGACCTAGACCCAGAGAGCACCTTGGCCAAGGCCGCAGAATTTTTTGGGCACTACGGCAAAAAGCCCCCCGAAGAGGTCAAATTTCCCGAGGAACCGCCCAAGACAGCGGCAGAGTTGGTCACCCTAAATCGTGACGTGCAAGAGGGCTATTTCCAAGTGGCCCTTCCCGGCCCCAACCTTCTCTCTCCCGATGCCCCGGTAATGGATGTAATAGCCGCTATCTTAGGCGAAGGAGAGTCCAGCAGGCTGTACCGCAAACTGGTACGTAACGAAAACGTGGCTCACACCGTCTCGGCCTACGATTTTACCCCTATGGGCCCGGGGTTATTTGAGGTCATGGGCACTGCCTCTCCAGAAAACCTGCGTGCCGCCCTAAAAGAAAGCCTGGTAGAGATCTTTCGCCTAAAATACGAACCCGTACTGCCTGAAGAATTAAAAAAGGCCAAGGTTATGGTAGCGGCAGACTTTGTCTATAGCCGAGAGACCATGCAGGGAGAAGCTCGCAAACTCGGCATATTTGAAATGCTTGCTCAAGATCCCCTAAAATCTCGAGCCTACTACGAGGCCGTAAAGAAAGTCACGGCCGAACAAATACGCGAAGTAGCCAATAAGTATTTTTCCAAGAAAGCGGTAGTAGCAGGCCTCTTGGCTGCCGGAGCCGACAAGATATTAACCCCCGAGGAAATTCAATCGCTGGTGGACGATGCTGATCTTCAGGCCTCAGGTATTGAGCCTGGTTCCAACGTCTGGATCGTCCCCACCATCCGCAAAAAACTACCCAACGGGCTAACCGTATTGATTACTCCCCAGAAAGATGTACCCACGGTGGCCATGACCCTGATTTTTCCCGGGGGGTTGCGTTACGAGACCAAGCAGACCAATGGTCTATTCCGCACCATGACTACTTGCTGGACCAGGGGGACAGATCAATACCCTGCCGAGGTTTTGGCCACCAAAGTAGAGTCCATGGGGGGAGAGATAAAAGGATTTGCGGGGCGCAACACCTTTGGCCTCCAAGCCGAATTCCTGGCCGATTATTTTGCAGACGCCTTAAAGCTCTTTGCCGACGTGACCCTTCACCCCACCTTTTCACCCGAAGAACTTGCTAAGGCCCGTCCTGAACTGCTGGCGGCTATTTCCCGCCAAGAAGACGATCCCTTACAACTGGCTATACGGGAATTTTATCGGCTCCTTTTTGCACCACATCCTTACGGGCTAAATATTTTGGGAGACCCCAAGGTTATCCAGAGTCTCACGAACACCGATTTAAAAAAGGCCTATCACCGCTATGTACGTCCAGACGAAGGGGTATTGGCCATTGTAGGAGACGTAGACCCAGAGAAGACCATGGCCTTGTTACAAAAGCTTTTCTCTTCCTGGAAGGCCCCAGAGGTAAAACCTCCGCAAGACAAGGCCCCTGAACCACTATTTGAGCCCCGTATTTCTAGCATCTCTTTAGATAGAGAACAGGTCCACATCATCCTTGGCTTTCGTACAGTGGGGATCTCTTCGGCCGACCGTTTTCCCCTAGAAGTGCTTAATGCCGTACTTGCCGGGCAAGGGGGGAGGCTTTTTAAGGTCTTAAGAGACCAGGAGGCCCTGGCCTATTCGGTGACCTCTTTTCTCACCTTTGGGGTAAATACCGGTGGTTTAGGCTTTTACATTGCTACAGCCCCCGAAAAGAAGAAAAAGGCCCTGGAAGACCTGTGGAGAGAAATTGCACGCATAAGCCAAGAGGGCGCCTCGGCCCAAGAACTTGAACGGGCCAAGAGCTGGCTCATCGGACACTACCAGACAGGACTTCAAACCAATAGCGCCCAAGCCATGGAACAGGCCTTAAATGAAGTATTGGGGCTGGGATACAACTTTGGATTACGCTATATCCAAAAAATCCAAGACATTACCCCTGAACAAGTGCAACAGGTGGCCCAAAAATATCTCCAAAACCAGCCCTATGTCCTGGTTACAGTAGGGCCTGGAGGCCCCTAATAGCCAAAATAGGTAAAACCCTTAGGATGGGGAAGATTTAGATAGTCGTGTAGAGACTGACTTATGGAACAGGCCAGGGCCAACCAAACAACAATTTTTATGCCTGTTTTTAGGGAAAAAGTCTTCTTAAATAGCTTTTGCAAGAGACCATGCAATATAAAAGTAAGGGCTACAGAATAGAAAAAAAAGCCGAAGATCCAACGAGTTGATTCAAAAATTGTTTGTTGCCAATCGTGGGGGTAGTAGCGGATGCCAAAAATTATGCAAAAAAAGACCCCTAAGAAGAGATTTATCTTTTCGCGACGATCAAAACTAGGCCATTGCATGGTCCTAACATAACGGAAGTTTTCCAAAGTGAAAATAGTTTGGCAAGAAAGGGGGTAGCGATGATACCCGAAGGGGTAGAAAAGATATTAGAAGTGGCCCGGGGGCAAGGTTTTTTTGCCGATTTGTACTTTGAACACACCACCACTACCCAGATTGTCTTAGAAAACAACCGCTTTGAGAAGGCTGTCAGTGGCACAGACACCGGAGTGGGCCTGCGCTCTATCTACGGTGATTTTTCCACTGCCTACGCCTATTCCAACGATTTGCGCTACACAAATTTGATGGCCCTGGCCCAAGAACTGAACAGACTCACCGGGTCTTCTCTCAAAAAGGTCGTTATTAACGATTTGAAAGAAGTCCCCCCGGTAGAGATCAAAAAAAATCCTTTAGCCGTTCCCCTAAAAGAAAAGGCCTCCTTGGTAAAAAGGGCAAACGACGTAGCCCGAGGATATTCGCCTAAAGTGGTCCAGACTCAGGTTATCTACCAAGATATACTAAAGAAAATCACCATTATAAACACCGAAGGCCAGTGGATTACCGGTGAACGGATCTATACCCTATTGGCTGTACAGGTAGTAGCACGGGAGGGGGATATAATCCAAACTGGGTACGAACCCCTGGGGGGACACATTGGCCTAGAGATCTTTGAAAAAACCCCTCCCGAAGAAATAGCCTTAAAAGCGGCCCAACGTGCCCTCTTAATGCTTTCGGCACGTAAGGCCCCAGGGGGTACCATGCCTGTAGTGCTCTCTTCTGAAGCAGGCGGCACTATGATCCACGAGGCCGTAGGTCATGGGCTGGAAGCCGACTTGGCGGAAGAGGGTTTTAGCGTATATGCTGGGCGTATAGGAGAACAAGTAGCTTCACCTTTAATAACCGTAATAGATGACCCCTCCATCCTTTACCAACGAGGCTTTTATCAATTCGATGATGAAGGAGTGTTCCCTCAAAAAACAGTACTTATTGAAAAAGGCATACTAAAGACCTTCCTTTACGATCGCCTCTCGGCCATGAAGGCTGGGGTAGAATCTAACGGCCACGGACGAAGAGAGTCTTACAGATTCAGACCCATACCCCGCATGAGCAACACCTATATAGCCCCTGGCAACCATCGTCCTGAAGAAATCATCCGCAGTGTGGAAAAGGGGCTATTTGTGAAAAAAATGGGAGGCGGACAAGTAGACACCATCTCGGGAAACTTTGTCTTTGAAATTGCCGAGGGCTACCTTATTGAAAAGGGCCTACTAGGAGAGCCGGTTCGCGGTGCTACTATATCGGGAAACGGACCTCAAATATTGCAAACCATTGACATGGTGGGCAATGATATTGGTTTTGCCATCGGCACCTGTGGTAAAGACGGACAAGGGGTACCTGTTTCTGATGCTCAGCCAACTTTACGTATTCCTGAAATTGTAGTAGGTGGAGCTGTTAGTTAAGGAGAGGAGCATATGTGTGGTGTAATAGGAGTCTTTGGACACAAAGAAGCGGCAAAGATAGCCTTTTTTGGGCTATATGCCTTACAGCATAGGGGGCAAGAGAGCGCAGGGATAGCGGCCTCTGATGGCAAACTGGTCCGAGAACATCGGGGGTTAGGGCTGGTGGCCGAGGTCTTTAACGAAAAGGTCCTCAATAACCTTGAGGGCCATATCGCTGTAGGCCATGTACGTTATTCCACCACCGGTTCTTCCACGGTCAAAAATGCCCAGCCTTTCTGTGTAAGCCACGGTTATTGCACCTATGCCCTGGCCCACAACGGCAATCTGGTAAATGCCCACTTTTTACGTACCGAACTTGAAAAAGAAGGGTCCCTCTTCCAGACTACCATGGACAGCGAGATCATCGTACATCTGTTGGCCAAGGCCTTAAAACGAGGCTTAATAGAGGCCATTCGGGAGACCATGGGGCTCATAAAGGGGGCTTATTCCATTGTCCTCTTGGCCCACGATAAACTTATCGCCTTTCGAGACCCTTATGGTTTCCGCCCTTTGTGTCTGGGAATGTTAAACGGTGGCTATATTGTGGCCTCAGAGACCTGTGCCCTAGACTTGGTACAAGCCCAATACATCAGAGAAGTAGCCCCTGGAGAAATATTGGTCATCGATAAAAACGGCTTGACCTCCTATGAAGGGGTCAAAAGCGAACGGTTGGCCCATTGTATTTTTGAGTTTATCTACTTTGCCCGGCCCGACAGCTACATCTACAACGAAAATGTATATTCCTTTCGTAAACGCCTAGGGCAAAACCTGGCCCAAGAATGTACAGTGGAGGCCGATTTTGTCATGCCCTTTCCCGATTCAGGCAATTACGCCGCCATAGGATATGCTCAAAAGGCGGGGCTTCCCTTTGAAATGGGTATCATTAGAAACCACTACGTCGGTCGCACTTTTATCCAGCCCTCCCAAAGTATGCGCGACTTTTCTGTACGGGTAAAACTAAACCCCGTACGGGAGATCCTGCGGGGGAAAAAAGTAGCAGTGGTAGACGACTCTTTGGTACGGGGGACCACCAGTCGGACCAGGATTAAGGCCATAAAAGAAGCCGGGGCCTATAAAGTAAACATGCTTATAAGCTGTCCTCCTATTCGCTTTCCCTGTTTTTTTGGCATAGATTTTCCGACCAGAGGAGAACTCATTGCCTCTAAACACTCCGTGGAAGAGATCAGGCGCTACCTAGACTTAGACCTCCTTCACTATTTGAGTCTAGAAGGGCTCCTTAAGGCGGCTAAGAAAGGTAAAAAAAATTATTGTTTGGCCTGTTTCACCGGCGAATATCCTATTCCCATAGATGAAGAGCTCGACAAGCACATTTTTGAGACCACAAAAGAAGTCTAGGCATCTTAACTAGCCCTCTTAATGGACCGCCTTGGCCTGTTTACTTTTCGCCCCGGGGCGGCCACAACATTTTTTGTATTTTTTACCACTTCCACAGGGGCAGGGGTCATTACGACCGATCTTTTTGCCACGCCTGATGGGCTTCTGTTTGGGTTTCTTTTGCTGATCATCATCGTCTCCACGGCTATAGACCAACCGCAGACGCTGGTTCCTTTTTTCTTCTTCTATTCGTTCTATCTCTTCTTCTCGGGTTACCTGTACGCGATACAGAAAGCTAAGGGTCTGTTCTTTTATACGGTCCACCAACTGGGCAAACATCTCAAAGGCCTCGCGTTTGTACTCCTGGAGGGGGTCCTTTTGGGCATAACCACGCAGCCCAATCCCCTCGCGCAGGTGATCCATGGACAGGAGATGGTCTTTCCAGAGGGTGTCTATGGTGTGTAAGAGGAACATGCGTTCAAGCTGCCGCATAAGTTCCTGGCCTACCTCGGCCTCTTTGTCCTGATAGGCCTTATGGGCCTGATGGCGCAACTCTTCTACAAGTTCCTCTGGGCCTCGGAAGTCTTCAGGAAAACGGGGCTCAAAGTCAAAAACACCTTGGAACCGTTTGCTTAGGGCCTCTAGGTCCCATTCCTCTTGAGAGACTTTGTCGCTTACAAATTCTGCCACTATATTTTCCACTACGTCGTCAATCATATTGGCGATCCAGTCCTTGATACTCTCACTGGCCAAGATCTCTTTACGCTGGGAATAAATAACCTCTCGTTGGCGGTTCATCACGTCGTCATATTCCAGCAAATGCTTACGAATCTCGAAGTTATGGGCCTCTACTTTCTTCTGGGCCTGTTCTATGGCCTTGGACAGAAAGGAATGTTCAATGGGTTCGCCTTCTTCCATGCCAAAACGATCCATCAAACCGCGCAACTTATCCGAACCAAAAAGCCTTAGCAGATCGTCTTCAAGAGAGAGGTAAAACCGCGAAGAACCCGGGTCGCCCTGTCGGCCGGCCCGGCCACGAAGCTGGTTATCTATACGCCGCGATTCGTGTCTCTCTGTACCAATAATGTGTAACCCCCCTAAGGACTTGACGCGCTGATAGTCCTCTTGACATTCTTTTACCTTCTCAAAAAGCACTTCTGCCCAGCGTTGCGGATATTTCTGGGTAGGATCTTGTCCGGCCTTGGCCATGTGGAGGGCATCGGTCCAGGCAATGGTATCTATACTTTCTAGGTCATAGCCTTCGGCCACCAGGGCCTCCTTGGCCAGACCTTCTGGATTGCCCCCAAGGAGGATGTCTACACCTCGACCCGCCATGTTGGTAGCAATAGTGACCGCCCCCGAACGCCCGGCCTGGGCAATGATGGCCGCCTCTTTTTCATGATACTTAGCGTTTAACACCTGGTGGGGAATCTTTTTCTTTTTAAGCATGCTGGAAAGCTTTTCACTCTTTTCAATACTTGTGGTGCCCACCAATACAGGCCGCCCCTGGCGATGAAGTTCTACGATCTCTTCCACCACGGCCTCGAATTTTTCCTTCTGGGTACGATAGACCACATCGGGGTGATCTACACGAATCATGGGCTTGTTGGTGGGTATTACCACCACATCCAGGTTATATATCTCTTTGAATTCCGCCGCCTCGGTCTCTGCTGTACCGGTCATACCCGCAAGCTTTTCGTACATGCGAAAATAGTTTTGGAAAGTAATGGTGGCCAAGGTCTGGTTCTCTCTCTCTATGCGCACCCCCTCTTTGGCCTCAATGGCCTGGTGCAGACCATCAGACCAGCGCCGACCAGGCATGAGCCGACCCGTAAACTCGTCTACGATGATGACCTTGCCGTCTTTGACAATGTAGTCCACATCGCGATGAAATAGATGATGGGCCCTTAAGGCCTGATTGATAGTGTGTACCAAATTGATGTGGCGAGGGTCATAAAGATTTTCTATGCCTAGGAGACGTTCCATTTCTGCCACCCCTTCTTCGGTGAGCAGGGCTGTCTTGGCCTTTTCGTCAAGGGTGAAGTGGATATCCTTTTTGAGGTGCCGGACCAGTTTGTTGATGTGGTAATAGATCTCGGTGGACTCTTCTGAAGGCCCCGAAATGATAAGTGGTGTTCGGGCTTCGTCGATGAGGATAGAATCTACTTCGTCTACAATGGCAAAATAGTGCTCCCTCTGGACCATATCTTCCAGGGAGTACTTCATATTGTCCCGCAGGTAATCAAAACCAAACTCGTTATTCGTTCCGTAAGTAATGTCACAGGCATAGGCCTGTTTGCGTTGGGCATCATCAAGGCCTGAGACAATCACCCCTACGGAAAGACCCAAAAAGCGGTATATCTCACCCATCCACTGGGCATCTCGTTTGGCCAAATAGTCGTTTACCGTAACGATATGGACCCCTTTACCGGTAAGGGCATTGAGGTAGGCCGGGAGAGTGGCCACCAGGGTCTTACCCTCACCGGTTTTCATCTCGGCAATCTTTCCCTGATGGAGGACAATGCCCCCCATAAGTTGGACGTCAAAGTGCCTCATCCCCAACACACGCCGCCCAGCTTCTCTAACCACCGCGAAGGCCTCCGGGAGTAGGTCATCCAGAGATTCTCCTCGAGAAAGACGCTCTTTAAATTCTTGGGTCTTGGCCTTTAGCTCGGTATCGGAGAGACGTTTTATCTGAGGCTCAAGCTCATTAATACGCGTCACTGTAGGACGCAGACGCTTGAGCTCTCTTTCGTTCTTTGTCCCTACTATTTTGGATAAAATCTTGGTAAACATATAAGCCTCCACCTAACAAACACCGAAGTCTAGTAAGTTATTAAACTGCTGGTCATCTTGTCCCGCAAGGACCTTTACCCTTTAGATCGACCAAATTAATTTTTTATGATACTCGGGACTTGCTCCCCCAAATTATTTCGCTCATTACGCTTACTTGCCCTGATCAAAAACGTCCGCTCGGGATTCAGATGTCATCTGTTTCGGGCTCCTGATAATATATTATGTAAAATATTTTTTAAAGGAGCCCAAAATGGAAGATAATTACCCAAAAAGACCAAGAAAACGCATCTTGCGCCGAAAGACCGTGGCAGGGCGGTGCGATGTATGCGGACAAGAGATGCCCCTTTGTTATAAATGCCAAAAATGCGGCTATCTTATCTGTCAGCAATGTATGGCCCATGGTCCTCGACGCTTTTCGTGTAATACTGTTACTTGGGTATGTCCTAATTGCCTGAACTGGGAAACCCTTTAAATATTGTCAAGACTCTAAGGCCCTTTGGCCGAAAGGAGAAACAAAGACTTGCCAAAAAACTTTCTAAAAGGCAGTATCATTATCCATGAAGGACAAAGAACAACTACTCCTAAACGCCATCCAAAGAGAATTCCCCTTGGTGCCTGAACCCTATAAGGCTTTAGGGTTAAAGGTGGGTCTTTCGAGCCAGGAGGTCAAGGCCGCCCTTAAACAATTAAAAAAAGAAGGCATATTGCGTCAAATAAGCGCCATCTTTAACCCTCAGGCCCTGGGTTACCAGACCACTTTGGTAGCCGCAGCAGTTGAAGCTACGAGAGTAGAAGAGGCAGCCCAGGTAATCAACGCCTACCCGGGAGTGAGTCATAATTATCTCCGCAATCATTACTATAATCTCTGGTTCACCATTGCTGTCCCCCCAGGCGAAAGCCTATCCTTGGTCGTCCGGAATTTATTAGAAAAGGCCCGCCCGGAAGACTTTCTCCTTTTACCCATTAAGCGGGTCTTTAAGATTGCCCTTATCTTGGATCTCGGCGAAGAGAATAATGCGTCCTCAAAGGAACCCTATGTGGTAATAGAAACTGCCCCAGCCCCTGACCCTCAGACCATCACCCTGGTAAAAATCACCCAAGAAGATCTCCCCCTTGTGGATCGGCCTTTTGAGGCCTGGGGGCAAAAGGTCTCCATGTCTCAAGAAGAAATAATCCACTGGATCAAAAAAGGTTTAGCAAACGGCCTTATCAGGCGCTTTGCCGGGCTTGTTCGTCATCAAAAGGCCGGCTTTCAGGGAAATATTATGGTGGCCTGGAAGGTGCCTGAAGAACGCGTAGAAACAGTAGGCCAGGGCCTGGCCCAAGAAAAAGGCATTACCCATTGTTACGAACGAAAGACTTACCCCCAATGGCCCTACAACATATACACCATGCTTCACGCTCGAAAACAAGATAAGGCCCTTGCTAAGGTAAAGGAGCTGGCCGCCAAATACCAGATTCCTGAATTCCTGCCGTTGATCAGTCTTCAAGAATTCAAAAAAGTGCGCCTCAAGCTATTCTGGACTTAGGAAATCTTAGGAAATAATTTACCCAAGTGGGAAAAATTTTTCTTTTTTTTAAAGATCTCAAACCCCTGCTTAGCCTTTATTTGCGTCTGTTTTAGATGGCATAATTATTGCTTAGTCAATAGTTATCAACCTAATAAGGGGAGGGGCTTATGCTTAAGCTGATCTTAGGAAGTAGTCTATTTTTCTTGTGTTTTGTCTCGGCTGTATATGGTGCCCATATCCATTTTGAGGAATTTTACCTAAAAGATGTCTCCTTTAATCAAAATAATAATTCTTACCAATGGACCTTTGACCTAGATAAAGACCTTCTTTACCTCTGGAACCTCGATGACGCACAGGTCCAAAACCAATCGCAAGATTTTGTTACCATTACTCCCAATGAAGACGAGAACCATTTTACACTGTTACCGAATTGGTTCGAGGGGACAATGCTTCCTGAAAACAACCTACACCACGCCTATCTCACCATGCGCTTTACCAGCCAAAGTGGCTGCTGTGGTGGAGGGGGGTGCTCTACTCAGGCTCAGGCTTCTTTGTACTAGACACCTCTTCCTACTGGTCTGGAACGGTAAACCCAGGTAGTATTTTCAATCCTATCGACGTCTATACTTATATGGAAAACGACCACAAACTAATAGTCCAACTCATATTGGACTCCTGTAGCAGCGGGTGTAGCGGCGGATGTGGATGCGGCGGCGGATGTAACTGTTGTGATTGTGGCTTTACAGTAGATTGGGTCAAACTCTCTGGTTGTTTTGATTGCACAACCTGTGACCCTATTCCAGAACCCTCAACCCTAATCTTAGCCGGCCTGGGCCTATTGGCCCTATCTAGAATAAAGCGTGGCCGACTTTTCTAGTCTAACACCCCCTTAGGAAAATTTTTTCCACCCATGGAAATATTTTACCCCTCTACTCCTAGTGGAGGGGTTCTTTTCCGCCTAAAAACAGCACTAAATAAGCCTTTTTTAGTTACTTAAAGTTGGTATATTTTTTGCTTAATTCAAAAGCAAAACTGAATGCGGGAGGGGCAAAATCATGAAAGCATTATGGAGTGTAGTAATTTTCTTTTTTGTACTGGGTATAACGCCCGCCACTTACGGACACACGATTTTTGTTGACGGCGACCTTTCGGATTGGGGAATCGCGGTAACTACTTTTGGGGCAAATGGCAATAATTGGTCCTCGCCGTATCCTGATGTCTATGTAAGTCAGGAAGATTGGGTAGGTAACAACGGATATGTGGGCCCAGGTTTTGGAGGTCAACCTTACGACGCAGAAGCCCTATTGATGACCTGGGACGCCCAAAATCTTTATTTGGCCTTGGCCACCGGGTTTAATCTGCAAGGCCAGGATTATTACGGCACCACCACTTATCCTGGAGATCTCCTAATAGACCTTCATAACGATCATTCTTACGATTTGGCCTATGTCTTCAATAACGTAGACAGACCCTCGTTACCCCCAGGCCTTTACCAAATAGACTCGTCCTTGGCCCTGGAAAATACCCAGTATTACGCCGCCTCTGATCCGTTTCGCCTGGACCCAAACGGGGCCTTTTATACCTATATAGCCTCGGGTACTAGTA
>Ga0256840_1000731_pt1 | contig 32837 bp, 31 predicted proteins | sample 355202metaG_FD_185969 | JGI IMG/M metagenome (GOLD analysis project Ga0256840, IMG submission 185969) | Hydrothermal vent microbial communities from Mid Atlantic Ridge, Atlantic Ocean - 355-202 | ecosystem: Environmental > Aquatic > Marine > Hydrothermal vents | place: Atlantic Ocean: Mid...
GACAATTTAAAATTTTTATCTACTGAAGCTGAGAAAAGAAATAAAGGCATTTCTTCAGGTTTAGATTTTTTTGGCTGTGAATTAAAAAAATTATTCCAAGTAAAGTAAATTTTCTTAAAATCAGGTGTGAAGCAAAAGTCAGCTTCAAAAAATTTATTAAAAACATCTTTTGTGAACCTTGAAGTGTTAATAATATCTCCATTTTCATCAATAGTACCTTTAAATAATTCTAAATAAAGTTCCCTATTATGTCTCCTTCTATTTTTAGAGAAAGGCTTGTCTGTTTCAATTTTTTGTGAAGATGTGAATATTACTTCATTGTTTGGTAAATATATAACACCTAATTCAGCATATTTTGAATTGATAGAAACGCTGGTAACTTCAATTTCTTGTTGTTGTGAGAAAAGAGTATGTATGAAGAATAAAAAAAGTAAGTTTAAAAATTGTTTCATTTTATATTGTGACTTAATTTTTTAATATATTTTTCAACTCTTGAATTACTTAAATCTAAAGTTAGAGATTTCTTATAATTTGCTATTGCCTGAAGCCTATCACTGCTTTTTATAAAAACTTTTGCTAAACTATCATAAACATTTAACTATTGGCGTATAATTTAACATTTATTTTATAAACAGTTGTTCCAAAAATAATAAAAAAAAGCATTGATTTTAAAATCAATGCTTTTAAATATAATAATGTCTTCTTTTTCTATTTAACATTTACAAGCTCAACATCAAAAATAAGGGTTGCATCAGGTGGAATTACACCGCCAGCACCTTGACTTCCATATGCTAAATTAGAAGGAATTACAAAACGAGCTTTATCTCCTACTTTTAATAATTGGATTCCCTCATCCCAACCAGCGATTACTTGGCCAACACCCAGCGTGAAATCAATTGGCTGTTTACGTGAGTATGATGAGTCAAAAACTTGCCCATCAGCTAATTGCCCTTTATAATGTACAGAAACTGTTTTGCCTTTTTCTGCTTTTGTTCCGTTTCCTTCTTGCAAAATTTTATAGCGTAATCCACTTGCAGTTTCAGTGTAGCCCGCAGCAATTTTATCCATAGCTTCTTTTGCTGCTTTTTTTGCTTCTGCTTCTCGTTTAGCTCTTGAGCCTTCAAAAATTCTAAATGCTTCAACAGCGTTAAATTTTTCAGCCTGTTCACCAACTCTTATGATTTCTACAGATTCTAAAACATCATCTTGTGCAATTGAATCAACAATATCTTGTCCTTCAATAACATTCCCAAAAACGGTATGTTTTTGATCTAACCAAGGAGTTGCCACGTGGGTAATAAAAAACTGACTTCCATTTGATGCAGGTCCAGAATTTGCCATTGACAAAATACCGGGTTTATCATGTTTTAAATCTGGGTGAAATTCATCATCAAAACTATAGCCAGGCGAACCTGTTCCAGTACCTAAAGGGCATCCACCTTGAACCATAAAATCGGCTATAACTCTATGAAATTTCAATCCATCATAATAAGGAGTGCCTTGTGGTTTAGCGTTGTTTTCTAAATTTCCTTCAGCCAATGCAACAAAGTTACCAACTGTTCCAGGAGTTTTTTTAAATTCTAAATTTACAATTATTACACCTTTTGAGGTGTTAAATTTTGCGTATAATCCGTTATCCATTTTCTTATTTTTTAAACGTTGCAAATATACATACTTTCATTATAAATATATAGATAAAGGATACTTATTCACGTTGTTAGTTTTTGTAAATGAAAAATCCGCTGAAAAGCGGATTTTAAATATGGTTATAAAATATAATTTTATACTTCTCTTAAAACGATAATATTGTTAACGGTTGGTTGTTCTATTTTTTGTGTATCACTGGTTAAGCCACACCCTTTTTTTGTTGATTTACACGCTGAAAATAACATTAAAAACATTGCAATAAAAAAGATATTTGAAATTAATTTTTTCATATTTTTATAAGGTTTATCAATACATAAACGCTGTAAATATATTATTATTTTATTAGGCTAATTTGTTTAATGTATAAATAATTAATTTTTCAACAGCTTTTTTAGGATCTTTACTAAAATTACCATTAGCTCTGTTTGCAATAATTGCATTCATGGAGCAGGCATTGTGCCCTAATAACTTAGATAAACCATAAATTGCAGAAGTTTCCATTTCAAGATTGGTAATTTTTACATTATTGAATTCAAAATTATCTATCTTCTTATTTAAATTGGGATCTTCAATTGCTAAGCGTAATACTCTTCCTTGTGGGCCATAAAATCCAACTGCAGTAGCAGTAACACCAATAAAAACCTCATCGCTTGATAGTTTATCTTCAAGGTCACTACTGTTTTTTACAACATAAGGTCGTGCTTTACGGCTGTTCCAATTTGTATGTTTAATAAAGGCATCTTCAAAATCAGGATTTAAAACATGATTACAATCGTATGAATGCAGAACTCCATCAAACCCTATCCCATATTTTGCTAAAACAAAACTATCTACAGGAATATAATTTTGCAAAGATCCCGAAGTTCCTATTCTAACAATGTTGAGTTGGGTGAATTCTTTTTTTATAGTTCTTGTTTCAAAATCTATATTAACTAAAGCATCAATTTCATTAATTACAATATCAATATTGTCGGGGCCAATACCTGTAGACATTACTGTGAAACGAGTTCCTTTGTATGTACCTGTTATTGTTCTAAATTCTCTTTTTTGAGTTTCAAATTCAATAGTGTCAAAGTGTTTTGCCACTTTTGGTACTCTATCTTGATCTCCAACAAAAATAATATTTGTTGCTAAATGTTCGGGTTTTAAATTTAAGTGGTATATACTACCATCTGGATTCAGAATTAATTCTGATGCTGCTATTTTATTCATAATTTTTATCCGCCAACGCGTTTTACATTATATCCTTCTTTTTTAAGGATTATCATTACTTTATCTCTATAATTTCCTTGAATTATAATATCATTATCTTTAATACTACCTCCAACGCCACATTTTGTTTTCAAGAGTTTACTTAACGATTTTAAATCAGCTTTAGTTCCAATAAAACCTGAAATAACGGTAACTGTTTTACCTGCTCTTCCTTTATTGGAAAAATGAGCTTCTAAAAACTGTTTATTAGGAGCTAAAGTCTTTTCATTTTGTTCTTCATCAAACTCAAAGCTATTATTTGTTGAAAATACAAAACCTCCTAAATCATCTAAGCTATTTAATTTCTTTTTACCCATGACTAATTAATAAAAAAGACTTACAAAAGTAATGAAACAATATTTATTTTTTTAGTTTTTCCCAGATATAAAATAAAATAGCCAACAGTTCAAAAAAGAATCCTATTAATAGAATTAAATTTGATTGAGGCCATTTTAATATTTTCAGAATTGTACCTACAACTATTAAGAAAATTCCAAATGTAAAAAATGAAATAATATTTTTTGCTCCCATAAAATTATTTTTCTTCTTTTTTAAAAATAGGAATTAGATAACTTAAAGTATAATTAAAGCCTACTCCTGCATTGTTTAAAAATACACGATTAAAACCAGGAACGTATAAGTTTTTAAAATTTTCAGGCTCTTTCGTATTCAGCATATTGTTAAAACTAACACTAACTCCCAAGTATAAATTTTTAAAGGTTTCTACTTTCATTCCAAAAACAATTTCAATCCATTGTGCAGTTAAATCTTTAAATTCTGTATTTGGCTCAAGGGTATTTGGTATAAAATAAGTTCCTTTTACGTGGGGTGTATAGCTATTTAAAGTTTGATTAAAAAAACTTAATCCATATCTTAATCCAATATAAATTTCATTATTCATTCCTTTCCAATTTTTATAAGCATTGTAATTGAATCCAGCTTTAAAATAAGAGCCTTTTGTGGTAAAATTAAGGTAATCTTCAATGGTAGTTTTATTGGAGAACCCAAGTTCAACAGCAGCGTAATAATTTTTAAATACACGTATGTCACCTACAAACTCGTATCCGTTGGTGTTATTATCTAAAAATGATGTTATGGGTTTACTAATATCTAATCCAATCCTAATACCATAACTTTCTTTAGTTTTTACAGTATCTATCTTTTCTTGAGAATTAACAGATATTGTAAAAAGAATACTAATGAAATATATAAATATGTGCTGCTTTCTCATTGTCAATTGTTGAATTAATAATGCTAATATTTTTGATCCAATTTGAGGTATTGCTTTCTATTTGAAAGTTTTCAAAAATTGTTTTATAACCACAGGAGCGAGAGACAAAAATATCATTTCTGTTGTATGTAAATTTAATGGTATCTTTAATATTATTACTCTCAACAATATACTTTGTGAAATTTTCATTTAAATTGAGAGGAATTGAAATTGAATCTAAAGACTTGTCTACATAAATGCTATCTTTAGAATCTGCCCAAACAGTTAACCCCGTAATTTGCTTTATAGCTGTAGAGTCATCGTTATCATAAAACTTGATAATTAAATTAGGAGTAGTGGTCTCAACACAAATATCATCTTTTTCACAACTTAAAAAAGTAAAAAGAAAAATAAATATTATAACATAATTTTTTTTCATTGTCAAGCTATTTTAATTCTAATAAAACAACATTTTCTACATGATGTGTTTGAGGAAACATATCAACGGCCTGTGTTTTTATAATGTTGTACTGTTCTTTCATCAATGCTAAGTCTCTAGCTTGAGTTGCAGAATTACAACTAACATAAACTATTCTTTTTGGTGCAATTTCTACAATTTTAGCGACCACATTTTTATGCATACCATCTCTAGGAGGATCTGTAATAATTACATCAGGTTGTCCATGTTTTTTTATAAAATTATTATTAAAAACATCTTTCATATCGCCAGCGTAAAACTCAACGTTATTAATATTATTTAATTGTGCATTTAGTTTTGCATCTTCAATTGCTTCAGGAACAGACTCTACACCAATCACTTTTTTTGCTTCTTTTGCAACAAATTGAGCAATAGTTCCAGTACCTGTGTAAAAATCATATACAATTTCATTTCCTGTCAATTGAGCGAAATTACGGGTTATTTTGTATAATTCGTAAGCTTGTGCTGAATTTGTTTGGTAAAATGATTTTGGGCTAATTTTAAATTTCAAACCTTCCATTTCCTCAAATATATGATCTCTACCTTCAAATAAAATGATATCTTGATCGTATAGAGTATCGTTCCCTTTGCCGTTAATTACATATTGAAGAGATGTAATTTGCGGGAATTTTTTATATAAAGCTTTTAATAAACCAACTCTTTTTTCTTTTTCTTCTTTAAAAAATTGAATAACAACCATAATTTCACCTGTTGAAGAAATACGCAACATAATGGTTCTTAATAAGCCTGATTGTTCTCTTGGATTGTAAAAATCCAATTCATTTTCAATTCCATAATTTTTTATAAAATTCCGAATTTGATTGGAAGGTTCTTCTTGTAAATGGCATTTGTCAATATCTAAAATTTTATCCCACATACCTGCAATATGGAATCCGCAAGCATTTCTATTATCTATATTTTCTTCTGAATTTATTTCATCTAAGGTAAGCCAACGGCTATTTGAAAAAGAAAACTCCATTTTGTTTCTGTAGAAATAAGTATTTTTACAACCTAAAATGGGAGTTACTTCAGGTAAATCTAGATGGCCAATTCGCACAAGGTTATTTATTACCTCTTTTTCTTTATAAGCTAATTGGTGTTTGTATCCCATAAATTGCCATTTGCAGCCTCCACAATGTTCAAAATGCTCACAAATAGGTTCAACTCTTTTTTTAGAATATGTGTGAAATTTAACAGCAGTACCTTCAAAATATGCTTTTCTTTTTTTTCCGGTTCTAATATCTACAATATCACCAGGAACAGTATTTGTTAAAAAAATAACACGTCCGTCAGGTGCTTTTGCAATAGTTTTTCCTTTAGCACCGGCATCTATTACTTCAATATTTTCAAAAATAATTGATTTCTTTCTTCTACCCATTTTGCAAATGTAACATTTTAGCATAAAAAAAGCATCCCAATTTAAGGGATGCTTCTAATATTTTTATAAGCTATTTTATTTAACGCTTCTCATATAAGCAGCAATTGCAGCCAACTCGTCTCCAGAAAGGTTCTTAACAAAACCATCTAGATTAGCTTTCATAATTGCAACTTGTCCAGGGTCAGTATCTACAATAGGTTTAGACTCTTCTTTTAAAAACTTAACAATATCCCCATTTTTTTCAGAGTATATTCTATTAATCTCTTTAATTGAAGGACCAATAACTTTCATGGTTGGATTATGGCAAGTAGCACAAGTTTTTTCAGCAAATAACTTTTTACCTAATTCAATGTTACCATCAGCCGTACTTGCTGTTGCATCACCTTCCTTGGTTTCTGTGGTATTTTCCGTAGCTGTGTTATGTTGCATCATTGGTTGTTGCATCATTGGCTTCATTTTTTCTTCTTTCTTTTTTTCACCGCAACTCACAAAAAATAGTGCAGCTAATCCTAAAACTAATACTGATTTTTTCATTTTTTTATAATTTAATTTACAACTGCTAATTTATCTAAAAAAATCAATAATAATGTAAACTTGTTTATAAAAATTAATTTTTAGTAAAACAAACAAATATTCTTTTAAAACTTCTACGTTTTATTGCTATTTGAAAAAATATAAATCGTAAAATATTTTGTAATTTTGTTACCAACTAGGATGATTTCTCTCCATAAGAAGGAATTGAAAGAAAATTCAATTTTAAAACATTTTATAAGAATGGTTTCAGAAAAAATCTCATCAGAACAAGCAATTAGTTTAGAAGAAAAATATGGTGCCCATAATTACCATCCGCTGCCTGTAGTATTGAGTAGAGGAGAAGGAGTATATGTTTGGGATGTTGATGGTAAGCAGTATTACGATTTTTTATCGGCTTATTCAGCTGTAAATCAGGGACATTGTCACCCTAAAATTATCAACGCATTAACAAATCAGGCTCAAACCTTAACATTAACTTCCAGAGCTTTTTATAATGATATACTTGGTAAGTACGAAGAATATGTTACTCATTATTTTGGGTTTGATAAAGTGTTACCAATGAATAGTGGAGCAGAAGCTGTTGAAACTGCAATTAAACTATGTAGAAAATATGCATATGAAAAAAAGGGTATTGCTGAAAATAAAGCTGAAATAATTGTATGTGAAAATAACTTTCATGGAAGAACTACAACCATCATTTCTTTTTCTAACGATGAAGATGCTCGTAAAAACTTTGGTCCTTACACAGCTGGGTTTATTAAAATAGAATATGATAATTTAGAGGCTTTAGAAACGGTATTAAAATCATCTCATACTATTGCAGGGTTTTTAGTGGAACCAATACAAGGAGAAGCTGGAGTTTATGTCCCTTCTGAAGGGTATTTAGCAAAAGCAAAAGCATTGTGTAAAAAATACGATGTCCTTTTTATTGCTGATGAAGTTCAAACAGGTATTGCAAGAACAGGAAAATTATTGGCAGTTGACTACGAAAACGTAACACCAGATATTTTAATTTTAGGAAAAGCGTTGAGTGGAGGAGTTTATCCTGTATCAGCAGTACTGGCAAATAATACTATAATGAATGTTATAAAACCGGGGCAACATGGTTCTACCTTTGGAGGAAATCCACTTGCTGCTGCTGTTGCAATTGCAGCACTTGAAGTTATAAAAGAAGAAGAATTAGCTAAAAATGCGGAGCGATTAGGAAATTTATTTAGAAATGAAATTCAAAAATTAGTTGATTCGAATAGTTTGGTTAAGCAGGTGAGAGGTAAAGGCTTGTTAAATGCAATAATTATTAACGATTCAGAAGATAGTTCTACAGCTTGGGATATTTGTTTAAAATTACGTGATAATGGTTTGTTAGCTAAACCAACTCATGGAAATATTATACGTTTTGCTCCTCCTTTGGTTATGAATGAAGAACAACTATTAGATTGCATTTCTATAATTAAGAGAACATTTAAAGAATTCTAATTTTAAAAAAAACCGTTTTTAGCGGTTTTTTTTATATGAGAGAATATGATTACTAAAAAACGCATTTCACTGTTAAAAATTTATTTTTAACTAAAATATATTTCCATATACATTCATAGAATTATACTTATGTACCTGTTAAAGAAAGTTTGAAATAGCATTAACACAAGTTAAAGTTTATGGGTTTTACCTCTAAATATTTTAAAAGAATGATGAAAAAGAAGGTAAGGAAAAGAGGCTGTCTAAAAAGTAAAATACTATCTCATATTGAACTTGTCGAAATATTTTAATGTACTGATAACCAATACGAACTTCGACAAGCTCAGTTTGACAAAATTGATTTTATAGACTTTTCAGACAGCCTCTTTTTATTATGATATTATCTTTTTCTTCTTCTAGAACCCTTATCAGATGAACCAAAAGCACTTTTATTATTTGAACGTTTTCGTCCAAATTTACTAAAATCTCCTTTCGAGTTTTTGTCTCTTCTTTTACTATCTCCATCGCTTCTTCTTCCGCCACTTCTTCCAGAGCGTTTTTTCTCTGTAATCTCAACATTTACATTTCTACCTTCAAAATCAACATCATTCTCCTTAAAAATGGCAACTGTCTCATCGGTATAGTTTTTGTCTAACTCAAAAAACGAAAAGGTATCTAAAATTTCAATTTGTCCTATTTCAATATTTTTCGCAATTTGTTGTTCATTAATCAGCCCAATTAATCTGGCAGGGTTTAACCTGTCTTTTCTACCAATATTGATAAAGAAACGAGACATGTTTTCATCATTTCTACGTTTTCCTCTACTGTCTGAACCGCCTCTCATTTGATCGCTGTCATTTAAATCCGGAGCATTTTGATAGTACGACAAAAATGTGTTGAATTCTAATGATACAAATCGTTTAATTAATTCTTCACGATCTAACCCTTCTAACTTTTCGTAAATGGAAGGTAAAAAATCATTTATTTCTTTTTCGTTAATTTCAATATCGTGAACTTTATCAATTAATTTTAATAACTGATTTTGACAAATTTCTTTCCCTGTAGGGATTGGAGTACTAACAAACTTTTTGCCAATTAATTTTTCTATGGGACGTAATTTACCTTTTTCACGGCCTGTAACAATAGCAATAGAAATACCTTCTTTTCCTGCACGTCCTGTTCTACCACTACGATGCGTGTATGATTCAATTTGATCTGGTAGTTTATGATTAATTACGTGTGTTAAATCGTTCACATCTAAACCTCTTGCAGCAACATCAGTTGCAACTAAAATTTGTAGGTGTTTTTTACGAAATTTATCCATAACTCCATCACGTTGTGCTTGAGATAAATCTCCATGAAGTGAATCAGCGTTGTAACCATCTTTTATTAATTTATCAGCTATTTCTTGTGTTTCTCTACGAGTTCTACAAAAAATAATACCATAAATGTCAGGATTTACATCTGCTATTCTTTTTAAAGCAGCATACCTGTTTCTTTCTGAAACTACATAGTATTGATGTGATACTTGATCTGCACCAACGTTCTTTTTACCAGCACTAATTTCAACTGGTTTGTGCATATAATTTTTTGCAATACTTTCTACTTCTTTTGGAAATGTTGCAGAAAACAATAATGTTTGTTTTTCTTTAGGTGTAACTGCTAAAATTTTATCTAGCTCGTCTTTAAAACCCATATTTAACATTTCATCTGCTTCATCTAAAACTAACCATTTTACATTAGATAATTTTAATTGTTTTCGGTTAATTAAATCCACAGTTCTACCTGGAGTACCTACTACAATATGAACTCCTTTTTTTAGTTTTCTAATTTGTTCATCAATATTAGTTCCTCCATAAACTGCTGTAGTTCTGAATCCATCAATATATTTTGAAAATTCAGCAATATTTGTTGCAATTTGTAGTGCTAATTCACGAGTTGGAGATAAAATAATTGCTTGTGTATCTTTACTTTTTGTGTCAATTTGTTCTAAAATTGGTAAACTAAAAGCGGCGGTTTTCCCTGTACCTGTTTGTGCAAATGCTTTTAAATCTGCTTTTGAAGCTAAAACTTGTGGAATAGCTTTCAATTGAATTTCTGTAGGATTTTCGTATCCTAAATCGGTTAAGGCCTTAATAATATTGCTATTAAGTCCTAGTTCTTTAAATGTCGACATTCTGTATAAATTATTGATTTACAGACGCCCATCTATAAACCGGTTAAAAACGTGCAAAGGTACACTTAAATTTAACACGAAGAAGAAAAAATGATTTATTTTAATTTATTTAATTCTAAACTTAATTTATTTGAGTCTAAATAGGTAAAGCCATTTTTAACTATTCCTTTATTATTAACAATAATTATTCGTGGATATTTACTGGTTAGGTATTTATTCGCATAGCTATCTTTAGTTAATTTAAATTGTTTTGAAGTATCTAGTAGTTTTAAATGAGGCTCTGTTTTTATATTTTCTAGAGAGGGACGCATATTAATGCCAATAAATAGAATATTTGGATATTTATTTTCCAAGTACTTGATTCTATTTACTAGATAATCTGAAGACATAAAATCAGTTGACCAAAAATAAATAACAGTGTTGAACCCTTTTATAACATTGTTAATGGTGGTTTTTACATTATTGATAGAAAGAATTTCAAAGTTATGAAGCGGTTTTTCATTAGATACAAACTCACTATCATTTACCAAACTTTTAACTTGCTTAATAAAAGACGGATTACTACAATTTGTTAAGAAAATATCTAAAGCTTTATTATTAATACTACACGTAGATTTAGTTTTAAAAAAATCATTTATTATAATTTTTTTTAGTAGGGTATTTTTGAAGTCTTCAGATTTAACATGCTTTATGGTAGCGTTCAAAATATTGGCTGTAATATTATTTTTAGTGGTATCTTTTTCTTTCAGTTGATAACTTAAGTTGTATAAATAGCTAATAATGTAGTTTTGATAAGGATAGAAAGAGACCAATTTTTTTTCATTTAAATCAATATCATTTCTAAAATTGTAAAAATTAGCAGATATTTTAGGAAACTTATCTAAGTTATGGGCTCTTTTATAAAAATAAGGATAAATTTCTTTCAACCTGTACAAAGGAAAGTTAATTGCTGTAGCTGTTAATTTTTTAAAGTTTTCAGAAATATGCGTTTGAGTAGTTGAAAACTCATTATAAATTTTGAGTCGATTATTTAATAGTGAATCTATTTTTTTTTGAAAATTAGCTTCAGGTAAACTGAAATATTTATACATCTCTTTTTCTTCTTTTCCATTTTGTAAAAAAAGATTGATTAAAAATTCATTTTTGTCACTTCCGTTTCCACTATATACAAGTGATTCATCAAAATCCCAAGTATTTAACCTCACTAATACACTATCAGCAGGTTCTAAATAAATATACTGAAATTCATTGCCATGTATAAATGTATATAAACCTTCTTTCAATGATTCATATTTATTAAAAAAACGGTTGTTTTTATCAAGAGGTAACGTGTCAATTACTTTATTATCTTTTAAGAATAAGACATAATCTGATTTAGGATTGATAATTTCTCCTCCAAAATAAATTTCAGAATTATTTTTTTCAGTTGTTTTACAACTAAAGATTAAAATTAATAATATAGTGCTTATAATATATTTCATTTGGAAACGAGTTGACACAAAAATACACACAACTTATACGTTAGCTTGTTAACGAGATGTTAAATATAAAAAAGGTATTTTAAAATAGGTGAAAATTAACTTTAAATTAAATATTTTTTAGTGAATCTAATTTATTACTTTTGCAAAAATTTTAAATAAAATATAGCATGCTTTCAGTATCAAATTTATCTGTTCAATTCGGTAAACGAGTTTTGTTTGATGAGGTAAATACAAAATTTACACTAGGAAATTGTTACGGGATTATTGGTGCCAATGGTTCAGGGAAATCAACTTTTTTAAAAATTATTTCAGGCCAAATAGATCCAACATCTGGGCAAGTACATTTAGAGCCTGGAAAACGTATGTCTGTTCTTTCGCAAGATCACTATGCTTTTGATAACTATCAAGTTTTAGATACCGTTATGTTGGGTAATAAAAAATTATTTGATATTAAAAAAGAAATGGATATTATTTATGCAAAAGAAGATTTTTCTGAAGAAGATGGTATCAAAGTTGGTGAATTAGGTGTTGAATTTGAAGAAATGGGAGGTTGGAATGCAGAAAGTGATGCTGCAACAATGTTATCTTCATTAGGGATAAAAGAAAATTTACATTATACATTAATGAGCGAGCTAGATGGAAAGGCTAAGGTACGTGTATTACTAGCTCAAGCATTGTTTGGAAACCCAGATGTTTTAATTATGGATGAGCCTACCAATGATCTTGATTTTGAAACTATTGGTTGGTTGGAGAATTTTTTAGCAAATTATGACAATACTGTAATTGTAGTATCGCATGACCGTCACTTTTTAGATGCTGTTTGTACACATATTTCTGATATTGATTTTGGGAAAATTAATCATTATTCAGGGAATTATACTTTTTGGTATGAATCAAGTCAGTTAGCTGCAAAACAGCGAGCTCAACAAAATAAAAAAGCTGAAGATAAAAAGAAAGAGTTGGAAGAGTTTATTCGTCGTTTTTCAGCCAATGTTGCAAAATCTAAGCAAGCAACATCTCGTAAAAAAATGATTGAAAAATTAGATGTTAATCAAATAAAACCTTCAAGCCGAAGATACCCTGCAATTATATTTGAAAGAGAGAGAGAAGCCGGAGATCAAATTTTAAATGTTGAACATTTATCAAAATCAACTGATGAAGAGGTGTTATTTAAAGATATTCACTTTAATTTAAATAAAGGAGATAAAGTAGTTTTAATTTCAAAAAATTCAAAAGCAGTAACTACATTTTACGAAATTTTGAATGGAAATATAAAAGCTGATACAGGAAAATTTCAATGGGGCGTTACTACAAGCCAGTCATATTTACCTTTAGATAACTCTGAGTTTTTTAAAGATGCTAATTTAAATTTGGTTGATTGGTTACGGCAATATGCTAAAACCGAAGAAGAACGCGAAGAAGTGTATTTAAGAGGATTTCTTGGAAAAATGATTTTTAGCGGAGAAGAAGCTTTAAAAAAATGCAATGTGCTTTCTGGAGGAGAAAAAGTACGTTGTATGTTATCGAGAATGATGATGATTAGAGCCAATGTTTTAATGTTAGATGAACCAACAAATCACTTAGACTTAGAATCCATTCAAGCATTTAATAATTCATTAAAAAACTTTAAAGGAACGGTATTGTTTACAACTCATGACCACGAATTTGCACATACTGTTGCAAATAGAATTATAGAAATAACACCAAAGGGAGTCATAGATAGATATTCAACTTTTGATGAATACTTAGAAGATCCTAAAATTAAAGAACTGAGAAGCAAGATGTATCAATAAAAAAGTGAGCAATTTCACTCTCTTTTTTATTGTCTTTGAAGTTTCCGTCTTTTACTCAATTCTCGTAAAATTCTTCTGTTAAAATCTCTTTCAGCTTTTTTTAACTTGATAATTTTTTTTGCTGAAATTATTTTTGATAACTCTTTTACCATTTTTATTTTATTATCAGTTATTTGTTGTTCAATTATAATAGCTTCATCTATTATTTTTTGAGCTTCCTTGTTTGAGATATAATCGATACCACCTGCCAATTGAACTTTATGCTGGATTCCACCCTCAAGTGATTTTTTTAAAGCTTGTATTTTAGTAGTGTACATGTTGTAAACAGGCCAAAACTTTTCAGCTTCATTTGGTGTTAAATTTAAAACCTCAGTTATAAATGCTGTTTTAAGCACTTTAATTTTTTGCCTATTTTGCTGTTGAGAAAACGTTGTATTTGTTATTAACAGTATTATGGTTATTAATAATAGTAATTTTTTCATTTTTTCATTTTTAGTTTTCATAGATTATTTCATCTAAATCTTCTTTATATAAATATTCTAAAATTTCGTCATCTGAAATATTGATGCTTAACATTTCATTATTTAATTCAATTTCAGGATACAAAGAGATAATGCTTGAGGCATCAATATCAATGCTACCGTTATTAATCCAATCTTCAATTTCTGTAGAAGCTAAAGAATCAAATGTAATTTTATTTGAATCGTTTTTTAGCATAAATAGCAATAGGAGTGAAGCGGCAATTGCTAAAGGAGCAATAATTTTAGTTAATTTATTTCTTAATGAAATTAGTGCTGTTTTATCTTTTATTTTAGTTAAAACAGTTTCTTCAATTGAATCAAAGTATTTTTCAGGTATTGAGGTATTACTTTTGCCATGAATTGCTTCAGCTTTTAACTTGGTAATAATGATATCTTCAATTGTTTCAAAATAATTTTCAGGGGTTTTAAATGGGTTATGCTCTCTTTCTTTTGGTAATTTCTCAGTTTTTAATTTAGCTATAACACTATCTTCAATAGTTTTAAAATAGTTTTCAGGTATTTCAAAACCATTATTGTTGAGTGAAATTTCACTTAATATTGGTGCTATTTTATGTAAATCTTCTTTTTTCATTACTACTTAATAAGACTTTTTTTTCATAAGACGGTTTAATGTGACTTTAAAAAGGATTCAATTTTTTTAACTGCATGAAAATAAGATGCTTTTAAGGCTCCAACTGATGTCTCTAGTATTTCAGATATATCTGAATACTTCATTTCATCAAAATATTTCATATTAAATACCAGTTGTTGTTTTTGAGGTAATGTAACAATTGCTTTTTGTAATAGTTGTTGTATTTCGTTGCCTGAATAATGAAGGTCTTCATGCAAATTATCAGTTATTTTATGTTGTAATTCATTGATATCAATATGTTGTTTTGCAGCTTTTTTATTGATAAAAGTAATGGCTTCATTAGTGGCTATTCTATATATCCAAGAATATAATTTGCTATTTTCTTTAAATGAATGAATATTTTTAAAAACTTTAATGAATGTATTTTGAAGTACGTCATCTGCATCGTCATGATTTAAAACAATTTTGCGTATATGCCAATACAAACGTTCTTTGTATAAAGACATTAAGTTTCTAAAAGCTAGTTCCTGTGTATCAGAATTTTTAAGTTGAGCAACTAATAATTTTTCGTCTATCACGTAATTATTTTTCTATTAGACGTTTAAAAATAGAAAAGGTTTAATTCAAAACCAAAGATTATGTTAGTTTCTCAAATTTTCTTTTTGAATATCCAAACAATCGTTCATTTTTGATGATTTCTGCAATTCCTTTTGGTAACATATCTTCCCAACCTTTTTCTCCTTTTGCTATCATATCTAAAATAACTTTAGAGAAAATATCTAAAATTTCAGGATTATAATCTTCGATATCTACTACTTTTCCATTGTATTTAAAGAATTTATATAGCTCTTTCATTCGAGGGTGAACTTTTAGATTCTCACTTGTTTTAATTTCACCTGTCCGTTGATCTTTAAGAGGATATAAATAAACTTTTAAATCTTTGTAAAACAATTTGCCAAAGGCTTCTAAAATTCCGCCACTTAAATTACGGTAATATTTCTCATCAAATATTTGGACGAAACTTGAAACTCCCATTGCTAAAGCCATTCGGGCTTTCGTAAATTCAGAGAAGTATTCAACCAATTTATAGTATTCTTGGAAATTGGTAATCATTACATTTTGACCTAATGAGCACAGTAATTCGGCTCTTTCTAAGAAGTCTCTTTCATCAATTTCTCCTTCAGAAATTAAATTAGTTAATGTAATTTCAAATATTATTTTAGTGTTTTTTTTATTGACTTTATTTTCTTTTAAAAACAGCTCTTCGGCAAGTTTATACATATCCATATTTACTTTAGTCACAGGTCTAAAGCTACCTCGTAACGTTAATATATTGGCTTTGTATAATTGTTGAGCAGGTAATAAGTTGTTTCCATCTGGGCCAAACATTACAGCATTTGTCATACCATTTTTTACCAATAATAGGCTCATAAGTCTGTTGTCAATATATGAAAATCGGGGTCCAGAGAAATTAATCATATCAATTTCTAACTGAACTTCATGTAAGTTATCATACAATGATTTTAAAAGTTCTTTTGGGTTGTCATTCAAATAGAAAGCACCATAAATTAGGTTAACTCCTAAAACGCCAAGGGTTTCTTGTTGTAATTTAGCATCAGTCTCCTTAAAGCGTGCGTGTAAAATAATTTCATTATAATCTTCTAGAGGGTCTAACTGAAAATTAAGTCCAATCCAACCATGCCCTTTAAATTTTTTAGCAAAATCTATAGTTGTTACAGTATTTGCATATGAAAAAAACATTTTACCAGGATGTTTTTTTCTATTAAGTCTATCTTCAATTAGTTCAATTTCATAGTGAAGCATTTTTTTTAGTCTTTCTTCAGTAACATAACGACCATCTTCTTCAACTCCATAGATAGCATCGGAGAAATTTTTGTCATAGGCACTCATCGCTTTTGCTATAGTACCGGAAGCTCCTCCAGCTCTAAAAAAATTTCGAACTGTTTCTTGACCAGCACCTATCTCGGCAAAAGTTCCATAAATATTTTGGTTTAGATTTATTTTTAAGGCTTTTGTAGTGCAGGGAGGTATATCATTAATTTCAATATCACCTTTTAATTTTAATGCCATTTGAATTTTTTTAGTTTTGGCAAAAGTACTAAAAAATGATATGATAGTTAATAGAATTTTTCCAAAAAAAGAAGATGCAATTTAAATTTGCATCTTCTAAAAAAGGTTTTATAAATTTTTATAAATTACATGTTTTTCAGTTCTGAAACCAAATCTGTTAGTGCAGCTTTCGCATCACCAAAAAGCATTGAGGTTTTTTGGTTGAAGAACAATTCATTTTGAATACCAGCATAACCAGCATTCATACTACGTTTATTAATAATAATATGCTTGGCATTTTCTACATCTAAAATAGGCATACCATAAATAGGGCTCGAAGGGTCATTATGTGCAGCTGGGTTTACAACATCATTTGCACCCACCACCAATACAACATCAGTATTCGCAAATTGAGGATTGATATCATCCATCTCAATTAACTTATCATAGTCAACATTACTTTCTGCCAATAAAACATTCATATGACCAGGCATACGACCTGCAACTGGGTGAATAGCATAAGATACATCAACACCTTTGCTAGTTAGCAACAATTCAAGTTCGTGAATAACATGTTGAGCTTGTGCTACAGCTAATCCGTAGCCAGGTACAATTACAACTTTATTTGCATAATTAAGTAAAATAGCAGAATCACTGGCTGTTGTTTTTTTAACAGTACCACCTGTTTTTCCAACTGCTGCAATTCCACCTGTATCACCACCACCTCCAAATGCACCAAATATAACATTACTTAGAGATCTATTCATTGCATCACACATTACAAAAGTTAAAATTAATCCTGCAGATCCAACTAAGATACCACCAACCAACATCACCATATTGCCATATAGAATTCCTGTAATTGCTGCTGCAATACCTGTTAAAGAGTTTAAAAGAGAAATTACAACAGGCATATCTGCTCCTCCAATAGGTATTACAAATAAAATACCATAAACTAACGAAGCAAATAATAAGATATAAATTAGGAATAAATGATTTCCACCCATCATAACAATATAAGTTGAGAAAGCTATTAACCCTAATAAAACTATATTATTTAGTAGGTTATATTTTGGAAGTCTAATATCTTTCATAGAGCCATTTAATTTAGCCCAAGCAATTAAACTTCCAGTAAAGGTAATACTACCAATAGCAATAGCAGCAATTACAGTTGAAGTTTGCATTGCATCTCCAACGTTATTTCCATATTCAACTATTCCAATTAGCATTGCACTTGCACCTCCAAAACCATTGAATAGAGATACTAATTCTGGCATTTTTGTCATTTCAACTTTAATGGCAATAAGCCACCCAACTACAGTTCCAATTAATAAAGCTACACCAATTAAAATGTAATTTATTGATGGGACTTCAAAATCATGTAAAAAGATAGTTCCAATAATAGCTAAAATCATACCCGCTGCAGCAATTAAATTTCCTTTTTTTGCTGTTTCTGGGTGTCCTAACATCTTTAAACCGATAACAAATGTAACGGTTGCAATCAAATAGATAATACTTAATGTTATATTCATTATTTTTTCTTTTTAAACATTTGTAACATACGATCGGTAACAGCAAAACCACCAATCACGTTTATAATTCCTAGTACCACAGCGATAAACCCTAAGCCTAATGATAAATAATCTTTAGGATTTGCTTGAAGCATTACTAACAATGCCCCAACAATTACAACACCACTTAGTGCATTTGCACCTGACATTAAAGGGGTGTGTAATACGGACGGTACATTTTTTATTAATTCTACACCAATAAATACCGCTAAAATCAGGATATATATTAATTCTAGATTATTGCTTATAAATTCTAATAATTCATTCATATTCATTTAGTTTTAGTTTTTTCTAATTTTTCCTTCTTGTACAATTAAAGTTCCATCAGTTATTTCTTCGTCTAATTCCCATTTAAATTCATTATTTTCAGTTAAATGCATTAAGAAATTGTACATATTTTTTGCGTATAAATCACTTGCATTGGTAGAAACGCTTTCTGGAGAAATAGTAGTTCCAATAATTTTCACACCATGCTTGATAACTGTTTTATTCATTTCGCTAATTTCACAGTTTCCTCCTTGAGCCGCTGCTAAATCAATAATAACAGCACCATTTTTCATTTGTTTAACTTGTTCTTCAGTGATTAATACTGGAGATTTACGCCCCGGTATCATAGCGGTAGTAATTACCAAATCGGCATCAAATAACGATTTATTAACAGCTTCTTTTTGTCTACGTGCATAATCTTCAGAAGCTTCTTTAGCGTAACCACCTTCAGATTCTTCACCTGTATTATCAACAGATATAAATTTAGCACCTAAGGATTCAGCTTGTTCCTTGGTTTCCATTCTAATATCAGTAGCCATAACAACAGCTCCTAATCTTTTAGCAGTTGCAATTGCTTGTAAACCAGCAACTCCAACACCATAGATTAAAACTTTTGAAGGTGTAATTGTACCTGCAGCGGTCATCATTAATGGAAATATTTTCGTCATTTCATAGGCTCCCAAAATAACAGCTTTATAACCAGCTAAGTTACTTTGTGAACTTAAAACATCCATATCTTGTGCTCTTGAAATACGAGGCATAGCGTCCATTGAAAATGCAGTAGCACCTGTTGCTGCAATTGCTTCAATGAGTTCTGTATTTGATTTGTGATATAATTGACTCATTAAAATATGACCTTTATCCACTAATTTTAAATCTTCTTTATCAAAAGGGTTAATTTTTATTAGTACGGTTGCATTTTTAAAAACCACTCCTTTTTTTTCTACTGAAGCACCAACTGCTTCATAGTCTGAATTTTTAAAAGAGGAGGCTGATCCTGCATCTTCTTCGATTAAGACTTCAAATCCTTTATCAATAAGCTTTTTAGCTATATTGGGTGAGATGGCTACTCTTTTTTCACCTGCTTTTGTTTCTTTTAATACACCTATTTTCATATACGTAAAGTTTTGGTATGTGTAAATTTATATAAATAATTCAAATTGTAAATTTGAGAAAATTTCAGTAATGGAATCCAAAAAAGAAAACTAGCTAAAAAACTAGTTCTAATTTTAAATAAAATTTTATTCAGAAGTATGATATTAGTGACAATAATTAGATTGGTATTGAAAAAAGTAATAATTATTAATTTATTTTTCATATTACAAATCTTGTTCTGTTAAAGGATGTGTAAAAATAGCTAAATATTTAATGTAAAAAGTTGACAAAAATCACATTTTTGATTCGTATCTAATTATTTGTAATTTATGTAATAAGTATTACATAAAAAAGAAATGGAGTAATATTTTTATTGATTGTTATTTTAAAAATAAAAAAATACAAAATAAATTTTCATTCACAATATTTTGAAGTATACTTGTATCTCTTTCACAAAATAATGGGTGTTAAAATTACTTTTCTAGGAACAGGTACATCACAGGGAATACCAGTTATTAACTGTACGCATCCTGTTTGTTTATCAAAAGATAAACGAGATACACGTTTAAGAGTTTCAATTTTAGTTGAATGGGATAATTATACATTTGTGGTTGATTGCGGGCCAGATTTCAGGTATCAGATGTTGAGAGCTAATGTTACAAAAATTGATGGTATTTTGTTTACGCACGAACACGCCGATCATACAGCAGGCTTAGATGATATACGTCCATTTAGCTTTCAATTAGGAGCTGTGCCAATTTATGCTCAGAAAAGAGTGTTAGAAAATCTTACTATAAGATTCGATTATATTTTTGAAGAAAACGATAAGTATCCGGGAGCTCCAAGTGTTGTTCAAAATGAAATAAAAAACACTCCATTTCAATTAAAAAATTTAAAAATAATTCCAATTGAAGTAGCACATGGTGAATTGCTTATTTTTGGGTTTAGATTTGGAAATGTAGCTTACTTAACAGATGTTAAAACCATAACAACAAAGGAAAAGACTAAACTTAAAAACTTAGAAGTTTTAATTATTAATGCTATACGTTACAAACCACATCGCTCTCATTTAAATTTGGAAGAAGCATTAAATTTAATTGAAGAACTAAAACCGAAGAAGGCTTATTTAACACATATAAGTCATTATTTAGGATTTCATGCAGATGTGGAGAAAATATTACCTAAAAATGTGTTTTTAGCGTATGATGAATTAGTGTTAGATATAACTTAATTTAATTATTTATTAAAGCCCACTCAACTGCTTTTTCTGCATGAATTTTGGTGGTGTTAAATATTGGTATGTTTACATCAGTGTTTGAGATAAGTAATGGTATTTCAGTACAACCGAGTATAACACCTTCTGCACCCCGTTTTTCTAAATTAGAAATGATTATTTTGTAAATGGTTCTTGATTTATTTTTAATTTCTCCAACCACCAATTCATTGTAAATAATATCATGAATTAATTGTCTTTCTTTTGCGGTAGGTATTATAACTTCAATTTCAAAATTAGCTGTTAGAAACCCTTTGTAAAAATCTTTTTCCATAGTAAATTTTGTTCCTATTAGAGCTACTTTTTTAATACCTCTTTGCACAATCTCTTTCCCTGTTGCTTCTGCTATATGTAAAAAAGGAATTGAAATATTTTTTATAATTTCATTGCTACATAAATGCATTGTATTTGTACAAAGAACTACAATATCAGCTCCGGCTATTTCTAGTTGTTTGGCGGCATTCACCATTAATTTGTTTAAATCCTCCCAATTATTTTCACGCTGTAGCTTTTCAATTTCAGCAAAATCAACAGAAACCATAATATTTTTACAAGAGTGAAAACCACCTTTTAATGCTCTAACCTTTTTATTTATATATTCATAATAAACTGCTGAAGACTCCCAACTCATACCTCCAATTAATCCTATTGTTTTCATATTCATAATGAGTTATTATTTTAATACAATGTATTTTTCTAATTTAGAAGTGAGAATGTTATCTAGTTCTTGTTCATTTCCAAGAGAAGTTTCCACAAATAAAATACCAAAAATAGGGTATTCATTAAAATTGACTTTTCTTAAACTTAAAGGTTTTTCAAAATCTTTAAGAACCTTTTCGTAATCAAAATATGCAATATTGTTTTTATCAATACTAGTGCTATTATCTAATAAAATAATACTGTATTTTTTGCCTTTTCTAGTATTAAGAATTTCTTTCCAATTGGGTTTTTTACCTTTTAAAAAGTACTCATAAGAATTGATACCATACGCATACCATGATAAATCTCCAGTTGTACACCAGCCTCCAAAACGTAGCGGATTTATCTCAATAGGAATTATTTTACCTTGATTATTAATTCTTACTTCAACATGAACAGGAAAATTAATTAAACTTGCTTTTTCTCCTATTATTTGTAGAAATTTTTCTATCCCTTCAATATTACCTTCAATTATTTCCTTTGAAGTTGTATAAATTCTGTCACTAACATCTTTTCCTGATGAGAAAATATGGTGTAAAATATTTAAAACAATTGGTTCTCCATTTTTGTTAAAATAACAGTCAACTGCATACTCTTCTCCTTCAATGCATTCTTCAATAATAAAATGGGTGGTATTTAAAACTTCATTAGGGTAGAAGCCTTTGATTTGGTTTATTTCTTGTTTTATTTCTGTTAAAACCTGTTTCCACTCTTGAGGTTTATCAACTTTATGAACTCCTAAACTAAAAAAACCAATCGCTGGTTTTATAATAAATGGGAAAGGTAAATTTGTAATAGAAATATTATCTAAATCTTCAAATTTAACACCTTTAAAAAAGTAATTTGGAAAAATATCTTGTACTAATTCTCTAAATGTTATTTTATTTTTAAAAAGCTGAATTTGGTTTGGTAATTTTGAGAATTCTAAATTTTGCTCAACCCAGCTAATAATGTTTTCAGAATTAGAATAAATAGGTGTATTGAGATTGTTTTTTATTAAAGTAATAGCTTCTTTTTCTGAAATCCAATTTAATGATTTATCTAAAATCAATTTTTCAGCTTCTGAAGTTGCAACAATTTTAAAGTTATTTTTTTTGATGGTTTCAATTAAAAAATCTGAAACATAAGGTTTATCAATTAATATCATATTTTTACTGAAAAGTTAAAAGTAATTTATATTGGTAAAATTACTCAAAAACTTAAAAATAAACTGTTTTATTACATATTTAATTCTTTTAAAGTTACTATTAATTTCTTTAAATCAATATCTTTGGGCGCTGGGATAAAAAGTTCTTCACTATGTGATAACGTTCTATCTGTATAATAATAAACTAGATGGATACCGTAAAATGGATCCTTCATTATTTTTATTTTTTTTAAACCAGATAAAGGGAAATCCCAATTGTGAAAATAGCCGTTAATATAGACATACTTAGCACCAATTAGAATATTTCCATCTCCTCTTACATTTTTTATTCTATAATAAAAAGGCATTCCAAAAGCTACCACTGATAAAAAGGCTATTAACCCAAGTAGTACCAAAAACATAGCTAATTTTCCTTCATCGATAAATAAAATAAAAACACCAAATACTACTATTGCAATTAATCCTATTGAAAAAAGAATGATTAGGTTTTTGCCAGATTCGTATTTAAATAAATAATTAACATAGCTTTTTTTTTGTTCTTTGGTTAAAGTCCATTCTGCCACTAAATTTTCTCCTGTTATTAATGTTTGTAATTTTTTTTCTCTATTTCTAAACATAAAACCAATAACGAGAGACATTATTAAGAAGAATATAGAAAGCATTACAAATGCAGGATGCACAGGTAATGAATCTAAATCCATAAAAGCTATAACAATAATTAATAAAAAAAAGCCAGCAGCATACCACGAGCGTTTAACAATATTGCTTTCGCTATTTTGAATGGCTATTTTTTTATTTACTTTTTCAAAATTACTTGGTGAGGTATTATAATTAAAAGAAGCGTTTTTGGGTTCTTCTAAATTTTCTTTTTGTTTGTTATTAATTTTTTCACCACAACTGGGACAAAATTTTGCATCTTTAGTTATAGCTTCACCACAATTTGTACAGTATGTTGTTTTCATAATTATTAAGTTTTATTTCCTTTAAATAATAATAGTAGTATTACAATAAATAATCCTAAAAGAGATAGGGTTGTTAAAAATGAGAAAAAGTTTACAAAAAGGTATTCAGCTGAACTTATAAAAATTGATAACAGTAGTATGGCTTGTAAACCTAAAATAATTTTTACTAACCAATTAAATGGCTTTTCCTTTTTATGTCTAATAAAATAGGTAACAAGAATAATAACTGAAAAGAATTTTACTCCCATAATATCGTCAGAACTTTGTCCAAATGAAAATAAAAGTATATTTAATAAAACATAAAATAGTATTAAGTTTTTAGATGTTTTATTTGTATTAATAGTGTTGTTGTTATCAATTTGAATATCATCAGTTTTGGTTTCTGAGTGTGTAAATAAATTTTCTTTAGGAGTTTTTGGTAAAATGGTTTCTTTTATTTTTGATTTCACATAGTTTGAAGTTTTGTTTTGTAAACTTTTAACTACTCCTTTTTGCATGCGTTTCTTTGGAGGCGGTCTTCGCTCTATTTTACTTTCTAAAGTTTTCATTTTAGTTCCACAATTCGGACAAAACTTACTATTTTCTTTAATTTCGTATCCACAATTTGTACAGTATGCCATAGTGTATTATTTATAGATTTGTTTATATGAAAGTCGGGTGTCATGTTTTGATAAATCTTTAAATTTATCGCTTACATCTTTTATAACATCGCCGACGTTTTTATATCCCAAATTATTTAATTTTTTTGTTGCATCGGTTATGTGCTTTGCATTGGTGCGTACATCGGTGTGCATATTTTCTATTACTTTCATTGCACTTTTTAGATTATTTGATATTTTAGGAGTATCTAAATTCATTTTTTTATACCCGTAGATTACTTTTTTTAGGGTATGAACTCCTTTTTTTGCCTGAGCATAAGCCTCTGGAATAGCTCCTGGTTCCAATGCATTATTTACTTTGTTCTCATACATTTTACCTAATGCCTTGGCATCGTAAAGTGTTCCTTCACCATTCTCAGCTTTAAGAATATTAGGTTTTGTTTTAATAATTTCACCAATATCTGAATCGTAAAAGTGATCGGAATAATCGGCACTGGCTTCGGCGTCATATCGATCTGTACCTCTTTGTTGGTGTAATTCTGCCCATTCTTTAGCAGAAACTGTACTTGGTTTTCTCGTTAAATCTCCAAATATTTTGTAGGAAGAATCCAACCACCTTTCACGAGAAACTTCTATTTTAATGACTTCACCTGAATTGGTTACTACTTTTCTCAAAACTCTGTAATCTCTGTCGGTATTCAAATTGTAAGGTCCATCAGGAGTTCCGGGTGTTCTGAAATCGTCTATTTCAATTTCACTGGGTTTTAAATGGTATTTTTCTGCAATATGTTTTATGAGTTTAGTGTCATGCTCTTTGTAAATTTTAGTACGGGTTCTGTCAAAAGCACGTTTCAGCCAATCCGGTGCGTGATTTTTAAGGGTTCTAACTTTCGCGGGATCTTTCATAATCTCCAAGACCTTTGTTTTATTAACATATTCACTACCCTTGGTACCTTTTACATTTTTTTCTACATCTTTTAAAACGGTTTCTACATCGGTATTATTAATTTTATATCTCGCAGCATTTTTGTGTAAATGTCCAGTAACTTTTCGAATAATAAGTTCATCTCTGAGTTGACGTGCTGTTTCTTTTGCAGCTTTAATTAATGATTTTGTTTGATATAAATTGTAGGTAAATTCACAAGCGATAAAGATAGTCCAAGCCAATACTTTATTTTTTGTAACAAAGTGTTCAATATTTTCTACACTTAAGGCGTGCCCCTTAGCAACATTCATCAGCATAGGTACAATTTTTTGATATTGCCTATCGAAAAATATTTCTACAGGTAAATCTTCATATACATAAAAATTGATGCCCTCAATAACGCTTGATTTCGCCATATTGATTGCTACAGCACCCACAGCACCAGCACGTCCGTATCTTGCCATATAAAAAGATACCAAAGCATTGAATGCCAAATCACCTGCCCATTCCATCCATTCCAATGTTTCAACAATAGCAGTTGCCCAAGCATCTACATCTTTATAACCTTCTGCTCCTTGTGCCAATATGAGATTAGCTGCAACTTTCCAAATACGTTTTCGCAATTCTACCAAGCCCTCTACATCGAGGAGTTCTTTTCTTTCTTCAAGTATTTTATAAAGCTTAACCCGCTCCGGTCCTTCCGGGACATAGTCAAGAATGACACGCCTGCAGTCTTCATAAGCCTCTTGCCATGAAGGAATTCGCCTTCCTACATCAAGGGTTTTTACTTTTACTATAAATTCTTTTATAAAGATTTCTGTATTTTCTCCTAGTACAGATTTGGGAGCGGAAACTCGATATTTCAAATTTATAAACTCTCCTATTCCAGGAATTTCATCTTCTGTAGTCATTGTGTAATAGGCATTGTGTCCCATAGCTCTAAATGAAAACTTTGGTTTTAAAACACTTTCAATATTCATTGCTTTTCTATCGGTGGAAATCAATTCAAAATGTAGGTTTTCTAACCCCTGTTCATCTTTGATTATTTGATCTTGTTTGGGGTCATAACTATATAAAGTGAATTCTAATTCTTTTTTGATATTTTTCTTGGCTAGAATTTCAATCTCATTCTTTTTATTAGTTCCCTTTTTAATAAATAAACCTTCTTGGGATACAGTTACATAAATATGTCGCTCTAAAGGTTTTTCATCTTTTTGTTGTGCGGAAACAACTAAAAGTTTCCTTAGATATTGTTCGTTTTCTTTAGGGTTAACAATTGGCCCTGTTAAGGTTATATTTACAGAGCTATCATCTATGGGTTTAATATCAATATAGGTAAGAGGTTTAGCATCTCTTGTTTCGTAATCTTTCATGTATACTGCATCAAAGTGCCAATCTTTTAAACTCTCACAATTTTCAATATTGGCTTTAAAAGTAATTTCCGAAGGTTCTTTTGTTACCGGAAAAGTAACCTGTTCCAAATCGGTTTCTAGTTGGCAATCCAAGAGCTTAATTTCAAGATTATTTTCCAAACGAATGGTTTTATTTTGTTCTTCGTATTCCACAGAAATTCCTAAAGTAATAGATTGGGGAGGATGTGAAATATCATACTCGCCATCGGGGTCAGAAGCTCCGACAATCATTGCTACCCACCCTTCGTCCATATAAGGGCCATCTTCTAAAAGGTCTATCCATTTGGAACGAGTGCCATCAAATTTTATTTTTTTGGTCAGTTCAGGGTCTTCTTTATCATTTGCATCTACAACTTGTGCAAAACAAGTGATGCTCTCGTCAATATTTGGACGTAAAGACCGGATATTATCCGGAGCTGTTTCTACGATAATACGGTTTTGTTCTCCATAAAAAATAGGTATAATTTTCTGGAAAGAATTCCCTTCAGCAATTGCTGTAACAGTAATATTAAATTGATTATTTGTAGGTTTATCTTTTAAGGTTAATTGACTGTCAAGTGTTCCAATATTACTAAATGGCATAATTTTTAAGGCCTTATCTGAAGTAATAACCCGAATTGATGCATTTACCAAATACTTACTTTTTTCAGTAACTTTCCAAACTTTAACAACGAAGTTTTGTGGTTCGTTTAGCTTTAGATCAAAGCGTTCTTTATTGAGTTGCAAGATGTAATCTGCCGGTTCCTTTTTCTTTTTGTTTGTTTGTTTTGCATTCTTATTTTTTTTGGCATTTAGTTTTTTTCTTCTATTTCTTATACCTAATAAAGTAGCAGCGATTATAACACCAATAATTACTGTCCAAGTGTTGTCATCATTTTTACTATTATTTTCATCGCTAATATCATTGTTATTTTTATTTCTTTTTGTTTTCCTTACAGTGGTTTTTTTTTGATGTAAGGAAGGAGCAAAACCTAGAGCCAAACCTGAATCATTATTTTTTTCATTCAAATAGTTAATAAAATTTTGGTATTGTTGATTTAAATTATTTAGCTGAGTTCCTCCATTTAAAGCAAAACCAAATTTTTTGGTCTTTCGATTTTGAAAAAGATTATATTCCTTAATCGTTGAACCAGCTATTCCAATTACTTCAACAAAAACAATAGCTCTTGAAATATCTTCGGGAGGGCTTTTACCAGCTAAATTTTTATTATGGAATTTTACGACAGAAGATAATTTAACAGATTTATTATCAACAGTTTGTCCATTAACACTGATATTTCCAGATAAACTGTTTCTAAGTTCTTTCAAGGCTGAATTAATCTCACTATTAGAAGGTAATCTATCCCATTTATAGGAATTAACCTGACCAAGGATAACACTATTCACAAAAAATAAAATAAAAAATAAAAGAAGCGTAATTTTTTTCATAACATTACTCATATTTAACTCTAAAAAATCAAATTTTTGAGAGAGCACAATGAGTTTGAACCAACCATTTACTTACAAAAGTGTAAGTAACAAGTGATACAACCAAGTTACTTTTAACACTGGGGCTAAAAACGATTTTTTAGTAATGTTTTAATTATTAATAACTTTAACAATTAAAATTATAAAGTTTTTTTTGAAAATTGTATGATAAATGTTAGGTCTTGGTATGAAAGCGAAGTTTTATAGAACTTTAATAATGGTTATAAATTATTTTTAATGTTTTTTCCATATCATTTTTAACTTCTGAAGTTGCAATTTTATAATGATTGTTCATATAACTAAAAATAAGCAATGTTCCTTTTTTAGTAATCAAATAGCCACTTAAATTATAATTATTAGATAAAGAGCCAGATTTAGCAAATACAAAAGGCTTATCATTAGCATACCAATTTTTTAAGGTACCAGATTCTCCACCAACTGGAAAATAATTTAATAGCTGTTGTTTAGGAATTTCTTTTAGCATTTTTTCTAATAAAAATATAAAGTCGTTTGGGGTAAATAAATTATAACGAGATAGTCCAGAGCCATCTACCCAACGTGGTTTTTGAGGTAAATTTTGTAAGTAATTACTTAAAGAATATTCAATAGCTGATTTAACATTGTAAGAGTTTGTAACTTCCTTTGCAACTTGTAGCATTAATTGTTCGGCTATAAAATTATCACTTACAACCAGCATTTGTTTGTATAAATTATTATAACTATCTCCTTTTAAAATTTTAAAATTATATTTTTTTGAAGTTGGAATTACAGTAATATTTTTTTGAATTACTTCACCTAATAATTTTGCAACTAGTAGGTTAGATGTTATAAAAGGAACCTCGTTTTCCTGTTTGTCCTTTTTTTCAATATAAAAAATATTTTTTGAAAGCTCTCTAGTAATGGCGGTAGAATCTAAAACCTTTATTTTTTGTTTAAAATAGGTAGGGTTTACATTAATTAAACTATCAATTATTGAAAATTTTACAATATTTCCATAAATAGGAAACAAATTTTTCTCAGGCATATAATAATATTGATAATCGTCCCAGGCCCATCCACTCCCATAGGGCGCTTCATTAATGTATTCATCTAATAAATAAATGCTATCAGCTTCATTCTTTAAAAAATCAATTATTTTTGAACTATCAAATCCGTATAGTAAGGATGGATCTGCAGTTCCTTTTATAATTAACGAATCTTGTGTTTTGTGGTACGCTAAACTTGAAACAGAATCTTTTAGTGTTTTATATGCAGTGTAAAAAGTAAATAATTTTGTATTGGAAGCAGGAGTAAAATATTTTTCTCCATTATAATTTATAATTTCTTTTTTAGTTTTAGGATTATACAATACAAAGCCTTTGAAATAAGAAATTTCTTTATAGCTATTTTTAAAATTACGTTTAATTTTATGTGTTGTTCCACAGGAAATTATCATAAATACAATTAATAGTAGGTAGGCTATTTTGATAGTATGATTTAACATATTTTAAATTATTAATAAATAAAAGTTAAAATTATATAAAGTAAAATTAATAACATAAAAAAAGCCTATCAAATTTGATAGGCTTTTACTTCGAAAATAAGGTAATATATATATATTAAATTACTTTTACGTTTACTGCGTTTAAACCTTTTCTACCTTCGCTTAAATCGAATTCTACTTCATCACCTTCACGTATTTCATCGATTAAACCAGAAATGTGTACAAAATGTTCTTTGTTTGAACCTTCTTCACTAATAAATCCAAATCCTTTAGTTTCATTGAAGAATTTTACTGTTCCTTTACTCATTTTATTAAAATTAAAAATTATATTAGTTGCAAATGTAGTGTTTTTATATTATAAACTCATAATTTTATAAAAAAATTAACAATTCTGAATTTTTTATAGCTTTATAGTCTTACAATATAGATGGGGATAATTGTTTAAAATTAAGGTGTTAATTACCTCATAAATTAAATGTTTAAATAATTATGTTTACTCAGAGACTATTTTTTTATAGAATTTACGGTTGCTTATTCTTGTTTGATTCTGTTTTTTTATAGAAAAATTCTATAACAAAACATAGTGTAATAATACTCATAGAAATTAAAACGCCTATTTTATTTGTTGAATATTGCTGTATAATTAAAACTATCATAGCAATTAAACAAAGTGTAAACCCTAGTAAAGGAATTATTTTTGACGCTTTGATATTTTTATGTAATTTAAATCCAACATAGTTTACCATTGCAAAAATAAATAAAAACCCCACACTTCCTGCTGTTGAAATGCTTTCTAAATTTAATAAGTTTGCTAAAATAATGGTAGTAACTGCTGTTATAATTAAGCCTACAGGTTGGTTCCATAATTTACTTGTTAATTCATGTGGTAACTCATCATCTTCAGCAATTTCATAGCTAACCCTACTTCCTCCATATAAAGATGCGTTTATTGCAGAAAAGGTTGAAATAAGAGCAGCAAGTGTAATAATTGTAAATCCAACTTTGCCAAGCATTGGTTTTGCAGCTTCAGCCAAAACATAATCTTGTGCCGTTGCAATTTTACTAAAAGGTAAAGAACCAACGGTAATAGTTGCAATTACAATATATAAAATAATGACAAAAATTACTGAATAATAGTAAGCTTTAGGGATGTTTTTTGCTGGATTTATAATATCTGGCGCTGCATTTGCAATAAGCTCAAAGCCTTCATAAGCAACAAAAATAACCATCCCTGCTGTTAATAATTTTAGAGGAGATTCCCAATTCGAAATAGATAATTGACTTAAATTTGGATTTGAAAAAAGTCCATAAGCACCAATAAATACAAATGAGATTAAAATAATTAATTTAATAATTACTGCATAAGATTCTATTTTCCCAACAACTTTAATGCTGTAATAATTAATAATTGTTGCATAAATAACTATTGCAGTAGTTGCTATATGAGTGTTTAGAAAGTTATTACTAGTTAATTTGAATAGGTTAGGAGCATAGGAACCAAAAGCTGAGGCATAAAGAGAAAGCATAATAATATAACTAACCCAAAGTAAATTATTAATACCACCACTAAAAATACCCTTTCCAAATCCCTGATTAATAAATTTAACAGTTCCACCTCTGTCAGGGAAAGCAAGTGATAATTTTACGTAACTGTATGATGTAATTAGGGCAATTGCTCCTGCAATTAAAAAAGAAACGGGAGTGCCTCCTTTACCTAGTGAAACCGCTAAACCTAAAACTGCAAATATACCACCTCCAACCATACCTCCAATACCTATAGATATAGCTTCTCTTAATCCTATTTTTTTTGATTCCATATTTTAATTACGTTATTTTAAATGCTATTATAATTCCTTCAATAATCATATTTGTTCCTATAATTGCAATTATTAAACCCATTATTTTACTAATAACAGAAATAACATTACGACCAATCTTCTTAACAAGAAAGTCACTCAAACCAAAAAAAATGTATGTTAAAAAGCACATGATTGCAAAAATAAAGAGAACTAATCCTATGTGTAGATAATCAGTATTGGTAACATAATTCATTGCCGTTACAATAGTTCCTGGACCGGCAAGAATTGGAATTGCTAGAGGAGAAATAGCTATATTCTCATCTACCTGTATGTTTTTTAAATGTTTAACACTTGATTTTTTAGATTGTAGCATTTCAAATCCTACGTAAAAAATTAGAATTCCTCCTGTTATTTTAAATGCTGGGATTGTTATTCCAAATAATTCAAAAATAAATTTTCCCAAGATTACAAAAATGAACACAATTAAAAAAGCAACAAATACGGCTTTTTTATTAATCATTTGTTTTTCAACTTCATCGGCACCTTCAACCAATGACATGAAAATAGGTACATTAGCAATAGGATTCATTATGGCAAAAAAACCTGTGAATACAGTTAATGAAAATGTTAATAATTCGTGCATAGTTATTTTTACTTTAGAGTTGTTTAGCTGCTAATTTTTTAACTGTATTATGAGCTGTTAAATAGCAAATATTCTAATAATTTAATAAAAAATAAGTAGTATTTTACTTTTTAATGGCCATAATCCATCTTGTCAATTTTCCCGGCCATAAACCTTTTTTGAACAATAGCATAAACAACAATAAGTATAATACCAATAATACCCCATGTTAATGCTACTGATAAGCCATATTTAGATGCAGCTGTATTGTATTAGCTGCATAATTATATTTTTCGATTTTACTTCTTAAAAATTTCCATTTGAAATAAACTATTAATAAAGATAGTCCCATTGTTAGTTGAGGAAATATATAATGAAAAGTGATAGTAAAGGCAAATTGCATTCTATCGTAGAAAAGCATATCTTCCATATAGTTATAAATTTTTAATTATTTTTTTTAGGTTTAAAATCTTGATTGCTAAAAGGTGAGCTATCGGGTATTTTTACAATATTGTATTCAAAGTTGGTTAATAGATGACATTCATTGCAAGAGTTTGTTAATAGAACATAAGAGGTTTCAAATAATAGTTGGTTTTTTTGCTTTATAGCCATACTAATACTATCTAAGGCTGGGTTCATCATTTTTATATACCGATTTTCTTTTCTTTCAGTTTGGTATTTTACAATATCTGCAATAATTTCATTTAGTTCTTTAATTTCAAATTTAGCTAATTTCCAATTTTGATATTTTCCAGCAAACCATAATTTAGAATGGTGAGATTGTACATTTGTCATAAGTTCTCCAAATCCAGGTTTATAAACTTCTGCAAGTTGTATTTCTAGACTGTCAATACGATTTTGTAGTACTTCAATTTTAGTTGCTTGTTGATTACACGAAAACAAGCTTAAGGCTAAAATTAGAATAACAAT
>Ga0256840_1000732_pt1 | contig 32835 bp, 28 predicted proteins | sample 355202metaG_FD_185969 | JGI IMG/M metagenome (GOLD analysis project Ga0256840, IMG submission 185969) | Hydrothermal vent microbial communities from Mid Atlantic Ridge, Atlantic Ocean - 355-202 | ecosystem: Environmental > Aquatic > Marine > Hydrothermal vents | place: Atlantic Ocean: Mid...
TACAAAGATATCTGTAATGAAATTACTGAAGAGCCTAACTATGATGGTGCATTAGCAGCTATCAAAGATGCTGCAGACACAAGCTGTTGTGGAACTTGTCAGTAATCTTAAGTAGGTAGTTACCTAAGGGTACCTCTAATAATAGGTATAGCCCATAGCTTTAAGAGATTGACTTTCAGTGAGGCAATACAACGAAGACCTAATTAGTTAAGTCAAGGAGTATTAACGAAGCTGAGAGTAAATCTCTTAAAGCCCATAGGGCAGTCACTACAAAAGCAATCTTGCACAAAACTTTTTATCACCATAGCTTAGGCTATGACTCAAAAAAGATTTTTTACAATCTCACATTTGTAGTGACTGCTATGGACTATACCTATTATTAGAGGTACCCTGTAGATTTGATAACAATCAAGACTTTTAAATAAAAAATTTCCTATAATTCGGATAAAATACATCTGAATTATAGGAACCTCTACATGTACAGCAAATTTGCATCACAACCTCATCAACCTTTTTTTACTTTTGGCATACTCTTTTTTATAACTTTTCTTTTTATCTTAGGCTTCAGTTATGGAGGAACTCTTACACTTAATGGCTCTATATCTAGCTTCCACTCATACCCACTTATACATCTAGTTTTTATACAGTTTTTCTTAGGTTTTTTGTTCGTTGTTTTCCCTCGTTTTCTTACTCAAGCAGCTATACCTAAAAATGTATATATGGGTAGATTCTATATTTTCCTTATTGGCGGTATATTATATATAGCATCTCTTTTTATAGGAGACTGGCTCAACAAAATTGCTATTGTTATACTAATAGCTGCAAATTTCATGAGTCTTAAAACACTGTTTTCAATCTATAAAAAAAGTATAGTTCCTAATAAACACGATGTTACTTGGATTTTAGTTGCATTTAGTTTTGGACTACTCTCAAATGTACTCTTTTTTATATCTACTTTTGGTTTCTCTTGGCTTGAAACATTTAGCATGCACATGGGTTTTTATATGTTTTTATTTGCTCTAATTTTTACAATTACTCAACGAATGGTTCCATTTTTTTCTAGCGTAAAAGTGGCAGGTTACAAAATAAACAAATCAAAATATGTACTAGAAACTGCATTTTTACTACTTGGTCTCAAAGTAGTTGCTCTTAGTTTAGAAAACAATATCATCTCATTTGTTATAGACTTGGCACTGTTTTCTTTTTTTACTTATGAGCTTTTAAGATGGAAACTACCCATTTTCAAAGTAACTGCAATCATGTGGGTTCTTTATCTCTCACTTTTTTGGTTACCTGTTGGTTTTTTTATATCTCTTTTAGAGTCCACTTCAAATCTGTTTGATTTGGGATATGTATTTGAAAAGTCTGCACTTCATACACTCGCAATTGGATACTTTGCTACTATACTCATCGGCTTTGGTACCCGTGTTGTTTTAGGACACTCAGGACGGACACCAACAGCAGACAAAATCACAATTTTTATGTTTTGGGCAATCCAAGCTATTGTGGTGCTTCGAATATTTGCAGGGCTTAGTTTAAATGGTAACTTTGACTATGCTTTTTGGATAGTAATGAGCTCAAAGCTACTTGCGTTTGGTCTTATACTTTGGTCTTTTAAATATCTGAAAATTCTCGTAAAAGGCTAGGATGATGATTGTGCTGCTTTTATAGCGGCATCACTTGCTCTGTAAAATTTTAGTAGTCCGTCTATCTTGTCTTTTGATAACTCATGACTAAAAGTAAGTCCTATTAGCTCCTTTGCAAGGTGTTCGTTACTAAGAGAATCGACACCGTATGCCTTTGCTTTTTGCATAATTTTTATATCTCTTACACTAAATTTACCTTTTAATTTATTTTCATACATACACAACTCCACAAAACCGCTCTTTTGTACCATCTCTTCTGTAAGAAAAATAATCTTGATTGCAACATGTGCATATGGGCTCTACATGTAGAGCTTTTAAACCCTTTGAGTTTAGAGCAACTAGGTCAAGAAAAAACTTGTCATGCACTACTGATACAAACTCCTCATAGCCCTTAGTAACTTCTTCCCCAACTTCATAGCAACACTTTTTGATAGATGGTCCAAAAACTATCTCTATATCGTCCTTCTTACAACCAAACTCTTTTTTCATCTTTTCTATTGTTTTTGCGATGATATTTTTATATGAGCCAACTCTTCCTGCATGAGCGACCCCTACTACTCCTTTTAGCTTATCTTCAAGTACAACAGGAATACAATCAGCCACAACTACACACAATGCTACATCTTTGTCAATTGTTATCATAGCATCACACTCTTTTATAGTCCAGTTTTTATCTACAACTTCAACTATATCGCTGTGAGTTTGTTTCATAAAAAGTAGTTTTCTTTCGCCAACCTCTTTTTGCAGTTTTTCTCTGTTTTGACCAATTCTTCTATCTGTAAAAAAATATGCCATTTAGTAGAGTGCCATTACTTTGTCCACACTATCCCAACTAATATCTTTTTTCTCTTTGAACATATGGTAAATATAGCGAGCGAACATATCTGTTTCTATATTGACCCTGCGACCTACTTTGTACTCAGCAAAGATAGTCTTTTCCAAAGTATGCTTTATGATTGTAAGTCTAAACTCACTTCCACTAACATCATTTAGCGTCAAGCTAACTCCATCTACTGCGATACTTCCTTTTGGGATGATAAACTTAGCATACTCTTTAGGAACACTCAGCACAAAGTCAGTTGCATTTTGGTTTTTTTTGATTGATTTTATAACCCCAATACAATCTACATGCCCTTGGACTATATGCCCTTCTAGTCTATCTCCTATTGCCATGGCTGGTTCTATATGCACTTTTGATTTTAGATTTTCTACCGCCATTATGCCTCTAGTTTCTGCTGAAAGCTCCACCGTAAAAGTACCATTTCCAACGACTACTACTGTAAGACAGACACCATTGGTTGCTATGCTATCCCCAATCTGTGGCTTGTAGTCTGCTTTTAGTGTTAAGTAGCTATTTTCATAGCTAACTACTGTGGCAAATTCTCTTATGAGTCCTGTAAACATTTTAAGTACCTAATTAATTATTATCGTTATTATAGCATAGTACGAAGGTAAATTTAAGTATTATAAAAATATAATTAAGAGTGATAAAAATATAAAGGGGTATACATGAAAGATTTATCTATATCAACTAAGATACATATACCACTTATAGCTTCCATAGTTATAGGAATGTGTTTTATTCTTTTTTCATCTTATAACAGTATAAAAAAGATTGAAAAAGATATATACAAAAGTAAAACAGATACTCTAAATGTATACCTAGAAAACCAACTTAGAAGTAAGTACGAAATAGGTCTTACAAATGCTATCAATATATCTGCAAACTATGATGTCATTGAAGCACTAAAATATGACAACATAGAGTTTGCTATAGATGGGCTTGGTAGACTCATAAAAACCTACAAAGAGAGTACTCCCTATAAAAATGTAAAGATTCATATACATACAAAGGATCTAAAGAGTTTTCTAAGACAGTGGAAACCAACGAAAAATGGAGATGATCTCTCAGGTTTTAGGCACACAATCGTAAAAGTAAAAGAGACAAAAAAACCTCTAGTTGCTATCGAGCTTGGAAGAGCTGGTATGGTCATAAGAGGAATTGCTCCGATTATGCAAGGTGGGGAATACTTAGGCTCAGTTGAGTTTATGCAAGGGTTTAACTCTATAGTTAAGGCTGCAAAAAAAGATATAGATGCTCGTGTTATAGTTCTTATGGACAAGTCGCAACTCAAAACTGCTACTCTTCTTGAAAAAGCACCTGCAGCTAAAACTACAGTCTTAGCACAAAGAGAAAGCTCAACAGATATGAACTTTTTTAACGAGATAAAAGATATAGATATTAATTCACTTGGAAAAAGTTTTAAAACCAAAAGCTACTTTATAGCGAGAAAAGAGCTTAAAGATTTTCAAGGTAAAAGAGTAGGAGAAATCCTCATTGCTGATAAAATAGAGCAAGTAGAGCATGCAATAGGTGAAGCAAAAAGTGGCATGATCAATCAAATCATAATCATGGCACTTATAGATGTTTTTATACTAGTCATGCTTATTATTGTTATGAGAAAGATGGTAAGTACCCCGCTAAACGAACTCAAAGCAAGAGCCCAAGAACTTGCAAGTGGTGAGGGCGATTTAACAAGAGAACTAGAGATAAAAAACAAAGATGAGATAGGTGAAACCTCTATGCAAGTCAATAACTTTATATCAAAAGTTAGAGACATCATAAACATAGCTAAAAACTCAAGCAATGAAAATTCAGCCGTTGCGAGTGAGCTTTCTAGCACATCTATAGAAGTCGGAAAAAGAGCAGAAAACACATCAAAGGTTGTCGAAGAGACAAACAAGATGTCACAAGAGATAAAGCATGAACTAGAAACCTCCCTTCATGAAGCAAAAAAATCAAAAGAAGAGATAGAAAATGCAAACCAGAAACTAGAAAATGCAAGAAATCAGATACTTCGTATGGCAAACCAAGTAGGTCAAAGTGCAAATGTAGAGATAGAGATGGCTCAAAAGATTACTCAACTTAGTAGTGATACTGAACAAGTCAAAGATGTTCTAACAGTCATATCAGATATAGCAGAGCAGACAAATCTACTCGCTTTAAATGCTGCGATTGAGGCTGCAAGGGCAGGTGAGCATGGTCGAGGATTTGCCGTTGTTGCTGATGAGGTGAGAAAACTAGCAGAGAGAACCCAAAAATCTCTTAGTGAAATCAATGCTACTATCAATGTTGTCGTTCAAGCAATCTCAGATACAAGCGAACAGATGAACATAAACTCTAAAGATATGGAAAAGCTTATAGAAGTTGCAAATCTTGTTGAAACAGATATCAACGATACATCAGAAATCATGAACAATGCAACTCACTCTAGTGAAAAAACTGTACAAGATTACATAAACACTGGCAAAAAAATAGATATAATTGTTCAGCAGATACAACAAGTTCATGACAACACAACAAGCAATACTAAAAGCATAGACGAGATAGGAAAAGCTGCTAGTCATCTGAGTGACTTAACAGAAGAGCTAAACAATGTTCTAAATAAATTTAAAACATAAAGCTATTTTGAAAGACCATATAAAACCTATCATATCTGGTGTCTTAGTCCTTTTTGCTTGCCTTGGACTAGGACGCTTCGTTTTTGGAATGATACTTCCAAATATGCAAGTAGATTTAGGCATGAGTATATCTGAGGCTGGTTTATTGGGTACTAGCAACTTTATAGGCTATCTTTTAGGTTTGGTTTTTGCAGGTATCTTTTACTCTAAATTTGGTCCTAAAAAACTCATCTCTAGATCTTTGCTGACTCAAAGTGCAAGTATGCTTCTTATGAGTCTTAGTAGCAACTTCTATCAAATATCTTTTTTCTACTTTATGTGTGGTTTTTTTGGATCACTTGCTACGATTGCTATCATGTCATACATAACCCAAAATGTCCCAAGAAATATAAGAGGAAAAGCAGCTGGTCTACTCTATGCAGGAGGAGGATCTGCTATAGTTCTTAGTGGATATACTGTTCCATTTATGGACAAAATATACAGTACTCAATCATGGAGATATACCTGGGGGTTATTTGCTATATTTACCCTACTAATCGCATTTTTTATATGGTTTAATCTAGTTGAAAAACCTCTACATGTAAACAAAACTAAAAACAATGAACATCCACTCGCTATACTCAAAGATAGAAGATTTATACGCATTGGAGTACTATATTTCTGCTTTGGAATCACATATGTTATATATGTTACATTTTTTGTAGTTGCAAGTATGGACAGGTGGCAGATAAGTAGCAATCTTTCCTCATCATTTTGGGTACTTCTTGGTTTTCTAAGTATATTTAGTGGACCTATATTTGGAGCACTTTCTGATAAAATAGGCCGCTATAAGACTATCTCTGTTGTTTTTTTAGTTCAGTGCATTGCCAATGTCATCATGAGTATTGAGCTTCCCATATCTTATCTATGGGTTTCTGCATCTCTTTTTGGTATCTCCGTATGGGCTATACCTTCCATAATGGCAGTTTTAACCGCTGAGACTTTTGGTATAGAAAAAACTGCTACAATTTTTAGTAAAATCACTCTTGTTTTTGCAATAGGACAGATTCTTGGACCTGTTGGAGCTGGGTATATAACAGATTTTATGCATGATTTTTCTTATGCTTTTGCCTTCTCATCACTTGTTACATTTGTTGCATTTGGATTTTCTATTAAGTTCCTAATAAAAAACAAACAGATAATATAGTATAATATAGCCATAAGTAAATGAAGGAATTTTATGAAATATGATGTTATAGTAGTAGGTGGTGGACATGCCGGAATTGAAGCAGCACTTGTAAGTGCAAGAAGTGGCAAGAAAACTCTACTCATAACTATACTAGCAGAACAGATTGGAGCAACGAGTTGTAACCCAGCAGTTGGTGGACTTGCAAAAGGTCATCTTGTAAAAGAGCTCGATGCACTTGGTGGTCAAATGGGGCTTGCCACAGATATCAATGGCATACAATATCGGATTTTAAACCAGTCAAAAGGTCCAGCAGTCAGAGGGAGTCGTGCTCAAATAGATATGGATAAGTATAGAATATATATGAGAAATCTTATCTTAAATAGTGAAAACCTCAGTGTTGCTCAAGAGATAGCAGAAGAGATAATCACCAAAGATGGAGTAGTAACAGGCATCATCACTCACCTAAAAAACCGCTATCATGCTAAGAAAATCATACTCACAACAGGAACATTTTTAAAAGGTCTAATCCACATAGGCGAAAACAAGCAAGAAGCAGGTCGTGTTGGAGAGTTCCCTGCAAACAAGCTTTCAGACTCTATGCGTGAGCTTGGACTCGACATGGGACGACTAAAAACAGGAACATGTGCAAGGATAGATGCTAAAAGCATTGACTTTAGCAAGATGGAGATACAAGCAGGAGATGAAGACCCTATCCCTTTTAGTTTTAGAACTGAGCGAGAAACATTTAAACCAAAACAATTACCATGCTACATAACATATACTAACACAGACACACACCAAATCATAGAAAATAACTTTCATAGAGCACCGCTCTTTACAGGACAGATAGAAGGTACGGGACCAAGATACTGCCCAAGCATAGAAGATAAAATCAACCGTTTTAGAGACAAAGATAGACACCATCTTTTTGTAGAACCTCAAACACTTGAAGCAACAGAGTACTATGTAAATGGACTTACAACTTCACTTCCACCAGAAGCACAACTAGATATGCTGCACTCCATAGTAGGTTTTGAAAATGCAAAGATAGTAAGATATGGCTATGCCATAGAGTATGACTATGTAAACCCAACAGAGCTAACACATACACTTGAGACAAAAAAAGTAGGTGGACTATATTGTGCAGGGCAGATAAATGGAACCACAGGCTATGAAGAAGCAGCTGCACAAGGACTTATGGCAGGAATTAACGCTGTCCTGAGCTTAAATGATGAAGAACCTTTTATTCTTCGTCGTGATGAAGCTTATATTGGTGTTCTTATAGATGACTTGGTAACAAAGGGGACTAAAGAGCCTTACCGTATGTTTACTAGTCGTGCTGAGTATAGACTTCTTCTAAGAGAGGATAATGCTGATTTAAGACTCACTCCATATGGATATAAACTTGGGCTTATAGATGAAAAAACTCATGCAAAAGTTGTGCTTAAAAAAGAGCAATTAGATAGAGGGATAGATTACCTTAACAATACTTTTCTAACTCCATCGAAAGAAAATATTGCATTTTTAAGTGAAATTGGTGAAGATAAGATTACGGACAAAGTAAGCCTGCAAAAGATTGTAGCAAGAAAGAACTTCACTATAGAAAAGCTAGAAAAACTTTCAGATATGATTCATAGCTTTACGCCAGAAGCAAAAGAGCAGATTTTAGTCGAAGCCAAATACAAGAACTATATAGAAAAACAAAAAGAGCAAATAGACAAGATGAAGCAGATGCTAAATGTCAAAATTCCACCCATGATGGACTTTAGTAGTATCTCAGGTCTTAGCAATGAGATAGTAGAAAAGCTACAAAAATTCACCCCACCGACTCTATTTGCGGCAAGTGAGATAAGTGGAATGACCCCAGCTGCAATTGATATACTACATATATATATCAAGATGAGCAAAAGAAAAAATCTTAGCGACCAAAAAGAAACAATAAATAATATATAATTCAAAACTATTTACTAATAACACTTTTTAGGCACTTATTTATGATAATATTTAAAGTTAAAAGCAAAAATGTAACATTGTTATGTTAAAATAGTGACTTTAGAGTTACATTTGACTCATGTCAACTGTTTCTTCTATAGTATTAGGGTAAAATAAGTAAAACTACAATGAAAGGAATAAGAATGGCAGTTAAGAGAAGAGACTTTCTCGGCATGGCATTTGGTGGCTTTGTTGCTGCTGGTGGGGCTATCTCACTTGTGGCAATGAAAAAGACTTGGGATCCACTTCCAAGTGTAAAAGCAGCTGGATTTACCACAGTCGATCTATCTCCAATGGAAGAGGGGCAATTAAGTACAGTTACATGGAGAGGTAAACCGATTTTTATACTAAAAAAGACGGCGGAAATGAAAAAAAATGAGAACAGAGATGTAGTCGTAGGCAATGCTGACTACGCAGTTATGATTGGTCTTTGTACTCACTTAGGATGTATTCCAACTTGGACACCAGCAACATTGCAATTTAAATGTGCATGTCATGGTGGTGAGTTTGATGCAAGTGGGGTAAACACTTTTGGACCTCCTCCTCGACCTATGGATATACCTCCATTTAGGATAGATGGTACGAAGCTTGTTTTGGGCGAAGAAGGTCCAGAATACAAAAAACTTGTAGCAAAAGTGTAGGGGGCAAATATGGCAGAAATAACAAAAGCTAATGGTATTGGTGATTGGTTTGACCAAAGATTAGCTACAAAAAAATTAGCGAAAGTAATGATGACGGAGTATTGGATTCCTAAAAACATTAACTTTCTGTGGGCTATGGGCGTTGTCTTAGTAGTTTTATTTTCAATATTATTAATCACTGGTATTTTTCTTCTAATGTACTATAAACCAGATGTAAACTTAGCATTTGATAGTGTAAATTACACTATTATGCAAGAAGTTGAATACGGATGGTTGTGGAGACATATGCACGGCGTTGCTGCATCTATGATTTTCTTAGTAATTTACATTCATATGTTTGCAGGCATATACTATGGATCTTACAAAAAAGGTCGTGAGATGATTTGGCTAACAGGAATGGCACTATTTGGTATGTTTTCAGCTGAAGCTTTTAGTGGTTACATGCTTCCATGGGGACAGATGAGCTACTGGGCAGCTCAGGTTATTACTAATCTGTTTGGTGGTGTGCCAGTTATTGGTGATGCACTTGTTGTTTGGATTCGTGGTGACTTTACAGTTGCTGATTCTACTCTTACAAGATTCTTTATGCTTCATGTATTTTTACTTCCTTTAGTAATCATCATGCTTATTGTTGTTCACTTCTACTCTTTAAGAATTCCTCATGTAAATAATCAAGAGGGAGAAGATATAGATTTTGATGAAGAGAGTGAAAAATACTTAGCAGGGAATAAAAAAGAGTCTAAAGTAGTTCCTTTTTGGCCTGTATTTTTATCGAAAGACTTCTTTGTAGTAGGGGTTGCACTAACTCTGTTTTTCTACTTAACATTCTATCACTTTAACTTTGCAATGGATCCAATCAACTTTGAGCCTGCAAACTCAATGAAAACTCCTGCTCACATCTACCCTGAGTGGTATTTCTTGTGGAGTTATGAAGTTTTAAGAGGCTTCTTTTTTGATATAGCGGGATTTGCTGCTATGAATATAGGCTTAATCGCATTTGCATTTGCAAATGTAATCTTTATGATTTTTCCATTCTTAGACCGTGACCCAAGAGTTTTACCAGCACACAAGAGACCACTATTTAAAATTTGGTTCTGGATTCTTTTAGTAGATATGATAGTACTAACAGTTTATGGTAAGCTACCTCCACTTGGTATCAATACATGGATAGGCTTCTTTGCAACTATTACATTCTTGTTATTATTTGTTGCTCTTCCTTTTATAACTAAAAAAGATGCAAGGAGTGCAAAATGAGAGAATTAAAAATATTTGGTGTAGTTGTATTTTTTACAGCATTGATTTATATAGGTGTTGAGCCTTTTGCTCATTCACAAATGCATCCAGAAGTTGCTCCTGCTGATTTTGAGTTTAAGGACCTTCCAGCTATAAGCAAATCTGGAGATGCTACAAAGGGTGCTGAAAACTTCATGAATGCAGGCTGTGTTGGATGCCATGGATTAAAATCTCAAGGAATGCCTGCTCCAATGGATGATGCTTCTGCATCAGCTTCTTTTGGTGTAGTACCACCAGATCTTAGTACTGCAGGTGCTATTTATGACAGTAACTTTCTTGCAGCACTTATAAAAAATCCTGTTCATGCTTTAAAACTTGAACATAAATTTAATGAATCTAAACCTCACCCTATGACACAATTTTATGGTCTTGGTGGAGATATAGACCAAGAAATAGCTGACATAGTTGCATACCTTAAATCGATAGCACCAAAAGAGCTAAGCGATAAAGAGGTATTTGATAGTGCATGTTTAAGATGTCATAATATGAAATACTCTAAAGATTTTAGAAGTAGCGATACTGAACTTTTAACAAAGTATATGGGTAGTAATCCTCCTGATCTTTCTATGATGATTAGATCAAAAGGTAAGGAATATTTAGAAAACTTTATCAATAATCCTCAAAGAAAACTTCCTGGTACTGCTATGCCTAGAGTTGGTCTTACAAAAGAGGCACAAGAGCAAGTTATATCTTATATCGAAAAAACTGGTGACAGAAAAAAAGATGAAAGAGATAGCCTTGGTGTGAAAGTTATAGGCTTTATGCTAATCTTCACTCTATTAGCTTATCTATGGAAAGTTAAAATCTGGAGAGAAGTTCATTAAACAAAAGTGGCTCAAATGAGCCACTTTCACTTCTATTGTAATTATGTTGAAGTTTTTTTGGGTTTAGAGCCTACTCTGTAAAGGCTCCCATAGAACAAATTCTTTCATACCTTCTATTCATTCTATCTTCACTACTTAGTTCATCTAGCTCCTCAAGAGACTTCATAAAATAATCTCCTAGAGCTTTGGCAGCAGCTACTTTATCTCTATGTGCTCCTGTTATTGGCTCATCAATAACATCATCTACCAAATCCATACTCTTTAGGTCTTCGGCTGTGATTTTCATAGCTTTTGTTGCACTCTCTTGTTTTGACGGGTCATTCCATAGAATTGCAGCACAACCTTCAGGTGAAATTACTGAAAAAACAGAGTATCTCATCATAGCAACTCTATCAGCAACACCAATCGCTAAAGCACCACCGCTTCCACCCTCACCAATAACTACTGAAACTGTTTTAGTGTTAAGTTGACTCATCTCATAAAGGTTTCTAGCTATCGCCTCGCTCTGTCCTCTCTCTTCTGCACCAATACCTGGATATGCACCTGGAGTGTCAACAAGAAATAGAATTGGTATATCAAATTTTTCTGCAATTTTTGCCATTCGAAGAGCTTTTCTATAGCCCTCTGGATTTGGCATTCCAAAGTTTCTTTTTAGTTTATTCTTAGTTCCGCGACCCTTTTGTTCACCAATCACCATTACTTTTCTCTCAGCAATATAACCAATGTAACACACCATAGCCAAATCATCTCTAAATGCACGATCCCCATGAAGCTCATAACTATTTTTTAATAGTAGTCTAATATAATCGATAGAGTAAGGTCGGTCTGGGTGACGAGCAAGTTGTAGTTTTTGGTAGTCACTTAGATTTTTATATGTTTTAGAAATCTCTTTTTCAAGCTGCTTTTCTAAAATTTCTACTGCATCAACATCTGCTTTTATTCTTGCACTTGCGATATCTTCATCAATCTGCTTTATGCTATTTTCAAAATCTAAGTAAGTTGCCATAAATCACACTCTTTTAAATATAATTGAACCGTTAGTTCCACCAAAACCAAATGAGTTACTCATAACACAATTTAGTTCTGCTTTTTTAGCTCCATTTGAGATATAATCTAAATCACAATTTTCATCTGGATTTTCAAGGTTTATAGTTGGAGGAAGAATACCATCTCTCATAGCCATAAGGCATACTACAGCCTCAATAGCTCCTGCAGCCCCTAAACAATGTCCTACTTGACCTTTTATTGAACTTACAGCTGGAATATTTGAGCTAAATGCCTCTTTTATAGCTGCTGTTTCATTTTTATCATTTGCTGGCGTACTAGTTCCATGTGCATTGATATAGTCGACTTTTACATCTCCTGCCATCTTTAGAGCTGCTTTCATAGCACGAAGTGGACCATCTAGTGTTGGAGTTGTTATGTGATTTGCATCACCACTCTCTCCAAAACCTACAAGTTCAGCATATATATGAGCACCTCTTGCAACTGCATCATCATAAAGCTCAAGGACTAAGGCCCCTGCTCCCTCTCCCATCACAAAGCCATCTCTGTTTTTATCAAACGGTCTTGAAGCTTTTTGTGGCTCATCGTTACATGTAGAGAGTGCCTTCATAGCTGCAAAACCACCAATACCTGTTTCACTTATAGCAGACTCCGCACCAACAACTAACATCTTATCTGCACCACCTAAAACTATAGTCTTATAAGCTTCACCTATAGCATGAGTTCCTGCAGCACATGCTGTTACACTTGAGAGGTTTGGACCTCTTAAAGTGTGCTCAATAGATATAAAACCGCCAAGCATATTGATAAGAGCAGAAGGTATAAAAAATGGAGATATTCTTCTTGGTCCTCTTGTATGATTTATAACAGAGTGCTTTTCAATAGCAGGAAGTCCACCAATACCAGAAGCTGAACTAATTCCAAAGCTATCTGAATCATATGAGTCAAACTTCGCATCTTCCATTGCCTCTTTTGCTGCAACTATACCAAGTTGTATAAATCTATCCGCTTTTTTAACATCCTTAGGATTCATTACTGTACTTGGATCAAAATCTGTAATTTCGCCTGCAATTTTTACAGAGTGTTTCTCTGTATCAAACAAGGAAATGCTTTTAATGCCACATTGTCCATCTATGATGGCCTTAAAAGAACTCTCTTTATCTAAACCCAACGAATTTATCATGCCAATTCCAGTAACTACTACTCTTTTCAAATTTTCTCCTTAGCTTTTTATACAACAAAGTAAAGTCCCCGTAAAGGGGAAGTTTTACTTACTTGTGATCTTCTACATACTTGATTGCATCGCCAACAGTAGCTATCTTTTCAGCATCTGCATCAGGAATTTCTATATCAAACTTCTCTTCAAGTGCCATTACTAACTCAACAACATCTAGTGAATCTGCTCCTAAGTCCTCTACAAACTTTGAATCTTCTTTGATTTCATCAGGGTTAACATTTAGTTGTTCTACAACTACTTCTTTTACATCTTCCAATAGTGCCATTACAGCTCCTTCTTTAAAATTTTTGTTATTTTATCTAAATTATCTTTAAACCTAGCCTACATATACATTCCGCCATTGACTTTTAGAACTTCGCCTGTTATATAAGCTGAGCTATCACTTAGTAAAAATGCTACTGCTTCAGCAATATCTTTTGGATCTCCAAATCTTTTTAGTGGAATTTTTGCAGTATAACTATCTTTGATTTCATCACTAAGTTTGTCTGTCATCTCAGTTGCTATAAATCCTGGTGTTACTGCATTGAACCTAATACCCCTTGCACTTCCCTCTTGAGCAAAACTCTTCGTCATAGTAATCAATCCACCTTTACTTGCAGAGTAATTCACTTGTCCAGCATTACCAGTTTCTGCAACAATAGAAGCTATATTTACAACGCATCCAAACCTTTTTTTACTCATCGCTTTTAGAGCCTCTCTACAACCCACAAATGCTGATGTCAAATTTACATCAAGAACATTTGTAAAATCCTCTTTTTTCATACGGATTGCAAGCTTATCATTGGTAATTCCTGCATTATTGACAAGGTAACTTAGCTCTCCATCACTTAAGATTATAGTTTTTATGCCTTCTATAAAAGCCTCTTCATCAACAACGTCAAAACCAATTACAGCAGCTTCTCCACCACTCTCTTCTATCTCTGCCTTGATTGCATCTGCAGCTTCAGGGCGAGAGCGATAGTTTATCCACACCTTTAGTCCATATCCTGCCAAAGTGATAGCTAATTGCTTTCCAATTCCACTTGCTGCTCCAGTTATCAGTACATTTTTACCTGTAAATTTCATCATATTCCTTAGATTAAAGTTTCATCCATCTCTTTTGGGATTTCTAGTCCCATGAGTTTTAAAATAGTTGGGGCTATGTTATTTAACCCACCATCTTTTACTTTTTCTACACCTTTAGCATCTATAAAACAAAATACTTCATATGTAGTGTGATTTGTCAAAATATTGCCATCACTATCAACCATCTCTTCGCAATTACCATGGTCACTTATTTGTACTATATTGTAGCTATTTTTTGCTTGGTAGATTCTTCCTAACTGCTCATCAACACTCTCAACTGCTTTTTTTGCAGCCTCAAAATCACCAGTATGTCCTACCATATCTCCATTGGCAAAGTTAACTACTATAAAATCATACCCGCTTTTCATGCCCCTAAGCACTTCGTCACAAACCTCTTTTGCACTCATCTCTGGTTTTATATCATAAGTTTGTACTTTTGGAGATGGAACTAAGACTCTGCTTTCATTTGGATATGGCTCTTCAATGCCGCCATTAAAAAAGAATGTCACATGAGCATACTTTTCTGTTTCTGCTGTATGAAGTTGAGAAAGTCCTGCATTTGAAATAACCTCTGCAAGAGTATTTTTAGGAGTATCACTTGTGAACATAACTTCAAAATCATAAGAGTTATCATACTTCGTCATAGTAATCACTTTTGCAGGAACTACATCTCTTTTAAACTCTTCAAACTCTTTTGCTCCCACGGCTCTGCTTATCTCTCTTGCTCTGTCATTTCTAAAGTTAGCAAAAAGCACGCCATCTTTTTCTTTTATAGGGTGTCCAAAACTAACTGGTTCACAAAATTCATCTGTTATATTCTTCTCATACATACTTCTTACATACTCGCTTGGAGACTCTCTACATGTAGAGCCCTTTCCAAAAAGTGAGTTGTATCCTTTTTCTACCCTATCCCATCTGTTGTCTCTATCCATAGTATAAAATCTACCACTGATAGAGGCTATCTCTATACTGTTTTTTTCTAGCGTTTTTATATACTCTATGCCACTTGTTGGTGATACATCTCTTCCATCTAAGATAGCATGCACATATACATTTTTGCCACTGTCTTTTACTATCTTAGCAAGACCAATTATATGGTCAATATGCGAGTGAACCCCACCATCGCTTAGAAGTCCTACAATATGTATATCCCCCTCTACACATAGAAGGTTCTGTAGAGCTTTATTTAATTTTAAAGAGCCATCTTTTAAAGCCATAGAAATCTTAACTAAGTTTTGATAGAGAATTCTACCACTTCCTATACTCATATGACCTACTTCTGAATTTCCCATTTGCCCCTCAGGTAAACCAACTGAGAGACCTGAAGTTTTTATTAAAGAGTTTGGAACCTCTTTGAAAAGTTTATCGTATGTTGGAGTATTTGCACTTTTGAATGCATTTAAATTTTGAGTCTGCGAATGACCTATGCCATCTGTAATAATCAAAAGCGTCTTTGTTCTGTTTTCTGTCAAATTTTACCCTTATCGTCTTATAAGCAATATTTTACTAAAATACAACTTACACTAAAATATAAGCAGGATTTTATGCTCTATTGGCTCCATCAAATAACATCGATTAACATTTTACAATATATAACGGTAAGAGCTGGAATCGCTTTTTTTCTCTCTTTTGTGCTTGCTCTAGTTCTTATACCAAGGTTCATAAAATGGGCAAAAAATAAAAATGCAAGTCAACCTATATACTCTTTGGCACCACAATCTCACCAAAGTAAATCAAACACACCAACTATGGGTGGTATGGTTTTTCTTTTCTCAACAGTATTGGCAACTATATTGTGTATAAAACTTGACAATGCCTATGCAATACTTGGACTTGTAACCATAGTTTTATTTGGACTCATTGGCATAAAAGATGACATATCTAAGATATTAGGCGGAACTAACCAGTCTGGACTTAGCACAAAAGCAAAGTTTATGCTACAAAGCCTCTCAGCACTCATTGTTGCTAGTCTACTATATACTTACACAGGTTTAGGCACTGAACTCTACCTACCTTTTTACAAAAATCCAGTAACTAGTATGAATGTTTTTGCTATTGTATTTTGGATTTTGGTTATGGTTTCTGCTAGTAATGCAGTTAACCTAACAGATGGGCTAGATGGACTTGCAACAGTTCCTTCTATATTTTCAATGTTAACACTTAGTGTTTTTGTGTATATTGGCGGTCATTCAGTTCTTAGTAGCTATCTGTTTTTACCAAAGATTAGTGGATCTGGAGAGGTTGTCATCATCGCAGCAGCACTTATAGGCTCACTGACTGCATTTTTATGGTACAACTGCTATCCTGCTGAGATTTTCATGGGTGATAGTGGAAGCCTTAGTATTGGTGCATTCATCGCTTATATGGCAATAATCTCTAAAAATGAGTTTCTTCTTGTGCTGATTGGGTTTGTATTTGTTCTTGAAACAGTATCTGTTATACTCCAAGTGGGTAGTTTTAAGACAAGAAAAAAACGAATATTCCATATGGCACCAATCCATCACCACTTTGAGATTAAAGGTTGGGCTGAAAACAAGATTATTGTTAGATTTTGGATTATCGCTATTATGTCAAATCTAATAGCACTTATGGAGATCAAACTAAGATGACAATCGCACTTTTTGGATATGGAAAAACTACAAAAGCAATTGCAAAAAGATTTCAAAACTGTCTCATTTTTGATGACAACTTCCAAACTGAGGGCGAAGATGAGTTTGGAAACAGATTCCTACCAACCTCGATGTTCTCTAAGTGTAAAAGCGATATCCAAATCCCAAGTCCTGGATTTCCTCCCAATCACGAGCTTATAAAAAATGCTACAAACTTGGTAAGTGAGTATGATTTTTTTGAAAAAGACATGCCATTTTCTATCTGGATAAGTGGAACCAACGGCAAAACAACAACCACACAGATGGTTGAACATCTTTTAAAGAAAAAGGGAGCCATTAGTGGAGGTAACATCGGAGAGCCGCTAGCAAACCTTGAGCCTTCTAAACCGATTTGGATTTTAGAAAGTAGCTCATTTTCACTTCACTACACAAAAAAAGCAACACCAGATATGTACCTACTTCTTCCAATAAAACCAGATCACATTAGCTGGCATGGAAGTTTTGAAGAGTATGAGAGTGACAAACTTAGCCCTTTAAAACGCATGAGAGAGGGAAGCGTAGCGATAGTTCCTGAAAAATACAAAGATTTTCCAACAAAGGCAAAACTTGTTGCCTATACAGATGAGTTTGACCTTGCAATAGCTCTACATGTAGAGATAAACAATATAGAGTTCAAAACTCCATTTCTTATGGATGCTGTTTTTGCGATGAGCTGCTCTAAAATCATATTCGATGAGCTTGACTACGAGAAAATGAACACATTTAAAACAGATATTCATAAACTTGAAGAGTTTAAAGACAAAAAAGGTAGGCTTTGGGTAAATGACACAAAAGGAACCAATGTCGATGCTACCATAGAAGCACTAAAAAGATACAAAGATGAAAACATACTCATCATACTTGGTGGTGATGACAAAGGAGTAAGCCTAGACCCACTTTTTGAAGTGATGAAAGCTCTACATGTAGAAGTATTTGCTATAGGTTCTAACACTGATAAAATTGTAACACTATCTAAAAAAATAGGTAAAAAAGTTACTGCATGTTATGAGCTTTCAAAAGCAATGGAACTTATACAAAAAAAGCATACTCTAAACACAATAGCTCTTCTCTCTCCCGCAGCAGCTAGCCTAGATCAGTTTAACTCTTATGCTACAAGGGGAGAGTTGTTTAAAAAACTTGCACTTAGCTAACCTCTAGACCTGCTAGTGCCGCTCCAACTGAACCTACTAGCTGAGGATTGTCTGGAGCAACTATGTTTTTTTCAAGTTTTTTTGAAAGCAGATGCCTTAAAAAAGGATTCATCGCTCCTCCTCCTGTAAAGACTATATGCTCACTCTTATGTGCAAACTTTCTAGCCATAGATGCTAATCTTGAAGCGATTGATTCATGGACTGCATAGGTTATATTTGCCGCACTCTCTTTTTTTGCTATCAAAGATATGACTTCAGACTCTGCAAATACAGCACACATACTTGAGATTTCTAACTCTTTATCTGCTTCAAAACCAAGGTTTGCAAAGGTCTCCATATCTAAGCCCATACGATTTGCAGCTATCTCTAAGAACTTCCCAGTTCCTGCTGCACACTTGTCGTTCATACGAAAATCTATAAAGCCGCCGCTCTTGTCTAGCTTTATGACTTTGCTATCTTGTCCACCAAGGTCTATAACTAGCTGGGCTTCTGAGTTAAAAAAGTAAGCACCCTTTGCATGGGCTTTTATCTCACTAATTACAGGGCACGAGAAGCTATCTTCAATCATATACCTTCCATAGCCAGTTGAGACTAACATCTCAACTGACTTGTCTTTTAGATACTCGCCAACCACCTCATCTTGGTTAACGATAGTCGGTATGACTTCACTATAAATAATCTCTTTTTTTTCATTTATCCCCGTTATCTTAGTGTAGGTTGAACCTACATCAACTCCCCAGAACATCTACTTGCTTTTAAAAGCAGCTGCTTTTTTCTTAAAAGTCAGGCTCTCTAAAAATGCCTCAACACGAGTCTTAATCTGTCCTGCATCCTCAGGGGAGTAATCAGACTCTATAACCAAACATGGGATTCCCTCTTTTTCTAAAGCTTCAGTTACTAAGTGAGATTCTACATTGTAAGTGTGACAAAAAGAGAGTGTATAGTAGATAACTCCATCTGCCTTTCTATCTTTATACATCTGTAAAATCTTGTCTATTCTTGGAGTATTTGGAGTAAAACACGCACAATCAATCTGGCTATATCTCTTCATAAGGTTTTCCATAAGAGCATCTTCATCTTCTACATTTTCAAGCTCTACATTGTCTTTGTAGTATCTATGTCCTATGCATGACTCCTCATTTATAATAGCTCCTCCTGTTGTCTCAACGGCAGTATGAAGCTTCCAATTTGGTGGAGCAAATGGAGTTCCTAAAACCATAAGTCTAGGAGTATCTTTTTCAAAAACACTAATTTTTTCTTCAACTCTCTTTTCAAGCTCATCGCAAAGCTCATTTACCTTCTGTGTATATCTTTCAGGATCATCTAAAAAACCCATCTGTGTTACAAAAAGAGCATCTTTACCGCTGATTGGTACAACATCTGGATTCATACCTCTAAGAGCATCAAGCCTTAAAAGTGCCTTTCTCTTTTCATTTACTATGCGAGTTCCCTCTTTCATCTCTTCAAGGCTTAACTTCTTACCAGTTACCTCTTCTATATGCTCTTTGAACTCTACAATCTCCTCTTTCCAAGATTTTAAATCTTTTTCTCTTTTCATATGAGGAATATTCATAACATGAACAGGGTGATGTTTATCTAAAATTTCCCAAGTCTTCTTTTTTGCTTCACAAGTAGTCTCACCATATATAAAGTCTGAACTTTGAGTATATGCACATGTTCTTTGTAGTTTAAATCCATGAGCTGATTTTATAAGAGGGCAGATGTTTCTTGGGAGTTCAGTCTCCGCATCTGCAATTGTTGCTGGACTTCCTCCACACAACCCATAACAAGCTCCACCAGCTCCAACAACAATCTCCTCAGGGACAAAGATACAAAATGTACCCACTGCTGGCTTTTTCTCAGCTCTTAGCTTATTTATCTCAGCAATTCTCTCACCTTGAATCTCACTCATAAACCAATCAAAATATTTCATACCTTCTGGTCTATTGTCTTGAGACATAAACTGATTTTTGTATGCCTCTAGCCCCATACTCATCATCTTTGCATGTTTTTCAACATCTAAACCTATACTTGAGAGTAACTCCTTATGTACTTCTACACCCATAAATATATCCTTAAATAAAAATTATGCTGGTTATTTGTTTACATGTAGGGAAAGCTGGTATTTGAAAGTTGCTTATTTCATGTATGTCTAGACCCTAGACCTAACAGCATTAGCCAGAATTATAATATTTATAAACTGAAAATAAGTTTAAACGGTAAAATATTATTTACCGCTTAAAATCTTCTATTTTTATTACTATTGCTTCAAAACTGTTTTCTGATGCAAAACAAGCGATGAGACTACATGCTTGATACCTATCATCATCAGTGGCTTTCTTAACCACAAATGGATAACTCTTTACATCCTTAGATATAAGTTTATCTTTTGTAGCTTTTAAACTCACATAGCCTCTCTCAAATGCTAAGTATACACGAGTAAGCCATGCTGAGTTGCTTGGGCTTGATGTTAAGGTCATAGAGTTGTTTTGTAGACTTTGTTTTACTATATCTTGAAGATCTAAATCCTCATTTAAGATAGCAAGTTTCAGAAGATTGTCTAGCATATTGGAAAAAGCACTTTTATATGAGCTATCGTATGAGCCTGCTTCACTTTGAAACTCATCATCACTCATATACCAGTTTCCATCTACATAAAACTTTTTTATAGCTTCTTTACTTAAAGTATTTGCGACTTTTAGGTACTGTTTATCTAAACTAAAATCATGCGCTTTTAAAAGTGCTGAGACTAAAAACGAATAATCCTCAAAAAGAGCATCTACTTTTGGTTTTTTATCTATAAGTCTTTGGTGATATAAAATACCATCTATGTAGAGTTTATCTAGTAAAGTATCTAAGTGATTTTGTGCCTTTTCCCCATAGTTAGCTTCAAAAAGTGCATCTATATAGAGTGCATTCCAAGATGTCAAGATCTTATAGTCTGTAAAAGGATACTCTTTTTGCTCTCTTAATTCTTGCAAAACTCTTTTAATCTTTTGCAAATCATCTGGAGCTTTTTTACCGTTTAAGTATGGATTTGTCTGATTTTTTTCAAAGTTTCCCTGTTTTGTGATGTTAAAATACTCTAAAATCTCTTTTGAATTTTTAAATCCATTTGACTCAAGAAACTCTTTTGTCTTGGCATATTCAAAAACAAAGTAGGCACCCTCTTCCTTCTCATCACCAACTTTACTGTCTGCATCACTTGCACTATATATAAGTCCATCTTTTTCAAATCTTGCATCTACAAAGTTAACTATGTTATCTACTTGATTTTTATAAAACTCATCTTTTGTGATTTTATATGCTTTTGCGTATGAGCTAAGAAGTTCAGCATTTGTATAGAGCATCTTTTCAAAGTGCGGTATCATCCAAGCTTCATCTACACTATATCTGTAAAATCCACCCTCAATCTGGTCATTTATGCCACCATTTGCCATGGCTCTAAGCATATCTGTTGCCATATTTAGGGCTTCTTTGTTTTTATCAACTCTATAAATATCTAAAAGTGTTTCTATGGTTGAGGCATGTGGGAATTTGGGAGCATGTCCAATGCCTTTGTAGTTTTTATCGTACGAGTCTGAAACATCTGATATAAACTCTTTGATAACTCTGCTATCAAGTGGAACTTGTTGCTTGTTGGACTGATTTTTGTGGTCTTTTAAAATTCTCTCAATTTCCAAAGAACTTTGGACTACTCTTTTAGTATCACTTTTAAAAACACCTTCTATTTTCAAAAGAAGCTCTTTTATGCCGCTTCGTCCATATTTTGGCTCATTTGGTATATATGTAGCTGCAAAAAAAGCCTTTGCATCAGGAGTCATGATGATACTAAGTGGCCAACCACCTCCACGCTTGTTTAGAAGATTATGTACATCTTGATAGTACTTATCTATATGAGGCATCTCTTCCCTATCTACCTTAATACTTACATAATACTTGTTTAAAATCTTAGCAACTTCCTCATTCTCAAAACTTTCACCCTCCATAACATGGCACCAGTGACAAGTACTGTAACCAATAGAGAGAAAAATCAACTTGTTTTCATCTTTTGCTTTTTTAAAAGCCTCATCACCCCAAGCAAACCAATTTACCGGATTATGGGCATGTTGCTGTAGATATGGTGAATCCTCTTTGATCAAAGCATTTGTGTATTGTTCTTTTGCATCTATATTTGTAATCATAATAATGAATATTAATATAGTTTTCATTAATAAAGAATAAAAATTATTGTTTAATATATTTCTCATATTAGATTTTAGCATATTCTTTATGTAGTTAATGTTAGTTTTAAGATAAAATGATATTATACTAAAAGCGATTTACCCAAGGTTTGGGTATGACATAATGTTGCATACTTTCTTACATGTAAACACTTCCCTGTCTTATACTTTTGCAAAACAACTTCAAATAAGGACAATACAATGTTAAGAAGAGATTTTTTAAAAACTTCTATGGTTACAATGGGCGCAATTTCACTAGCTTCTTCGGAGCTACTAGCTGGAGAAAAAAGTAGAAAATTCAAAGTAGTGTTAGACTTTGATATAAAATATGATGAGAAAAATTACGAAGCAAAACTTTGGAATCCACTTCCATTTAATGCTGAGTATCAAAAGGTAAAGTTTTTCAAATTTGATGGCAATTACGATAACTACAATATAAACAGAGACAATACATACGATGCAAAAACTCTATTTACCTCTTGGAAAAAAAGTGACAAGAAAAAACTTTTACATATAGAGATGGAGATAGAGACAAGATACAGAGAAGTTAGCATGAAGCTAATCAAAAAAGCAAGTAAAGAGAACTTGCCATTGCCTGAAAATGTAAAGCTATATTTAGAGCCAACAGAGCATATCCCAACTGATGGTAAGATCAAGGAAGTAGCAGACAAGATAACTAAAAATATGACTGATCGTTTTGAAAAAGTTCAAGCTATCTATGACTGGGTAACTGAAACTACATTTAGAGACCCTAAGGTACTTGGTTGTGGGATTGGTGATGCTGGAAAGATGGTAGAGAGTGGCTACTTTGGTGGAAAATGTACCGATATAAGCTCGCTTTTTGTTGCAATCCTCAGAGCTGCTGGAATTCCATCTCGTGAAGTTTTTGGAATCAGGCTTGGTAAATCAGAATTTTCAAAAGCACTTGGAAAATCAGATGCTAAAGGTTTTGCAAACATTTCTACATGGCAACATTGTCGTGCTGAGTACTTTATACCAGGAGCTGGCTGGATTCCTTCAGACCCAGCAGATATAACAAAGCTTGAGCTTGTTGAGAGACTTGATTATAATGACCCTAAAGTTAAAAAGCTAAGAGCTAAATACATCAACTCTTGGGAAATGAACTGGGTTGGATTTAACTATGCAAGAGACTTTGAACTCTCTCCAAAGCCAACGCAGTTCCCACTAAATATGCTAGGCTATCCATATGGTGAGATTGATGATGAAGTTCTAAACTACTATAACCCAAAAACATTTTCATTTAACTTTACATCACAAGAAGAGTTATGATTCAGACTCTAGATTGTAAAAATCTTGAGTGCCCTCAACCTGTCATAAAAACTAAGGAGGCGATAGAATCGCTTCCTAATGGCAGCTTTCTTGAAGTTGAACTTAACTCTTTCTCTTCTATTGAAAATGTAAAAAGATTTAGTAAAAATCAAGGTCTACATGTAGAGGTTAAATCAAAGACTAAAGAAGCTACAATCCTCTCTATAAGTATTGAAGATGGCAGGGAAATCGGCAAAGAAGATAAGTCATTTTATACTCTTATAGTTGGCTCTATTGTTTCTGCTTTTTTAGCTACTGCTTGCTGTTTAGCACCATTTTTGTTTTTGGTTTTTGGAGTTAGTATGAGTTCACTCTCGTTTTTACAAGTTCTTGCACCATATCAGATCTATTTTTCACTTCTTTCTGGTGCAGTTATACTCTACCTTTGGTATGACTACTTTCAAAGAGTAAAAAAACAGTTTGTCTGCTCAACTAAACTATGCAAAAACTACAAGCTTTATCTTAGTATCGGAACTCTGTTTGTTCTAGTTTTTAGCACCTACCCTTACTGGGTAAATTATATATTGGAGTGATTATGAAAATATTTTTAAGCCTTATCCTTGCATTTACTTTTGCATTTGCACAAAAAGTTGCCGTTATAGATGTAGAGGGTATGACCTGCCCACTTTGTACTACTGCAATCAAAAAGAGCCTTAAACAGATAGATGGTGTTAGTAATGCAAAAGTTCGACTTAACACAAGACAAGCTACTGTATACTTTGATGAAAAAGTTACAAAAAAGCAGCTTTTAAAAGCTATAGAAGCTGTTGGTTATAAAGGTAAAATTATAAGCATCAAAACAGAGTAGAAGAACCAAAAATTTCTACTCTGTTTCTGCCATTTTGTTTTGCTTGATAAAGCATCTCATCTGCTTTTTTGATTGCATCTTTTATGTTCTCATACAAATCAACTTTTAGATTTAGACCTATAGACACACTTATTTTAATACTTTCTTTTTCATTAATTCTTATCGGAGTATTGTATATATTTTCTCGAATTCTTTTGGCTATACTTGTTGCAATTTTATCTTTTGACTTTACTATTATTAAAAACTCCTCTCCTCCATATCTTATGGCTATATCCTCTACTCTTATATTGGCTACTATTTTTTTAGCAATTGAAGCGATAACAGTATCTCCAGCAACATGTCCATATTTGTCATTTATTGCTTTAAAATAATCTATATCTATCATCATTATTGATATTTTATCTTTTTTTAATTCTTTAATTATTTCAGATAAATAGTGTCTATTGTATAGTTTTGTAAGAGAGTCTATAACCCTATTTTTATACTGATTATAAAAAAGTACTCCTTGTAAAGCAACAACTAAAAAAACTATAAATAAAAACAATAAAAATTTATTTAAAAAACCACTCAATGGCACTATAAGCTTATTGAACTTTTGGTACTCCTCAATAGATATATCAAGTACCAAGATACACTTAATGTGTCCGTCAACAACTGATGGTGAGAGATATGTTAGCCATATTCCTTCCGCCCTACTTTGAAGCTCATAAGTATCTTTTTGATCTTTTATTGCCCTATTCCAAAGCTTTTCAAATACAGGCATAAATTTTTGCTTAAAATCTGCTTTTTCACTTCCACTTGAGCCATCTGCAATATATCTGAAAAAGCCGTCTTTTTCTTGCTTTACAATATAGACATATCTAAATTCATCATTTACAAAGTATGAGAGGATATTGCTTATCTTCTCAAAGCTTTTAGGGGTAGGTTTTTGATTTATATTTAAATAATTTTCTATAATTTTAGACTTAATATGGATTGCTGTTTTATATGCTCTATCTGTTTCTAGTTTATATACTTGCCTATCATGAGCTACAATGACCTCTTTAAAATTTATAAAAAAATAGAAACTTCCAAAGAGAATTAAAAATGAGATAATAAAAAATAGATTTTTTTTAAGTAAATAAAATTTTGTCATATCCTACTCTAAAAACTTCTGAAAATCACTGCTGAAACTCAATCTTTTCTCTTTTGAAACTTTTTTTCTTATTATGATATTTGGTCTTCCTTTTTGCCAAAAAAAGACTCCTAGTACATCTGGATTTAATTTGTATAATTGATAAGATGTTGTTAATATATATGGCTTATGTGAGCACTTCAATAATTCATACCTATTTGAAACAAATACAATATCAGCTTTATCAATTGAAGAGACAAACTTTATATCAGTAGAAGATAACTTCTTTTTGTAAAAATCTCTTTTGTCTGTATAGATTTTTACTACATCTTTTTTTACTACCTCATGTGCAATTTTCGACAATATCTTGATCTGGATATCTATCGCATTGAAACTAAATAAAGATGTCACAATGAATAAGAATAGAATTATCTTTTTCAAAACTGATACTCCAATCCAATCCAGAAGGACCTATCTATATTTGGTATATCATCTAAAAATGTAAAACTATTTGTTAGTGGATTATAGCTTACATAATCACTCTTTAAAGCCTTATCCAATAGATTTATACCCTTTAGATAAAAGTTCAAACTTCTTGAATAATTATATGTTATAGTAGAGTTCAAATTCCAGCCATCAGGGACACTTTTTTCTCCATATGCATATGCAATGGAGTTATATATATCTACTCCTCCAAACCTGTTGTATAATGTGATATACCCTCCAAAGTCATTACTATATCTATCGATAGTTTTTTCACTATAATCAGCTGCTACTGCCCAACTACCAAAATCTAATCTATCACTATTTTGAAATCTATATGATGCATCTAATGATATAGTATCAAATATACTTTTAAAGTTTTGGTTATGAAATCCGCTAAGATCCCTATATATTGACTTATCAGATATTGTTCTTCCCAATAAAATTGAGTATTTTAAATCATTCATTTTCCATACTGCTTTTGTAGATAGCCCATAAGCTATCGAGGGCTTAATACTTCTTAGAGCCCCATAGTCTAAATCATTCATAAGCAACACAGTACTTGTAGGGAAAAATTGTCCATATGAAAGAAATGTTTTTTGCATAAAATTATCTTTTTTATATATATGCCCAACTCTTCCACCATTTATGAACCTACTTTTTATATTTGCCTCTTCTTTGTAATACTGTGTATTTATAGAAAATATGGCTGAATTATAGCTGTCAATATCATGTGTCAACTCAGCAAATAATGATGTAATATTCTCACTATTATATTCCATAATGTTAGTATAGTCTACGCCACCAAGATTATATTTACTAAAATCAAATTTTTTAAATCTATTGCTAAATCCTAACAATATAGAAGTTTCATCGAATTTAATTTTTTTTGTAAGTTTTAGATCTAATTGATGCTCTTTTATCTTAGTATTGATGGTATAGTAAGGTATATAAAATGGTGCTGTTGCTATCTTGCGAAAACCAAGTGGGGAACTAGAGCTATCTTGGAGTTTGCTTTCAAAGTATGTATAATTTAGTATAAACTTCAAACTTTTATCTGTAGAATCATATGTGTAAGATGGCGAGAAGTATGTAAAATCTATATTATTGTTATCAGGAGTCATATCAAAACTCAATCCTGCAAAGTTATCTAGTTTTGAATTTAATAAATGAATATCTATCTTTGAGTTTTCTTGTGAGAACTGAGTAAATAGTTGAAAAAAATCTTTATCTCTTGATAGTTCGCTGCCTTGATTGTACTGTTTTTGATTGTTTAAATTGGCATAATTTACATATGAAAAGTAAGAAAAGTCTTCTAATTCCTCAGCACTATAAAAGTAAGAATCTAAAGAATTTCTACTTCCAATAGAAGCACCTATGACTTTACTATTTTCTCTTTCTGGCGTTTTAGTATAGGCCTTTATTACTACAACTGAAGGCTCTATTGCTATCTCATATGATGGAATACTATGATATATCTCAATGTGATCAATATAGTCTATACTTGTCTGACCAAAAATACGAATTCCACTACCAAAAAGAGGAGTAACTACCTCTCTATCGTTTATAAAAAGTCTAATATTTGAAGGTGATGCAATTTGAAATGGACGATAAAATGGATCATTTGTTCCATAATTATCTAGTTTATTTTTTAAAAAAGGAATCTTATCAATAAGCTCACCAAAAGATTTTACTTTCATCCTGTCTAAATCTTCTCTAGTAAAGATAGATATATATCCTGCTGTCTCTTTTTTTGTGTAGTTTGATAAATCATCTCTACTTTGAAGATTGTCAAGTAGCATATCAATACTTGTTGCATTTAACATTATAACTAGCAAGCAAAAAACTCCAAAAATTCTAAACAACAACCTTCCTAATTGATAAATTATATTTCTAAACAAAAAGACTATATCAAAAAATCAATTAAAAATAACTTTTTTATAAACTCTACTATCCATAAGCATAAATTAAAGTTATTTAGGTATACTTTCATCTCTTAATCAGTGGCCTGATAGCTCAGTCGGTAGAGCAGATGACTGAAAATCATCGTGTCCTTGGTTCGATTCCGAGTCAGGCCACCACTCCTTTTGAAAATATAGAAACAAATTCATTATATGTAAAGACTTCAAACAGATAACTCTAATAGCCTATCATCAATTAATTTTTATCTGTTTGAATATCTTTTTTATTGGGAGCCTACCATCACTGCTTTTATACAAGGTTTTTTAGTTAGTATCGGTCTTATAGCTGCGATTGGTGCACAAAATATCTATGTACTTAAGCGAGGCCTTCTAAAAGAGTCTGTTTTTGCTGTAGCTCTTACTTGCTCACTTATAGATGCTCTTTTTATTAGACTTCTTGCATAACCCCTTGTAGTCTCAGAGAAATTAGAAGTAGTGAGATTGTGCAAAACCTTTTTTGAGTAATAGCCGTAGCTATTGCGATGAAAAATTTTGTGCAAGATTGCTACTTCTAATTTCTCCCTGCGGGCAACTCATAGATAAGTTTGAGCTTCGTTAGCTTATCTCATCCGTAGCTACGGCTACGCAAGAGATAAACTGCCTCACTCAAACTTATCTATGAGTTGCTGAGACTGCAAGGGGTTATGCAAGAAGTCTATTGTTTCTGGCGTCAAAGGCTTGGGTAAATTTTTAGAGATTTTTCCCTCTTTTATAACATATATAACTTGGTTTGGTATTGTATTTTTAGTAGCATATGGAATCATGGCTCTAAAATCAGCTGCATCGAAGCACTCAATAACTGTAGATACCAACTCAAATAAAAAAGCAACTTCGGCTATAGTATTGACCCTGTTTTCACTCTCTTTTTTAAATCCTCATGTCTATATTGATACACTCATACTCATAGGAACTATAGGTAGCAAATACATAGGCACTGATCAAAACTTTTTTGTTATAGGTGCTATATCTGCCTCTTTTATCTGGTTTTTCTCTTTGGCTTATGGGAGTAGAGTTTTGATACCACTATTTAAAAAACCCATAACTTGGAAGTTTTTAGATCTTTTTACTGCATTGATTATGTTTTTTGTAGCATATTCACTTGTGGCTTAAATTCAGGTTATGACTTTTTATTTTTATCTTGCATATGCTTGATTTGCCACTTTAGGCTCTTGTATCTAAGCTTGCTTCTTATATGTTTTATCTTCTCTATATCTTCCATATTGACGCTTATTGGGGTATGTTCTATGTCGTCACCCTCTCCAAAGTCTATATTATCTGCCTTTTTAAGCATAATTTTTTGCGAAGGAAAAACACTTCTATGTCCAGTGATAAGAAAAGCAATAACAACACTAACAGCAACATAATGAGATATTTGAGTACCAAAAAGCTCAACTGCCATAATAATAGAAGCTATTGGTGAGTTTGTAGTTCCTGCTAATACACTCACAAACCCAAGAGCTGCAAATAAAGCGACATTGTCACCTATAATATGCCCAACAAGCACACCACTTGTAGCGCCTACAAAGAAAATTGGAGTGATAATACCACCACTTCCTCCAGCACCCAATGTAAGAGCAGTAAAAATTGTTTTTAAAATAAAATCATACCAGTGAATACCATCAGAAAGAACAACTTCAGCCCTAAAAGCTTCTGAAATAGTATCTAGACCCAAACCTAAGTATTTATCGGAAATAAAGTAAGAAAAAAGAGCCATCGCTGTACCAATCGCAAATGCCTTTACATATCTACTGTATGACAATTTGGTTATAAATGCTTCAATTTTATGAACAACGGTAATAAATGAGTCCGAAACAAACCCAAAAAATACAGCTGCTAAGACAACTTGTCCAATTAAAACTAAATTTAAATCTAAGCTTCTAAAAAAATCTATATCATAGTAAGTGTATTCCACTCCTAAAAATTGTGCCGTTGTAAATGCTGCAAACCCCGCAATAAAAGAGGGTAAAAGAACATCATACATAATTACGCCAATAATTAGAACTTCTATTCCAAAAATAGCTCCTGCGATTGGAGTACCAAAGACTGAAGCAAAACCAGCACTAATACCACAAATAACAAGCTTTTTCTTATCTCTATCGGAGAAATTTAAAATCATCGCAGTAAACGATGCAGCACCAGCACCAATTTGTGCTCCTGGTCCCTCTTTACCGACAGAACCACCAGCAAAAATAGTTATAATTGTTGCTACAAGTTTTACAGGTATAACTTTAATATTTATATGTCCATTTTTCTTGTGAACTGCTTCAATTACCTTCTCTGTTCCATGTCCCGTTGCAGTCTTATCAAAAGTTCTCACAATCCAAATAGTTAAAATTAAAGCAAAAGGAAGTAAAAAATAATACTCAAATGGAAGTTCACCTCTACTTGCCTCAGCAGTATGTAAAAGCTTTAAAAATATAGACATCAGGGCACCTATCATTATCCCGATAATCGAAGATAAAAAAAGCCACTTTGAGACACTAAAAAATATAACAGTTTGCTCAGCTAGGTGTTTTCTCACAATAATTCTTTATAGTATTAGTCTTATTTGAAATTATAATACTTTTAGTACTCAAAGTAAATGGCAAAATAGGCTTTTTTCAATATTTATCGTCTATTTGTATAAATTAGACCCAATTTTCTCTTTTTTCACTATTATCTACCTCTCTTCCCATACTTTGATGTAGATTCCAATAATAATTAACAAAAGATTTCACTGCTGAATTAGTAGACATGTAAAATCCATCTTCTTTAATTGCATATTGTGACAAAAATTCATCCGCATCTTTTTTTGCAAGATAGTGTGAGGCTAAATTTTCATATGTTTTGACATACCATGCTTTTAACTTGTTATAAGACTTATCACTCATGTCTATCTCTAATTTATCGGTAAAACTTAAAACTTTTGTTTCAAAAAGCCCTTCTAAATGAATAAGTCCTTCGCAGTAGTATGGTTGAACTTCATCTGTTTTCATCCATGCTATTAGTCCAACTGAGCGTTTTATCAAGTCTGCTAGAACATACTCTTTGCAACTTTTATCTTCATTCATAAAAAATGCCATAAGTCCACCAGTAGTCGCTTTAAACTCCTCTATATTTTTAAAAACTCCACTTTGATTCATTTGATTTTCAGTATCATTGTCAAGCCATAAAATGTGCCCATACTCATGCCCAATAGTTGTTATTTCATAGACCTTATGCCAAATTGCTGGTTTTTTAAAAACTAATTCTCTCTCTTTGTGCATAAACTCTTTTCCAAAAATTTTATTTTGAATCTTTAAAAATGGTTTTGCTTTTATAGAATCAAGTATATTATCTGAAAATGCATATATTTTTTTACCCTCTTCTTTGCTTACTTGTTCATCATTTGGCACTACTTGTGCTGAAAACAGTCCATTAAATTCTGCTCCATAAAAAAGGGCTGGACGACCTATATATAGTCCAACTCGCTCCAAGTTAGAAACACTGAGGTCTAAAACTTTTTTCTTATTCTTGCCTACTTTTTCAAATACTCTACTATACATGCTAAGTATATTTTTATATGTCACATCTGCCCCAATATTTTCAGGATTTGAAATGCGAACATCCCACTCTAGTGCTACTGCTTTTCTGTAGTGGTCCTCATAATACTCTAAGGGGTGTCCCACCTGAATTGGACCTGTAACATGCATCCAAGTTCTATCAACTTCTTGCCATCTCTGTATTAATTTTGTTTGGTCAGTCTCTCCAAATGCCTCTTTTAAACTATTGAAATAAGATATGTATTGATCCTTTTGATTGGTATCACTATCTTCAAGACATCTTAATCTTGCTATAGTTTGTGTCAATGCTTTTATAACTTCATCTACCTCTTCTTTGAAGAAACTTGCATATGAAAGTACCTTATAATTGTCATTTTCTCTTACTAAAACCGAGTATGATCTATCTGCTTTATTTCCAAATTCATCTATATCATAAAGTTTTTGCTTATCAAGGTATGCTATAACATCATCTCCAAATCTATCTTTTAACTCTGGATTAATCTCATTAATTATATGTTTAGTCCAACTACTCTGCCACTGACTAAGTAAAACTCCTACCTTATGCACACCTTTTAATAGCTCTCTATAAAACTCATTTAAAAGTTTTTTTTCTTCAATCACATTTAAAAGCTTACTATGACGATTTAGATAAAACTCTTTTACCCAAATATATGCTATCTCTTTGACCTCATCTATCTTTTTATCACTAAATCTCTCTTTAGTAAGAGACTGGACTAGCTGCTCATCTCTAAGAGATATGAGCCTTGTAAGAGCAGAAAGTCTATTTTCATTGTTTAGAGTTAAACCTACTTTTTGTAAAAAAGTATCAACAAAAACTCTCATCTGCTTAAAACCGCAACTCTTATCTTCAACTATCTGGAAACACTCTCCAAGCTCTTTTTGTTTAATTCCTACTATTTTGTACAACTCTTTTAAGTCATCTGTAAAATTTTTACTCATTTTTTCTCTCTTTTAGTTATAATATAGCCATCCAAGAACAAACTAAGGCATACTAGCGATAAGAGAAGTATGCAATTGCGAGGCAAAAGGTTGCAAGAGCTACTAGTAGCTTTAAAACCTTTTAACGAAGTCAAGTGTATGCTTCTCTTATCGTCCTTTGGATAAGTCATAAGTAAGCAATCTGCAAAGTATCTATCTCTCACCTTTACTAGTAAAGGCTTCAAGATAGCTACTTCACATCTCACTCACTTATGACTTACTAGTATACCTTAGTTTGTTCTTGGATGGCTATAAAGCCAGCATT
>Ga0256840_1000733_pt1 | contig 32833 bp, 49 predicted proteins | sample 355202metaG_FD_185969 | JGI IMG/M metagenome (GOLD analysis project Ga0256840, IMG submission 185969) | Hydrothermal vent microbial communities from Mid Atlantic Ridge, Atlantic Ocean - 355-202 | ecosystem: Environmental > Aquatic > Marine > Hydrothermal vents | place: Atlantic Ocean: Mid...
TTCTTTTATCTATTTTTTTAATTTATTATTAATATTCAAAATATATCACCCAACAAATTTACTATATTTTAATATATCTGCCGTTATTCTCTATTTTAATTCATCTAATAATTTATCTTTTTCCTATTGCTATTCATTTAATAATGTAGTTCCATCTAATTGAATATTACCAATAGGTGTATTTACACCAGTATATTTACTTCTTATTCTTCCTAATATTTCTTTAGATATCTATAACTAATATCTTTTTAACCATCTATAATTATACTCTGTTAATTCATTTATCCTTGGTGTTAGCTAATAATCAATTATCTAATATGCTTCGATATTTGTTATTGGCGGATAAAAATATAATAATTGTAAATTTGGATCATAATCAAAATTAGGATCAGTATTTAAAAACTTTCTTCTCATATTTATTAATTGCATAATTGTAATGAAATCATCAACATTATATGGATGTAATAATGGATCTAATTTTAATTGATTATAAAATATTGTATTTTCATTCAATCTAACAACTTGAAATACCTATATTATTTCTCTATCTTCAATATCTTTTAAATTATATGTTCGTGTTCCAGCTACTACAGGTACTGTAACTCTTCTAATAGTAGGTATATATCTACTAATAGTTTGCTACTATTCAGATATCTAAAAAGTAAGTTGGGTATCATTCAATTCTACATTTATCGTTTCACCACCCAAATATGATTTTATATAATTCTTTACATCATCTATATTATAATTTATCATTTTACCACCAAATTATATTATTGATTATCCACCTACCACATAGCAACTGCTAAATATTCAAACGCATCTCGTTCATTTTTATTTAAGAATTTTTTAACTTCTTCTTGATTCATTCCAGATTTTTTAGCTAAAGTAGAAACAATTTTATCATAATATTTTTTTAATTCATCATATTTTAGTATTACTTTATCTTTATTTCCAAACCATACAAACATATCTGTACTATTTTTTCTTTGTCTAAATTTAAATTTATCTATTTTCTTTTTTTTTAGTTTTTCATTTGTATTCTATATCATTTTAATAAATTCTGGCTGTATTTTTTGTTCATCAATATCTTTTAAATCAGTAGAAAATGAATAATTATAAAATGTTTCTTTAAGTATACGTTTAATAAGCTTTTTTGAATCCATTATTCTTCACCCTCCAAATTAATTAATGATTTTTTACTTTTTCTTCTTATTTTTTTCTTATTAATAGTTACTTTTTTTATTTCTTTTTTATTTGCAATCTTAGTATCCTAAACAATTGTATCTTCAATTTTTTTAACATCATCTACTATTTTTTTAACTTCATTTTTTATATCTTTAATCTTTTCTTCAACTATTTCTATTATAGAAAATACATCAGGATGTACTTTTGCTACTTGAAGAATTATATCTGTAGGGTTTTTAATCTCTTCTCCTTGTTTATAATATGTACCAGTATCAGGGTTTTTTAAAATAGGTACAGTTTTAAGCACCTTTATCTTTTTCATGTGTATATCATCTCCTAATAAATATTTCAATTACTTCATTAAATTTAATATAAAATATAATGTGGTGTAAAAAATAAAATTTAATTGATTATTAATATCTATTTTATTTATCTGTAATATAAAATAGTGTATAATAAATTATCAAAAATAAAAGGAGTGAACAAAAAATGAAATTAAAAGAATTTTGCAAAAAACATAATTTATCTAAAAGCAGTATAATTAAATATTTAGAAGGAAAAAATATATCATATATAACAAAGAAAAAATTAGATAATTTAAAAATTAAAAAAGAAGATTTTGAAGATTATGAAAAAGAGTATCAATGCTGGTATATAAATAATAATAAAAATAGATTTAAAGAATTATCTAAACAATCACATATTTCTATTACGTCGTGGATAAAATATATCAAAGGTTGGAAAATTTCAAATCAAATAAAGTATAAAATAAATAAATATATAAAAGAAAATAATATAAATATAAATAATATTTTTAATACAGAAAGTAAGGAAATAAATTTAAATGAAAAAGAATATCATGGAAAAAATTATGATATATATTCTTGGAATATAGATAATAATAAAAGAAGAATTCAGATTGAGATTAAAAATAATAAACCATTACAATCAAATAAAAAAGAGTTATTAAATGTAATTAAAAATATTAATAATAAAATATTTGCCGATATTCAACAAAATAATATATACGGTATAATTACTGATATCGATAAAAATGATGAAAAAGAAATAATAAATATTATAGATAAAACATATCTATAATTTATGAAATTTTATATTAAATTTAATGAGTATATAATATTGAGGTGAATAAAATGAAATTAAATTTCTTAAAAAACTTACAAAAAGAGTTGCTGAATCGATTGAACGGCAACCAGAAAGAGAGATAGGAGAATTAATAGTTGAAGAAATGAAAAAAATAGGTATGTTTAAATCATATGATATAACTATTAGAGAAATAGATATTTTAGAAAAATATCCTGAAATTCTTTCTACCCATCCAAGTTTATATGATAGTGTTGAAGCATGGATGGAAATGTTTGATTAATTTTAAATAATTTAAAATAAATATATATGTAAATTTACACTATTTTAATTTTTGTATTAAATTTAATGATAATACTTATTAGAGGTGAAAAAAAATGGAAAATTTGAAAACAATGGCAAAAAAAATTGAACGCAATCATGATCAATTTGTATTAAAATTGGCTAAAGAAGTTGCTAAAAGATTAGAGAAAAACCCATCCAAAAGTATTGATGAAGTTGTTTCCGATCTTTTTTATTCGTTGGGTATGTTCCCTGAAGGCGGAGATTATCATTTTGAAGATGAAGTGCTGCAACATGCTTATGAAGAGCTAGGAGATAATGATTCATTCCTTGGTGATATTGAAACATATGTTAATGCTTGGCTTGATATAGTTGATGAAAAATTTTAATTATAATTAAAAAAACAAAAAATAAGGGAGATCATTAAGATCTCCCTTTTATTATATTAATTAATCAAATCAAAGATCAAGTGTCCATCCAGAAGGTGGAGTAGTATGTACGATATTAATATATCCGTAAAAATCAGATCTATACATCTTTTTACCGTATGCAGTATAAAATACAATACCTGTTTCTCCAGTATCAGTTGCGTATCTTTGACCTTTCAATGGTATCCATGGAGCATATACATAACCGCTATCAGTAGCTTCTGGTCCTTTATAACCTATAAATATTGTATCAAGCGGTACCACAGGAGAAACATAAACATGAAATCTTCCTCTAAGATTACCATAATCAATAAATGTAAGTTCTCCAAAGTTATTAATCTAAGCATCACTAATTTTGAAATCATTAAATGCACTTCTTAATAATGCAGAAGTTGCAGGATTAACAACAAGATAATTAGGTTCTCCTAACATAATCTTATTCGCAATTGTAGCAGAAACTTTATTAATTTTAACAATTAATTGTTCATACCACTCAGTTCTTGTACCATAAAAAGTAGGAGATGAAGGCGGTTCAGTATAGAATGTTTCAATTGCATCACTTGGAACTTGAGAAATAAGATCATTAATTATTTCTTGGTTAATTTCAGTTGCTATTATATTACTAACTTGCGTAAATAATGTTTTTTCCATATCTACTCCATCAATTGAGCTAAGAGCATTAAGTGCACCTGGTAACCAAGATGCTCTCAACTTCCGAGTATTAGCAAATATCGGTATATTATCAATAACAAATTCTGCAGATGAAATATCAGAACTTGAAGCTTGTGAAAAATCTTTATTATAACTAATAGTTAACTATGCTCCAGATGCGACTGGAGATACAGTAGTTAATTGAACTGCACCGGTAAGATAATCAACTGTACCATATACTGGAGAAGAATTATATGTTCCGCTAAGTATACCAGTATTAGAAGACGCCTAATCAACTTGTCCATCTGTTGCTACTACTGTACCCTAAACTTTAACTTGAATAGTATTATGTGCAATTGGGTTAACAGTGGTTGTATGACTAAATGTAGTTGTTGCTCCATCTCCTGTTGCAACCTATTCATCACTTACTACAGGATAAGAATCAGTTAAACTATTTGGAATAGGAGCGGTATATGGAACGGAAGGAGCACCTACACTCGGATTAGCAGGTACTTGTGTATTATTATATTTATAATGCAAAAATCTAACAAAACCAGTAGGTCCTGTCATAGGTTGAACAGATACGAGCTTATTAGCAATAAGTCTTGGGAATAATTTTTTAATAAGTGGAAGAACAACTCTTGCAACAGGTTCTATCTCAGTTAATCCCATTGTTCCTGCACTTTCAAGTAGTTGTTTACGAGTATTTTCCATTAATGCTTTATATACAAGTTTATCATATTCACTATGTGCAACTTTTTTTGCAGATCGTGTAAATACATCATTAAACAATGTTTTATTTTCTATAAGTCTCATAAAATTGCGTTGATACATTATTATTCACCTCAAACATATTATATATTAAAATTCATCATCAAGTAAAAGTTTTATAGTTTTATCTTCTATTAATCTGTTAGATATTGTTGACTATGAATTTTTAGATATTTGTGTATTAACTGAAAGATTTTTTAATTTTTTAGATAAATCTCTTTTGTTTTCTCGTGATTCTTTTACTTTACCAAGTTTAGATGGTTCAAGTTCACCATTTTCCATTTCTCTAATAAAATTTTCCCATCTTCGTTTAAGTAGACTTTCATTTATTTTTTTATATTTATTAAGAGAATTTTTAACCTAATATGATATTGCTTCTTCAAATTCATTATCAGATAAAACAGTTGCTTTATCTTCTAATTTATCTTGAATTTCATCTGCAAGTTTATCTAAATCTTCATCATCTGTTGATATAACAACTAACCCCATCTCATTGAATTTATCAAGAATTCTATCAACTAATTCATCAAGCATATCATCAGAAATTACTAAACTAGATACATTTTCTTCAGGTTTTTCTTCATCATTTTCTGGCTCTTCAACTTCTTCATCATTTAATATATTGTCAGTGACTTCATCTGATTCATCTTTATTATCCTTATCTTCGACTTCATCTTCTTCTAAAAATTTAATAAATTCTTTATTTTCTCCTAATATAGTTGCAAAATCTTCAGCAGAAATTGTATTATAATTAACATTATCAACATCTACATTATCAACATCAGTATTAAATAATTCGTCTAACTATTGCTTTCTATCTACATGCTCTTGTTTTGCGAATGTCATATCTGCTTCCAATCCTGTTCCTTCATCTGCCATTTCTAATGGTTTTGGGTTTGTTGGTTTAGTATCATATAACAGTGTTTTTAACTATTCCATTTTTTTATCTGCATATTCTTTTTCAAATGTCATTTCTTGGCTATTATCTTTCTATTTAAGGAATGGGTTATCAAACAATTCTTGCATATCTGCTTTACGTTCAGGTTTTTCTTCTTTTTGGAAAGTCATTAATTGTTCACTTTCAAGAAATTCTTTTAATTTTTTTCGTGCAATATGCCTTGCTTTTCGCTCTATATCTTTTTGCAACATCATAATTCACCTCAATATTATGTAAATTATTTATTTTTTAAATATTTGATAAATTTATTAATATATTTATCATCTGATAAATTTAATTTTTCAAATAATCTTTTTACCTCCTCAATAAATGCAACTCTAAATAATTCTTTTTTCATCTTTGTTGATGATTTTAATACATAATCAATACTTTCTACTAATCTTTTTTTATTAAAAGTCTAATTTGTAAATGAAGGATCTGATACTATATCATATGTAACTAAATCTAAATCTTCTACAAGCTAATATCCATTATTATTTTCTTTAAGAGTACCTAACTATCTTAATGATATTCCTAATGTATTTCCATTTAAAATAAGCTATTTAACAATTTCACCGTTAGGGGTTGGTAATGTTTCAATTGTACCAATTACATTATTATTATTAATTTTATAATTTATAATGCTATGAGAAGTTTCTTTTAATGATACAGTATAAATTCTATCACTATCATCTGTATTTGGGTGATCTAACTCTCCATACCACATTTTATTTTTTATTTTTTCTTTTTGTTTTTCTAATTGTTTTTCCAATAAAATTAATGGATATATTCTTCCGTTTTCTCCAGGTGTATCCAATGATTGTAAAATAGTTGTAAATTTAATATTTTCTTTTTTATTTACAATGTTTGTTGGTTTAGTTAATACTGTTTCAAATATCGGTTTTTTAATCATTTTTCATCACCTAATTTATTTTTCATTAAATTTAATATAAAATTTCATTTAATGTAAATTTTAAAATGTTCTGTTTACTAACCAATCTTTTTTATCAGATGGTATTAACATATCGTAATCATTTAAATATTTTTTATTAATTTCTATTTTAGTCTCATCATTCTTATTTGTATTATAAATATAAGATAAATATAAACTCATCTATGATAATAATTTATCAAATAATATAATTAATGAAGATCTAAGTTGTAATAATTTATTATATTGTGGTGTTTCATTAGATAATTCCTGTTTGAATTCAAATAATGTTTGATCAATTTTATTATAAATTTCATATAATATATATAATTTATCTAAGTCATGAATATTAGTTTTTTCTTTAATATTATTTATCTATTTTGTCTAATATTCAAATATCTCTTCATATTCATCTAATAAATCTTTATATTTATCTATATAATCAGTAGTTAAAGTATTATTTTCTTTCTCATTAACTGGAAAATTTTTATGTATTAATGTTGTATTAGCAGCAACTGGAGAAATATCAGTCATTCCCATTGGCATATTAACCCACCTTATATTAATTTATTTTTTTTAATCTAATAATAAATATATAAATATTCCAATATCTAATATAAAATAATTAAAAATACTGAAAAACAAATAGTTAATGTTTGATTTAATAAAATATTAATAGTTTTATATAATATATATATACTCCCTATCTACCATTTTAAATAAATAATTATTGTTAATTTTTTAGATATTTCAAATTTAATTTTAATTAATGTTATAATTATTAAATCTATCTAAAGTAACTAACATAATACATAAAAATCATTTATTATATTATTTAAAAGTATTAATATAATTATTGTTCCTATTAACTAATTTTTAATAATGAATTCTAAAAATCGATTAAATTTATTAAATTGTGCAATATATGAAACATAAATAAAAATAGATAATGAAACTATACTTATTAAAAAATCAACATATAATATATTTGAATACTGTGATCTAAAAATTATATCTGACTATAATATTGAACTATAAATAATAAATAATAAAAGAATGAATGATAAATATAATGAATGAATGTTGTTATATCTATTATATATAAATTGAAGAGCTGTAATATACCAACTATTTGTAAATAAAAAAATCTAAAATAATAAAAGGATTAAAGCAATAAATACTATCATTTATTTCGCACCCCATGAAAAAAATTACTATTATTTTTATTATTATCTATTATAGGCAATTTAGTATATATATCATCTAATAATTTTGTTATTATCTATATTTCTTCTTCATCATTATGGTGTTTAATAGTTTTTTTCAAATTTGAATATAATCTTATATATGAATATAATATAAAAATTAATAATAATGGAACTGTGATTAAAAATATAATTAATATTTCTTTCACTTAACATCATCTCTATTTAAATTAGGAACATCTGTCTTCTATACATTTATAGCTTGTAATTTATGATTTTGTATATAATTATATATCAATTGCTGATTTTCTCCTAATAATGAAATCATTCGTATTATATTCTTTAACATGTTTTTTACATTATTATTATTTTCTATTATTATATCAAAATTTTCTAATAGTTTAAACATTTTAATATTAAAATATATTAGAAAAGATTCTGTTAATAATAATGTAACTATTAATATATTTTCTACTTTACTATTAGATATTATTGTTAATAAATTACCGACTGATCCAAAAAAACTCATATTGTTTTACCTAATATTAAATATTTTATTGTTCCTTTTAATAATATTTCTTCATCATCAGACTAAGGCGTATAATAATCTATTTTAATAACTTTAAATGTACCAATATCCGTTTTAGATTTAGATGTAGTTATATTTGTTGTTGTTCCATCATCCCAAGATATATATGTTTGAACATTAAATGGTACTATTGATGTTGTTATATTATCTGGTATTTGTTTTGAATAAATCTTTATTGTTGGAGTAATTAAATCTTTATAAAAATGAGTATATGATTTAGATATATTACCATTACTTATTACTATTGTAACTTTTTTAATCTATGTAGAAATCGGTATTTCTATCTAATTATTTATATTAGTATATGATATATATTCATAAGTATTAACAGCATTTTTTACTTGTTGTTCTTTTACTTGAACTAATTTATAAATATCATTTCCGGAATAATTAGTATCATATGAATTAATATCAATTTGATATATTTTAGATTTAACTTCTTGTTTCTATTTTAATGTTTCAGATGTTATATACCACCAATTAGTATCCTAATCTTTACCATTATTTATAATAGTTTTACTATTTACAACCAATTCCTAATCAAAATATCCTGGACCACTACCTATATTATTTACACCATTATTTACTTGAATCTAAATTCTGTTAAATCCTAATGTAATATATTTAGAAACATCAATATTATTATTCCAATATTTCTATCCACCATGTTGTGTTAATTTATTCTATACATTATATCCATTTACATAAATATTCTATCCGTCATCTACCTATAAATATAATGTCTATTGAATTGTGTTATTATCCTATCCTAATGATTTGTATGTAGTAATAAAATGTGTTGGAGTATAAGGATTTATTGGTTCTATTGGGTTTATTATTGAACCACTCTTTACATTTACAGACAATGTTTGTGTTTTTTTAATATTTCCATTATTATCTAATAATTGTATTGTAAATGTATTTGGAATCTATGATGAATATGATGTACCTGTGTATATTGGTGATTCCTATATAAATGTAAATGTTTTATTTATAACAGAATTACTAAATTTATATGTTTGTTCATTTTGTGATTTAAATACAGATTGAATAACTTTAATGATCGCATTTCCAGGTGCAGTCTATTTATTAATTGTAATATATATATGATCTCCTTCAATAACTTCAGTTTGTTGTGAAATATTCTATTGTAAATAATATGGCAATTGTGCAGATTCCACATTTATTGATAATGTTACAGTTTTTTCAATCTCATTATTATCTATATTAATTAAAGTCTAAGTGATGGTAAAAGATCGAGGTAAATTTAAATGTGTATTTATTGTTAAAGAAATACTTCCAGACTAAGTTTGTAAAATATTATTAATTACATTTTGAGAAAAAGTAATCGTTGTATAATGAGAATCAACATTATTTGTTGAAAATAATAATTTATATTTTCCGCCACCTTTAACATCATATTTTAATGTTACAGTTGAATTATTTCTCATTGTAGATGGTAATTCTACATTTAATGATGTAGGTATAGAAGACACAATATTAAATTGGTTTGAAGAAATAGTATATGTATCAAGTAATTCGGAATTAGGAACTCCGGAACTTGTATTCTTAGTCCATATTTCACCTTTAATGCCAGAAATTCCATCCATTGAATTCGGTGCTAATACGTATATAGATCCAGATGAATTACCGTTTATTATTAATGTTCGTTTGTTAATTTCCTATCCATTTTGAATAAAATATACAATAAGTGTATATGCATCAGTATATGTATTATTGAATTTAATTGCATTTAATTGATTCCCAATTAATTGATTAGCACAAGATAAAGTAAATGTACCAGTAATTGGTGGTGGTGGTGGAGGTGGAGAAGGTATATATACACCTTTAAATGTATATCGCTTTGTCTATGTATATACAATTTTATTTGTTGATTGATCAATTAATACAAATTTAATATTTAAAGGATATGAAAGATTATTATTTTCTTTGTTATAATAATTTACATCTAATTGTATTTCATCATCAGGTTTTAAATTAGATAAACTCGTTCCTTTTATAAACCTTGAATAATGATTTTTTTCATATACTTGTGTATTATATGCATTTGTTTCTATATTAATTTTATATCTACCGGATGTAGCATGAAGTTGTACAGTTAAAATATAATCTGCTCCTTCTACAATTGTGTTGTTTGTAGTATTAATAGCCGCCTATAAATATGGCGCTTCTTTTGTTATTTCTTTAGTTCTAAAAGATATATCTGGTGTTGCCGTTGATGCATTCTATATAGAATCTTTGTACTAATATACATTTGCATAATATACACTGTTTTCTTTTAATCCTGTTATTTTTAATGTTGTTTTATTTGTTCCAACTGTATACGTAGTTATGTATGTATTATTATGATCTTTAAGATTTACTTTAAATCCTGTTTCATTTGATGAGTTGTCTTTCCATGATAATACAACATAATTTGTCCCAATATCAATCTATGATAAATCTGTAGGAGGATTAATAGTAATTGGTGTTGATATCTAAGTATCAACTGTTGTAGAAATAGTAGTAGAATGTCCAACTGAATTCCACTAATACAAAGATAATTCATATTTTCCAGAACTAGAGTTTATATTTGTTAAATAAAATATAGTTTGATTTTCATGTAATAAAACTGTTTCTTTTGGTCCATTAGGATAATTTACTTCTAATTTAAACCCTTCTTCATTGGTTGAATTATCTTTCCACGATATTTTTATTCTTTTATTAATATTATCATATATCCCGGTTAAATTACTTGGCTAATTCGGAACGGTTTCTTTAGATGGTAAAGTTGGAATTTCTTGTAATATAAAATCATGTATAAACCATGCAGAATCCGGTGCGGATGTTAACTATTCAGTTTTTGTTTCAGGATATGATGTTTTATTACCAAAGGGCTATAACTAATATGTAAATAGTTCTTTAAATTGAGATGTATATACAATATTTGTATTCGATACATAAGAAAGTCCATATTGTTTCTCATACCAATTTTTATTATTTAATGTAAAAGGAATATCTACATAATTTGTTGGTAATTCAGTAATTTCCTTAATCTATTTTATAATTGTAATATAAGCAAATTGTTTATGATTATTATCATAAATATACCATAATGTATTATTATCTAATGTATATGTAGATGGAATTTTTAATATTTTATTTATATTATCAATATAAAATCCAATCTAATCATTAATTGATTTAGTAATAATATTATTTGTTTCAACTATTTGTTGTGTATAAGTTGTAGAGGATAATAATTTTTCTGTATATAACTATTTATCTACTGTAATTGTTGATGAAGACTATGTATTTGTTCCTTTTTTAATAGAATAAAATGAGATATTTAAATTATCATCATTTTTCTGATAATTTAAATACATTGAATATATTCCTGTAGAATCTATATTATTAATATATTGCCAATATAAAGGAATTAATATTATTTCTACATCAGAAGTTAAATTTTTAATATTTATTGTTTTTGTTTTAGTATTTCCATCAAAATTTAATATTCCAGATCCTAAATATGTAACAAACTATTCAGGTATTTTGTTTCGTTCATAATGAAATGAATTATCTACTATTACATTTCCGTCCTTAGTCTATATGTTTAATTTATCATTTTTTACAGATAATTTATACTAATTATATTGATATGTTAATTGTGATAAATTATAAATAGTATCATATTCTGTAGTATATGGGGTTAACAATACTTCTCCTTCAGAATAATCAGAAATTGTTAAATTAAATAATCTTTGATCACTTTGATATTTATATGCTAATACTGCATTTCCTGATGATATTCCGTTAACTATGATATTTTCTTCATCATCATTAAGATTCTATAATTCTACAATATAAGTACCAAATTTAATATTATTAGTTTTTGTAGTATTCAATATCGAGTATTTTAAATATTCAACATTATTAATGACAATTGTATCTAAATATTCTTTCTATATAATATTTATATTATTTACAGTATTTGATGCTGAATCTATATACTGTGTAGATATTTTCTAATATTCTAATGATTTAGTAGAAAACATTAATAATGAATTTATAGATTGTAAATATTGAAAAATCTATTTTTTATTAATATATACTACATCACCAATATTTTGTAAATTAGTTAAATATCCTAATCTATTATTTTCTATTAATATATCATTATCTTGTAAACTTGTTAACGTTATTTGTGTTTGTAACTATGTTATATCTAAAACATAGCTATTATTAGGATGAACTCCTGTAGAAAATAATACGCCCTTATTATTTATTATATCATATTCATCTAATTTAATATATATATCTTTATTGTCACTATAAAACTCACCAGTTATAGGGTTATAATTTAATTTTTTATTATTTATATTTCCTATCTAAGTAGTTATAATATTAGTAGAATATAAAATATTAGAATAAATATTTTTACCTACAATATTATTAAACTATTTAGTAAATTCGCCACTAAAATATCCTGATTCAAAATCATAATTTTGGGAGCCTAATATACCTATATTAGAATTTGTAGTTGTTGGTAGTATATCTTCATCAATATTTAAACTCCCTTTTATAGATATAGAATTACCAAAAACTTGTACTTCAGGATATAATAATGTAAAATATAATGTATCTCCAACTGTTATATTTTTTGAATCCAAAATATCATATGAATTAAGTGTAATTGTTACATTTGTATCTTCTAACGTAAATGTAGTGGAATCAACATCTAAATAAGCATTTCCTATATTTGTCCAATTGGAATATTTTGTATACTATGATGTTAATGATTTAACATATACAGAAAATATTTTATTGTCTTCATATCGTAATAATGTAACAAAGGGAAAATACTAAGTAGAAATATCTATATTTGTAATTACATCTGTAAATTCAATTGTAGATGGTGTAGCAAAATATGAAATATATATTGTTTTATTAGATAAATCCACATCATAAACAGTTATTAAATTATTATTTAAATCATAATCAATATTAGTATATGAATTATTACCATCAGAAACAGATAATAATCCTAATACTTTTATATCATTATCTGGTGTAAAAGAAATAGTAGATAACTTATTATTTGAATTATATACTGCATTATTTATAGAAGTATACATTAATTTTGTATTATACTACACACCAGTATTAGATACTTTTGGAATATCAACAATTTTATTATCTAATATTGATAATGATAATAATATATTGTTTAAATCTCGCTATGTTATCTATTCGCCGTTTCGCCAATATTTAATATTTTTAAGATTCACAATTTATCACCATAAACCAATAGAAATATCACTAAATATATCCACCTATACTATTTTAATCATTTCTTTTTTAGATATTTTGAATAAATAAACATAATCTTTCATATCTAATTTATCAGATGTAAAAACAAATTCATCTGTTAATATTTTATATCCTATGTATAAATAATTATTATCAGATAATTTATCTAATATTTCTTTCATATTTTTAATATCAAACATTTCTGGTAATCTATGTTTTAAATATGTTGGTGTTAAATCTTTACTTAATTTTATCTATGTTTGTATTATTTTATTCTAATATTTTTCATAACCTTCTTTTTCTAATATAGAATGATATTCACCTGATGTCATTTTAATTAATTCATCATATTCAAGATGAAATATTAATTTTTTATTTTCTTTTTTATCTTCAGAACATTCAAATTTTTTAGTATCTACATCATAATATAAATTTAATTCTTTTACTTGTTTATCTATCATTTGTTTTATCATATCTTCTATAGCATCATAAGTTTCTGATTTATTCTAATATTTTCCAAGATGAAATTTCTCTCTTGACATTTTAAACACCTCTCATTAAATTTAATATAAATTTACACTTTATTAAATATTAATCGTAATTTCCCATATGATAGTTTCTATACTATAAGGTAATTTGCTATTTATTACATCATATTGTACTTCCTATATATTTAATCCTGTTTGTTGTTGATCAGCCTATAAACTTCCGCCATATAATTCAATTCTATCAAAATCAAATGATATCTAAACTGGTGTTTGATATGAAAGCTGTAATGAATTATTATTAATAATAAAATTTGACTTTGTTAATTTCTATCTATATTGAAATAAACTTCCATTCCAAAATTCTATATATTTTATTCCTACATTTTCTTTATTACCAATCATGTTATAAATTAGAGTAACTCCATCTTGTAAAAATGTATTATGTTTCTATGATATTAATTTTTTATTTTTATAAATAAATACATTCTAATTAATAACCATTATATTTCACCTTTACGATTCTATAATATTGTAAATCCAAGATATGTATATCCCTAAATATTTAATAAATAATTTGGAATAATATTTATGATATTTATATTGTCTATAATATTTAATAATTCATTTGAATATTCTCCTAATAAATTAAATAAGACAATTTTAACATGCTATGGTATAAATTCATTTAAAAATTGTATTAATACTTGTTGTTCTATGTCAGTTAAGTGTTCAAAGATATATGTAGTCGAAATATCCAATAAAATAGTTCTATTTGCCTACTATATAAGATTAGTTACATTATCAACATTATAAATATCATTAATATTATATTCTTTTTTAATTGTCCTTTGTATTTGTTTATAATATAATATTAATAAATCTTTTAATTCTTGATCAGTTAATGAAGGATTTTTTAACCATGTTAATATTTTATCTTTTACTGTATCATCATTTAAATATACATATCTATAAATATCATTTCCGTATATTATTCTATCACTTGTAATATTTAATAATGTAGTTATTAATGAAATTGCTGATTTTTCAATTCCTATTTTTCTTACGTTTTCCTATAATGTTTTAATAAAATATTCAGAATATATTATATCTAAAAAATCATAATTAATATATTTCATAAATATATCAAAAAATGAATATGTATGTAAATAATTTTCAAATAATTTTTCATCATTAAAAATATTGTTAATTAAATTATTAGAAAAATATTGTGTGATATATGTATATTTTTTATAAATATTATTATTAATACCACTTATTCCATTTATAAATGATGAATCCAATGCTCTCATATATTCTGGAATAATAGTATTAGTTATGGTTAAATCTAAATTTTTATATATTGTTTGATCTAATCTAACATCATATATAAATCCTATATCTTTTTTTACAATTTGTATGAAATTTTCATAACTCCCGTGTAATTTATATAGTAAATCTAAAAACAAAGAATATTTCATTTAATCACCTGATTTTTAAACAGTAAGTATAAAAATATGTAAAAATCTGTTAATTATTAACGATATATTATACTATTTTCTAAAATAAAACATTTTATTTTTTCTTATGTATAATTTATCACATCATTAAATAAAAATGCTTTAAAATCGATTTTATGATATATCTCCGTTTGGAATGAACATCTAAATCTATGTTTTCTATGAATAAGTTATATTTATTTCTTTCATTAAATTTAATACAGAAGATTCCAAATAATTAATAATAGGATCCACTTGTATTTTTAAACTGTGTATTGTATTTAACATATTTTTTTCCATAGAGATATAATTATTATATTTATTTTCAAAATAAGTTAAATCATATTTAATATTATTTTTATCTAATAAAATATTTTCAATAAAGTTATTATTTAATACATAATTCTATTGTTTTGATGAAGTTGTAATTGTAATATTAGGATTATTTATTATTTTTATTTTTTGTATTAATATCTTATTATTCGCACGAATTGTTTCATTATTTGATATTGCATTAAGACTAATATAATTATTAATATTATTTTCTAAAAAAGTAGTAATAGATGAAGATGAAGTAATAATAGAGTTATAATATATGTTATTATTATAAAAATCAACATATGTTTTAAAGTAATTTATATTTCCATTTAAAATCTATGATGAATTTGTAATAGATAAATAATTATTAGATGATGTGGTTGGGGTTTCATTTATACCAACATTAAATAATAAAGTATTTGAACTATTAGAAATCATAATATTATAAGAACTATACGAAGATTGTGATGTTTGAATTCCTATTAAATCAACAATATAATCATTAGGTAAAGTATTTAATGTATTATAATAAAAATCATATGTATCATAATCATTTAACATACTTATCTATTCAATATAAATTAAATATTTATCTAAATTATATTCATTATTATTTAAATAAATACAAATATTATTATTTTCATAATTATATTTAATTCCATTATTAAATATATAATCTAATTTATTATTTTTTAATAAAAACATATTATTTTTATTGCCAGAAAAATCATATATAGATTTATTTAAATCTATATTAATAATCTAACTCTAAGATGAATTAGTAATAGTATATAAATTTTCATATATTTCAATATCATTATTAACAATCTCCGAATCTATAATAAATTCTAAATATTGTAAATTGTATTCATTTGATAATAAAATAAATGGTAATTGGTAATCATTTTGGTTTATTTCTATATTTTTATATCCTAATCCAATATTTAATAAATTCATTATATCACCGAGATATCCATATCTCTGTATTGTCTATTAACTATAATTGATAATTATCCATCTTCATATATTTTTGTTTAATTTTATTATCATGTGTATATAATCCTGAATTAACATAATTTTTATTATTTATTATCAAATCAAACTATAAATTAAGATTTGCTTTATTATTTATGACATTATTATAAACATTATTATAATTTGTTTTATTATAAAGAATTTCTATCATAATTCTATTCATTCCTGGAGTAAACATATAAAATAAATTTTTAGGGTTTAAATACCAATCTTCTGGAACATTCGTTACATACTATGAATTATTTATTTGTAATAAATTATTTTCTTGTAATTGTATTTTATCATAAATAATTTCATGTTTGTTTATAAATATCTTATAACCTTCCTAACCAATATATGATATTGGTGGTAATAATAATCTCTAATCATAAATATTTTCTGATAAATAAATATCTTTTAATAATAATATTGATTTATAATCATTTGTTTCAAAATCTAATGTATAATTATAATTTTTATGATAATATAATGTATTTAAATATGGATATATCTTATTAAATGTTGTATTATAATTTACATTTATATCATTAGATACAATCGGAAAATGTGTTAAAGTGAAATATTTATAAAATTCATTTGTATATTCAATAGGTCTAACAAAACTCCATTGAATATTAGAAATATCAATATTTATATAATAATCATATGATGGAGAATATATATCATTATTTACTAAATATGTCAATCGCGCAGATTTTTTACTTATCTATCTTTGATTTATTTTATTTACTTGTTTTTTTACATTATATAATATATCTGAAATATAATTATAAATAATTTGTGTAGATGAACTGGTTGTCTATCCCATATATACCCTCTCATATAATATTTAATAATGACTAAGGAACAGATTCAATATCATTAATATTTGTTAATGATATTAAATAAATATAATTAAGTTTAAATACTGATGAAGAAGAATTAGTATTTGAATTACCTATAATAGTATATGATGAATTTGTCAAATATAAACTCTACGATGAATTAGTAATAGATATATTATTTATTGAAGTATAATTAAATGGAATTGTTTTATTTTTTGAAGAATAAAGTTGTAATTCTGTTGTATCATGATTATAAATATTTCGTATTCCGATAAAAACTTCTTCAGAACTTGTTGTAGATAATGTACTTATTTTATAAAATGTAGAATTAATATTAATTCCGTATTCTAATTCATTATTTATATATTTTACTAAAATTTCAAAATTTGAATTTTTAATAACACGATAAGAAAATGTATTATCATATGTTATTTGTGGTAAATTTATAAAATTAATTATTAATAACTTATTATTGCCATCAAAAATAGGAATATCATCAAATGAAATAATTGTTTTTAAATCAAATATTGATCCGTTAGATAATTCACTAATATATATACCATTCATTTTATTTCCATAATTTTTAACTTGTTGTAATATATTCGGTGTAATTTTATTAAAATATGAATTATAAATATCACTATAATTTACTCCATCTATTGAAAATGATATATTATCTAAATTATTAATATAATTATTTATTATTAATAATCCATAAATGTTAAGTATTGTTGGTAATTGGTATTCTATATATGGTGTATAAGATGCATCAATTATTGAAAGATAATAAATATAATCATTACTATAATTATATATTACTTCATTATAATTTACTGTTACATAATCAGATAATAATTCTTTAAATACAATATTATCAGTATATCTTATATTTGTATATTCTTTATTATTATTTGTAAAAATAAATAATTCATTTTTTAATTTAGGTAAAAAAGGTATATATCTATATAATGTTGGAGACTATATATATTTATATCTAATATATTGCATTGATATTGGTGTTATTGGAATATCATAATCAATTGTTAAATTTAATAATTCTTTTCCGGTTGGAGAAGCAAAAATTATTCCATCTTTATTTGTATCATATAATGTTATATAATCAATATTATTAGAAGAATATTCACATTTAAAATTATAAATTATATCATTAGTTAATTCATTATCATTCTAATATAATGGATAAATTTTTATAGAAGTAATAGGATATTCTTTACCTAAATCATATATAATATATTGATAATCATTATCTAAACTATTACCTATCTTTGCATAGTCAGTAGTAGTATTAATAATTTCATCAGTAATAAATTTAAATGTATAAATATTATTCGTATCTAAATTATCAGAATATTTGAATACCTATTTATCTTTTAAAATATTAATTCCAAACATATCACGAATTTCTATTTCATTTATTTTAATTCCATCTGGAGGTAATATAAATTTAATGTATCTCTATTTAATTATATGTACTTCATTATTATAATTTGTATTTGTAAAATCTATTATCAACTCCTATTGTGGAGATAAAATTACATTATCATAATTCTATTCTTCTTTTTGATAATACATATATATTTTATTTATATTAGATAATTTATTATTTATTGTTTCATTTTTAACCATATAAAACTAATAATTATTATCTATATCAAAAGCATAACATATAGATTTTAATATCGGTTGATTGTTTATATCTACAATATTTCCATTATTATTAATAAATACAATATTATTTTCGTTAAAGAAATAAAAATATTTACCACCATATACTTCATTATATGTAATATTAGATACTATTTCCCAATTAATACCATCTTCAGATATTTCAATAATATTATTATTAAAAACTCTATTATCTGGAATGTGTGATATTAATATTTTTGATATATCATATTTTCTTTTTAAATCTAATGTTAAAGATATCGGGTTTTCATCTGTTGGTGATACTATTAACTAACTATCATATATTGTTTGAATCTTTTTAAGTTGTTTAATATTATTTCCATTTATAAAAGAAAGATCAGTATTATTTATTGGTATGGCGTTATTAGATAAACTAAATTGAGATGGAGTTATTTTTATTTCTTTTTGTAATCCATCGTATACTTTAAATATTGACCAATACCCGTTCAAATCTATATTATTCCCTTGAATTGTATTTCTAATATATCTTGCAGTTTTCTATGTTTTAAGAAATAGTTGATTAAAATCATATCTATTTAATTTTATAGGTATCCACGTATTTATAATATTATTATTTGTAATATTATATTTTGATATTACTGATTGTTGATAATTAATTGACGTTTGAGGTAATGATAATACATATAATGGCATTTAATCACCTAATTATTATAAATAAGATACTACAGGAGAAGTTAACACATATATTTTATTATTATATCCTGTAACTTGATTTATTTCTCCACATACACCGATATCATATAAAATATTTAAATTTTTATCATATGCTCTAAGATAACTTTGAACGGTATGATCTATTTCATTTACATCACAAACTATAATATATAATGTAGTTTTATCTAAATAACTTATCGGAACTTGAGAATTAACAACATGCATTAGTCCAGGGTATACTGTAGTTAAAGTATTATTAACATGTATTTCATCATTTTGTTGAATAGAAATAATTTTAGAACCTAATAATGTTGATCTATAAATAATATATGCTATTTTATCATTGCTATTAATAATAATATCATTATGATTATAACCTGTTAATGGAATTGATGTATTTAAATATGTTATAGAATTATCATTAATATTAAATTTTATAATTTGTGTTATATCTGGCATATAGTAAAAATTATTTTTAATATTTGTAAATACATATTTATATGCAAATGAAAATTGTACTGAAGAATAATCTCTAATTTTTATTAAATTATTATTCGAATCTAAATAATATAATGAAAAATATTGATTATTACCGTCTAACCCTATCAGATATATTATATCATTATATATAAATGAATATATAAACCAATAATTGGTTGGAAATATTACAACCTATTGTTGATTATAAAAATCATATAATGTAGTTGTATAATCATTATTACTAATCAACCCATATTGATTATTTGATCCATTACAATATATTGTACGATCATTAATTTTAATATTTATATCAGATATCATATTAGATGTATTATCATCATATGATTCTAACCCCTAATCTGTATATATGTGAACTTTATTATTATTTATATCAGGAGTTAAATTAAATACAGTCTAAGATGTTAATGAAAATGAACTTAATGTAGTTATATCATATGTGTTTAAATCAATAGAACAAAAATCATTTTGAATAAGTGTATACATTTTATTATTCATAATAACTACTGCATTATTAACAGGGCCTGTACTATGCGAAAAAAACGGAAAAATATTATCTAATTTTTTACTAATATTTAAATCTATATTCGATGAAGAACTTATTGTTTTATCAATTGTTGAATTACATGTAAGTTGATACTATATTATTGGCATCATTCACCTCAAAAATAAATTATGAATTAAAAACAGTATATAAATTATCTATATTGGGTGTAATAATATATTTCCTAACTATTTTATCAATAAATAATATTTTTTTAAAATATAAATCAATTGAATAATTTTGTATATTCTCCATTTCATTTCCTTCATGTAATAAGAAAGAATAATCTGTAAATAAAACTTGTATACACGGTATTAAAGAACTAAAAATATGTTTAAAATATATATTAGAAATTGTAAATTTAAAAGAATAATAATAATTATAATTAATATTTGTTGTTAATTCCAATATATTATTATATATATTATATTGTGATCCATTTAATGTTAATTTATTATTATATAATATATTAAAATATGAATTACTTATTCTTGATAAAAATGAATAATTTATAATATTTAATTGATTCTATAATAATGTATTGTGAATAATAAGAGAATTAGTATAAATTAATGTTGATAATGTTTTATGAAGTGAAAAATAAAAAGATACATAATTATGAATAATACTATTTAATTTTATAAAAATATTGTATAATGTTATTATTTGTTGTGTTATTAATAATTTTAATGAAATTTGATTTATTAACTAATTTTTAGACTATATATGTAAAATTAATATTTCTGTATTTAAATGTCCTGTTATAGCTATTTTTAATTCATTCTATTTATAAATATTAAATGGTGTCGAATTTGTTATTTTTAAAATATTATTACATATAACTAAATTTTTGACATAAATACCATATATTGATTTTAATAATTGTAATTTCTAAGACTTAATTGTATAATAACTACTAATATATTTATTTAATACAATATCATAAATACTACTTATAAATTTTGTAACATAAATTAAAATTCTATATTCTTCTAATATTTCATTTGGAATAACAATATCATATAATTGTTTAATTTTTTGAATTGAATTGTTTATCATTAAATAATTACTATTTAAATTAATACTATAATCTTTCTATTCTTTATATATTGATGAAATTAATATAATAATATCATATTTAATAGTATATTTTGATTTAAAAATTATTAAATTTATAATGTTATATATCTATTTTATAACCTATAACCCACCACTATAATTAGCTATTAAATATTTTCCTAAAAATTTAGGAAAATTATAAATATCTATTGAATATATTACATTAGATATATTTTGTAAATAATAATTAGATATAATATATTTTGTAATTGTTGGATTGATAATAGTATATTTATTAATAAATTCTTTATTTCTAACAATATTATATTCATTTTCAAATTTTTTTGATAATTCAATAATTATTCTGTAATTAGATAAAAATTCAGTGGTAATGTAATCATTTTTTAATGTATATCTGCTTTTTATCTACTTTAATATAATTGGTATTGAAATAGAATATAAATTATAATCATCATCACCTACATAAACAACCCCATCTGATGATTTAAATAATGTAGATTCAATCTATCCTCCGGTTTGAAACGTCCAAAATATATCACCATTATCATAAAATGAATATATATACCCATCTTGACTTCCCACATATACCATTCCATCTTGCGGTACTACTGGTGATGTATTTATCTAATTCCCTGTTTGATAACTCCATTTTAATGTTCCATCAGGGTTAACCTAATATATATATCCGTTCTAACTTCCAACATAAATAGTTCCGTCAGGACCTATTGCCGGCGGTTTTGCTACCTATCCACCTACATAATATCTCCATAATAATGTACCATCAGGATTTAACTAATATAAATAATAATCATTAGATCCACTATATATTACTCCATTCTCTCCTATAATTGGGCCTCCTCTAATCTATCCTCCCGTTTTATATGTCCAATTTATAGCATGAGTGGTTGGATTAACCGAATAATTATTTCCATAATCATTACCAAAATATATATTTCCATTCTAATCTTCCTAAAACCCTGATCTCTAATATGACCCTATAGAATATCTATAATTTAATGTTCCTGACGGGTTAATTGCCCAGATATAACCATTATCATCACCAAAATATATTAAATTATTTGACTATTCAAATGGAATACTATATGCATAATGCCCTATTCCATATCTCCATTTTAATGTACCATATGAATAAAACTAATATAAATAACCGTCTGCTGCAATATATACAGACCCATCAGATCCTATAATTATATCAGTCATTCCATTATTTATTACTTCATATCTCCAATTTAATGTACCATCAGGATTTAACTAATATAAATATCCGTCTGTTGCAGCAAAATATATTAAGTTATTTGAACCTTGAATAACTTTACTTTTTATCTAATTTCCAGTTAAATATTTCCATTGTAAAATAGCAGTTGCCATTTAATTACCTCAATTTTATTAAAATTAATCCGACTAAATCATTACGCCTGACACACTAAACCCGGCTAACCTCCAGTTTGATACAATATCTGTCTAATATGGCTATACTACACGAATCTAAAATAATCCACTTGAATTTTGTGGTACACTACCAAGCAAATACGAAGAATTAGTAACTACATCACTAAACGTATTATCCTATGCAATACCAATCTCTATATCTGGGGTCTAAGGAATAGATGTAAATGGATTACCGGCTAACGATATTGGTGTAAGTTCAACATTAGAATAATTATATTGATTATCTTCTTTATAGTATACTGTTTTTATTTGTGTTCTTTGCTATTGATCACCATTCTATATAAATGCAACATCATTAAATAGTCTATTATTATCACTATTATCAAAAAATGCAATTATATAACCATTTGTTGGCTAAGCAGCAAATGTAACAGTATGTAGTGTAGAATCTACTGTATAATCTGTTCCATAAATTAATAGATCACCGTGATATGTTGGGTATGGAGAAACATCCTATGGGTTAAACAATCTAATTTCACCCGGTCCATTCTAACTAAATACAGTTACATCAAATATATTTGTGTTTAATGTAAATGTGGTTGTAGTACCATCTCCTTGCTATGTTTGTATTTGAGTAATTGGAGTGGTAAAAGCACTATCTAAATAAAATTTTATCATAATATTTCACCTCTAAATCATTTGTTCATTAAATTTAATATATTATTCAATAAACCCATCAATATTAATAGTCAATGGAACTAAAATAGAATTTTCTTTTATATATTTTTTATATATTATTATTTTAATAGGAATTTCTATTCTATTTGTATAACTATTATAATAATTTCGTTGTTCATCTGGGATAAAAATTAACTTATTAGTTGGTAATTGATAATATTTTTCATTTATATTATAATCTTTTTGTAATTCAATATATTTATTATTACATGTAATATTAATAGTACTGTTATACCCCGGGTTATCTTGCATTAAATATAATTTTTTAATCTATTTTTGATTAAATGAATTAGAAATTGAATATTGTATTTGGATCTGTGATAATAAATATATTTTATATGGATAATATTCATTATTACTTGAAAATTTATAATTTGTTTTAAACTAATATGTCCCATTCTAATTAGGAATTAATACGAATTTATTCTACTATGTAGTAGATAAATCTGTAGTTTCTGGTACTTGATAAATATATTTTTTATTTCCAAAATTATCTATTATAAACTATAAATTAATATTATTACTATTAAACTATGTATCATAATGATAAATACCAGCTGTTAAGTTTTGCCTAAGTTGAATAATAGTATCAGTATATATATATTGTAAATTCATTAAATCATTAATTATTTGTGTATTATAATCTATTTTTAATACTAATCCTGTATTATTTAAATTATATTTATATTTATCCTTTGATATATAAATATGCTAAATGGTGTTAGCTAATGTATATTTTGATACAAGAAAATTTGTATGTATTAATTCTATTCTATAATTCTAAATATTAAATAATATATGTTTAAACTAATACGTTGATAAAATATCTTTGATTTTATTTGTTAAAATTAAATATTTTGAAAATAATTTATTTCGTATTTTAGTTAATTCATATGTAGAATTAATTACTTTTATATATGTATATAATATATTATATTCAGAATTAATAGTAATTAAATTTGGAATTGCATATGTAGAAATAAAACTATATTTATTTATTGTTAAAATATCATAATTCTAAATATTAAATAATATATGTTTAAACTAATACGTTGATAAAATATTAAAACTTTTAGTTATTAATATTTGATAATTAATATTAATATTATATGTTACATCTCTTAATATATCATATAAACCTAAAAATCTTGTATGTATAATACCATATTTAGATATTATTTGTTTTAATATTTGTCTATTTATTCTATATACATTTAGTATTTTATTTGAGATAACAATATTATATTCAAAATCAATAATATTTGTATAATTATGTAATATATTATAATTAATATTAATATTTGTTATTTGATCTATTATTATTCTATATATAGAAATTATACTAGCGATACTATTATTTTTAATATCATATAAACTGATAATATTTCCTGTTACATTTCTTAATATATCATATAATGTATGTATTACATTATGTGTAATTCTATATTCTGAATCTATTGAAAGTATATATGTATCATTATAAATTTTATATAAACTATCAATAACTGTAGATATAAAATTATTTTGAATTAAATATTTTGATAAAATATTATAATATGAATGTGATATTGCATATAATTCTTTTATATACTATATATTATCAACATTTATTAAATATTTAAAATTAATATCATTTTGGGTAGAATATTTAATTCCATATTGTGATAATAATGATTTTGTATAATCATATAATATTGTATATTTATTATATATATAAGGATATTGAATTATATCAATAGAATTTAATATATTTGTATAATTATTTATATTATATGTTGAATATGAACTTTTTGTTATATCCTACATTTAGTCAACCTCGTGTTAATAGAACAGTTCCATCCTCCTTTATTTTTAATATTACCTTTATCTATCTATTATTATGTGTTTCTTGCCACCCGAAACAATGTGTAGTTGATATATCTTCTGTCTATAATGATAAATTTCTATCCCAGTACCATATTAATTTCATTACTTTTGGGTTAAATTGTAACTAAAACACTTTTTTATCATCATCAAAAGATTTTATTACAAATAAATCTAACTTATTTTGATCTATATCATAAAATGAATTTCTTAAATATGTATTATCATTTTGTTTTTCATACTGCATCAAAAAAGAGCCATCGGTATAGATGGCAACCCAATAATATTTTTCTAACATATCTTTAGTTATAATTTTTTTCATTGTATTGATTTTATTTGACATTGTATTGCCTCCAAAATATTAATTTTTAAATATTACGCAACTTCAGAATAAACAACATTAATAGTCATAGTAGTTCCTGCAACCTATGTAGCAGATGATGTTACTTGAAATACAGCATAATCACTATATTTTGATGTGCTCCCTGGTGTAATAGAATTACCTGCCTATCCATCAATATAAAGATTTTCTGATGTTGGTAATGATAAAGGAATCTACTACGTTGCTATCGTTGACTATGCATTTGTTGGTGCTGAATATGTTGCTGTTTGTCCATAATTTAGCGTTGTATCCTATGATGGAGTATTTGTGGAATATACTCTAATATTAGAAATGGATGAACTACCACCAAAATCGGAAACGAATAATCTTACATATCGTTCATATGAATTTTGTCCCTATTGTATAGGATATGCAACCTAATCTAATGGATATGTATCTGCAGAACCAAAATTAATAAGCTAATTAGACCCTGAAGTAACTGCACTCTATGTTACCTCAGATGATCCATAAGATACTACAAATTCTACTGTCTAAGCCATTATTATTCACCTCAATTATTGTTAAAAGAATAAATGTTTATTATTATTTAAAAATTCTTTTGTTCTTTCATATCCTAATTCCATATTTTCTTTGTACTAATGAAAATCAAAAATTGTCTATACATCTTTAACACCAGAAATAATATGAATATATTTTTTTACTTCTTCTTCATTTATTTTATTAACTTTTAATGATAAATTTGAAACAATTTTGAATAAAAAATCAAATAAATTATTAATTTTATTATTTTTGTTAATATTAGTATCTTTATCTGGTGAAATTACAATTTTAGTTTCAAAATCTTTTATTAAATTAATTGGTAAATTATTAACATACCCTCCATCTATATAAAACATGTTATTATATTTTATTGGAGTTTGAAATGGCTATGTACACCCTGACTATACAATAGCTAAATAAGGAGGTATTGATTTATCCTATTTATAACCAAATATATGCTCTTTATTATTATTCACATCAAAAGATGTCATTTGGATTGGTATTTTCATTTTATTCCATGTATCTGGTATATGTTTTTTAACAACATTAATAATATTATTAGAATCATAAAATCCAAATCTTGATAATAAATTACCAATTCCTTCTATTCCCTATACAATATAATCTAATAAATCATTAAATAAATTATTCATATCATTTAAAAAATTAAAATATTGTTTAAATGGAATTTGAAACTAAAAAAACTATCCCTAATATGATCCCATTGATGTTGTCTATATTAAATCCGGATAAAATCCAAATTCATTAAACTATCTTATCTACCCAAAATAACTCATTCCATACTATCCCTATCCAGGTAATGCCAATCCAAATGATTTTGTATTAAATTTATTCATATTTCACCTCTTAATCATTTGGGTATATATAACTACCTAATTCTGTATTATATTCATCAATAAATTTAAATTTAATATTTTTTAAACTTAACTATGAATAAGTAACAGTATTTGGTAACTATATTATTGTATTATTATTTTCTGGAATATTAACAATATTATTATTTTCGTCTTCTATAACTAATGATTTAATAACAGAATCGTAATCTATATATTTAATAAATTCTAATTTATTTATATTAGAAATAAAATCAATTATATCAAAATTATCAAATAATGGAAAATTATTAATATTAAAATATGAATCAAGATTTAATTTTAGATTAGTTACTATTTCATTAAATTTAATATTATTTTTAACATTTATTATAATCTAAGTATCATCTTTTGTCTATATATAATATAATATTGGATTTATAATCTTAACATATGTTGTTATAGGAGAAATGCTTTGTATATCATTCTAAAATAAATTCTATTCCCATTGTTCTAAATATTTTAAATGATATATTTTATCATCTTCAGATACTAAAGGAATAATATCAATTCTATTATATCCAAAATTAGATATTACATTTACATTAACATAATTATATGAAAGATTATTTCTTAAATAATATTTCTAATAATCAATATAATTTTGTTTTGTTAAAATTTTATTATTTATATTACCTAATATTAACTAATCTTTTTTTATTTCATTTATATTTTTATATAATTTTCCAGAATATAATTTATTTGGTTGTGAAATCTATATTTTAAAACTATAATTTGTTCCATTTATTGTATTAGTAATATTAATATTTGAATTTAATGTATTTGATAAAAAGGATATTCTATTTCCATATGTTTCATAATAATATATTATTAATTCCTACCCATCTTCCAACTTTTTACCATTTAAATAATCATCGCCTGATTGAACATATAATTTCATTGTTGATGGTTCATATGATAATAATAAGAAATCTTCATTATTTTTTTGACTTAATATTGAAGAGTAAATAGGATATGTAATATTTTTATTATTTATATTTACTATCTAATATGGATTATAATTTATATCTTGATTAATTATTAATGTTTTTTGTGATATATCATCAATTATTAAATATTTAGAGAATGGGGTTCCATCTATATTACTATATGTTATATTTTTTAACTCCTATTGAATAATTGGAATATATGTATCTCCTGACAATAATTTTAATGTTACATTAGTCTTTCCTTCTGAACTATCTAAATCATTTTTATCTAAATATACATCATCTAAAATAATATAATTTAATGATACATTAGTAGTATTACCTGTAGATAAATTATAAATTGGTGTATTAATCTTAATATTTGTGTTTTTCGGTATCATGTTGTATTTCGTTGATAACTAAAACATATTATTATACAATGTTGTATTCTATAATATCTAATTCTATTCATCTGATGTTAGATATAAATTTATTTTTCCATTCTACTATTTTCCAAAATTAGGTATATATCCGAATAATGGTAATAAATTAATTATTATATCTGGATTTTGAGATGAATATAATAAAACATCATTTAACTATGTATCTATTTGAACATTTAAATTCTATACAGTATATGATAATATATCAATAGCAAATTGTACAATATCATTGATATCAATATCATAATCAGAAAAATATTTATTTTCAACTATATATTGTTTAATAGTTTCTCTTAATTGAGTAAAATCAATCATTCTTTACCTCAAAATAACTATTTATTCTATATAATAGTCTATGACATTGTAACCGGTAAATTATTTGTTATGCCAAATTTTATATATTTTAATGATGTTACATCAATATTCTATGATGTATATGTTATTGTAGTATCAGTAGAATTTGGTGTAAAAGATAATGAAATATATTTTTGCTCAGATCCAAAACTTGAGCCATCTACACTATTATATATATCTATAGAAAATGAAGATGTACCATCAGATACAGCGTCTAATGTAGCAGTCTATTGAACTGACAATTCATACTATGTAGATACATCTATTAAATTATCAATAATAACTGATGTTATACTAACAACAGAAGACTATGAAAATGTTAAATTACTATTCGTATCCTATAATCTATCAAGTATTTTTGCCATATTAATTCACCTCAGGTAATGCTGCATTCATCTTTGTTACTAAATTATCTAACTATGATTTAACATTCTATAAATTAACACTATAATCATTTATTTGTTGTTTTAATGTTTGTATTTGTTGTGATGATGAAGATATTGTTTTTTGTTGTTGAATTAATTGATCTTGATATTGTTTCATTTGTTGTTGAAAAGCATTAATTGTAAACATAATCTAAGACGGCTATGTCTAAGTAGGGGATAACATTGTTTTCATTTCTGTAATACCTACACTCTATTGTGATATCATATTATTTAACCACTACGATTGTGATACCTAATTTGATATTGTAGTAGTTAAATTCTATATTTGATTCGGGATATTATCAATATTTGATTTTTGATTTAATAAATCTAAATATTTTTCATATAAAGTATTTAATTTCTATATCTCAGGATAAGTCTATATTAATTTTTTATATTCATCATCAGTAAATTCATTTTTATCCTATAATCCAAATTTTTTAAATCTTTTATCTATAACCATATATATTCACCTTCCAATTTAAATAATTTCATATTTAATATATCTATTTTCATTTGGTAACATATTTTTTATTTTTAATATAAATCTTAATTTATTATTAGTTTTATCAAACATATCTACAATATATTCTATATTTTCTCCTGTATCATTATCTGTAAATATAAAATCTGTCTAATTATTCTACTATGAAAATTCTCCATTATTATTATCATTTAATATAAAATAAAATGGATATTCTTTAATATAATAATTATATGAATTTACAATTTTAATATAATATGTATTAGGAATAGCTAATATTTGATTACTATTATTTATATACTAATTATTATATTTAAATGTATTAAAATTTATATTATTCGGTAAATTTATTATTATCACATTAACTCACCTTAAAATTTAATGAAGAAATTGTATTTATTGGTTTTATTAATAATGAAAAATTTAAATCTAATTCATGTTGATCTGGATCGAAAAGATTAATTGAAATATCTTGAATTGTTATCTCAGGTATATATTTTTTCAATTTTTCTTGTAATTCATTTTTTAACCCGTTTATTATTAAATTTGTATTATTTTCAAATAAATATATTTCAAAATTCAATCCATAATCAGGATACATTATTCTTTCTCCTACATTAGTATTAATTAGATTTAAAAAATTTATTATATAAAATGTCTCTAAATCTGTTATATCACTCTATGGTTCAGTAAATATATTAATTCCATAAGGTAAAATATTTTTTTCAATTGGAATATTATTTTTATATAATGTTAATTTTGTTTTATCTTTTATATATGTGGAAATAAATGTATTTATCATATATTATCACTCATTATATTCTAAAGGTATTTTAAATTGAATATAATTATAATTTAATATTGTATTATTTGAGTATGTAATATATTCACCTGGAGTGGTATTATTCCACCCCGAATTACTAACAGTATTCTAATCCCAATATTTATGTGTATTATTATCTATGTCAATTGTTGTGCCACTTTCTGTTATATCTGGCTATGTATTACTTCCTCTATAATAATAAGGTTTAACAACTAATGAATTTAATTCAGAATACTATTGATTACCAACTTCTATTACAGGTGTTTCTATATACTAATTACTTTTATATGAAAGAATATTATTACTTTGATTAAAAATAGTTATTCTATTATAAAATTGTTTTGGATATGGTTTAATGTACAGGATTTTTGGTTCAGTAAAAAGATATTTGTGAAGAAAAATATATTTGACAATAAAATTTCCAGTCAATAAATCACCAGACAATCCTATCTTTCTGTTTATAGTTGATAATGAAGTATTTATAATCAAATCTGGTATTATTTGATTTCCCCTTATAACTGAAAAATAATTATCATGCAATGAAATTTTGTATTTGATAAAAGTTCCAACTCCCCATTGAACTCTATAATCATATATTGTTGAATTTGAACCATTTATAACTTCCCATATATCATCATCAAGTCCACCTATTCTTGTTTCATGCTGTATATTAATATAATTAGCCGAATCTATTAACCAAAAGTCTATATCTCCTAATGCATCTGAATGATCTTCTGCAACTTCCGCTTCTAATATATAGTCATCAAATGATTTGGATGATATTATATTTGGTACTCCAGCTCCGCCGTTAGAAAAATTTGGTAGTACTAAATTGCCATTTGCTATAGTTGCAGATGCTCCATTAACTATATTCCACTTATTTGTATCTAAACCATCTCCGCTGAAATCGTCCCCGAATATCATCGTTTCATCTATATTAGATAAATCTTTTATTGCACTATCATCTATGTATATTTTAATAATATTACTCAATATAGGAACTTTTATCCATACTATTCTATTATCTCTATCTTCTACCCAATGAGGTATCTTAATACCATTATACCAAAACTATAATCTATCTATATTAATAGATATCTTAGATAAATCTATTTTTACTTGCTAATCTGTCTCATTTCCGGAATAACTTATACCAATTTCATATGTAGGCATATAATTTACCTCACATTATATTATTCTTCATTAAATTTAATATAAAATTACATTTTTAGAAGATTCTATGTTTTATTACCAAACATCTATTTCACTATTTCTAAATTATCTTGAATAAAGTTTTCATTTATATGCTAGTATTGTTTTTTCTATACATATTCCTATATCTAAAACTACATTATTAAATCATCATGATTACCAGATGACGCCTCAGGTTTATTTCTGTTATTATATTCAAATGTATACATTTCATGTAATAATCTTTCAGATTTAATAATATTTTTATTTTCTCCTATTATTTTATATAAATAATTCAGCATATCCTATCTTGATTGTTGTGTAGTTGCCCAT
>Ga0256840_1000734_pt1 | contig 32832 bp, 29 predicted proteins | sample 355202metaG_FD_185969 | JGI IMG/M metagenome (GOLD analysis project Ga0256840, IMG submission 185969) | Hydrothermal vent microbial communities from Mid Atlantic Ridge, Atlantic Ocean - 355-202 | ecosystem: Environmental > Aquatic > Marine > Hydrothermal vents | place: Atlantic Ocean: Mid...
TAAAAGCAGTAAATCATAAGACTTGTCATACACGGCATCATAAGCATCAAGCCCATCCATAAATCCGTCAACTTCATATCCTAAATCGCTTAAAAACTCTTCTATACTAATACGCAAAGAGTATTCATCTTCTAAAAGTAAAATTTTCATTTGATTTTCCCATCTATTTTTTTTACTATTTTTCTGTCAAGCATCATTTGAATCAGTTCATCCTTGGAATATTTATCAAATTTTTCATATGCTTCATCCAAAAAAAGTTGTCTATCTTCTGTATCAATTACATCTTGCAAATATACCATTGATTTTGCACTATAATCTTTATATATGTTATTTTCATACTTTTCTTCTTTACTCACATCATATAAACTACTTCTCGTAACATTAATCAAAAAAGAGATGTCATCTTCAGGATTTCTAAAATACTCCAAATATCTTTTTGGTAATACAAATATAAATCCACCTATTATTTCACCACTACCGTCTTTCATATTTTCATAAAAAATATACTTTTTATTGGCATATACAACACCGTTAAGTTTGAGTTGTTTAAAATTTATAGATTGCAGCGTTTGTAAATTGGCATAGTTATAGTTTCTATTTGAAACTACATAATCATCAATAGTTAAATTTTGCATCATTAAAACGGCTGTATCTGTGTGTTTTACATCAAGTAACACATACAAATCAACACCCATTGATTTAAAAAAGTCTGTCATTGATTTAAAAAAAGAAATTACTTCAACATAGCCCAAAAACTTACCATTTTTATATATAGGTACTGTAGCTTTTATACCTAAACGACGTCCTATTTCTATAGAAGTACGAGGGTTTGTATGTGTATCAAAATATTTCAAATCTAGTCTATAATCGCCTATGGGCATACCGGCATAAATATCATCCCAACTTCGTGCAAATATATTTAACTCTTTGGTAATGATTTGTGCACGAATGCGTACACCTGTATTTTTTTGAATTGATTTGGTAATATCTTCAAGAATTTTATAGCCTAAATCTTCATCATCATTTTCCAAAGCATTTACTAGACCTTCATTTTTGGAAAGAAGTAACGCAATTTTCAGATCTTCCATCTGATGAGATTTTAATTGTGAATCAAGCGTTAAACGTATTTGATCCATAATATGATATATTTTTTCTTCTTTTACTTCATTTTTATAATAAAGCGTAACTAATAAGATAATAAAGATAATACCAACAAAGAAAATGATTATTTTTTTTAACAAATAACGCTACCTATTTCTATAAAGCGTTAAGATGTGTCAAAAATTCTTTAGGTTCTATAAAACCTATAATTGTTTTTGATTTTTTCACTTTCAAATTTTTGTCAAAAAAGAGTACCGCAGGAGGACCAAAGACTCCATACGCTTTAGAGAGTGCTTTTTCTTTTGCTCCATTTTTTGTAACATCTGCACGAATAAGCACATAATCACTTAATTTTTCTCTTACTTTAGGATTGGCAAAAGTTACTTCATCAAGTTCTTTACATGCAGTGCACCAGTCAGCTGCAAAGTCAAGCATTATTTTTTTGCCTTTGTTTTTTTCTAACACTGCGTTGAGTTCTTCTAAAGAACTTACTTTAGTAAATGTAAGCTCTTTAACATTTGCATCAACTGAAGTTGTAACAGGTGAAGATTTTAAAAAGCCCAAAGGTTTACTCATGCTCGGCGCTCCTGCTAAAAAACCAATAAAAAGAGCCAAAGAATAAATAAATAGTATCAGAGATACTCCGCGTTTAAAACTATGACTTTCTTTGTCAAAAGCTCCAAAATGAACGCTAAAACCAAGCCCTAGCATTGCAAACATTAAAATCGTAACAGAAGAAGGCAATACTTTTTCTAGCATCCAAACAGCTACACCTAGCATTAATGCCCCAAATATTTCATTGATCATTGTCATCCATGCACCCGGTTTTGGCATAAATTTACCGGCACTTACACCAACTAAAATAAGAGGAATTCCCATTCCAATACTCATGCTAAATAAAGCTGCGCCTCCAAGAAGCGCATCCCCTGTTTGTCCTATATACACTAAGGCACCGGCAAGAGGAGCTGCAACACAAGGACCGACTATAAGTGCTGATAAAAATCCCATGACAGCCACACCTATAAAACCGCTACGATTTGAATTTGAACTCACTTTCGTCACAAGAGCATCAGGAAGTTTTAATTCATAAAAACCAAACATACTTGCTGCAAGTGCCACAAAAACACCTGCAAAAGCATAAACAACCCACGGTGTTTGCAGTGCTGCTTGCAGGTTAGAACCAAACAGTCCGGCTAAAACACCTGCTATGGTATATGCAATAGCCATTGCCAAAACATATACAAGAGAAAGAGCAAAGGCTTTTCTTGTGGTCAAGCCTTCTCCTTGTGAAACAATGAGACCAGAAATAATAGGAATCATAGGAAAAACACAAGGCGTTAAAGACAATAAAAGCCCAAAACCTAAAAATGTGGCAAGAATAACCAAAAAGTTACTTGATTTTATCGTCTCAGCTATGGAATCTGTTTGAGATTGAGACTTCTGCTTTACATGTAAGGTATTATTAGCAGAAGATAATTTATCGGTATCTATTGTAAGCGTAAAATCTTTTGTGCTTGGTTCATAGCATAAGCCCTGTTCTGAACAGCCTTGGTAAGATATTTTCAACTTTACATCTTGTTTGCCGCTTACAGAAGTGTCTTTCTTAAGCGTTATAACAAAATTAGGAGATTTTAAATATACTCTGTCTCCACCATGTTCCGTCGTAGCAGGTTTTTGTATATCTTCAATGGATAAGCCCTGAGCATCAACCAATTCAACTTTTAATTTATTATCATACAAATAAATTTCTTTGGCTATCTTCACGCCTGCTTCTATTTGCATGTTATCATTTACTTTAGCATAAGGCTTAAAAGCCTGATCTGGCATCAGAAAATCAGCCGCGCCTAAAAGACCAAAACCCAATGCCAAAGCAAAAAATATTTTTATAAACAATTTCATGTTTTTATCCTTCAAAAAAAAGAATATAACATTTTTGTGTGTATTCTTTGTGTAATTGTATCTCGCCAAAGTAAAATTTACATTAATTGAAATATATTATTTTTTTTGTACATCTTTTGGTATAACGAGCATAAAAGTCGTTCCAAACATTGAACTTTTAACACTAATACTCCCACCAAACTGCTTTTCTAAAATCATTTTTGACATATACAAGCCAAGACCTGTACCATTTTTTCCTTTTGTAGAAAAATATGGCTCAAACAGCTTAGGTAAGTTTTCATCACTAATTCCTCCTGCTTTATCTATTATACTTATTTGTATATCTGAATTTATTAGCTTACATGTAAGCTTTATAAGTTTAGTATCATTATTTTTATTATCATACGCATCAATGGCATTATTTAAAATATTGAGCAAAACCTGTATAAGTTCATTTATATATACATGCACATGTATAGAGGCATCACAGTCTAGTTCTAATTTTATTTTATTTGTTTTAAGCCTCGGTAAAATAAATTTTATCGCTTTATTAAATAATTTTTCAAGTGCTATATCTTCAGGAGTTTTATCGGGCTGAAAATAAGTTTTAAAATCATCAATAGTATCTGAAAGATAGACCATAGAACTATTAACATCGTCTAAGGTTTGTATCACTTTTTCTTTTGGGATGTCTTCTCCCATCATATATTTTAGTTGTAGATTTGATACTTGTAAAGTAATTGTATTTAAAGGTTGTCTCCATTGATGGGCAATCATACTAATCATTTCACCCATCACCGCTTGTTTGGACTGTGCAGTCAAAATTTCATCTTTTTCTATGAGTTCTTGCCCTTTTCTTTGCACCTTTGTTTTTAAAAGCTTATTTGCCTCTTGCAGTGCTTTTGTTTTTTGAGCAACCTTTTGTTCAAGTAATTGATTAAAACGCTGTAGTTTTCTTTGATAATACAACATAATAAAAAAGATGACAAAAACAACAGCTAAAACTTCCCACAAAAGAAAATAATCTATTTTTTCATGATATCTTGTCAATCTCCAACTATCACGAATAGATTCTATTTTTTGCACCGGTATATTCTCAAGAGCTTTTTGTATAATTGAGTACAAAATAGGTTCATCTTTTTGTATGCCAATACTTCCTGTTAGTACCTTATCTGTTGCCAAGAAACCGTTGATTTTTAACTTCCCATAGCCATATTTATCTATAAAATAATCTGCTTGTTCATCTATGGTAGCAATAGCGTAAGCTCTGCCATCAAGAATTTTTTGTACCATCATATTTTTATTTTCTTCAACTTCAATATTTAAATATGGATATAAATGATTCAAATATTCTTTAAATAAAACTTTTTGAACCAACAACAATTTTCCTTTTAAATAGCTTGGTTCTTCAATAAAAGACCTGTCAAGCCTACTTAAAAGTGTAAAATGTGTAGCACAAATAGGTCTTGTTGATTTCAAAGTATTACAGATGAGATTGTTAGTTGCCATTATAGAAATAAGCTTACATTTTTTTCTTTCTAAATGTCCAAGCAGCTCTTCTTCTGAGTTTGATTTTACAAGAGTAAATTTCAAGCCTGTTTCCTTAGAAATCAGATGAAATATATCAGCCATCACACCCGTCAACTTCCCATCTTTGACACCATCTATTGGAAAAAAATCATAATTAAGACATAAAGGAATTTGTCTATTTTGTTCTACATATTTCTGCTCTTTTCTTGTTAAATTCAGCTTATCTATTTTAGGTTTTAATATAAATTCATTTAAAGTCTTGTCTTTTTCAATATGAAAATGTTTTTTAAATAAACTCATCTGCCTATTGAGGAAACTCTTATTGATAAAACCTATATCATATATAAAAGGCAGTATGAGCTTGTTAATCACTTTAGCTTCATACAATAAAGCATCCATGCTTAATTTTGGTGCATATTTTTCATGTATTATTGTCGCAATTTCTTTTTGATGAGAAAGTGCATATTTCCAACCTTTTATAGAAGCTTTTCTAAAAGCATACACTCTTTTTTTATGATTTTTCAATTCATTAACAGAAGTAAAAAGTTCTTCTTGAAGTACAAACAAATTGTCATTTGATGGATCAAAAATATTGTACTTTACTCCTAGCTTATCGAGTTTATAAGGTTGATCGGAGACAAAGGCGGTCATAGCATCCACTTTTTCTTTTGCAAATTCATCAATTGTATATGTTTGGGGGACTATAGTAATATCATTTATTTTTACATCGTAATCATCAAGATAAAGTTTAAAATTTAGAGCAAAATCATCAACCAACGAAGTCATCACAGTTTTCCCAACCAAATCTTTAGGGGAATGTATGTCTGGTTGTGTAATAAGTACAAGTGCAGAACGCTTGAAAAATGATGCAAGAAGGACAATAGGTTTACCTTGTAAATACTCCAATAAAATAGAAGAATTATAAATACCATAGTTCGCTCTTCCTGATAAAACCTCATTAACTACGCTCATACCTGTCTGGTACTCTTTAAGTTTCACATCCAAACCGGCATCACGGTAAAAGCCTTTTTCTTTGGCGGCAATAAAGCCTGCAAATTCAAACTGGTATTTCCAATGCAACTGTAGAGAAACTCTTTCTAATCTATGACTTCTATTATGGTCTGTATATGCCTCTAAAGAAGTAAACAGCAAAAAAAGTGTTATTATCAGGGAAAATTGCATTATTTTTCTTCTAAATACTGTAATACAGTTTCAAAATTGCCCTCTATAATTTTAGTCGAACAAGCCAACATCAAATTTAAAGGATAATCAAAATCTTCTATAAGTCTCTCGTTTGAGTCACTTACCCATTCATTTTTTACAAATTTTTCATTTTCTGCAAAGGTATCTATATAGTTACATGTATCTGCTAAATATCCATATACTTCTTTGTTAAGTCCATAAGCAAATCCACATTCAAAAACAGTTCCACTGTCGGGTTCTTTGCCTCGAAACGGATTTAAATTTGCTATGATTATATCAGCTTCTTGTATCATTGCAATATTTGCATCAAATATATCTTGCGCTATTTTATGTTTATTTTGAGAAAAATCTACAACATTATCAAGTGGGTATAAACCTACATAGCCATATTTTTCACACATTTGAACTAAGCTTTTACCAATCTCTAATGAATTGGCTTCAAAAACATCGGGACCAGCTATATATATTTTTTTCATATGCTACTCTAGTAAATAAATTAGAAACTATTATATCATGTTTTTATGCAATTTTTTCGGAACCCGGACTGAAGTCCGGGCTGAGAGTGGCAAGGAAGTAGCAATTGCCGGCACTAAAGCCGGTTCCAAAGAGTGTTTCGGAACCCGGACTTCAGTCCGGGCTGAGAGTGGCAAGAAAGTAGCAATTGCCGGCACTGAAGTACCAGTTCCAAAAAGTATTTCGGAACCCAGACTTCAGTCCGGGCTGAGAGTGGCAAGAAAGTAGCAATTGCCGGCACTAAAGCCGGTTCCGATTTTTAGAATCAACTCACTTGTTCTAAAAGTATTTCATAAGCCTGTAAAATATTTTGAAATTTTTGTGTATATAAAACAACATTTTTATTATCTTGAATATCAACTTTATCGGGATGATATTTTTTTGCAAGTTTTTTATAGCGTTTTTTAAGCATAGAAGCATCATCTTCGGGGAATGAACCTAAAATGGTATGTGCCTTTTGCAGAGGATTTTGCAGTCGTTTCTCTTTTGTATCCGGAGTCTTTACAAAACTTGCCATCTCTTGTTTATTAAAAATATGCGTAACCTTGATTCTAAAAAAATGTAAGTTGACTAATAGCTTTTTTAATCGCTCTTTTTCTTCTACTGTATTTACATGTAAAGAAATGTATGTATTGTTTACATGTAAAGATGTTGTAAAGTATGTTTTTAGCATTACTATAATTTTTTCATTATAAGGTTCTATAGAGAGTGCTATATTTTTTTCATCAAGAATATTCCAAATAATTTTATATGTAATTTCTTGAGATAATATAATTTTTATAGCTTTATATTCCCTTTTTAAAAGTATCTCCTTAAATTGTGAAACATTATTTTTTGTTTTTTTTATATAAAGAGCATATAACCATTTCAGTAAAAAAATACGATAATGATTGTTCTTTCGAGAAGTAGGTATATATAATGATTTGCTAGTAATTATTACATTAGTAAAATGTTCATGAATAAAATGCTGTATATAATCTATTTTAATGGATTGAGAATTTATTTTTACAATAGTTTCTTGCGCACCTAATAAAATCTGCATTTTAAGCCCTTTTATTTGAAGTTAGCAAAAAACATACCAAATCTAAATTTCTTTCTTTAAGATTAGCCTAAATACATTATAGATACAATGTTGCGTAATATATTTTAAAATAACTGAATTACACAGGGAAACGCAAATGGGGAAAATATTAATAGTAGATGATTCAAGTCTCATTCGTTCTGTTGCATCTGCAGCAGCAGTTGAAGCAGGACATGAACCGATAGTTGCCGAAAATGGTCAAGAAGGTTTAAAAAAGTTGGAAGAGAATAAATTTGATTTAATATTTAGTGATGTTAATATGCCTATTATGGGAGGCTTGGAAATGGTTGAAAATATTAAACAAAATGATGCTTACAAATACATTCCCATTATTATGCTCACAACTGAATCAAACCCCGACTTAAAAGCAAAAGGTCAGGCACTCGGTGTCAAAGCATGGATGCTTAAGCCATTTAATAAAAAGAAGTTTTTTATGGCAGTAAAAAAACTAATTGCGTGAGTAAATACATGAAATTTGAACAAAATGAATTGACTATTTATGAAGTAGAATCTCTGCATAAATCTTTACTTGAGTCGTTTACAAACGATGATTTACTTCTAGATATGCAAAATGTAAACAAAATAGATATGAGTATTATACAACTTTTCATATCGGCTCAAAAAACGGCAAAAGAGCATTCAAAAAAATTCGCACTGCAAAATGTTAATGAAGAGCTTACACAAATCATCAAAAATTCTGCATGTGAATTTTTACTAGAGGAGACTGCATGAATGAAGAATTAGAACTCTTTTGCGAAGATGCAGACGAACAGCTTACTTTTATGGAAAATGCACTCATTGCCATGCAAGAAGAAGGTGTTGATGAAGAAAATATAGGTGCTCTGTTTCGTGCTATGCATACTATAAAAGGAACAGCAGGAATGTTTGGCTTTGATGCAATAGTAGGCTTTGCTCATGTTGCCGAGAGCCTTTTAAGCGAAGTCAGAGACGATAAAGTAACACTTACACCTGAAATGATAGAGATTTTTTTGAAAGCAAAAGATCATACGCAACATCTTATTGATTTAGCAATAGAGCAAAAAGAGATAGATGAGTTCACACAAGTAACCAATGATGAGCTTTTAAAAATACTCGAATCATATATGCCAAACCAACAAACAAAACCAACTTTGGAAGTAGCACCTGTAAATAATGCACAAGAGGAACAGGCAAGTCAAGATGAAATTTTATGGCATATCTCTTTTCGACTCAAACCGAACTTTTTTGCAACAGGTATGGATATTATCAATATTTTAAGTTTCTTTAACGAATTAGGGGCAATAACAAAAATATTTCCTATTACTTCCAATGTACCTAATCTTCAAGAAATTAATCCTACAGAGGCCTATATAGGTTATGAAATTCTTTTTCTTACTGATGTAGGCTATGAAGATATTGAAGAGATATTTGAGTTCGTTTTAGATGATATTGAGCTTTATATATTTAAGACTGATGATATTGCTACCTTAAAAAAGCGTATTGAAGAATCAAACGACAAGATAAATCTCAAAGATGAACTTATAAAACATAATTTTTATAATGCCTCACTCTTTGGGAAACCTGAACAAGAACAAGCTACAACCCAAATAAAAAAAGCTCCACAAAAAGAACACAAGAAAAGTTTTTCACTTCGTGTAGATTCATCAAAAATTGACCGGCTAATTAATCAAATTTCTGAAATGGTCATTGCCAATGCTAAAGTAACACAAAGAGCGGACACACTTGAAGACAATGAATTGAGTGAATCGGCAACTATTCTTACCGATATGCTCGAAGAAATTCGTACGGGTGTGATGAATATTCGTATGGTGCAAGTTGGTGACAGTTTCAATAAATTTAAAAGAATTGTGCATGATATTGCAAAAAAGGTAAATAAAGAAATTGATTTTGAGATTATTGGGGGTGAAACAGAACTTGATAAAATGGTTGTCGAAAAAATTTCTGACCCACTAATGCATATGCTGAGAAATTCTATAGATCACGGGATAGAGCTCCCTGATGAAAGAGAAAAACTTGGCAAACCACGAAGTGGAAAGGTAACACTCACAACCTACCCAGATGCTGGAACTATTGTCATTGAAATCAGGGACGATGGCAAAGGATTACCAAAAGATAAAATTTTACAAAAAGCTATACAAAATGGTCTGGTATCTGAAAACAATAACTTAAGTGACAAAGAAATATGCAATCTAATATTTGCAGCAGGTCTTTCTACAGCAGAAGAAGTGTCTGACATTTCAGGACGCGGTGTCGGAATGGATGTTGTCAAAAGGAATATAGAAAGTCTAAGAGGAACAGTCGAAATCAACTCCAAAGAGGGGGAAGGAAGCCTTTTTGTTATCAGACTTCCTTTAACACTTGCCATCATAGATGGTTTTTTAATCCAAAGTGGTAATACAAAGTACATTATTCCCCTAGAGATGATTCAGGAGTGCATCGAACTCGATGATAACTATAAAAAGCAGATGAGGGGTAATAAGTTTATTAACCTAAGAGATTCTATGCTACCACTTTTAGATATCAGAAAATATTTTTCTGAAGAAGCATCACACAGTGAAAGAGAAAATGTTGTTGTCATCCGTTATGGGGATTACAAAATGGGAATGATGGTAGATGAACTTTTTGGAGAATTTCAAACAGTTATTAAACCATTAGGAGAGGTATTTAATAAAGTTCCTGGGATTAGTGGCGGAACTATATTAGGAAGTGGGGAAATTGCCCTTATATTTGATATTCCAAAACTTATGGAACATAAAATCAGAGAAATCAACTAAAAAAGGAAAAGAAAATGGCAAAAGATATAGAAAAAGAGTGTAAAAAACTAAAAAAAGAGAACAAAAAACTAAAAGAGCATTTATCGTTACTTGCTCAAGAAACAAAAAAAATGGATGATGAAATTAAAAAAGGCAATATGGATATAGCTTTAGATGTTGGGCAATACAGTGCTGATTTTAAACCTATTGTTGAAAATATCAATGGGTTTAATGTAACAACGAAACAAGCCTTTGCAGACACTATCTTCGGTCTAAATGCTTTACAAAACGGTGAATTTAGCGCACGCATTACAACAGAGTATCAAGGTGATTTTGATGTTGTAAAACAAGCAGCGAACAATACCGCTGCAAAACTAGAAGAACTCTTAAATAATTATCAAGCAGGTTACGCAGAAATAGAAAAAGGAAATGTAAAAGCCAGAGTAACAACAGGCGGTATGGCCGGAGATTACTTAAAACTTGTAGCAGTCGTTAATGATACTTTAGAAGTTGTCGACAAAGCCTTTGCAGACACTATTTTCGGTCTGAATGCTTTGCAAAATGGAAATCTTTCTGAGCGTATTACTACACAATACCAAGGTGATTTTGATGCGGTAAAACAAGCGGCAAATACAACAGCAAGTGTTTTACAAGAACTTTTTAAAGAATCTGGAACTGTTTTAGAAAATATGTCAAATGGCGATATGACAGTCAGAATTGAAAAAGATTTTGTAGGTGATTATACACTTATAAAAACAGCAACAAACTCTATGGCAGAAAAGCTACAAACAATTGTAAGTCGTGTTAACAGCGGTGTGAGTGAAATAAGTGCAGCATCAACACAGGTAAGCGCTTCTTCACAGTCACTTTCTCAAGGTGCAACAGAACAGGCTTCTTCACTAGAAGAGACAAGTGCAGCACTTGAAGAGATGAGCGGAAGCGTCGCTGAGAGTGCAAAAAATGCACAAAAAACAAATGATTTGGCAAATGAGGCTTCTACTATGTCCATTGAGGGTGGTGAAGCCGTGAGTAAAACTGTAGCAGCGATGGTTCTCATAAGTGAGAAAATCGGTATTATTGAAGATATTGTGTACCAAACAAATCTCCTTGCTCTCAATGCTGCCATAGAAGCCGCTCGTGCTGGTGAACACGGTAAAGGTTTCGCAGTTGTAGCAGCAGAAGTAAGAAAACTAGCAAAACGATCACAAATTGCAGCACAAGAAATCAGTTCTATTACAACTGACAGTGTAAAAATTAGTGAACGAGCCGGTGAACTTATAAGCAGTGTTGTTCCAAAAATTGAAGAGACGGCAAATCTTATAAAAGATATAGCAAATGCCGCGAAAGAACAAGATATAGGGCTTGGGCAAATAAGCACTGCTATGAGCCAACTCGATCAGGTAACACAAACAAATGCCGCTTCAGCACAAGAGATGGCAAGTGCGAGTGAACAATTAAATGGACAAACAAATAGTCTTGCACAAATGATGAGCTTTTTTACGGTCAATGAGGGTGATACCTTTTCAACACCTGTTCCCTTAGCCCCATCATCACACAATAATCCTGTTGCAGAAGGTACACCATCATCTTCAAATAGTTTAGATTTACGCGATTTTGACCGTTACTAGGAGACTTTTATGAGTATTGCAGAAGATGATTTTAATATGAATGCTGATAGCACACATGATCAATACCTGCTTTTTCTTGCAGGCGGTGAACTTTATGCCATGGAAGCATTAAAAGCACAGCAAATTGTGGAATATATAAGTGTCACCAAAGTTCCAAAGATGCAGTCATTTATGAAAGGTGTTACCAATATACGAGGAAATATTGTTGCTGTTATTGACCTCATTGACAGATTTAAATTGTCAAAAACAGAAATAAGCGACAAAACATCCATAGTTGTAATAAACTACAAAAAAAATGATGAGATAACACAAATAGGCATCATGATAGATGAAGTGTATGAAGTCGATACAATAAAGAAGTCAAATATAAAAAAGGCTCCTGAATTTGGCGCAAAAATAGACTCAAAGTATATACTACACATGGGGAAATATGAAAATAAGTATATTCCTATTTTAAATATGGAAGCCATTTTAGATGTAGATGAACTCTCAACTTTGTTGAGTAAATAAAAGAGAAATGAATGGAAGATTATAAAGAAAATATTGACACTACTGTTGACGATGACGATGAATTAGATCTTGTTGCTCTTGTCAGTTCTAATGCAAATGATACGAGTCAGTATCTTGTTTTTCAAGGAAGTGACAATCAATACTATGCTAAAAATGTCTCTAAAATTGAAGAACTTTTAGTATATAAAGATATTGATGTTGCAAAAAGTCACGGTGATAAACTCATCGTAGGAACAGCCGATATTCGCGGAAATATGACAACTATCATCAATTTTGATGAATGGTTTGGCAATGAAGTTTTACCTGATGAAGAGTATGAACTCATCATTGTAGCCCATTATGGCGGGCATAGATTAGGTATAATTGTTAAAAGTGTAGAATATATTGTCAATATTCCTGCAGACACTATGACTGATAACTCGCAAAATGATGAAAAAACCTCTTTTATAACCAAGGTGCAAATAGGGCAAAAAAAAGAGATGTGTATTGTTTTTGATAGTGATAAAATGCTACTTGACACTTTTGACATTATAGACACCCAAGCTGCCGATGATACAAATAGACTACACAAACTCCAAAATGACAAATTAATCATTTTTGCTGATGATAGTCGTTTTATACGCAAAATGGCAGAAAGTCTCTTTATTAAAATGGGGTTAAAATATAAAATGTATGAAAACGGTCAGCTTTTAGTTGATGATTTAGCAAGCATTGCACCCGAAGATATAGGTCTTTTTATTACTGACTTGGAGATGCCTGTTCTTGGCGGTAAAGAAGTTATAGACTATATTAGAAACCATAAAGAATATGACAATATAAACATAATCGTGCATACAAATATGTCAAATAATAATATGGGTGACAATTTAAAACAAAATGGTGCGCAACAAATTATAGGAAAGGTAAATATGCTCGCCTTAAGTGAAGCCATTGAAGAGTTGATGATATAAAATGGCAATTATTTTAAACGACAACGAGTTTAAAACAATTCAAAAATTAATTTTTAAAGAAGTCGGAATTGATTTACAATCTTCCAAAAAAACACTTGTGCAAAGCCGGCTTTTAAAAAGATTACTTTTTTATAAATTAGATTCCTACTTAGATTATATTCGTTTGGTGCAAATAAATGCACAAGAACGCATAGAGATGATAAACCTTATAACAACAAATGAAACCTATTTTTTTAGAGAAATAGAACATTTTGAGTATTTGCAAAAAGTCATCATTCCAAATCATCCGTTTAAAAAGAAATTTCGTTTTTGGAGTGCTGCTGCTTCAGTAGGTGCTGAAGCATATTCTGTTGCAATGTTGCTAGATAAAAGTATGGCAAAAAAAGACTGGGAAATCGTAGGCACTGACATCAATACCGAAGTCATAAAAAAAGCAAGAATAGGTTTATACCCTGAAAAATGGGCAGACAAAATCCCTGTTGAATTAAAAAAAGAGTACTGTTTAAGAGGAAGAGGACGGCATGAGGGACAATTTCTCATTGACAGAAAGCTCGTCGAGAACATGGAGTTCAGAACTGGAAACCTCATGCAATACAATGCAGAAGTTGGACAATTTGATGTTATATTTTTAAGAAATGTACTTATCTACTTTGATGATGGCACCAAACAACTTGTTGTAGATAATGTACTGCAAAACCTAAAAATCGGTGGATACTTTGTTATATCTTTAACTGAAAACTTAAATATGATAGATATTTCTTCTTTAGAAAGTGTATCTACTTCCATATATAAAAAAGTAAAGTAGTATTATGAGTAAAAAATTAAAAATTGCAATCATTTCCAGCAAGGGCGGTGTCGGTAAAAGTACGATTTCCATGCAGTTCATCAATCCTTATTTATTTAAAAAAAATAATCAGCAGACAATAGCACATTATGAATTTGATGATGAGAACAGTGATAGTTTAAGTTTTGGGGCAAGTATACTTAGTACAAGAGAACAAATCAGTGTTGAATCCCCATTGCTTCGAGAAGAATTGGCATCCATTTTTTCAAAAGATGAAACCATGTGCCTTGATGTCGGCGGAAATAAAACAACAATGACCGTTATAGAAGCACTTAATGATAGTGGAATGATTAATTTCTTAGATCTTGTTGTTATTCCTATTTTGGATGGAGAGCAAGACGGAATAAATGCAAGTTACACTTACAGTGTGTTAAAAGGATATAACAAAAATTTAAAATTTTTATTTGTCTTAAATCGGGCTAAAGATATAAACTATATAAAGTATCAATTTGAAAATTATTTTGGTGATGTTCGTGGAATATTTAAAGACACTTATTCAATATCAAAAAACTTGTTTGAAGAGGACAAAAACAACTATATAGCTATGTTGGATGATGACATTATCAAATACAGCAGACGGTTCGGTTTGAGTATCTATGAAATTGCCAATCTTAACAAAGATTTTATATCTGAACTTGAGAACCTCATAACAGAACGCTCTGCTGAACAGGAAATAAAATTGGTAAGTTTTAAAAATTATATTGCCAATAGTGCAAAAAAATATGAGCAGGATGTATTACAGCCTGCTTTTCACAAAATAAATACTATTTTAGACGGAGAGAAGAATGATTAAAGTATTTATAATTGATGATTCGGCATTAGTTAGAAATGAGTTAAAGAAGATTTTTGTATCGGCACAGGATATTGAAGTTATAGGAAGTGCGCCAAACCCTGTTGATGCTTTTGATATATTTAAAAAAGTAGGATTGCCTGATGTTTTTATACTTGATATTGAGATGCCAAAAATGGATGGTATTACTTTTTTAGAACAAATTTCCAAACAAAAACCTATCCCGACTATTATCTGTTCTACACTTGTAACACAGGGAAGTAGTGCTGCTATAGATGCTTTAAGAATGGGGGCTGTCGATATTGTACTTAAGCCAACAACACAAATGAACTCTTTTTTTCAGGAAAAACAAAATGATTTTCTCTCAAAAGTAAGAATTGCGGCACACTCTCATGTTCGAGTTGTTCCAAATGTACGAAGAAGCAGTTCAAGTAAAATACTCAGTGAAAAACAGGTCTCAAGTAGTGTAAAAGCTGTAAAATCCTTCCCCGCATCTAAAAAAATCATAGCTATTGGTGCCTCGACGGGAGGAGTGCAGACACTTGAAGAAATATTTATGCAACTTGAGCCAAATCATCCGCCTATTGTTGTCACACAACATATGCCCGCAGGATTTACTGCATCATTTGCACAAAGACTTAATGAAGTACTCCCCTCTTCCGTGGTACAAGAAGCCAAAGAAGGTGATACTCTGATGCACGGTAGAATTTTAATAGCACCAGGACATTTACATATGGAAGTTGTAAAAAACGGTTTTATGTATAAAATTGCTTTAAAGAATTACCCTAAAGTAAATTCGCATAAACCAAGTGTTAATGTTTTATTTCGTTCTATGGCAAAAGAAGTAGGTATATTTGGTGTAGGGTTTATACTCACAGGAATGGGAGATGACGGAGCAACAGGACTTTTAGAAATGAAAAATGCTGGAGCTGCTACTTATGCTCAAGATGAAAAGAGTTGTATTGTGTATGGTATGCCAAAAAAAGCGGTGGAACTAGGTGCTGCAAAAAGTTCTTTAACACTACAAGAAATTGCTAATCTAATAAATACGGTGAGATAATGAAAGAAACTACAAAACTAACAAATGAATATGCCTCAAATTTAACTTGTGCACTCATAGATTTTACGGCTCAAGAGTATCTCTATATTGATTTTTTTAGTCGTATTTTTCTCGACTGTCTTTTTATTAAGTCACAGGCTGTTAAAGACAATGCTATTATTATGGCTAGAGCTAGTATAGATTTAGTGATTGTTAGTATTAACGATGATTGCCAATGTGATGAGTATGACCAACTAAAACATAAAATTGATATGTTTCGACATGCAAACGATACTATTCCAGTTCTCGCCCTTAACAATGTCAAACTCAATAAAAACTTAAATGAAGTCTTAAAAGGTTCTTATGTTGTCGATGGCATTATCCCCTCTCCATTTTACAAATACGGTCTATACAGATTTTTATATAGAATGCTTAAAAGAATTACTCATGTGAAAGAGCTTGAAGCATATATACATTCTTTAGAAAAAGAGCTCTCTTTTGAGGCACCAGTAGAGCTTGAAATAAAATCTCCTAAAAAAAACATAACACAACAAATTGACATTAACAGAGAAAAAGATATTCGTTTTTCACAGTTAGAAAAAATCTCTGCGGTTGATTTTATGGCTTCACTTGACAATACTATTGTAGATAAAATGGAACTTCTGTTTGAACATCTTGACAATTTTATAACAACTTTATACGATTTTGAGAGTTTTGATGCACAAAATGCCTATAATTTATTTCCTGCTATTCGTGAGCAAATAAACGAAGTTTATATTATTATAGATTCATTAAGTGTTTTTAGTGTTACAGCACGGGCATTTAACGCGCTCAGTGAACTTTTAAACAAAATAACAATAGAAGATTTATCTGACAGTGATACAAAAAATATGTTTTGTACTATGCTTATAGCCATTGTGCATGATTTAGAAAAATGGATTAAAATTATTTTTGTAGACCAAGCAACACAAGACATTCACTATTTTGATGCTTCTTTCTCTTCAAATATTTTAGAAATAGAAAGTATCTTTTTGCAAAACAGCGATGATGATGATGACGATGATTTAGAATTTTTTTAATCAGAGTGTGTTACATGTAAACAACAAACCCTATTTTTTCCGGCTTTTTTTGCTTCATAAAGAGCATCATCTGCTCGTTTTACAGGTTCTGTTGATTGGTCTCCCCTACTATAAACACCAACCCCAAAGCTGCAAGTCATATGCCCTATAGCTTCAAAGTCTTCTTTTGCAATAAACAGACGCAGTTTTTCTGCCAAATTACAAGCAGCTTTATACTCTGTTTGTGGTGCAATGATTAAGAACTCCTCTCCACCCCATCGTCCAAGCATATCACTTTTACGAATATGTTTAAAAAGAAGTCTTGAGAGTTGCTTCAAAACAATATCACCAACTAAATGTCCATAAGTATCATTGATGTTTTTAAAATCATCTATATCTAAAATAATAATACAAAACGGTGTAGCGTAGCGTTGTGCCCGTTGTAATTCTTCTTCATAAACTTTATCGAGATAAAGTCTGTTTTTTAATCCCGTAAGTTTATCGGTTATGGAGAGTTCTTCTATGTGTTTTTTATCTGTTATATTTTCCCCAAAAGAATGGTAGGCAATATTGTTTCCGAATTTGTCTTGTATTGGAAAAACAGTCTGTTTCATCCAAATAGTTTTCCCGTCTTTTGCAATATTATGAAATTCTCCTTCATAGGTTTTACCGCTTTGAATCGTCTTCCAAAATTTAGCAATAAAGCTTCTATCCGAATCAGGATGCTTTAAAATTCTATAATTTTTACCAAGCAGTTCTTCTTTTGTATAACCATACAGTTTTGTAAAAGCTTCACTTACATTTGTTATATTTCCTTCAAGATCACTCACTGTTTGCATAACATATGTATCAATGATGTCCATGTTTTCTTGCAATTTTATATTATAAATATGCATTATTCTATATTGTAACAGTAAAAATAAAATCACGAAAGCCACAACTCCAAAGAGAATATAAAAAAGCCTATAATCAAAACCTCTTTGATAGACAACTTTCACCCATTCTCCTACTATAAGCTGTTTTGTTTTGTCATCAATAGAAGCGATTGCTTTGTTTAAAATAGAGTGCAAAAGAGGTTCATCATTACGCGAGGCATAGCCAAGTTGCCATTTTTGAGAAAATTTACCTGAAATTTTCAATGCACCTTGGTATTCTCTTTGCATATGATATGCTATTGTTGAAAGATTGTCTATAAAACCATATACCTGTCCTGAAACTACAGCATTGAGTCCCTTTTTAATATTTGGATATTCTTTAAATTTTATACTCGGATATTGCAATCTTAAAAGTTCTGTAAAGGCATAACCTTTGACGACACCGTATGTTTTATCTAAATTTTTTGCTATATCACTGATAAAAGGTTTTTGCGGTTTTGTTGCAATAACAAGAGGAATAGAAAGATAGGGTTGCGTAAAATCCATATATTTTTGACGCGACGGTGTTGGCATAGCTAAGGAAAATATATCACATTCTCTCTTTTTTGCTTTTTGAACTGACTCTTGCCAACTCTTTACAGGTAAAATTTGAAATGGGGTATTAATTCTCTCGGAGACTATTTTTAAAAAATCACCGCTCATTCCCGTCAATTTGCCATTTTCAATTTTTTCAAAAGGCATCCAATTTGGATCAGAACATACTTTTATGACTTTTTTCTTTTGCAGATAGACTTTTTCTTCTTGTGTTAAGAGTGCAGTGCGTGTGTTTACAGGTGTATCATAAATGAATTTTTGCATATCTATTGACTTATCTGTCAAACCTAAAAGTTTAAACAAATCATAAATCTTTTCAACTTTTAAGATGTCTATATTTCCTAACTCTTTATTATCATAATATGCTAAATACTTTAATAGTTGTGCTTCATATACCAAAGCCGCTTTTGTTTTATGTTGGGTGTTGTATTTTTTTAAAATAAGTGCTACCGTTTCATTTATATGTGAAAAAGCATATTGCCACCCTTTGAGCGTTGCATTGAGAAATTTTTCTACTCTTTGCGGATGTTCTTGTAACTCTTTTTGAGATGTAAAAAGAATATCACTATAAAAATCAAAGCCATAATCTTTTGGGTCAAAAATTGTGTACTTTATATGCTTTTTATCAAGTGTATAAAGTTCATTTGAAGTATAAACAGCCATCAAATCTACTTTTTTATCTATAAGGTCTTGCACATTAAATGTCTGAGGTATAATGCTCAAGTCATCTATGCTAACACCTGCCAAAGTAAGCATTGCACGAATGTCAGCACTTTGTGTTTCCTCATTTGTCAACATAATGCGCTTATGCTTACAATCACTTACACTTTTAATATGAGAAGAGTCTAAAGCAACTAAAACAAGGGGTGAAGACTGAAGTAACGCACTCAAAAGCACTATAGGCGCACCTTTGCTTTTATTTACGATGACATTTGCACGCCCTATTGCATATGTAGCCTCATTTGCAAGAACAGCATTTGTATAATTTATATATTTACTATAAGGCAAGAAAGAGACATCAATCCCTTCTTGTTTATAAAAGCCTTTCTCTTTGGCTACATAATATCCGGCAAACTGAAATTGGTTCAGCCATTGTAATTGCAAATTCACTTTCTCAAGTGGTTTTGAGAACAAGGGTAAAAGAAGTAGCATAATCAAAAGTAATATTTTTATCATAAACTTAGTATAACATGTTCTGTTATATATATTGTTTAAGCAAAAAATCAGCCCTTTTTTCATACTCTACCCTACTAAATGCCATTAAGTTAAGCATCTTTTTCGGAACCCGTACTTTCAAATGCTAAAGCATGACTTGTGAGAAAAACTAAATTTTTTTCTGTAGTGCGGGCTGAGAATGGCAGGAAAGTTGTAACAATCGGCACTAAAGTACCGATTCCGGGGAGTTGTGATTTTTGGAACCCGTACTTTAGTGCGGGCTGAGAGTGGCAAGAGTATTGCAATAGCCGGCACTAAAGTACCGGTTCCAGAAAATTACTTAATTTAAAAGCATTAACCCCACCCTAGAAAATAAAAGAGGTATTATATTATGTCAAACAGATTAGCAAATGAAGATTCTCCTTATTTACAACAACACAAAGACAATCCTGTAGATTGGTGGCCGTGGTGTGATGAGGCTTTTGAAAAAGCAGAAGCCCAAAATAAAGCAATTTTTATAAGTATAGGATACAGTTCTTGTCACTGGTGTCATGTCATGGAGGAAAAAGTTTTTGAAAACAAAGAGTGTGCAAATATTTTAAATGAAAGCTTTATAAGCATAAAAGTTGACCGTGAAGAGCGTCCAGACATTGACAAATATTATCAAGAAGTGCATATGCTACTCAATCGTCGTGCCGGTGGTTGGCCGACAACTATTTTTTGTACACCGCAGAACAAACCTTTTTTTGCAGGAACTTATATACCACCTGAATCAAATGCTGGAAGTATTGAAGGCATGGGTTTTAAAGAACTTACACGCTTAATCGCTGCAAAAGTCAGAGCAATGGATCCAAAACTTTTTGAAAATGCTGATGAGATAGAAGGATTTTTACAGCATAAAGAGCACCCCAAAGAGGCAACTGTTTTAAAAGAAGAATTTTATAAAAATCTTCTTCTACAAGCAAAAAATAATTATGACACAAGAAATGGCGGTTTTTCGGACAAACCAAAGTTTCCTCATGCTTCAACCTTGACTGCTTTAATGGTTATAGATAGGCTATATGATGAAAAATCAGCAAAAGCCATGGTCACAAATACTTTGAACAATATGACAAAAGGCGGCATGTACGACCTTGTTGATGGTGGATTTTGCAGATACTCCGTAGATGAGAAATGGCTTGTGCCGCATTTTGAAAAAATGCTCTATGATAATGCCCTGCTTTGTGGTGTTTATACGCAAGCCTATTTAAGCTATGAAGATACAAACTATTTACATGTAGCCAAAGAAATCGCTGATTTTTGGTATAACTTTATGAGTGAAGATGATCTGTTTTATAGTGCAAGCGATGCAGATAGTGACGGCTCAGAGGGAACTTACTTTGTGTACACTTATGAAGAAGTTTATACTATACTTAAAGAAAACAGATATGAAAATGCCAAAGAGATGTGTGCACAAATGAGTGTCACACATCATGGTAATTTCGAGGGAAAAAACATCATTCGTTTTGAAAGTGAAATTCCTACATGGTTTTATAATATTAAGCCACTTCTACAAAAAATAAGAGAAAAAAGAACCTATCCTTTCATAGACAAAAAAGTACAAACATCATGGTCGGGTATGATGATAAATGCTTTGTTTCAACTCGGGGTCATAGACAAAACATACAAAGAAAAAGCCATAAAAAGTCTTGATATATTACTTGAGACTATGCTCATAAATGGCACACTCTATCATACGACACTCATTCACAAAACACCAAAAGTTGAAGCATTTTTGGAAGATTATGCATTTTTGTCTCAAGCACTGCTCACAGCCTTTAAATATACACAAAATGAGTTATATCTCATTCATGCCCAACGATTCATTAACAAAGCATTAGAGAAATTTTACGATAAAGGTGTATGGAATTTTAGTAGCGGTGCATTTGCAGTAAAATCCGAAATTACGGACACAACATACACAAGCTCAGTCAGTATTATAATAGATTCTTTGATAACTTTGAGCATGCTACTCGAAGATGAAAAATATGCACACTTTGCCTTTAAAACTATGGAATATAACTCTTATGAGCTAGGACGCCGACCAATTTACTACCCTTATATGCTCACGCAAGCACTTCGTTATGTTAAAGGAGATAGGCTAATAAAAACAAGTGAGTCAAATATCAACAGCTATGCTCATGCCCTTGCAAAAATAAAATACCCTTTTGTAGAGTTGAAAAAAAGTGAAGATGAAGATTTTATGATATGCGGAGAGAAAAGCTGTTTTGCCAATACAAATGATTTAAATCAAATTAATCAGCTCATTGAGCAATCTTTATAAAAAGTTTCCATTTTATAAAAAAAGCTTCTTGAAGTTTTTCTTTTTTATGCGTGTTTTCTAATTCAATTTTTTGTATTAGTGCATAGATTTTTTTACTTTTCTTTACATGTAGAAAAATTTTGTGCAACTCTTTTGCTATATAAATATCGTGAATTTCTCCTAAAATGTCTTGAAGTTCCTTTAATATCTTTTGTAAGTCATCAAGTTTATTTTTAAAAAATGCAGAAAAGAAGTCTGTAGCATATCTTAATTTTTTCAATTTTATTCGTAATTTATGTGCTTGTTCATTTCCCAATGTTTGCCCTACACCCGAAGCATAAAGAATTATTTCATTTTTATAACTATTTAAAAAGTGTGTAGCAAAGGGAGTTATATTTTTTTTAAACAAAAATAGCTCTTTTTTACTCAGCTTTTTTCTCCATTTTTTTGTTTTAATCCATTTTTTCAACTCTTTTTTAAATTTTTTATACTTTCTGGATTGTAAAATTTTTTTGATTTTTTTATACTCTTTCTCTTTATACTTGGAAACAATCTTATAAAAAAACCTTTCAGCAGAAGTTAACTCATTTTTATTGAGATGTGTTTCTATGTATACATCAATATCTCGCGCTTTATCAAAGGAAGAAGCAAATATAGAAAGATTCATATACATTTTTTTTGTTATTTTTTTTGGAATAATTGATGAAAAAATAAACAATACAGAACGCATTCTTCTTAATGATACACGCATTTGATGGAGCGCTTCCGTATCTTGTAAGCTCAACACGGCTTTTTCATGCTGTATTAATTTTTTTACATCGTTGTCTAAGAGTGTTCTAAATGTATTTTCAATGCTCATGTGCATATTTTTCCACCTTCTTATCAAATTATAGCAATAGATATGTTAATGTAAAACTTAAATTAATACAATTTGATTTATAATGAAAAAAAGGATACAAATATGGGACATAAAAGAAATATGCTTGACGATGAAATGACAGATGGCAGTGAATTGGAAGAAATTATACATGAAGATAGAAGAAAGTATGAAAAAGGCAACAAAAATACGCATGATAAAAGAGAGAAAGACCCTCATAAAAAGCGTGTTGCCGTCTGGGTAAAAGATGAAGTCTTACGCTATGAAAGTGAACTCAAAGAGCTTCAAATAGAACTCTTAAAAATGCAAAATCATGTAAAAGATACAGGGCAAAAAGTATTGATGATTTTTGAAGGTCGTGATGCCGCAGGAAAAGGTGGTACGATTAAGCGTATTACCGAGCATCTCAATCCTCGTGGTGCGAGAGTTGTCGCACTCGATAAGCCAAGTGATAAAGAGACAACACAATGGTACTTTCAGAGATATGTCCAGCATTTACCTGCTGCGGGGGAAATAGTCCTTTTTGACAGAAGTTACTACAACCGTGCAGGAGTTGAACCTGTTATGGGCTTTTGTACACAAGAAGAGCACAAAGAATTCTTACATGAAGTTCCAGAATTTGAAAAAATGCTCATCAATTCCAATATAAAAATTTTTAAATTTTATTTTTCTGTTTCAAAATCCGAACAAAAAAAACGCTTTGAAAAACGAAGAACCGACCCGCTCAAACAGTATAAGCTCTCACCAGTAGATGAGAAATCTCAAGGACTATGGGACAAATACACCATAGCAAAATACTCTATGCTTTTGGCATCACATACCGACTATGCTCCATGGACAGTTATTCGTTCTGATGACAAGAAAAAAGCTCGTATAAATTCCATAAAACATATCTTAAATCATTTTGATTATCCAAATAAAATTGCAAAGAAAAAGCTCAAAGCAGATGATAGTATACGAATCTTTGCCAATGATGAAATTAAACTCATGGAAACGGAAATGACACTTAAAAAAAATAATGCTTAAGACTTAGTTACATATTTTGGCTATAATTTTCTTTTTACAAAAGAGGGTTATATGCTAAAAAACTTAGGAAAATATATATTTATGATAGAACTCGGGTATAAATATATAAAAATTTTCAAACAAACCTATTTTCATCCGTTTATCACGCAAAAATATGCTTATCAAGAACTTTCACATGCTCGGCAGGAGTATTCAAACAAAGTCTTAGATTTTTTAAACATTAAAGTGAAACTTATCGGTGAACTTCCTAAAAAAGATAAAATTTTATACGCAATCAATCATCGTTCTTTACTTGACATTCTTGTTATGGAAAATATTTTTTCAAAATATGATAAAAGTGGTACATGGATAGCAAAACAAGAACTTTTTGATGATGCCTTATATGGAAAATTTTTTCAATACAGTGGATGTATTTCTGTTGATTTGGAAAATAAAAAAGGTTTAATCCGATTTTTTAAAACCATTAAAAAAACACTGGCAAAAGTTGATGACTTCAATATATATATTTTCCCTGAAGGCGAACGATACAATGGTGATGGAGTAAAAGAATTTCAAAGCGGTGCTCAAAAAATTGCCAAAGCAAATAATCTTGATATCATACCCGTTTACATCAATGACACGCTTGAAAAAGTTTTTAAAAATGCTCCGTATAAAGAACCTTATACTGTAGAAGTACATGTAGGAAAAATAATAAGTCATGAAAATTTAGAAGAAAAATATCGTGAATTTTACCAATCAATTAAAGAGAAAAAATAATGAAACAAATGAAGCTAGGGGTAAATATAGACCATGTGGCAGTTTTAAGAGAAGCTAGAGGGGTAAATGACCCTGATATTTTGCAGGCACTTTATGTTGCTTGCCAAAGCGGTGCGGAGCAAATTACTATTCATTTGCGGGAGGACAGAAGGCACATTCAAGACAGTGATGTCAAAAATATTTTACAATTTTCAAAACTTCCAGTGAACTTAGAGTGTTCTATTAATTCTAACATCTTAAACATTGTTAGCACGCTACAACCCCATCGTGCCACTTTGGTTCCAGAAAAAAGAGAAGAAGTCACTACAGAAGGTGGCTTGGATGTTTTTACTTATGAAAATGAAATTGCCTATGCCGTAAAACAATTGCATGATGCACTCATTCCTGTTTCACTGTTTGTTGACCCTACTGTTGAAGCAATGGAACAATCAAAAAAACTTGGAGCAGAAATGGTTGAACTGCATACCGGTCTTTTTGCCAATCTTTTTGCAATGCTTCATTCTTCTTTGCCAAAATCAAATCACTCTGTAAAAGAGTTGGAATTTCCACGCTATGAACTCAGTGACAAACTTGAAATGGCAATAGAGCAGATAAAGCTCTCAGCACGACATGCACATAAACTCGGTCTTGAAGTAGCAGCAGGACATGGACTAAACTATCATAATGTTCATGAAATGATGTATATAGAAGAAATTACAGAATTAAATATCGGACAGAGTATTATTGCACGGAGTGTTTTTACAGGTTTAAGTGAGGCGATACAAGAGATGAAAAGGCTCACTTCTCGATGAATAAGCCTACAATAGCCATAAGTGTCGGTGATTTAAACGGTGTCGGCATAGAAATAGCACTCAAAACACATGAAGAAATCTCCAAAATTTGCCACCCACTCTACTGTATAAATAAAAATATGCTCCAACAAGCCGCAGCACTGTTACATGTAAACATTCCTGATACTTTTAAGCTTTTTGAAGTTTCGGGAGCATTTGACATTCAAGCGGGTGTGGTAGATGCGACAAGTGGTTTGTATGCCTATGATTCTTTTATGGCGGCAGTACATTTATGTGAAGAAAAAAAGGCTGATGCTGTTGTGACAATGCCTATACATAAAGAGGCATGGATGCAGGCAGGACTAGAGTATAAAGGACATACTGACCTACTCCGCAAACATTTTAACAAAGAAGCCATTATGATGCTCGGCTGTGAGAAAATGTATGTAGCACTTTTCACAGAGCATATTCCCCTCAAAGAAGTTGCAAAAAGTATACAATACAAAAAACTTAAACAGTTTTTTTTAGATATGCATAAATCAATCCCTAAATCTCCAGTAGCAGTACTTGGACTCAATCCTCATGCAGGAGACAACGGTGTATTGGGGCATGAAGAACTCATCATCACAAAAGCCATAAAAAGTGCCAATAAAAAAATAGGCTTTGAGCAATTTGTCGGTCCAATAGTCCCTGATGTTGCTTTTTCCCCCCATTTCCGTAATAATTACAACTATTTTGTAGCAATGTATCACGACCAAGGGTTAGCACCTCTTAAAGCACTTTACTTTGATGAAAGTGTCAATATTTCACTTAACTTACCCATCATACGAACATCCGTCGACCATGGAACCGCTTTTGACATCGCCTACAAAGGAAAGGCAAAAACACTTAGCTACCTTAATGCTATACAATCAGCATTAGAGTTCATTAAATTTGGTACTAACTCCCCGGAATCGGTACTTTAGTGCCGACTATTGCAATATTCTTGCCATTCTCAGCCCACCCTAAAGGATGGGTTCCAAAAATCACAACTCCCCGGAATCGGTACTTTAGTGCCGACTATTGCTACTCTTTTGCCACTCTCAGCCCGCACTGAAGTACGGGTTCCAAAAAATCACAACTCCCCGGAATCGGTACTTTAGTGCCGACTATTGCTACTCTTTTGCCACTCTCAGCCCGCACTGAAGCACGGGTTCCAAAAATCACAACTCCCCGGAATCGGTACTTTAGTGCCGACTATTGCTACTCTTTTGCCACTCTCAGCCCGCACTGAAGTACGGGTTCCAAAAATCACAACTCCCCGGAATCGGTACTTTAGTGCCGACTGTTACAACTTTCCTGCCATTCTCAGCCCACCCTAAAGGATGGGTTCCGAAGAATATTTAAAAGTCTAAATTTTTAAGTGATAATTATTTTCTTTTAAGATATATTCTGTTATAATTTCCAAAACAAAAGATACTCACATATCTTTTCTAATTTAAAAGGAAAATAAAATGAAAAAAATCATAGCGTTAACACTTACAGCAGCTTCATTAATGGCAAGTTCATTAGTTCAAGATGCAAAAAATGCAGGACTTACACCAATTCCAAGTTCACAAACAGCACTTTTAAAGTTGATAGACAATCCTAAAAACCCTATTACAAAAGCAAAAGTAAAACTTGGTGAAAAACTTTATATGGATCCGCGTCTCTCACGCAGTGAACTTATCTCATGTAACACATGTCATAATTTAATGGAAGGTGGAGATGATGGCGTCGGCGCTGCAACAGGACATATGTGGAGACATAATCCGCATCATTTAAATTCACCAACTGTTTATAATGCAGTATTTTTCGGTTCTCAGTTTTGGGATGGTCGTGCAAAAGATTTAGAAAAACAAGCACAAGGACCGACACTAGCTCACCCAGAAATGGCAGCGACAAAAGGGCATATTGTAGCAGTAGTAAAATCAATGCCTGAGTATGTAAAAGAGTTTAAAAAAGCTTATGGTGACAATGTAAAAATAACTTTTGCAAAAATCACAGATACCATCGCTACTTTTGAACGCACACTAGTAACACCTGCTCCTTACGATGCATATTTAAACGGTTACAAAGAAGCAATGACGCCAAAACAAAAAGAAGGTCTAAAGACTTTCATGCAAATCGGTTGTGTATCTTGTCATAATGGTGTAGCACTTGGTGGCGAAATGAATGTATTTAATGTAACAGCGACTTATAAGTACATGAATGTAGGTGACTTTAAAGGCGATAAAAACGGCATGGTAAAAGTACCGACGCTTAGAAACATTACTGAGACAGCACCTTACTTTCACAATGGTATGATTTGGAACTTAAAAGATGCTATAAAAGAGATGGGACGCATTCAACTTGGTACAAAAATCACGGACAAACAAGCTAGCTCTATTGAAGCATTCTTAGGTTCATTGACAGGGAAAAAACCTCATATGATGATGCCTATGCTTCCAGCGTCAACAAACAAAACTCCTAAACCAAACTTAAACTAATTTTATAGCAACATAATGTTGCTATAAACCATTTCATTACAAAAACAGGCTATAATGTAACAAAATATATTTTATTAGGTTGCGTGTTTAATGGCTTACTCAGAATCAGATACTCGTTCTAAACTCATTGACCCTCGTATAAAAGAGAGTAATTGGTTAGAATCTAACATAGTCAGAGAGTACTATTTTACTGATGGTCGTAAGCTTATCGGTGGAAAACGAGGGAAACGATACTTTGTTGATTATCTCCTTACATACAAAAATACTAATCTTGCCATCATTGAAGCCAAAGCCGAGTCAAAAGACCCACTCGATGGACTGCAACAATCCATAAACTATGCCCAGCGACTTGGCATTGACTATGTTTACACTACAAACGGACATAAAATCTATGAACACTCTCTCAAAGAGGGCAAAGGCAGTTTCGTTGAGAATTATCCGACACCTACAGAACTCTTTGAACGCAAATACGGTAAAAAAACTCCCAAAGCACAAGATGTCATCACACATCCTTTTCACATAGAAGGAACGATGAAACCTCGTTTTTATCAACAGATAGCTGTTCAAAAAACCATAGAAGCGATCGCCGATGATAAAGACAGAGTTTTACTTACACTAGCAACTGGAACTGGTAAAACCTATATAGCTTTTCAAATAGCATACAGACTCTTTCAATCTAAATGGAATAGAAATGGAAGTGACAGGCGACCGAAGATACTTTTTCTTGCTGATAGAAATGTTCTTAAAGACCAATCTATGAATACTTTCAATCCCCTAGAAAAAGACTGTGTTGAGATAAACGGTAAAATCATCAAAAAAAGAGGTGGAAAAGTTCCAACGGCTGGGAATATATTTTTCGCCATTTATCAATCTATAGCAGAAAATAAAAATAGGGTTGTAGATACAACAGAGGAAGAGAATGAAGATGATGTGACTGCTTACTACAAACAGTATCCAGCTAACTTTTTTGACCTTATTATCATAGATGAGTGTCATCGTGGGAGTGCAAATGATGAAAGTTCTTGGAGAGATATACTTAACCATTTTGAAAGTGCGGTTCACTTAGGGCTGACCGCTACACCAAAGAGAGATGATAACGGAGACACTTACAAATACTTTGGCGACCCAATATACGAATACTCTTTAAAAGATGGCATCAATGATGGTTTTTTAACACCCTATAAAGTCAAAAGAATTCAAACAAACATAGATGAGTACAAATTTGACCCGAATGACATCATAACTGGGGAACTCGACAAGCAGATAGTAGAGCTAGAGAAATTTGAGCGAGAAGTAGTGATACCAAAAAGAACAAAGCTCATAGCAAAAACAATTTTGCAAAATATGAACCCTATGGATAAAACAATAATCTTCTGCGTAAACCAACAGCATGCACTAGATATGAGAATAGCCATAGATAAGTTTAAAACCATCAAAGACAGTAACTATTGCGTGAGAGTTACATCTGATGAGGGCGACATCGGTCGTGACTTTTTAGAGATGTTTCAAAACAATGACAGAGATATACCTACCATTCTTACAAGTTCAAAAATGCTCACAACTGGCGTGGATGCAAAAAATGTTAGAAATGTAGTCCTCACCGCACCCATAAAATCAATGACAGAGTTTAAGCAGATAATAGGTCGTGGAACAAGAGTTTTTGAGGGGAAGGATTTTTTTACTATTATGGATTTTGTGGGGGCGACCAACCTCTTTTATGATCCTGCTTGGGATGGAGAAGATTTACCTTCATCTAGTGCCAGTGAAAAAAAGCCCAAAGAGAAAAAAGAGCGAACCCAACAAACAGAACAAGATGAAGTACAAACAAGTGATGAAAAAGCGACGCATGAAAAAGTAACCATAGACATTAAAGGGAAAAAACTCAAAGTTATCAACATCGAAACAACCTATGTCGGTATGGATGGCATACCCTTAAAAACAGAGGATTACTTAGAACTGCTCATAGGCGTACTTGGTAGATTTTATAATGATGAAGATGGACTGCGTGCTATTTGGAGTAACCCCACAAACAGAAAAGATTTACTCAATAAACTCAAAGAGATGAACATAAATGAATCACAACTTGATGACCTCAAAATTATATTTGAAGCCGAAGATAGCGATATATATGACATCCTTACGCACATATCTTTCAACCTAGAGATAAAAACAAGAAGTGAGCGAGTCTTTGCGGTTGAACACTCAGAGTTTATAGAAAAGCACCACAATGAAAAAGCAAAAGAGTTCATAGAATTCATACTTGAGAGATACAAAAAAGATGGTGTAAAAGAACTTGATGAAGACAAACTAGGAAAGTTAGTTAATCTAAGCGGGCTTGGAAGTGTGAGAGAAGTTGCAAATAATTTTGGTGGGATTGCTGAGATGAGAGATGAGTATTTTCTTTTGCAGAGGGAGATTTATAAATAATTTATGATAAAATAATAAAAAGGAGATGACTTATGAAAGATGTAGAACTTGATAATTTAGAAAAGTTAATACCATCACTTGCAAAAGGTGCAATGCAAAAAGCCTATCTTGATACTTTGTCATCAGGCAATAGTGTATTAGAGGTTATAGACAATAGTATATATGAGGTATTTGCAAATGGAACGAAGCATAAGATTAAAGATGTTCCTCCTTATATTAAAGTTGATATAAATCAAAAAATTACATTAGGATGAATACTCCACGGTTACGACTATTTGCAGGTCCAAATGGAAGTGGTAAAAGTACATTAAACAATGTTATTTCTAAAGAGTTACTTGGTGTATATATAAATCCAGATGATATAGAAAAAGAGATAAATAAATTTGATTTTTTAGATATGTTCAATTATGGTATTGAAACAAATGAACAAGATGTTATATCTTTTTTTGAAAATCATCCTCTTCTTGCAAAAGCTAATTTAAAAAATGAATTATGTTTATTGAAATTTATTGATAATAAAATTATATTTTCTGATATACCAATGAACTCTTATTATGCTTCTATCTGTGCAGATTTTATTCGTCATCAGTTATTGAAATTAAAAATATCGTTTACATTTGAAACAGTTATGTCTTCAAAAGACAAAGTTGACTTCTTGAAAAAAGCACAAGAAGCAGGATATAGAACTTACCTCTACTTCATAGCAACGCAAGACCCTATCTTAAATATATCTCGTGTAAACAACAGAGTAAAATTAGGTGGTCATAGCGTCCCTAAAGATAAAATAGTCAGTCGATACTATCGTTCACTAGAACTATTATCTGAAGCTGTAAAGTATTCCAGCAGAGCATATATATTTGATAATTCAAGTCAAGAAAAATTGTGGATTGCTCAAATAAATAATGGTAAAGAATTTGAGTTTAAAAGTGAAGTTATTCCTGAGTGGGTTGATAAATACTTGCTTAGAGCAGAATAGAGATGAGTATTTTGAATTGCAAAGGGAGATTTATAGATGAGTGATATAATAATTTATGAGGATGGAAATGTAGAGTTAAATGCTACAGTCGAGGATGAGTCTATTTGGCTTAATCAAAAGCAAATAGCAGAGTTATTTGATGTTCAAAGGCCTGCTATTACTAAGCACCTAAGCAATATATTTAAGAGTGGCGAATTATATGAAAAAGTGGTATGTTCCATTTTGGAACATACCACTCAGCATGGTGCAATCAAAGATAAAAAGCAGACTAAAAAAATTAAATTTTATAATTTAGATATGATTATATCAGTAGGCTATAGAGTAAACTCAAAAAAAGCTACAAAGTTTCGTATTTGGGCTACTAGCGTTCTTAAAGAGTACATCATAAAAGGCTACACATTAAACGAAAAACGCCTACAAGAGCAAAAATTTCAAGAGCTAGAACAGACAATAGCCCTCATCAAACAAGGCATAGAAAACAAAGAGCTAAACACACAAGAAGCCAAAGGCTTTGTGGAAATAGTAAGTAACTACGCCAAAAGCTGGGCATTACTCCAAGGCTATGATGAGCAATCTTTGCAAGAGGTAGCTCAAACGAAAGAGCAAAAGTTCATATTGGACTACGATGAAGCAGAAGAAGCTATAGCAGAACTTAAAAAAACGCTCATAGCTAAAGGCGAAGCCACAGAACTGTTTGGCAAGGAAAAAGCAGGAGAATTCAAAGGCAACCTACTAAACATCTATCAAAGTTTTGGAGGGGAAGAGCTACTCCCATCAGTAGAACAAAAAGCAGCTAATCTACTCTACTACATCATAAAAGGACATCCCTTTAACGATGGCAACAAACGAATAGGTGCATACCTTTTTGTGCTGTTTTTGCATAAAAATGGCATACTGTATAAAATAAATGGAGAGCCAAAGATTAATGACAATGCTTTAGCCTCTTTGGCTCTTTTGGTGGCTACTTCTGCACCTGAACAGAAAGATATTATTATTCGGTTGGTTATGAATATGTTGGTGGAGGAGATGGAAAGTGATGAAACGATAAAAGATAGTAGGAAAAACAATGTCTAAAGAACAGGTCATAAAAAAATTAAAAGAACAATTAGAATATATCAATGAAGTAGCAAAATTACAAAATTTTTGGAATACCAATAATGATATTATAGAAAAAATTACTACATATTATTTTTCATTTTCAAATCAAAATAATTATCAAACAAATAAACAGCATTTTGACAATAAAATAAAAGAGGTTATCAATTCTGATACAGAACAAATAAAAGTTAAATTAGAAAATCTCATTGATGACTTAGAAAGTTCTAATAGCACTGAAAGTTATATAGTCAGTCCTGAAAAACCAAAAATACCCCTATTTTAGGCATTTTAAAGCCTATTTTGGCTATACTTTCAACAGCAAAAAACAAGCTAAAAAACTCCAAACTCCTAAAATAGGACAATAATCTTGTCGAAAACTTCACAGAAAAATCTCTTTTATGGTTCACTGATGGATATGTTAGACACAAATGATCCTCTCATACAATTAGCAGATACTATCCCTTGGTCGAAATTTGAAGATGAATTTAAAAAATACTATACTGGTGAAGGAAGACCTCCTAAACCAATAAGACTTATGGTTGGAATACTACTTCTAAAACAACTTAAAAACCTAAGCGATGAATCTATTGT
>Ga0256840_1000735_pt1 | contig 32818 bp, 27 predicted proteins | sample 355202metaG_FD_185969 | JGI IMG/M metagenome (GOLD analysis project Ga0256840, IMG submission 185969) | Hydrothermal vent microbial communities from Mid Atlantic Ridge, Atlantic Ocean - 355-202 | ecosystem: Environmental > Aquatic > Marine > Hydrothermal vents | place: Atlantic Ocean: Mid...
AAGAAAAATGTAATTGATGCAGGGAGTTTACTCCGACCATTAAAAGAAGCAAGTATAGATATACAAAATATATGGTTAACACATTCTCATCTAGACCATATAAGTGATATTGCATATATTCTGGATAATTACTTTTCAGAGAGAAGAGTAACTCTAAATATTATAGGTTTACCCGACACACTTAGGGCAATTAAAAATAACTTTTTAAATAATGCAATATGGCCAGATTTTTCAAAGATACCTTTAGTACTGTCAAATCATATGGCTATTAAGTACATGGAGATAGAGCTTGGTAAAGTATATGGTTTGGGTAATGGAGAATTTATAGAGGCATTTCCTACAGACCATACAGTAGCAAGTTGTGGTTATATATATACAAAAGATGAAAGCAGTATATTGATAACAGCAGATACTTTAGATATGACTAATGTATTTGATATAATAGAAAAAAGAGAGGATATACAATCTGTCGTCTTTGAATGTTCCTTTCCATCCTCCATGGAAGAACTTGCTATCAGTTCAAAACATTTAACTCCTAAGTTATTATTTAAGGCTATGGAAAATTTAAAAAGAGATGATTTTAGTTTATATATCAATCATATTAAGCCTGCATATATAAATACTATTACAAAAGAGATTGAGGAAATACGCGGTAAATGGGAGCCTAAAATATTAAAAGATGAAGATGTAATAAATTTCTAACAAATACACTTGACATACAAAAGGTATTTGTCTATAATTCTGTTTCAATTTCGATGCTGGCATAGCTCAGTTGGCTAGAGCAGTTGATTTGTAATCAACAGGCCCGGGGTTCAAATCCTCGTGCCAGCACCATTGAAATAGAATATTAGAAACAGTGTTAGACCAAATAATAAGATGGTGGGATAGTCAAGTGGCCAACGACGGCAGACTGTAAATCTGCTCCCTATGGGTTCAGAGGTTCGACTCCTCTTCCCACCACCACTTTTTGATAACTAATGCGGGTGTAACTCAGTGGCTAGAGTTCTTGCCTTCCAAGCAAGCTGTCGAGGGTTCGAATCCCTTCACCCGCTCCATTTAGACAAGTTATCAAATATTTTGGAAGCTGAAGTACAATTTCACAATTAACTTCTTAATGTATAATATGCAAATATCGTATATAGCTTTTTATCTAATTTCCTAACTAATATATTTAATTACAAATGTTAAAAATCATACAATTATTGCTTAATATATCCTAATGCTGTCGTGGCTCAGGGGTAGAGCACTTGCTTGGTAAGTAAGAGGCCGTGGGTTCAAATCCCACCGTCAGCACCACGAAATAGAAAATTAACCTATTTTTAAGCAATAATTGAATGATTTTTGGGTATAATCCCGTTTCAATTCACATTTAAAGTCGGAGGACACTATGGCAAAAGAAAAGTTTGAGCGTAATAAACCGCATGTAAACATTGGTACAATTGGTCACGTTGATCATGGTAAAACAACATTAACAGCAGCGATTACTGCAGTATTAGCAGTAACTAATGGTGCAGAATTAATGGATTATGATGCAATCGATAATGCACCAGAAGAAAGAGAGCGTGGTATTACTATCGCTACTTCACACGTTGAGTATGAAACAGATATCCGTCACTATGCACACGTTGATTGTCCAGGTCACGCGGATTATGTTAAGAACATGATTACTGGTGCTGCTCAAATGGATGGTGCTATTTTAGTTGTTTCTGCAGCTGATGGTCCTATGCCACAAACTCGTGAGCATATCCTTCTTTCTAAACAAGTTGGTGTTCCATATATCGTTGTTTTTATGAACAAAGAAGATATGGTTGATGATGAAGAACTTATGGAATTAGTAGAGATGGAAATCCGTGAACTACTAGATATGTATGACTTCCCAGGTGATGATACTCCTATCACAGCTGGATCAGCTCTTAAAGCTCTTGAAGAAGCAAAAACTGGTACTCTTGGTGAGTGGTCAGACAAAATCATTGAACTAATGAAAACTGTTGATGCATATATCCCAGAACCTACTCGTGAAACTGATAAAGATTTCTTAATGCCAGTTGAGGATGTTTTCTCAATCTCTGGTCGTGGAACAGTTGTTACTGGTCGTATCGAGCGTGGTGTTATTAAAATTGGTGAGCCAGTTGAAATCGTTGGAATCAAAGACACTCAGACTACTACTGTAACTGGTGTTGAGATGTTCCGTAAAGAGATGGATCAAGGTGAAGCTGGAGATAACTGTGGTATTTTAATCCGTGGTATCGATAAAGAAGCTGTTGAACGTGGACAAGTTCTATGTAAGCCAGGTACTATTAATCCTCACACTAAATTTACTGCAGAAATCTATGTTCTAAGTAAAGATGAAGGTGGACGTCATACTCCATTCTTTAATGGTTACCGTCCTCAGTTCTACGTTCGTACTACTGATGTTACAGGTGCAATCACTTTACCAGAAGGTACAGAGATGGTTATGCCAGGTGATAACGTAAGTATTACTGCTGAGTTAATTCACCCAATCGCTATGGAAGAAGGTACTAAGTTTGCAATCCGTGAGGGTGGTAGAACTGTTGGTGCTGGTGTTGTAGCTAAGATTATTGCATAATTAGGGTTTCCCTAATTATCAATAACCAACTAAAGGTTAATTAACATGAGAGAAGCAATTCACTTAGGTTGTGAGAAATGTACTAGACGTAATTATCACACAACTAAAAATAAAAAAGTTCACACAGAAAAATTTTCAGCACGTAAGTACTGTAAATGGTGTAAAGAACACACAAATCATAAAGAGATGAAACTGTAATATCAGTTTCTCTTTTTTTTAGGCGCATAGCTCCAATGGTAGAGCACCGGATTCCAAATCCGGGTGTTGCGGGTTCGAGTCCCCCTGTGCCTGCCACACATTTCTTATCAGTGAAACTATAAAGTTTTACTGATGAGAAATGATATTTAAAATGATGGAAATAATTAATGGAATTAAGTAAACACATTCACAATGCTAAATTAGAGTTAAGTAAGGTTATCTTTCCTACAAAAGGTCAAGTGAAACAAGCTTATATCTCTGTTGTAATAGTTGTTGCAGTTATCTCTGCATTTTTAGCTTTAGTTGATTTGATGATGTCTTCAATCATGTCAGCTATTTTAGGATAGGGAAACTCATGGCACATCAATGGTATTCAATACAAACATACGGAAGTGAAAGAAAAGTTCGCGAAGCTATCTTTATCATGATAGAAGAGATGGGACTACAAGGACACATTACAGATGTAATTGTTCCAACCGAAGATGTTATCGAAGTGAAAGATGGCGCTAAGAAAATTACAGAGCGTTCATTGTATTCTGGTTACGTATTTGCTAGAATTGACTTAAATACAGAGATTCAGCATATGATTCAATCCATCCCAAAAGTTTCTGGCTTTATTGGTGAGGGAAGTCTTCCAACACCATTAAGTGAACATGACATTAATAATATCTTAGATAAAGTTAATAACCGTGCAGCTCCAAAACCTAAAGTTTATTTTGAAACAGGTGAAACTGTTCGTATTAACGAGGGCCCATTTGCTAACTTTACAGCAACTGTAGATGAGTATGATTTAGAGCATGGTACTCTAAAACTAAACGTATCAATTTTCGGAAGAGCTACTCCGGTAGATATCTCTTATACGCAAGTTGAAAAAATAATTTAATCTTAAACAAGGAAAACAAAGATGGCTAAAAAAATTGATGGTTATATCAAGTTACAAATAGACGCTGGAAAAGCTAACCCAGCTCCACCAGTAGGACCAGCTTTAGGACAACGTGGTGTTAATATCATGGAGTTTACTAAAGCATTTAATGAAAAAACAAAAGACTTAATGGGGTTTAAAGTACCAACTGTAATTACAGTTTATACTGATAGAAGTTTTACTTTTATCACAAAGCAACCACCAGCATCTGCTCTTTTAATGAAAGCTGCTAACCTTAAAAAAGGTACAGATAATCCTCTTACGACTAAAGTGGGAAAATTAACTAAAGCACAATTAATGGAAGTTGTTGAGCGTAAAATAGTTGATTTAAATACTAACGACAAAGATGTGGCTATGAATACTTTAGCTGGGACTGCTCGTTCAATGGGTATAGATATAGTAGACTAGTCTACGATACCCTAAAGTGTGAACCACAGCACTTCATAAATTTGTGGAAGAATTACAAATGGAGAATTTGAAAAATGAGTAAAAGATATAAACAATTACTAGAAAAAATAGATGCTACTAAGTCTTATGGTGTTGAAGAAGCTACTACAACTCTTAAGAGTTTAATAAGTGCTAAATTTGATGAAACAGTTGAGATTGCTCTTAACTTAAATGTTGATCCTCGTCATGCTGATCAAATGGTTCGTGGTGCTATTGTACTACCACATGGTACAGGTAAGACTGTTCGTGTAGCTGTATTTGCTAAAGGTGTTAAAGCTGATGAAGCTAAAGCTGCTGGTGCTGATATCGTGGGTACTGATGATTTAGTTGCACAAATTAAAGAGGGTGTTTTCAACTTTGATGTTGTTGTTGCTGCACCTGACTGTATGGGCCTTGTTGGACAAATTGGTCGTATTCTTGGGCCAAAAGGTATGATGCCTAACCCTAAAACTGGTACAGTTACTCCGGATGTTGCAACTGCAGTTAAAAATGTTAAAGGTGGACAAGTTAACTTTAGAGTAGATAAAAAAGGGAACATCCATGCTGGTATCGGTAAAGCTAGTTTTGAAGCAAAACAAATCCAAGAGAATTTAAACTCTTTAATGATAGCTATCAATAAGCAAAAACCAGCATCTGCTAAGGGGCGTTATATTAAATCTGGTGCGCTAAGTTTAACTATGAGTCCATCTGTTAAGCTAGATGTTCTAGAATTATTAGACATTAAACAGTAGTACAATTTAAATAATTTTTAGTGTACCACTTTTATGTGGTGCATTCTAAAGTTACTTGATAATGTAACTGCATTTTATGGACTAGAGATATAGGAGCTTTAAAGCTTAATTTTGCACTTTGTGTGATACCTATTGAAGTGTTGTCTGGAAAGGAGATATTCTATGACAAAAACACAAAAAGCTGAAATTATTGAAACCTTGACTGGCGAGTTTAAAGATGCTCAAACTGTAATCTTTTGTGATTATAAAGGTTTGAGTGTTAGCGAACTTGAAAGTTTAAGAAATAGTGCGCGTGAAAAAGAAGTTAAAGTACAAGTTACTAAAAACTCACTTGCTACAATTGCACTAAAAGCTGCTGAGTTAGAAGGTATTGTACTTAATGATACTAATATTCTAGTTTGGGGTGATGATTCTGTTGCTACTTCTAAGGTAGTTTCTGAATTTGCTAAGGGTAATGAAAAATTTGTAATTAAGTCTGCTTACGTTGATCGTGAGGCTACTGATGCTGCTAAAGTTGAAGCATTTGCTCAACTTCCAGGACGCGAAGAGCTTCTTGGTATGCTTGCAGCTACTTGGATGGCACCTGTTGCTAACTTTACAATTGGACTTAACGCTCTTAAAGAGAAAAAAGAAGAAGAGGCTGCGTAAGCAGTTAACTATAAATAATTAAAAATTAAAGGATTACACATGGCTGTAACTAAAGAAGATGTATTAGAATATATTTCAGGACTTTCTGTTTTAGAACTTTCTGAATTAGTAAAAGAATTTGAAGAAAAGTTTGGCGTATCTGCACAACCTGTTGCTGTAGCTGGTGGAGCTGCTGCTGGTGGTGATGCTGCTGCTGAAAAAACTGAATTTGATGTTGTGCTAACTGATGTTGGTGCTAAAAAAATTGCTGTAATTAAAGCTGTTCGTGCTCTTACTGGTCTTGGACTAAAAGAAGCTAAAGAAGCTTGTGAAGGATTACCGTCAACTATCAAAGAAGGTGTTGATAAAGATGCTGCTGAAGAAGCTAAAACTGCTCTTGAAGAAGCAGGTGCAGTAGTAGAAGTTAAATAATTTTCCCCTTCGGGAAAATTTATTAGAGAGGATTTTTCCTCTCATTTTTGGGCGCTTTAGCAAAGAGATGAAGTCTCTTAGCTAAAGTGCCCTTATGTCGTTAATAAGCACTATAACAACAAAGCTCAATTATGAGCCCCACAAATCAATTCAAGGACGCTTGAATTTGATAACTAACTTATCGAGGTTGCCTATGTTAAACACTTTATATTCCGGAAATCGTCTTCGTGTAGATTTTGCCAAAACCCCTCAACAGATTGAAGTTCCAAACCTGCTTCAACTCCAACAAAGTTCATATGATAATTTTTTAATGATTGATGAAAAAGATAGATCACTGAGTGGTATAGAAAAAGTATTTCAATCAACTTTTCCTATTCATGATTCACAAAATAGACTTACAATTGAGTATGTTGGTAGTGAAGTTACAAAACCAAAATATACGGTTAGAGAATGTATGGAGCGTGGACTTACTTACTCAGTAAGTTTAAGAATGAAAACTCGTCTTGTTTTATGGGACAGAGATGAAAACACTAAAGAGAAACTTGGTGTAAAAGATATCAAAGAGCAAAGTATCTTTGTTCGTGATATTCCACTTATGACAGAGAGAACTTCTTTCATCATTAATGGTGTTGAACGTGTAGTTGTAAACCAACTTCATCGTTCACCAGGTGTGATTTTTAAAGAAGAAGAAGCTACTACTGTAGGAAATAAACTGATTTATACTGGTCAGATTATTCCTGATCGTGGTTCATGGTTGTACTTTGAGTATGATCCTAAAGATATTCTTTATATGAGAATTAATAAACGTCGTAAAGTTCCTGTAACTATTATGTTTAGAGCATTAGGTTACTCTAAACAAGATATTTTAAAACTATTTTATCCAATTCAGACAATTACTATGAATGACAATAAATTTTCTCTAGATTTCAATCCAGATGATTATGCAAATCGTTTGACATATGATTTAGTAGATACTAATGGTAAAGTTTTAGTTGCAACTAGTAAAAGATTAAGCGCTAAAAAAGCACAAAAATTAATTGACGATGGATTAACAACTGTTGAATATCCTCTTGAAATTCTTTTAGAACGTAATTTAGCGGAGCCAATTATAGATCCTGAAACTGGAGAAGTTTTATTTGATACTATGACTCATATTGATGAGACTAAGCTGAAAAAACTTTCAGAAATTGGTGTTACAGAGTTTAAAATTGCAAATGATTTAGCTGAAGGTGTTGATGCTTCTATTATCAATGCATTTAATGCTGATGCAGATTCTCTTAAACTTCTCAAGCAAACAGAAGAGATTGAAGATGAAAATGATCTTTCTGCGATTCGTATCTATAAGGTTATGCGTCCAGGTGAGCCTGTGACTGTTGAAGCTGCAAAAACATTTGTAAATCAACTTTTCTTTGATCCAGAACGCTATGACCTTACTGAAGTTGGTCGTATGAAAATGAATCATAAACTTGATATGGATATTCCTCATTATATCACTGTTTTAACTCATGAAGATATTATCAAATCTGTTAAATATGTTATCAAAGTTAAAAATGGTCAAGGCCATATTGATGATAGAGATCACTTAGGTAATCGTCGTATTCGTTCTATTGGGGAGCTTCTTGTAAATGAACTTCATAATGGTTTAATCAAGATGCAAAAAGCTATCCGTGATAAACTTTCTACAATGAGTGGAGCTATGGAAGAGTTAATGCCTCATGACTTAATTAACTCTAAAATGATTACATCTACTGTTATGGAATTTTTCTCAGGTGGACAACTTTCTCAGTTTATGGACCAGACTAATCCACTTTCAGAAGTTACTCACAAACGTCGTTTATCGGCACTAGGTGAGGGTGGTCTTGTAAAAGAGCGTGCCGGATTTGAAGTGCGTGATGTTCACCCAACTCACTATGGTAGAATTTGTCCTATTGAAACTCCAGAGGGTCAAAATATTGGTCTTATCAATACTCTTGCTACTTACTCTAAAGTAAATAGTCATGGTTTCATTGAAGCGCCATACAAAATCATGAGTGAAGGCAAAGTGACTGATGAGATTGTATATCTTACAGCTACTCAAGAAGAGGGTGTTAAGATTGCTGCTGCATCAAATAAACTTGACGAAAATGGTCAGTTTATAGAAGAGTTAATCTCTGTTCGTCAAGATGGTGAAATTTATCTACGTGACCCTAGCGAATGTGAGTATGCAGATCTTAGTTCTAGTATGGTTGTTGGTGTAGCTGCATCACTTATCCCATTCTTAGAACATGATGATGCTAATCGTGCTTTAATGGGTTCAAATATGCAACGTCAAGCGGTTCCATTGTTAAGACCTTATTCTCCTATGGTTGGAACAGGTGTTGAAAAGCTTGTTGCTCGTGATGCATGGGAATGTGTAAAAGCTAAGCGTGGTGGAAAGATAGAAAAAGTAGATGGAAAACACATCTATGTTATGGGTGAAGAAGATGGTGAAATCTATATAGATTATTATCCATTAACAAAAAACCTTCGCACAAATAATAATACCTCGTTTAACCAAAAACCAATCGTAAATCTTGGTGATATTGTAGTTAAAGGGCAAGTAATAGCTGATGGTCCTAATATGGATCAAGGTGAGTTAGCCCTTGGTGTGAATGCTATGGTAGCTTTTATGCCTTGGAATGGGTACAACTTTGAGGATGCTATCGTTATTTCTGAGCGTATGATTCGTAAAGATCAATTTACTTCTGTTCACATTTATGAAAAAGAAGTAGAAGCTCGTGAGTTAAAACATGGTGTTGAAGAGATTACTCGTGATATCCCAAATGTGCGTGATGATGAGTTAGTTCATTTAGATGAATCTGGAATTGTGAAAATAGGTACTACCATTAAGGGTGGTATGATTTTAGTTGGTAAAGTTTCTCCAAAAGGTGAAGTGAAACCAACTCCAGAAGAACGTCTTTTACGTGCTATTTTTGGTGAAAAAGCTGGACATGTTGTTAACAAATCACTTTATTGTCCCCCTTCTATGGAGGGTGTGATAGTTGATGTTAAAATCTTTACAAAAAAAGGTTATGACAAAGATGCACGTGCACTTGAACTTGAAAAAGAGGAGCGTGACTACTTAGAGCGTGAGCACTATGATAGACTTCTTATGATAGACAAAGAGGAGATGCTTCGTGTAGCAAAACTTCTAACTCGTGAAGCACTCGTAAGTGATATCACTATTGCTGAGACATCTTACAAAGCTGGAGATACTATCAATGGGGATGATTTAGCTGAAGTGAATCGTTTTGCTATGAATGCTATTGTAAAATCATTTAGCCAAGAGATACAAGATGAGTACACAAAAACGAAAAATTATTTTCAAAAACAAAAGCGTGTTTTTAGAGATGAGCACGAAGAGAAACTAACTATACTAGAAAAAGATGACATACTGCCAAATGGTGTTGTTAAATACGTAAAAGTTTATATCGCAACAAAACGTAAGTTAAAAGTTGGTGATAAAATGGCTGGTCGTCACGGAAATAAAGGTATCGTTTCAACTATTGTCCCTGAAGTTGATATGCCTTATATGGAAGATGGACGTTCGGTTGATGTATGTCTAAATCCACTAGGGGTTCCATCTCGTATGAATATTGGTCAGATATTGGAGATGCACCTTGGTATGGCTGGACGTGAACTTGGGAACCAAATTCAAGAACAGTTTGAGACGAAACAAGCCTCATTTGTGAAAAACCTAAGAGAAAAAATGATTGCTATTGCTGACGTAGCGGGTATGATGAATGCGCTTAAGGTTATTGGTGATATGAGTGATGAAAAATTCTTACGTTATGCTCGCGACTGGGCTAAGGGTGGAGTTCGTTTTGCTACACCAATTTTTGAGGGTGTAAATCAAGCTGAATTTGATAAGCTTTTTGCATTAGCGAAGATGGATATGGATGGTAAGACAGCTGTTTATAATGGTCTTACAGGTGAAAAAATCAAAGAACGTGTCAATGTTGGGTATATGTATATACTTAAACTTCACCACTTGGTTGATGAGAAAATTCACGCACGTTCAACTGGGCCATACTCACTTGTTACACAACAACCAGTTGGTGGTAAAGCACTCTTTGGTGGTCAGAGATTTGGAGAGATGGAAGTATGGGCTTTAGAGGCTTATGGAGCATCTGCAGTTTTAAAAGAGATGCTTACTATCAAGTCTGATGATGTTGATGGACGTGTGCGTGCATATAAAGCATTGACAAAAGGTGAGCTAGTTCCAGCTTCTGGAATTCCTGAAACACTATTTGTATTAACAAAAGAACTTCAAGCACTAGCACTTGATGTAGAAATTTTTGACGAGGTTGAAGACGATGAGTAAATTAGTACCTATTGAAGTAACAGAAGATAATAGACCAACAGATATAAAACAACTTAAGTTTAGCCTTGCATCACCGGAAAAAGTGATGTCATGGAGTAATGGTGAGGTTAAAAAGCCTGAAACTATTAACTATAGAACGTTGAAGCCTGAGCGTGATGGTCTCTTTTGTGCAAAAATCTTTGGACCTGTTCGTGATTACGAATGTTTATGTGGTAAATATAAAAAGATGCGCTATAAAGGTGTAGTATGTGAGAAATGTGGAGTTGAAGTAACATCGACTAAAGTTCGTCGTACTCGTATGGGTCACATCGAGCTTGTAACTCCAGTTGCACATATTTGGTATGTTTCTTCATTGCCATCTCGTATCGGTACTCTTCTTGGAATTAAGATGAAAGATTTAGAACGCGTACTCTACTATGAAGCATATATAGTTGAGAGTGGTGGTGAAGCGTATTATGATGCTGAAGCGAAAACTCCAGTTTTGAAATATGATGTTTTAAATGAAGAGCAGTACAGAACATTAGTACAGCGTTTTGATGCACTCGGTTTTAAAGCTCGCATGGGTGGAGAAGTTGTTCGTGATTTACTTGAAGATATTGACTTGGTTGATGCATTTACACAACTTAAAGAAGATATTGAACTTACTAAAAGTGAAGCGAAGAAAAAAACTATAGCGAAACGTCTTAAGGTTATTGAGTCATTTTTAAATAGTGGGAATAACCCTGCTTGGATGATGCTAACAGTACTACCAGTCCTTCCACCAGATTTGCGTCCACTTGTATCTCTTGATGGTGGTAAATTTGCAGTAAGTGATGTAAATGATCTTTACCGTCGTGTTATTAACCGTAACCAAAGACTTAAACGTCTTGTTGAACTTGAAGCTCCAGAAATCATTGTTAGAAATGAAAAACGTATGCTTCAAGAGTCTGTTGATGCCCTCTTTGACAATGGTCGTAGAGCTAATGCCGTAAAAGGTGCTAACAAGCGTCCTTTAAAATCACTTTCAGAAGTGATAAAAGGTAAGCAAGGGCGTTTTCGTCAAAACTTACTTGGTAAACGTGTTGACTTTTCTGGACGTTCTGTAATTGTTGTTGGACCATCTTTAAATATGGATGAATGTGGATTACCTAAGAAAATGGCTCTAGAGTTATTTAAGCCACATTTGATTGCTAAGTTAGAAGACAAAGGGTATGCAACTACTGTAAAAGCTGCTAAGAAGATGATAGAAGAAAAAACAAACGAAGTTTGGGAATGTCTTGCCGAGATAGTTGATGGGTACCCAATAATGCTAAACCGTGCACCAACACTTCATAAACTTTCTATTCAAGCTTTCCACCCTAAACTTATTGATGGTAAAGCTATTCAGCTTCATCCATTAGTGTGTTCAGCATTCAATGCCGATTTTGATGGGGATCAAATGGCTGTACACGTACCACTTTCTTCTGCTGCAATTGCAGAAGCTAAAGTGCTTATGCTTGCATCTATGAACATCTTACTTCCTGCCTCTGGTAAAGCTATTGCTACACCTTCACAGGATATGGTTCTTGGAATCTATTACATCACTTTAGAAAAAAATGGTGTAAAGGGAAGTAATAAACTGTTCGCAAATGTAGATGAAGTAAATATTGCATTAGAAAACGAAGCGCTAGATATTCATGCAAAGATTCGTACACGTGTAGATGGTCGTATGATTACTACTACTGCTGGTCGTATGCTTTTAAAAGCAATATTACCAGACTTTGTTCCATCTGAATTATGGAACAAAATCATGAAGAAAAAAGCTATCAATGCGATAGTTGATTATGTTCAAAAACATGGTGGTATAGGTGTTACTGCAGGTTTCCTTGACCGTCTTAAAGATTTAGGTTTTAAACATGCAACGGAGTCAGGTGTATCTATCTCTATTGATGATATTCGTATCCCTGATGCTAAAGAAGCAAAAATAGTAGAAAGTAAAAAGAAAGTTATTGAGATTCAAAAACAGTTTGAATCTGGATTATTAACTGAACAAGAGCGTTACAATAAAATCATTGATGTTTGGACAGATACTAATAATACAGTTGCAACTCAAATGATGGATTTAGTTGAAAATGATAAGGGTGGATTTAATTCTATTCATATGATGGCTGATTCTGGTGCTCGTGGTTCTGCTGCACAGATTCGTCAGCTTGCTGGTATGCGTGGTCTTATGGCTAAACCATCTGGCGATATCATTGAAACGCCAATTATCTCTAACTTTAAAGAGGGACTTAATGTTATTGAGTACTTCATTTCAACACACGGTGCTAGAAAAGGTCTTGCCGATACTGCACTAAAAACTGCAAATGCGGGTTATCTAACTCGTAAGCTCGTTGATGTTGCACAAAATGTGAAGATAGTTGAGCATGATTGTCATACTCATGAGGGTATAGAGATAAGTGATATTAGTGATCAAAACACACTTATAGAATCACTAGAAGATAGACTTTATGGTCGTGTTCTTGCTGAAGATGTTATAGACCCTATTAGCAATGAAATTCTTTATGCTGAAGGTACATTAATTGATGAGATTAGTGCTCAAGTTATCTCTGAAGCTGGTATCAAAACTGCACATATAAGAACGCCTACAACTTGTAAAAGTGAAGGTGGAATCTGTGCCTTGTGTTATGGTGTGAATCTTGCGACTGGTTTTATAGTTCGTCGTGGTGAAGCTGTTGGTATCGTTGCTGCTCAGTCTATTGGTGAGCCTGGTACGCAACTTACGCTTCGTACATTCCACGTTGGTGGTACTGCATCTTCTACTGCTCAAGAGCGCCAAGTTCTTGCGAATAAAGAAGGCTTTATCCGTTACTATAATCTTAATACTTACAGGTCAAAAGATGGGAAAAATATCGTTGCAAATAGACGTAATGCAGCGGTACTCCTCGTTGAGCCTAAAATAAAAGCACCACATGCAGGAACATTAAAAATTGAAACTATTCATGACGAAGTTCTTGTAACAGTTGAAGGTAAAAAAGATACAACTCGTTATACTTTACGTAAAAATGAGATTGCTAAACCAAATGAGCTAGCTGGTGTATCTGGTCAAATTGAGGGTAAATACTATTTTCCTTATGATAGCGGCAGTGTTATAGAAGAGTCTGAATCAATTGTTGAGACTATCAAAGATGGTTGGAATGTTCCTTCTCGTATCCCATATGCATCAGAGTTACTCGTTGAAAATGGTGCGCCTGTTACACAAAAAATTCTTGCAAAAGAAGAGGGTACTATCAAATATTCACTTTTAAAAGGTGATTTTTTAGAAAAAATTGATGGTATTAAAGATGGTTATTTAGTGGAAGAAAAAGGTCTTTTTGCGCAAGTAATTGATGCAAATAACCGTGAAGCTGTACGTCACTATATAGCTCGTGGATCAGTTATCACCGTAGCAAATGATGCAACAGTTGATGCTAGTACTATTATTGCAAAACCAGCAAATGATGAGTCTGTAGTTATTGCTGAGTGGGATCCATATTCAAACCCAATTATTTCAGAGGCCAACGGTGTTGTTAAGTTTGAAGACATTATTGTTGGAACTACTGCTACTGAGCAACTCGATGAGTTAACTGGTAAGACACGTCTTATGATTAATGATCATATCTCTTCTGAGTATAAACCAACTGTAGTACTAGCGACTGAAGATGGCGAGCTCATGCGTTATGCAATTGAGTCAAAATCTTCTATCTATATCGAAGATGGAGCAACTCTAAAAGTTGCTGATATCATAGCAAAAACACCAAAAGCACTTCAAAAATCATCAGATATTACAGGGGGTCTCCCGCGTGTATCTGAACTTTTTGAAGGTCGACGTCCAAAAGCTACTGCGCTTATCTCTGAAATAGATGGTAATGTAAGCTTTGGAAAAATGCTTCGTGGTAAAGTTCGTATCGTAGTAACAAGTGATATAGGCCTTGTTAAAGAGTACTTTGTAGATAAATCTCATGAGCCTGTTGTGGCAGCAGGTGACTTTGTTCACTCTGGTGAGCGTTTAACTACTGGTATCATCTCTTCGCATGAGCTACTACGTATTATGGGTGTGAAAGCACTTTATAACTATCTTGTATCTGAAGTGCAACAAGTATACCGTTCTCAAGGGGTAAATATTGCAGATAAGCACATTGAGGTTATTTTTACTCAAATGCTTAGACAAATTAAAATTGTAAAATCTAATGATACTAAGTTTATCGAGGGTGATTTAATTTCAAAAGCTAAGTTTAAAATTGAGAATGAAAAAATTACTAGACTTGGTGGTAAACCTGCGATTGCTGAGCCATTTTTAGTTGGTATTACACGTGCAGCTGTTGCAGCAGATAGTATCATCTCTGCGGCATCTTTCCAAGATACAACGAAAGTTCTTACTGAGGCAGCTGTGTCTGCTAAAGTTGATGACTTAAATGACTTAAAAGAAAATGTAATTATTGGTCGTACTATTCCTGTTGGAACTGGTATATACAAAGATCAAGCGATTACTTTTCATACACAAGAAGATTAGTACAACTGCTTTTAGTTGATTTGGAATTTGTCGATATAGTTACATGATGAATGTAACTTCGGCACATACCAAATTAAACATACTTCTCAACAATACAAACAAGGCGCTTGTCCAAGTGCTTCTTGATGCCACAAAAGATGATTTGAAATCTATCACAAAAGATACTAAAGATTTGCGCTCAATCATGGATAAAATACTCAAACAAACTAAGACAGCAGAAAGTTCCTCTAACAAAGCTATGCTTGATTTAGTGAAAAATAATCCAACTTTAAAAAATCTTGGTAGTCCATCTACAACTATAAAAGAACTTCTAAATACTATGAAGTCCGACAAAAAACCACTGCCTGTTGAAAAAGTACTCAAAGAAGTTTTGATAGACATTAAAAATATAAAAAATCAAGATGTAAAATTTAAGTTAAACAATACGGGTGTATTTTTAGAATCTAAACTTAAAAATGTAAATAATCCTCAGGTAGAATTGAAAAACAATCTTAATGATTTAAAAGAGATACTACAGCAAAGTAAAGTATCTGAGGTAAAAGAGGTATTACAAAAAGTAGAAGTATTGCTTCAAAATAAGCTTGTTAAAAATGCAACAAATGTAGACTTGAGTAAAGAGCTAAAACAAAACCCTAAGTTACTAGAGAGTGTAGCTAAAGAGGTTAAAGTCTTAGTGCAAAACTTAGATAAGCTTATACAAAAATCAGATGGAGTGCATAGTACTACAACAAAGATTTTGTTAGATAAATTAGAGTTTGCAATAGATAGTACAAAAACTAAGCTCATAGCTAAGGAGTTACCTCTAAAGCAAGATGCTCAAGTCAAACAAGATACTCAAGTTAAGCAAGATATACAGGTCAAACAAAAAACACAAGTTAAACAAGAACAAACTATGGCTAAAGAGATAGATCTAAAGTCAGCTCCAATGCAAGTTAAAGACCCAGTTGTAAAACAAAATGTACCCTTGAAAACACAAGAGTTACACACTCTTAAGATAGGTGCAAATGAACAAAAAGTACAAAATATTTCGCCTAAAGAACTTATAGCTGAAAGTAAAGTACCTATGACTACAAAGCTAGTTGAAAACGCTACGATTAAATTACCAATTGTTAAAGAGGTCTTACAAGTTCTACAAGGTGTATTAGATAAGAGTCTAATCTTGGAATCAAAAGCTATTTTAAAAGTGGTTACAAGTACTTTGAATACACTTGAAAATGTAAAAGAAGTCACTAAAGAGTCCAAACAAGACTTAGGTAAAATCATTCAAGATACTAAAGCATTGATAGCTAAGGCTGATGTAATTAACTCTAAAGATATTATTACAATATTTGCAAAGTTAAAAAACCTAACTAGTGCTAACTCCTTAAATGTGCAAGCCAACGTAAAAGAGATACTTAACAATGATTTGAAATCAGCTTTACTACAAACTACAAATGAGTTACAAAATTCATCACATCCAAACAAAAATGATTTAATCAAACAGATGGATAAGTTGGTGCTACAAATTGACAGTTATCAACTTGTTTCACACCTTAGTAATGGTACAGCTGTCTATTTACCAATAACTTGGGATCAGTTAGAGGGTGGTGAGTTACAGATGCGTCAAGATAAAGAAAAGTTTTATTGTGATATAGATTTAAATTTAAAAGATTATGGTGATGTGAGCTTAAAGCTTACTTTATTTGAGAAAAATCAAATCAATATACATCTTTATAGTCCAAATCAAGAGTTAAAAGAGCTTTTCCAAGAAAACCTTAGTATCTTAAGAGCAGGGATGATACACTCTCAAATAGTTCCACGAGAGATACGTTTTCATGATGGCTTAGAAAAAGCATCAACTTCTTCAAGCCCTTATCAAGGTGATGATGATTTCAACATCGGATTTGAGGTCAAAGGATGAGAGAAAAAGCGGTCGCACTCAGGTATGATAAGGAACAAGAAAATGCCCCACGGGTACTTGCAAAAGGTGAGGGTGAGACTGCTAGAAATATCATTAAAATAGCACAACTGCATAAGCTACCTATCAAAAAAGATGCTGATTTAATTGAGTTGTTATCAAAGGTTGAGATAGACAAAGAGGTCCCCCAAGAGTTATATAAAGCGGTTGCGGAACTTTTTAGCTATATATATAAGATAACTAATACTATGGAAGAAGTAGATTCTGAATCGAGTTCAGAATGACGGGACTTATAACGTCGTTCCAAGGAAGAAGTAGATTCTGAATGGAGTTCAGAATGACGGGACTTATAACGTCATTGCAAACTTTAAAATGTCATTGCAAACTTTCAAGCGTCATTCCAAACTTGATTTGGAATCTACTCAAAGAATGCCATAGGCTTAAGCACCAAGGGCATGATTTATAGTATATCTCATATCATCATCAAGGTTCTCCATAGAACTTAGCATCCATCTGAGATAACCTGCATCTTCTTGTGCAACTTCACGAACTGTTTTACCCTTATGTTTTCCAAATCTAAACTTTTCTATTAAGATGGGTGTATTTGTTAAATCAACCATTTTATCTACTGGGTTTTCCTCTGGAAATATCTTACTAACAGCTTTGCGTAATTCTGAAAGAAAAAGTTTTAAAACTAAAACATCCCCTATAGCATCATGCGCTTTGACGACGATTCCAAGAGCTGATGCCTCTTTTTCTTCAAGTTTATAAAGTCCCATCTTGTATCGAAAGTATTGAAGTCTGTGTGCCTCTTCATCTTTGTATATGTGTTTTGCAACTCTGAGCGTATCTATCACTTGCATCTTTGTGTTAAAACCCTCTTTCTCAAGCATACCTAGGTCAAAAGGAGCATTGTGAATAATCATGTAGTTATCTGGAGTATTGAGTTCTTGAAGCCTTTTATATGAAGCACTAGAGGCTATTGGAGGTTTACCCTCTATCATCTCTTGCGTAATGCCATGAACTTCCATCGCTCCAAACTTGATAGGTATATCGCTAGAGAAAAATTCATTTTGAACCTCTATCTCTTTTGCTCCTAAAACTACGTAGCCTAGTTGTATAACTCTGTCTTCTTCGGAGACACCTGTTGTTTCTGTATCTAGTATGATGTATTGTTTTGCCATTTTTTCCCTTTTTAGCTTTGTAAGAAAGAATCTTCCATATAGTAATGCTCAACATCTAAAAAATCTTGATGTAGCTCTATTTCTAAAGTATTTGGAGTGAACTTATACTCACAAAAGTTTATAAACCTCATTGGGTATACTTTATTTCCCTCTTTAAAGTTCCTCACACACAAAGGCTCATTGAGCTCTATGAGTAACCCTTGTAAGTAAGATACAGAATCATTTGAAGGTTGTAGGTGAAACAGCTTGAACATTGTAGTAAGTTGTAGTGACATCTCTAACTCTTTATCATTGAGAAGGTAGGTGTTATAGATGGCCCGAGCTAACTTTAAAACATCATCACTGAATGGTTCACTTAACAATCTTTGTTTTTGAATCTCTTCTTTTTTCATAACTATTATTTTATCGTTTTTGAATAAATGTAGCGTTAAAAGTATAAGATGAGTTTGCTTTTACTACTACACTAAACTCTACAAGGTTCGCATTGATAAATGTATATTTTTGAGAACTCTCTAGTGTAGAATTATTTCTATTTGAAAAGGGAATGTGCAGTTTAAATTCTTTATCATTTTTTGAGTTATTATTTACTTTGTATTGTATCTTAGTAGTATACTTTTGTTTAGTTATAGAGCTACTTTGAAGCGTACTATCAACGCTACTATCAAAATCATAACCAAGTTTTAAGCTGATTTTTGTGTTTTTTGGAGTGTTTTTAATGCTTGATTCACCTAGTAATACATTGGTATTATTCAATCTGGAATAACTCCTTAGAATACCTTGAGGTAAAGGTTCTTGAATGTTTTTCAATTCGATAATTTGAGATACATCGTGTCGCATACTAGCTTGTTGATTGTGTGGTGATGCTAAGGAGACACTATAGAGCTTGTTAAGTTTAATATTTTTAATATTTATAAATTTTAATTGCGTTTTTTCATTGTTTCTAAGGGTGACTTTAAAAGGGATTTGGTAGAGGTGGTAACCACCATATGCTTTTTGCTGTACTGATGTGTTTACGCTCATGCTCATCATTTTATTGTACCTTGTCGTTGGTCTTGCTTGTCTGCTTTGTTGAAGTTCTCCAGCTACAACAAAAAGTTCTGTCTCTTTATATTCTTTTCCTGAATGGTTATCTATGGTGATATAGCCACTTAAACTAGCCCTTGTGCCTTCTAGAGACAGTACATAGTTACTATGCCATGAGATATTATTGATGAGGTAGCTTAGCTCAATGTCAGTTTCTATATTTTTTTTAGTGTGTACATTCCAAATGAGTGTTGGTTGCGTAAGAAAGGAGTTTGGAATTTTTTTTAAGATAAGTTGGTTTTTATCTACTTGGACTATGTCACCATTGCTTTTTTTCACAAGAGCAAAATTACCACTGTGCGAAAGAAGGGTGACTTTTTTCTTTTTGATGTAGAGTGTTTTATTTATGTTGGCATCTAAAAGTTTATGAAAGCTAAGTTTATCATAACGGTATTGTTGCGAGAAGAGTTGTATATCTTTGGGAAGACTTAGGTTTACCGAGTCAGTATTTATACTGTTTGCAACACCTCTATAGACTATCTCTTTATCGGTTGCAGTAAGATAGAGTGTGCTCGTTTCATGAACAAGACCAACTCCGCCATTGTAAACTACAAGAGAATTTTTTATTGGTAAAATGCCTGCCGCAAAAGTTAATGATGCTAAGAGAGTTGATAAAAGAAGTTTTTTCATGAAGATTCCTCACTTAAGTATAAGTTATAGAACATAATACTATATTACACTTATAGAAAAATATAAGGTATATGTTTTGAGAGTAGTTTTTTTGTTTTTATTGGTTTCATGTTTAGTTTATGCTACACAGATACTCCAGACTCCCATAAAGTTTTCTCAAAAGCGAATTGAGTTAACCAAAGAGTATATTAAAATTCATTACAACAAAGATGTGAGTAACATAAAAATAATTCCTAAAATCATCCTTATCCATCATACAGCTATCGATGATTATAAAGACTCACTCAGTAGATTTCAAGAGGAGGTCTTACCATCTGTGAGAAAAGATATAGCAAGTGTGACCCCTAGTGTTAATGTAAGTAGCCATTTTATGGTTGAGCCTAATGGAACTATCCATAAACTCATGCCTCTAGATTTTATGGCAAGACATGTTATAGGGCTTAACTATAACTCCATAGGTATAGAAAATGTTGGGGGAGAAAATTCTAAGGATAATCTTACACAGGCACAACTAGAAGCAAATATATTTTTAATAAAATATTTAAGAGAAAAATTTCCTACGATAGAGTATGTTGTTGGGCATTATGAGTACAGATGTTTTGAGGAGAATGAGCTGTTCTTAGAGTTAGATAAGGGTTACCGAACTCTAAAAGATGACCCATCTGAGAGATTCATGCGATTACTCCATCGTGCTAACCCAAGATTAAAACATGCACCTTGTAAGGTTTCAAATGATAACTAATCCGCTTCTTTACCTCTTTATTTTAGCTATAAGTGCTACTTTTTTTTATGTACTAGAACAAGGCACACAACTCAAAATATTTAAGTTTATTCCTAGCATTGTAATGCTTTATGCTTTTGTAATGGGCTTAGCATCACTAGGAATTTTTGAGTATAATCAAGAGATAAATGCCATATATAAACTTACAAAAACAAATCTACTCCCTGCTATGATATTTCTGATGTTATTGCAAGTAGATATACGACTTTTTTTTAGATTAGGCAATAAACTTATTTTGTCTTATGTTCTCGCTGTTGTATCACTTGGATTTGCTTTTTTTCTTGTTAGCATCATCTTTAGTTTTGATGAGGGTATGGCTGGAGCTTTTGGGGCATTGGCTGGGTCGTGGATGGGTGGTACTGCAAACATGGTCGCTGTTGGTTCTGCTCTTGGTGTAAGTGATGTGGCCTTTGGTTATGCCCTCATTGTTGATAGTTTTAACTATACTTTATGGGTAGCCTTGCTTTTATTTTTAGTACCATTTGCTAAAATCTTCAATAAGTTTATTGGTTCGCAAGGTGTAGATGCAGTATTTGGCGATATTGGCTGCGCATGCACCATTGGGGCTAAGCGGTACTGGCTTTTGATAATTCTCTCTTTGATTGTCTCCTTTATCTCTCAATTAATCGCTACAAAGCTTAGCATCATCAGTGCTACTACTACTATGGTTATTATGGCAACGCTGTTTGGAGTCTTAGCATCATTCACAAAACTACGAGAGTTCAATGGTTCGAGTGAGGTCGCTTCAAGTATGCTCTATATGCTTATAGCTCTCATAGGTTCTAAGGCTGTGTTTGAGAGTTTTTCTGGAGTTGGTACTTATGTATTTGCAGGTTTTATTATTTTACTTATTCATGCAATAGTTATGATGCTAGGAGCAAAGCTATTTAAGCTTGACCTCTTTAGCATCAGTGTAGCCTCTTTAAGCAATATAGGGGGAATAGCCTCAGCCCCAATTCTCGCAGCTACTTACAACAAGTCCCTTGTGAGTATAGGTGTAATGATGGCTATTATGGGTTATATCATAGGTACTTTTGGGGGACTTTTAGTTGGAAATATCTTAATGGGGATAAGTAGATGAAGATAGTTGAGATTAGTTCACAAATACAGAGGATACCTCTTGAGACACCTTTTGTGACAGCACTCCGACGCGTAGAAAATGTTGCGTTTGTCAGAGTACGAGTTAAAAATGATCTTAAGGCTTTAAGTTATGGTGAAGCACCTGCTACAAAAGCTATAACGGGTGAAGACCTTGTGAGTATTACAAGTGCAGTTGAGCAAAATAAAGCCTTGTTTTACAATCTTTCTCCAGAGGAGGCAAGAGATCTTTTAGATACTCTAGAGATTGGTTCCTCCGCAAAAGCTGCCCTTGATATGGCTTTTTGTGGTTTTGAGAAGCCTCCCTTTGATTTTAAAAATAAAACTACAAAACTACAAACAGCTATCACCATCTCTTTTAATAGTACAGATGAGATGCTTCAAGATGCTTACAAAGCCCGTCGTAATAATCATAAAATACTAAAACTAAAATTTTCTTCAGACATTAATCATGCGATAAAAACAACAGTAAAAATTCATGAAAAGATAGAGGATGCAAAACTCCTTATCGATGCAAATCAGGCTTGGAATTTAGAGGATGCTAAAAGATATTTAGATGCGATGAGCGATGGAGAAGTAGAACTAGTGGAACAACCTCTTGGAGCTAAAGATATCCAAGGTATGAAACTATTAACTCATTATTCTAGCATACCGATAGTGGCAGATGAATCTTGTTTTACATTAGCAGATGTTAAAAATGTACTAGAGAGTTTGAGTGCTGATATTATCAATATTAAACTTATGAAATGTGGCGGGCTTATAAAAGCTCAAGAGATATTAGAATATTGCAGGGAAAAAAAAGTAGCTGTTATGATGGGAAGTATGCTCGAAGGTCCTGTGTCCATAGCTTATGCATGGTCCTTAGTGGAGCAATACGGTGATGTTATAAAGTATGTAGACTTAGATAGTCCACTTCTTTATAAATCAGATTAAAAAAATTCTATTTCTCCATCCTGTGCATTTTTATCATTATACTCGGCATGTTCCTCTAGCATTTTATCTATAATGATGAAAAATTTATCTGTAATTTCTTCAAGTTTTGTGTACTCTTGTATAAGTTCTTGTTTAAACTCATAAATGGATGAGTTTTTGAGTATCTCACTGATAGCTTCAATAGCTTCATGGTAAAGAAGATGTTGTGTTTTTGAATTATGGAAACTTTGTGAGTGATTAAATTCGCTTATGCCTGTTGAGTTATACCAAAGAGTATATTGACACTCCTCTTCTGCTATAAATTCTTTATGTTCTTCCTTTTTGATATGTTCGAGTACATCTGCTTTTAAAAGTGTATGTACGATTTTTGTGAGAACGACAAAGTTTTTATTTTTCATGTATCTTGAGGAGCTTAGGACAGATTCACTTGTTTTGCCAAATCTCTCTAGCGATGATGAAAGGGTATGGACATTATCTGTAGATATTTCAGCTATTTCAGTGAGAGACTTAGAGTTTTCATACATAGACATAGCTTCTTGTTGCAGGGTAGATATGCTTATACTTATCTCATTTGTAGCTTTTTGTGTACGTTCTGCGAGTTTTCTCACTTCATCAGCTACAACTGCAAATCCGCGACCATGTTCACCTGCACGAGCTGCTTCTATGGCAGCATTAAGAGCGAGGAGATTTGTTTGTTCAGCTATGTCTTTGATAAGGTCTATGACTGATGTAATCTCTTCTGTTTTAGTATTTACACCAGAGACTGCTTCATCGTTTTGAACTATAATTTGACCAAGCTTATTAAAATTTTCATGCATCACTTCCACTACAGATGAGTTTGAACGAGACAAAGAGGCAGATTCTTGAGCTTCAATGGCAAGTTGTGTAAGTGTTTCATCTGTCTCACTTATTTGTTCTTGTATTACTGAAAATTGTGCAATTAAACCTTTGCCAAGATTTTGAATATCACTTACAAATTTTTCTTTAACAACTGCAGCATATTCCATCTCCATAGCGTGGATACTTTTGTTGATAAGTGATGCAGTATCCACAAATGCGGAATTTAATCCTGTAGAGCAAATTTTTCTGAAGTATTTATGTTGCGATGCATACTCTATGGAGGTATTTATCTCTCGAGTAAAACTCTCTATCTGATCAAAAAGATCATTTATCCCATAGCCAAGTTCAGCTAACTCCCCTCCTGCATCGATAAATAGTTCTCTCGCTTCAAAGTTTCCTTTTTTTGCTTCTTCAACTATGTGTAATGATTCTTTAATGGTTCTTTGTGTAATACCAATTTGTTTATAGGCGTAGATAGCTATCACTATATTAAGGAGGTTAAACACCAAAGTAACGGTGTTAAACTCTAAGAATATGGCTGATACTAATAACCCGAGGGAGATAACTCCTAAGTGGGCATAGTTAGCTAAGTGTATTTTAGAAAGAGAGGATAAATTCTTCATATTCCATCTCCTTTTCATTAAGTAGAGTTTGCATTAAAGATTCACTTGCATCCATTCCTCCATGTTTTTCAGCTTCAAGTAACTTTTTATAGAGGGGTTTGACAATCTCTAAAGCTTCTTTCGATGGTTTTCTTCTTGCTGAATGGTATCCTATAATTTTGGAGTTAAAATAGGAGGGTGTTATATTTGCAAATACCCAGTAGAAAGAACCATCGCTAGTGATATTTTTAACATAGGCATGTATCTCTTGTCCATTTTGAAGGTATTGCCAAAGCATCTTAAAGATGATTCGTGGCATATCAGGATGACGATTGATGTTGTGTGGTTGACCAATAAGGTCTTTTTCTTTGATATTGACTGCTTTCATAAAATCACGGTTTACGTAGGTGATTTTCCCTTTTAAGTCTGTTTTTGAAATGAGAAGAGTATGCGCATCAAAATTGACTTCATTATTATTTGCAACTATCTTCAATGAGTTTTCCTTTTTAATTATTTATGAAAGTATTATACATAAAAAACGGAGGAAAATACTTATATATTTTTGTTATAATCTTTTTATGAATATAGACAGGTATAAAAACAAAACTATTTTACTTTTTGGTCAACCTCGTGCTTTTAATAAAGAGGAGTTTGAGTCCCAACTTCAAGTACATCAAATAAATATTGTGTACGAATTTCAAGAGAGTGTAAGCCTTGTTATAGATGGAAAGATGATGACGCCTTATGAGGAGATAGAGAGTGAAAAAATATATAATTTAAATAAATATGACTTTGTTGAGATAGATATATTTGAAAGTGCCTTAGCATCATGCTTAGATGAAGATACCCTACTTATGAGTTTAAAACTAAGTGCAGATAAGGCACGACTAAAAACCTTTATACAAAATGGCAAGATAAGTGATATATTATTTTTTAAAGTCCTCAAAATGTATAACTGGGGCGATGACGATTTCTTTGAAAATGATGATAACCGCGATGTTAGTTCAGCCTTTATACTAAGATTTTACGAAAACATAGAGAGAAATCATAATGTTCAGTATGCAACTACAGGTTTTGTACACCTCATAAAACAAAGTAAAAACGCAGCACTCTTAGATGTTATACTCTCTTTAAAACCCATAAAGCATAACCCGAAAATGAAGATGCAACTTGCTCAAAATGAATTTAGCTCTAGTAAAATACAAGCTAAACTAAAACAAGATGAGAACTATGAAGTCAAACAAGCACTTTGTTTTAATGCAAACCTTGATATAAAAATAATAAAAGAGTTTTTAAAAGATGAAAAATTAGGTGCAAATATAGCCAAAAATATAAAATTAAATGAAGAGTTGTTTACGCTTCTAAGTACACAAAAAACAGCCTTAGCCTTAAATGAAAGCTTGAGTTTAGATATGCAAGAGCAGTTGCTAAACTTGAAAAACAAAGATGTTGATTATGCCTTGTCTTTAAATGAAAACATAAGTAGTAAAACTTTAAAAATCTTACTTAAACTCCAAGATGAAAACATTAAAACAGCCCTTTATGAGAACAAACAAATGCCAAAAGAGTTTTTACAAGAGGCATACGATAACAATCTGTATGTTGAACAACTTGCAAAAAATGAAAACACATCTATAGAGATTTTATACCAACTTCATTTAGATAGCAGATATGAGCGTTTTGTAAAACAAAATGAAAGTTTTGCCAAAAACATTCAACAACACAATATAGGATGGCTTTAATGAAAGCAAAAAATTTAACAAAAATTATAAATAAAATGTCCGAAGAAAAAATACCAACTTTCATCTGGGGTGCTCCTGGTGTTGGAAAAAGCTCCATAGTAAAACAAGTCGCTCTTAAAAAAAACATAGGTTTTATAGATTTGCGTTTAGCTTTGATGGACCCAACTGACTTAAAAGGTATACCCTTTTATGATGCTAAGGAGCATTCTGCACTTTGGGCACCTCCCGCTTTTTTGCCTCGTGATGGAGAGGGGATACTCTTTTTAGATGAGCTAAACTCTGCGGCACCATCTGTGCAAGCTTCAGCATACCAGCTTATACTTGACCGCCAAGTTGGGGAGTATAAACTACCAGATGGCTGGAGCATCATAGCGGCTGGAAATCGTGAGAGTGATAGGGGAGTGACTTATAAAATGCCATCCCCTCTTGCAAATAGATTTGTCCATTTTGAGTTAGAAGTGAGTGTAGAGGACTGGAAAGTTTGGGCATATGAGCATGAAGTTTGTGAGTCAATCATAGCTTATATCTCTTACAAAGAGGAGCATCTTTTTACTTTTGATGCTAAGAGGGATGCTAAGAGTTTTGCAACACCAAGAAGCTGGGAATATGTAGATAAAATACTAAAAGCTGAGATAGACCAAGAGCTGATTTTAGAGTCTATAAGTGGGGCAGTTGGAAGAGAGGTTGCGGTTGGATTTTTGAGTTTTTTTAAAGTTATGTACAAGTTTCCAGATCTAAAACAAATAGTAAATACAGGCAAGGGCGAATACTCTGGTGAGATAGATGTTCTTTTTGCATTAAGTTCCGCTCTTGTTAGTAGTGTTTTAAAAGATGAAAACCGTTTGGATAATGTTTTAACATATACTCTTGGACTAAAGAGTGAGTTTGCAGTGCTTATAGTCAAAGACTTACAAAAAAATGGCTTCACTATGGAGAAGTCAAAAATATTTAAAGAGTGGGTTAAAAAATTCTCTTACCTTTTAGAGTAGTATATGATGCTAAGAGATGAAAAAATATCGCGTGCAAAAGCTAAACTTTTAGCAGATTATCCCTTTTTTGGTACCTTAGCATCAAGGCTTGAGGTGGTGTTAAATGACGATATACAAGCATTTACAAGTGACGGTATTAAGCTTGAATATAACAGTGACTTTTTAGATGAGGTAAGCGTAGAAGAGTTAGAATTTGTTTTTGCAAATGGCGCTATGCATGCATCTTTGGAATATGAATCTCGTCAAAATAACCGAAGTAATTGGCTTTGGCAACTCTCACGAGATTATGCTATAAACGATATGTTAGTTGAGAATGGTTTAGAGCGTCCATGGCAGGCTAACTACTCTGAGCGTTTTAGTGGACTCTATGCTGAGGAGATATATGCCGAGCTTCAAGCAGATATCATCCGTGATGCCGATGAGTTACCACCCGAAGATGGAGATGATGCACAGAGTGAAGATAATGTAGATTCCCGGGTCAAGCCCGAGAATGACGAGAAAGTCAAGCCCGAGAATGACGAGAAAGTCAAGCCCGAGAATGACGAGAAAGTCAAGCCCGAGAATGACGAGAAAGTCAATCCAGTGAATGACGAGAAAGTCAAGCCTGAGGACGACCACTCCGTCATTCTCAGCTTGACTGGGAATCTCAACGAACAACTTTTTGAAGAGTTCACAAAATCTACCCTAGAAAAAGAGGAAAAAAATGCTGAACTACCAGCATCATTAGAGAGATTTTTCAACATAGACTTTTCTAGTAAATATGATTGGCGAGAGGAGCTTAGGGATGCGATAGACAGATTTGCAAAAGATGATTATAAGCAGATGCCACCTAATAAAAAGTTTTTATCACAGGGGATATATCTACCCTCAACTACCAGTGAGACATTTCATCTTGTTATAGCCATAGATAGTTCTGGTTCTGTTGATGATGAACTTTTAGATGAGTTTTTATCTGAGATAAATGCCTTGATGCTAAGTATACCCAAGTATCAGATTGAGATCTTAGTATGTGATTATAAAATTCGTCTTCATAAAGTTTTTTATAGTGGTGAGCCTTTAGATATAGAGATTATTGGTGGTGGTACTACGGACTTTAGACCTGTTTTTGAGTTTATAGAGGAAAACTTTTTTGATATAAAATTACTTGTATATTTTACAGACTTAGATGGTATCTATCCAAAAGAGATGCCAAACTTTGATGTGAAGTGGATAAGCCCTTACTCAAACACTATCTGATTTCCACCATTACCCTTGGCTTTATAGAGCATCATATCTGCTTGAGCCAGTGTTCCATCTATCCCCTCTGCTTCATCTTCATAAAGTGCTGCACCTATAGAGATGCTATAGCCCGAAGTTGCAGACTCTTGAAGTAGTGCCTCGCAAAGTGCTTGTGTCTCATCTCTTGAGGTATCCTTGAGCGCTATGCAAAATTCATCTAGTTCAAACAAAGCTATGAGGTGTTTTCTATGAATAGTAGTTCGAATAATTTCAGATATTTCAACAATTTCATTTTCTGTAGCATCTTGTTTATCTATACCTAGTATGACGATGCTAAAGAGCTCGTTATTTGAGATTGTCTCTGCTAGATGACTTGCTATGTTTTTGTAAAAGTATTTTTTATTGTAAAGACCAGTTAAAAAGTCACGGTCAGAATTCTTAATAGTATTGATATTTTCTATAGCTTCAAGGGCATTGTTGACACGGCAAGAAAATTCTTCATTGGAAAATGGTTTTTTGATGTAGTCATTTGCACCATTTTTTAAAAAAAGTGAGTTTATTTCTGAGTCCTCATTAGAGGATATAGCTATGATGCTAAGGGCAGTTTTTTTTCTTGTTTTTCTTATCTCTAGCGTGAGTTCCATTCCATCCATAACAGGCATATTATAATCAGTAAGCACGAGTGAGATATCTGGATGTGTCTGCAACATCCCTAAGGCTTCTTCCCCGTGTGCTACCGTATAAACGTTAATAAAAAGATTTTCAAGCATCATTTGCATCTGTTTACGAAAGACCATAGAGTCATCTACAACAAGAACCTTATGCTTTTTGTTTTGTTGGAGTCTTCTTATGGTTGCAATGATGTGACTGACATCATTTTGTCCATTTTTGATGACATAGTCAATAACTTTTTTATCAAGCATCTTTTTACGAAACTCTTTATCTGCATTTGAGGTAAGGATGATGATACGTGCATTTTTTTCTAAAAGATACTCAACAACCTCTCCATTTGGTGCATCTGGAAGGTTTAAGTCAGTGACAACTATGAAATGTTGGTACATTTTTAAAAAAAGCTTTGCTTCACTAAGTTTATACGCTACATCAACTTCACAGCCAAGTTTTATAGAAAGCTTGTTTACTAATGCGTTTGCTAAAGTTTTATTGTCTTCTATGACTAAAATTCTATTCATTTTTTTGCCTTTTGTATCTGCTATTTTAGTATAATATTTTTATGGATATATTAAATAGTGTAATTTGTAACTTAAAAGAGAAGAAAAATGTTTTTTTAACAGGTGGCGCTGGTGTTGGTAAAACCACAATAACCCGCGAAGTTATACGTTCCTTTATGGATGATGCTAAGAAAGTTGCAAAGTTAGCATCAACTGGTATGGCTGCTACGCTCATAGATGGTCAAACACTTCATAGTTTTTTGGACTTAGGTATCTGTGACTCTATAGAAGCATTAGAGCGTGATGCTAAGTATGAAGCAAAGAAAAAAACTAAAAAACTCATAGCACAGATGGATTTGATAGTTATAGATGAGATATCTATGGTGAGTGATGCCTTATTTGAGATGATAGAATTGCGTTTATCTCAGGCTGATTTTCAGGGTGTCATCTTAGTTGTAGGTGATTTTTTGCAGTTACCACCAGTAGTGCGTGGGGGAGGGGAGGTTCGTTTTGCTTTTGAAGCTAAGGCATGGGAGAGATTTGCTTTTATAAAACAAGAACTTACGCACATATATAGAACGGATGATGTTCGCTTTATAAAACTACTTGGTGAAGTTAGACGTGGTTTTGTAGATGAAAATGTCCATAACCACCTCAATGAGTTTATAAAACCCTTACCAGAGGACTTGAGTGAATTTACCTATCTTTTTGGAAAAAATATCTCAGCATCACAACATAACAAAGCACAGTTGGATTTTGTTGAGGGTGATTTGTTTGTCAAAGAAGCGCAGGTTATAAAGCACCTGAAAACTTCTAAAGATAGTGAGATAGAGCGTTTTATGAATGATGCTAGGATAGATAAGGTTTTAGAGTTAAAGATAGGGGTACCTGTTCTTTTTACAAGAAATTCATGGAACTATTTTAATGGGGAGAGAGGGAAGGTGGTCAATGTAGATGCAACTTACATCTATGTGCAAAAGAGTGATGGTGTCATCATAAAACTAGACTCAGTTGCACAAAGTAAAAGTGTATGGAAACAAAAAACGATAAATAAAAAGCAAGAGATGGTGGAAGATGAAATTTTTAGTGTTTATCAATACCCCATAAAGTTAGCGTATGCGATAACTATACATAAATCACAAGGGATGTCGATAGAGGATTTGATAATTCAGACAAATGAGATATTTGCCCCAAGTCAATTTTATGTAGCCTTGTCTCGAAGTTCAAAGCCATCACGATTAACGCTTATAGCACCATCAAGACAATGGCACAGCATTGTCTATGTTGATGCTAAGGCTTTAGCTTTTGTAGCGGACTAAAGTTCTTTTTCGTGTTTTGCTAAGTACTCAGCTACACCTTCGGTATCAGCCTTCATACCTTCATCGCCTTTAACCCAACCAGCTGGACATACTTCACCAAACTCGTTAGTAAAAAGCATAGTATCAACCATACGGATCATCTCATCAATGTTTCTTCCAAGTGGTAAGTCGTTGATAACTGCGTGACGGATAGTACCATCAGCGTCTATTAAAAATGAACCACGTAAAGCAACTCCACCATCAAGTAAAACATCATAAGCACGAGAGATATCTTTTGTAAGGTCAGCTACTAGAGGCATATTTACACGACCGATTCCACCCTCAGCTACTGGAGTCTCTCTCCATGCAAAGTGAGAAAACTGGCTGTCTACAGATACACCGATAACATTGATACCTCTTTCTTTGAAGTCTGCCACTCTATGAGAAAAAGCGATGATTTCTGATGGACATACAAATGTAAAGTCAAGTGGATAAAAGAATAATACTGTACCTTTTTCACCATAGTTCTCGCTAAGTTTAAAATCTTCTACGATAGAGCCATCTGCTAACACTGTTGTTGCTGTAAAGTCTGGAGCTTGTTTTGTTACTAACATATAATTTCCTTATGTTGTTATAATTTTAAGATGTGTAATTTTAACCAAATTGTATTAACAATTATTGAATCTTTTTAATAATCCATATCATTAAAGTTCTATTCAAATACTACACAGTTGCGACCAGCATCTTTGGCCATATAAAGTGCATCGTCAACTCGCTTTAAAAGGCTTCCTTTTGTATCGTCTTGTAGAAATTGAGTTATTCCAATACTGATGCTAAGATGAGAAATGGTGTGAAAGTTATAATGATGGATAAAGAGGCGAATTTTATCTGCAACACCTAAGGCTTCCTCTTTTGATATGCGAGGAAGAATGAGCATAAACTCTTCGCCACCCCATCTTCCAAGGTGGTCACCCTCTCGTATTTGTTTAAGGATGAGTTCACTGATTTCTTTGAGTACATAATCCCCAATATCATGGCCGTGCTCGTCATTGATTTTTTTGAAAAAATCTATATCAATCATGAGAAGCATAAAATCATCATTGTATCTATTGTATTTTGCGATGCTTGAATCTAGTTCTTTGTGAGTATGATGTCTGTTGAACAAACCAGTTAAGTTATCTGTAGTCGCTAGTCTTTTAAGTTCCTTTTCTAGTTTGATACGCAAGGTGATATCTTGGGAGGTCGCTATAAAATGTTCAATATTGCCTTTTTTGTCTAAAATAGGGGTGATTCTCATCTCTTCATGATAAAGAGTTGCATCTTTTTTACGATTTATAAATATTCCAACATAAGTCTTAGCTGCAAGGATCGTATCCCACATGTTTTTGTAAAACTCTTGAGGGTGTTGCCCTGATTTGAAGATTCTATTGTTTTGCCCTACAAGTTCATCTTCTTTGTATCCTGTATGGCGCAGGAGGGCTTCATTTACATAGGTGTTGATGCCATCTTTATCTGTAATTCTTATCATCTCATCTGTCTGTTCCATAGCTTGTGCAAGAAGTTTGAGTTTTGCTTTGTTTTGTACTATGTCAGTGACATCCATTATCGTACCTAGTCCAGCATAAGAGCCTTGATAAAAAATAGTCTGTGTTAAAACTCTCATAATATGCCTTGAACCATCTTTATGATAAGTTGTTAAGTCATTATAAGTATGAGGGAACTCTTCCCCTTGAAGTCGTCTTCGCATATTATCATCAATCTCTTTATGGAAGGATTTATCTATGAACTCTCTAGGAGATTGCTTGAGAAGTTCCTCTCGTGAATACCCAGTCATCTCACAAAAAGCATCATTGACATAAAGGTAAGTCTTTTTATAGATAAACAGACCCATAAGTGAGATTTCAGCAATTTTACGAAACTTTTCTTCGCTTTCTTGCAGTTGTAAGATATGTTGCCTATTTTGAGAGATGTCAAAGACAGTTCCAGTGATAGAGATAGGCTCACCATTAGCATCAAATTGAACACTTCCTGAACCTTGCACATAGCTTCTTGAACCATCTTTTTTAATAATTTCATGTTCTATAAGGTATGGTTCTTTTGTTTTTATAGAGTTGTCTATGAGAGACTGAATGATTAACTTATCTTTACTGCTAAGATAAGACAAAAAACTATCGAGTGTTGGTGTAAAAGACTGAACTTCCTCTCCAAAGATTCTAAAAACTTCATCTGACCATTTTATAGTGTTATTTTGTATATCCCATTTCCAGCTCCCTATATGAGCTACTTCTTGGCTATTGTTTAACTCTTTTTGTAGTTGCTGGTAGTGTGATTCTTCTGAATAAATTTGTGTAGACATAAGATGTCCTTTCCTTCTCTGTATGATTATGGCACAAGAAAGATAAAAAATAATTAAAAGTTATTAAAAAAAGATAGAAATTACTTTAAGGGCACCTCTAAAAACCCTTGTATCCTCAGCATTATAGCAGATATGCTAATACAAGGCGAAAATTCGCAGGAGCTACTAGTAGCTTCAAGAGTTTTTAACGCAGTAGTAGTGT
>Ga0256840_1000736_pt1 | contig 32809 bp, 29 predicted proteins | sample 355202metaG_FD_185969 | JGI IMG/M metagenome (GOLD analysis project Ga0256840, IMG submission 185969) | Hydrothermal vent microbial communities from Mid Atlantic Ridge, Atlantic Ocean - 355-202 | ecosystem: Environmental > Aquatic > Marine > Hydrothermal vents | place: Atlantic Ocean: Mid...
TAGCCTTGGTAAAAAATCTTTTTAAATACGGTTTGTTTGAGCCAGCTAAGGCCTAATTTTAAGAGGGCCGGTTCTGATTGGAGGGCCTTTTCTATCTCCTCCGGACAAAGGCCTTGTATCTCTTTTTTTTCTATCTTTTGGCGAAACCGTTCCAGGTCGTAACAAGCTATGTAGATGGCGTCTAATTCATCTGCCGACAGGGGCGTGTCGGCCATCTGTTTACGCGCCAAAATAATCTCTCCAAAGAGGTCGTTAAACTGATGATAGGGTTCTAAACCCTGTTCCTTGATCCAATCGCGTACCGATATCGGGCGCTTCTCGAAGTGGCCTTTACAATGTGTTTCCCGTATTATTCGGTAAATCTCTGTCTTTTGTCCCTGGTCGTCCAGCATGGTAAATCGGGCCAGGGGATATGTGCGACAAGAAGAAGGCCTGTCTTTATAGATAGAGCAGCCCTCTTTGGTCAAAAACGGACAAGAAAAATCGTGGGTGTTCATGCGCACCGAGATAACGGGCAATTGGGTAATATCTCCCAGGTAGAGGTCACAATATTTATCGATAAATTGTTGGGGGCTTAACCCAAGATGCAGGCGTATACGTAAAAAGTCGTAGGGACTCAAGATCAGATTTACATCGTAGCAACAAAGATTAAAACACGATATGCCCGGGTAACAAGAAAATTCAAAGACATCGTCTAAAGTAAGGGTGCGGTGATCAAAGACCGGCCCTTCCATGTGAGCCTCCTTTTGCCAACGGACTTTTTGGTGGCTGAAAGCCTACCAGATTTAACTCCTTTCTTCCAGGGGCCAAATCTTTAGACTATCATAGAGGAGGCCATGGAAATAAAAAGGCGTCCAGAAGATTTTGTCGTTTATGAAGTAGCAGATGTGGCCCCTGAGGGCCGGGGCCCCTTTGCCCTTTATCGACTTTTTAAGCGGGGATCTACCACTTGGGATGTGTTAGGAGATATCGCTAGACGTCTTCGGAAGCGATACGAGGAGATCGGCTATGGGGGCTTAAAAGATCGTCAGGCCCTTTCGTATCAGTTTATTACCATCAAGTACGGGCCTAAAAAAGACCTGGAAGGACGCAATTACCGTTTAGAATATCTTGGACAGACCTCTTTTCCCATGAGTAAGGCCCGTTTAAAGGGCAATAATTTTTGTATACGGGTGTACGAAGTTGCCGTAGACAACTTGACAGCCGAGATAGATCTCATACGTCGTTTTGGCGTAGTAAACTATTTTGATGAACAGCGTTTTGGTTCGGTTAGACAAACAAAGACTTTTGCTCTAAAAGAACTCATTTTGGGCCATTATGAAAAGGCCCTTTATTTACTCTTGGTAGGGGCCAGTCAATACGAAGGCCGAAAGACCCGCTCTTTTAGGGACTGTTTGCGCAGGCATTGGCCCGATGTGCGTCCCTGTGTAGATATGGCACCGAGCCGTTGGGAAAAAGGGCTTTTAAGCTTTTTGTCTTCGCATAAGCCCTCTAAACGTACCTTTAAAAGGGCCTTTGCCTTGGTAGATCAGGAATATCTTTTTTTGCTCGGCAATGCTTATCAGGCCTATATTTGGAACGAAACAGTAAAGGAGCTCTTAGCCAGCCTTGAGGATACGAGACTATTTGCGGCTCCTTACCTGTTGGGAGAGTTACTTTTTTATAAAGTACTTTCGGAGCCCAATTTAAAGTATCTTCAAGATCTCAAACTTCCCTTACCAAGCCCCCGACTTAAGATATCTTCCCCGCTTCGCGATTTTATGGAAACTGTTCTGCAACGAGAGGGAATATCCTCCCTAGAAGGCTTTCGTACTTTGGCCAAAGGGGCCGTCTTTAAGACCTATCCGCGAGAAATAATAGTCTTTCCTAAAGATTTTTCATACGAGATCAGGGGCCAAAAAGAAGTGTTGTTAAAATTTTTTTTGCCCAAAGGGTCTTATGCTACGGTGGTTTTAAAACGTCTTTTTGGCTTACAATCTTTGGACCTTGGTTTAAAGAAAAATGTGGTTAGATAACCTTTCCCAGGGTCTGCGGTAGTTGTTGCAAGCCCAACAGGGGTTGTAGAAAGACTTCCCGAGTCTCTTTGGTCCTGTTTATCTCAGGGGTGAAGGATAAAGCGTTGGTCCGTGAAATTGGCCTTTCCCTCGCTGCTGTAAAGGGGCCAAGATGTTTTGTGCGTGATTTGTCCCCTCAAGAGGTCTTTCCCGTGGCAGAGGCCCTTTGGGCTAATGGAGGATCTTAGGGAGATAGATTTTTAACAGACCTTCTTCCAGAGTTGCTCTTGCTTCTTGCCCATTTACCAAACAAGGGAGTCTTACCACGCGTTCAAAGGGACCGTATGCTCCTTCCAGTTGGTATACACGGGCTTGGCGATAGAGAGGCTCTGTTTGTCCTCGCACACGAAGAAAACGGTCTTCTAAGGTGATCTCTAGACTTTCTCGCTGGGCCCCGGGGCAGGAAACTACCACTATAAGCTCTGCGGGTGATTCAAAGATGTCTACCGGGGGAATCCAGGAAGTGGTTCTTCGGGGCAGGTGAGCTATGTTTACCCACCAACTTTGTTCTAAGTGGACAAAGAGTCTGTGTAGCTCTTGTAGCCCTTGCCCCAAGGAGATCCGGATTATAGCCATTTTACCCTCCTCAAAAGGAGTTTTTGTTAGGCTTACAAACGGGTTCATAAGTTAGGTCTTGATATTGATAAACCCCCACGGTGGGGGCCAAAAGGCCATAATGATCATCGGCAGAGATAAAATAGTACCCGGTAATCCCCTTTAACAGCCCTACTTTGGTTAGTCCCTTGGCCAGTCGATGGTGTAGAGCAAACTCTTCTCCTCTTCTCAAAAGGAGGAAGGCATCTGCCCAAGAGGCCAGAGAGAGGTCATAGGTGATGTTTTCAGTGCGTACGAATTCTTTAAGGAGGTCATAAATTTGAGCGTTCCCGTAGAAAAAAGCTCTTGGGGCCAAAAAGGCCGCTCCCACAAAGGGTTTTCCCTGTAATTCCGGATAAGTTTGGAGAAACCCTTCGGGGGAAATATGGTGGGAGAAAAATATAGGAATTTTGAGCCCCAGTTGATCTGCATTACGTGCTACGGTTAGAGAAGCCCAAGGACCAGCCCAACACACTATGGCTTGAGTATCCAAGAGGGAATTTAGTTGAAAGGTTACGTCGGTGTCTTTGGGGCCAAAGAATCGGGTGGCTTTGATTTTTAAGGTATATTCGGCAGCATAGGCCTCTAGCCAGTGTTGCCCTTCACGCCCCCAGTAGTCATTGCTAATCAAGAGACCTATTTGGTGGAACCCCTTTTGGTGTAGGCAGTGAAAAAGCACCTTTACAGCAGCCCGGGTGGAAAGACCGGTCCGAAAGACCTTCCCTATAGGGTGGTTAATTTGTTTGATGGGATTTATTTCTCCAGCAGTAAGGATCAAGGGCAGGTCCAGTTTTTGGGCTTCTTGGGCTAGAAGAGGCGCCCCTGTAGGACGTGCTGGGCCTATAAGGACATCAACCCCTTGGACAAAGGCCTCTTTTACTAGCGCAGGCATACGTGAGGCCTTCCCTTGAGAATCTAGAAATACCAACTGGATACTACCTGGAGGCCAAAGGGCGGAGGTTAGTACATTAACCCAATCTTGTAAGACCTGGCCTTCTCTTGTTTGTACGCCACTTAAAGGCAAGACTACGCCAACTTTTAAATAGGCCCATAAAGGAGTGACCCAGAACAAAAGGCCTACAATAAGGAACAAAAGACGTTTCATGGCCTCTATTTTTGTTTTAGGCGCTTTAGGCGTGCCAAATATTTACGGGCTACCCGCGCCTGGGCGGTATGTGGGTAAGTCCTTACAAGCTTTTTAAATACAATGCTTGCCGCTTCTGTATCCCCTAGACGCAAGAAAGAAAAACCTTGTTTCAAGAGAGCTGCAGGCACTTTGTTACTCTTGGGAAATTGGTCAATAACCTTTTGGTAGGCCAATATAGCATCTTCGTATCTATTACGATTAAAAAGGCACTCCCCGATCCAGAAGAAGGCGTTAGGGGCCCTTTTGCCCTGAGGGTACTGTTTGAGATATTCTTCAAATATCTGTTGGGCTTGGGCGTATTTTTTTTGTCTAAACAGGTCTAAACCTTTTTGATATAGGGTTTGTTCGTCGGGCTGTTGCTTTTGGTCTGCTATCTCGCCTTGGGCTGGGGCAAGCCTTGCTTCTAAGGCCGTTATGCGCTTGAGGATTTCTGCTTGAAATTCGCGAAAGGCTTCTCTATCTTGACTTTGTTGATAAGACAATTGTTCCATCTGGCCGTTTAAACGAAGTTCGTCAGCACGAATTTTTTCGAGTTCGGAGAATAAATTGGCCTGTTGGGCAGCAAGCTTATCTAGCCGATTAAGGTCTTGAGACTGTTTGGTCAGCTTTACTACTTGCCGCTCCAGGGCAGAAAGACGTTTATCAAGGGCCTGAAGCTGTACGTTTAAGGTGTAGATTTGGCCTTGGAGGTCTTGCAGCTGTTGGTTAGAGACACAGCCCAGGAACAAAAAAGATAAACTACAAAGAATTAGCAGGCGCCTCATATTTAAGTTTCTAGTCAGTTACTCCTCTTTCGTCAAGTTCCGTTTTTGTAAGGGCCTCTTCAATGATAAGGAGTATTTCTTGAAGTTTATAGGGCTTAGAGAGAAAGCCTTTGGCTCCTTGAGCTAATAATTCTCTTACTTTTTTGTCCATCATATAGCCAGTGACCAAGACTATCGGGGTGTGGGGATCTATTTCTCTCAAGTCTTTGAATATCTCTAGACCATCCCTGCCAGGCATAATCAAGTCTAAAAGAATCAAATCTATCTGTTCTTTTTTTTCTCGAAAGATCTCTACCCCTTCTTCTCCGCTGGCCGCCAAGATGACCTTGTACCCGTTTTCTTCCAGGAGGAGCTTTCCCATTTGACGCACTTCTTCTTCGTCGTCGATGAGGAGGATGGTTTTTCCTTTTAAAAGATGGACATCCCTTTTGGGTTTGGTCTCTGGAGATGTTTTTTCTTCTCTCGTCTCCTCGGTGCAAAGGGGTAGATAGATAGTAAAGATGGTCTTATGCGGTCTAGATAAGACATCGATATAGCCACCATGGTTGCGCACGATACCATAGACCACAGAAAGTCCGAGACCTGTGCCTTCACCGGGCTCTTTGGTGGTAAAAAAGGGATCAAAGATCTTTTCTAAAATTTCTTCAGGTATACCAGGGCCATTGTCTTCTACTTCGATGGCTAAATACTGTCCCGGCTCACATTTGTCGCCCGTAGTAAAAAAGCGTTCTTCTAGGGTACAAGTATAAGTACGTAGTATCAGGCGTCCGCCTCCTTGGCTCATCAAGGCATCACGGGCATTTATACACAAATTGAGTAGGACCTGGTTCAGCTGCGAAGGATCTGCCTTAATTAAAGGTAAATCTGTTTGCAGTTCTTTAACTAAGCGAATTTTCTTCTCTAGAGAGTGTTCCAAAAAAGTAACCACTTCTTCGATTATCTGGTTTATCTGGACGTCTTCTACTTGATATTTTCCTGCTCTAGCAAAGGCAAGTAGATTTTTGACCAAACCAGCTGCTCTTAAAGACGATTTTTCTATAGCTTCTACGTAACGTGTGAGTGGGTTGTTGACTAACCGACGTTTGAGTAACTCGGCATAACCAAGTATGGCAGCTAAAATGTTATTGAAGTCGTGGGCAATGCCTCCAGCCAAAAGACCAACACTTTCTAGTTTTTGGGCCTGAAGCAGTTGCTGTTCCATTTCTTTTATCTTGGATATATCTCGAATAATGGTAAAGACCAAAACAAATTTATCGAAGTTAGGGGGTAATTCGTCTTCTAGTATTGATGCTCCTATTAAACGCATAGATATTAGAGCCGGTAATTCTGAACCATCTTTGCGTTTTAAAATTACTTCTTTGTTTCGTATTTCCCCCACAAAAAAGAGTTCATCAAGCAGTTGGTCATAAACCTTAGGGTCTAGATATAGTTGATGCATATCTATTTTGGCTATTTCTTCTTCCGAAGGGATACGGAGCATCTCTTGAAATGCAGGATTATAAGAAACTATTTGGCCGTCTTCGGTGGTAATAACGTTACCATCAGGGGCTAGCTCAAAAAGGGTTCGATATTTTATTTCGGAGTGTTTTAACTTGTTTTGTTCTTGAAGGAGTAGAGACTGCGATTTTCTTACCCGTTCTTCTACCCGTTGTATTTCGAAGAGGGGCAACAAAAACAGGGTAATCCCTTCGAGGGATCCGCAGAAGAGAGAAAAAATAAGGAGTTTGAAGGTGTAAGAAAGGGCCTTTTTAAGACTTATGCCTACTTCCACATACCCGTATAGAGAGCCTTCGTAGAAGACACTTTTTTGAGACTTTACGATCAAAAACCAGTTATGAGGTACGGAGGCCTTAGAGATTTTGGCTATAAGGCGCCCTTTGGGATCGAAAAAATGCACAAAAGCAATGTCTGGGTAGTTCAAGCTCTTTTTTATGTATTTTTTCCAGTTTAGAGGGTGTGTTTCCAAGGTTTGTCTGAAAAAAGAGCTTACATATTTTGCGTGGACCTGGGCTTGTTTTAGGGCCTCTTGACGTGCCACATAATAATAGCTGGCTGGAATGGCGAAACAGATAAAGAGCCCAGCAATGAAAGAAAGGGGTAGCATTTTTAAGGCAAAAGATTTCGTTATAGGATACGAAGGGTCATTCCCTAGGAGGAGCTGGAGGAGACTTTTAGATCTCTGGAGAAAGGCAGAAAAGTTGGTCATTTTTGATATGTATTAAATATACCTTTTTTAGGCCTTGATGATCGTTGGCTGAAAAACTTATTTTTTCAGCCAGGCCTAAATCTAGATTTCGGAATCTTTCCAAAGTAACTATAAGTTTTTGCCTCGAGGGATGGGGGCCTAATTTTTGAAGGGCAACGGTAAATAATTTGGCATTTAAAAAGCCCTCAAAGGATAGAGAGGAATAACTTTGCTGGGGAAAATAACGCTGAAATAATTTTCTGTATTCTTTAGCTGCTGGGAGATCTTCGTTAAAAGACGGAAGTACTTGGGTTATATATACGTCGTAAGGTAAATTCTTTATTTCTTGAGCCAAAGTATAAGCTCCGGTAAAAGAGATGCCCAAAAATATTATGTTTTTGGCCTTTTCCCTTAGCCACAGATCTTGCATAAATTTAGCATAGATTTCTGCGGTTCCAATAATAGCAATCACCTCGGGGTTAGTTTTGAGCAGTTTATTTAGCTGTTTATCCAGATTGTGTGCCCCTCGGAAAAAATAGGCCTTTCCTACCAGGTCGAGATCGTAATGGAGGAGGCGCCTTTTTATCCCTTCTAAGCCGTTTAGTCCGTATGCGTCATGTTGGTAAAGTATGGCAAAACGCTTTTTGTGTAATTTTTTGATCAAAAAGTCTACCGCTAAACGGCTTTCGTCCCAATAGCTAGGACGAAGATTAAAGACATAACGCCGTACAGGTCGGCGTAATTCTATGGCTCCTGTGATAGGAAACAGGAGGGGAATGTGTTTTTTTTTACAGAACTCTACTACGGTAAGGGTAGTGGGTGTGCCTACTAGGCTCAAAAGGGCAAAAACGCGGTCTTTTTCTACAAGATTTTTGACGTTACCAATGGTTAAAGGGGGATTATAGGCGTCATCATAGGCCTTTAAGACGATTTTACGGCCACAAACTCCACCTTGCTGGTTTATGAAGTTAAAATAGGCCTGCATCCCTTTTAATACTTCCTGTCCGAGGTAAGCCGCATGGCCGGAAAGAGGCAAAGAAGTTCCTAAGAGGATCTTGTCAGGAGAGATGCCAGGGGTTTCGGCCTTTGCCAGATTCCCATAGACCAGCAAACATATCCAAGCAGTAAAGAGAAATACTAAAATAACCCTTTTGTACATAACGCCCCTCCCTTTTAAACAATTTAACTTAAATATCCGAGTTTTCTAGGTTTGTAGGGCCTGCAAAACACGCGCTTAATAGACCCTTAACCCTTTTTCAATAATCTTTTAGGTGTAATTGACATTTAGTCTCAATAAAGTTATTGTTTTACGTAGACGATAAAGCCTAAGGGAAAATCTTAAAAGGAGGTATTGTTATGCCTGGACTAGATCGCACAGGACCATGGGGAGAAGGCCCTCGTACAGGCCGTGGCCTTGGGCGCTGTACGCCTGAAGGGAGGCGCTTATTAGAAAATTATGGTCCTTGGTTTGGCCGTGGTTTTGGTTGGGGTTGGCGTTGCGGTTTTGGTGGTGGTTTTGGATGGCGACGTGGTTTTGGTCGTGGCCGCGGTAGGTGGCGTTGGTTTTGGGGGCCTGGTTTTGGCTGGGGTTGGCGTCGGTGGTTGGCCAGCTTGAGTCCTGACGAACGTCGCGCCCTTCTCGAAGAAGAGGCTCAATTCTATCGCCAGCGCCTGGAAGAGATCGAAAAAGACTTGACTCCTGAAAAGGATGAAGGATAATGGCCGAGGGAGAACGAGAATTTCGCTGCTTTGCGTGTGGTTATGAATGGGCTGTTCCCTATGGTACCGGAAGGGTGCTTATGTGTCCTAAGTGTGGTAGTTTCAGAATCAAAAGGATGAATCCTGGCCCTCCTCCAGGGAGGAGGGGGTGGCGTTGGAGAATGCGTTGGGGCACCAAAAGATAAATCTCTCTAAGCAAACCAGTATATTAACCAGGGTAGCCCTTGCGGCTACCCTGTTAAACTTTTTATTGGCGGTTTTTAAATATCTCTTGGGGCGCTATACTGGTAGCTTAGCCCTTTGTGCTGACGCCCTTCACTCTTTTACCGATGTTATTAGTTCCTTGTCGGTCTATCTTGGTCTTAAGTTTGCCGAGCGTAAGACCAAATCTTTTCCCTATGGCCTATACAAACTGGAAAATCTTGTCGCCCTCCTTACCTCTGTATTTATTTTTTTGGCGGCCCTGGAAATTTTGCATCAAGCCTTTCATGGCCAAAATATAATCATACCCCGTAGGGTGCCGGTGACGGTGGTAATTTTTTCCCTTATGACCCTTGTTATGTGGCTTTTTTCTCGCTGGGAACTGAAAATGGCCCAAAAGTCTGGCTCTCCAAGCCTTGCTGCCGATGCGCAACATATCACTACAGATATATTGGCCACGATTATTATTTTAATAGGCCTTGTGGGAGGGGCCTTTGGTATTCATTTTGTCGATCGTTTAGCGGCCTTATTTGTCGCGGTCTTGATCTTTAAGATTGGTCTAGAAATTGCCGGCGAGGCCTTGAAGGTGCTGTTAGATGCCAGCCTTGAGCCAGAAATCTTTGCCCGTATCACCGATATTATTCGCGCTTTTCCGGAAGTAGTAGAGATAAAGTCCCTTACCGGGCGGCGTTCAGGTAGATTTTGCTTTGTAGAGGCCGAAATAGTGGTAGACGTTTCCTCTCTGGAAGAGGCCCATGAGCTCGTTACCTATATCGAAGAAGAGATATATGATGCTTTTCCCGAGATCGATCGTGTTATCATCCATTTTGAACCCCCAAAGCTTAGGCGATACCTCTTGGCTATTCCTACCGAAAATAAGGGGGAAAAAGTATCAGAGCATTTTGGTTGTGCCCCAGAATTTTACCTGTGGGAAATAGAGTGTGAGCCGGCGGCCAGGGTAAAAAGTCAACGTCTCCTCCCCAATCCCTATGTTAAGGAGGACAAAAGGCGTGGCGTGAAGGTGGTGGAATGGCTGGCCAAAGAAGGTGTAGAGGCGGTGTTGATCTCTAAACAGGAAGTCAGAGAAAGGGGTTTTATCTATGCCCTTTTGGCCCACGGTATAAGGCCTATTTTTTGTCCCCAGGCTAGTCTAGAGGCCTTAAAACAAGCCCCTCCTTGCCCCCCTTTTAGTCTTGTAACTCTCCCGTCAATTGGGCAAGACGATACTCGTGTATTTGCCTGAGCAAATCTTCTATCTCTTCAAGGATTCTTGCGGGGGCCATGGGATCAAGTAGAGTGGCGGTACCTATTTGGACCGCCTTTGCCCCGGCTAAGATGTAGGCCAAGACGTCTTGGCCAGAGGTTATGCCTCCACAGCCGATAATAGGAGCTTTTAGGCGACGATAGATCTCCCTTACTAACCTCAAGGTTAAGGGTTTGATGGCCGGTCCTGAAAGCCCCCCAAAACCAGCGGCAATATCAGGTTTGCGCCTTATGACGTCTACTACAAGGGCTGGATAGGTGTTGGCTACCGTGAGAGCGTCAGCGCCGGCATCAAGGGCGCTTTCGGCCACCTCAAATACAGGGCCTACGGGAGAGAGTTTTACCACCAGCAGGCGGGGCCAGATGTCTCGAATGTCCTTTATTAACAAGGCTACTGTCTTGGGGTCTTGACCAAATTGTAGCCCCCCTTTTTTTACATTGGGACACGAAATATTGACTTCGATGCCTTGGATTTTGGTTTCTAAAAGCCCTTCTACTACGGCTAAATACTCTTCAACATTTTGTCCAAAGACATTTACTAAAAGGGGGACTTTAAAACATGCTAGTCTAGGCCATATGTCCCTTTTAAAAATTTCAAGCCCTGGATTTTCTAAGCCTATGGCGTTGACCAGGCCACAGGGGGTCTCGGCTATGCGCGGGGGAGGGTTCCCTGGGCGAGGGTGCAGGGATATGCCCTTGGTAACCAGGGCGCCCAAAATAGAGAGGTCTAAATAAGAAGAGAGCCCTTCTCCGAACCCCCAGGTGCCGGACGCTAATAACAGGGGGTTTTGGAGCCTCAAAGGGCCTAAAGAAACCGAAAGATCTAGCTTCACTTGGGCCTCTTTTGACGTATTTTCCATTCTAGGTAGATCCACAGAATGCCTATGGCTAGGCCTATAGCGGCCATTTCTCCAAGCCATTCGAGCATTTTACATCCTTGAAAAGGTTATTTTGCCCTCCACGATGGTCATTACCGCTTGGCCCTGTAGTTCCCACCCCAAGAAGGGGGAATTCTTTCCTTGAGAATGGAGGTTTTCCTTCCTCGGGACCCATTTTTTTTCTAGATCAATGACCGTTACGTCTCCAGGGCTTCCTACCCTTAGGCTACCCCCGGCTATTTTTAAAATACGGGCTGGATTGGTAGAAAGTAGGGCTATGGCCCGGGATAAGCTCAGTAGGCCTTGATTTACCAATCTTAGGGCAAGCGCAAGGGCGGTCTCTAGCCCTACAAGGCCAAAGGCTGCTTGTTCAAACTCTATAAATTTTTCTAAATCACTGTGGGGGGCATGGTCCGTAGCAATGGCATCTATAGTGCCGTCAGAAAGTGCCTGGCAGATGGCCTCCCGGTCTTCGGCACTGCGTAAAGGGGGGTTGACCTTGGCGTAGGTGTTATAGCCCAAAGCAGCCTCTTCGGTGAGTGTGAAATAATGGGGGGCGGTCTCGGCTGTGACCGGGATGCCCTGTTTTTTGGCCCATCGGATGATCTCTACAGCTACCTTGGTAGAAACATGGGCAATGTGTACTGGAGCATCGGTGAGCTTAGCCAGCATTATTTCTCTGAATACAGCTATGGCCTCTCCTTCGGCAGGGATCCCCTTGAGCCCCAAGGTAGCCGATGCAAGCCCTTCGTTTACATGGCCCCCTTGAGAAAGGCTTAGTTCTTCGGCGTGTGAAATAACAGGGAGACCAAAATTTTTGGCGTATTCTAGGGCCAGACGCATCATAAAGGCGTCGGGGACAGGGCGTCCGTCGTCTGAAAGGGCCACTGCCCCGGCCCTTTTTAGATCGCCAAATTCGGTTAACTGGGTGCCTTTTTGACCTTTGGTTATACAGGCAATGGGATATACCCGGGTAAAGGCCTCTTGGGAGGCCTTTTTAAGGATAAAACGTGTTACCTCGGCGTTATCGTTTGGGGGTTGGGTGTTGGGCATACAGGCTACCGCCGTAAAACCTCCTGCGGCAGCCGCTAAGGTCCCGGTGGCGATGGTTTCTTTCCATTCCTCGCCGGGTTCACGCAGATGTACATGCATGTCAATAAGACCGGGGGTGATGATCAGGCCGTGACAATCTATTTTTCGGGCCCCTTGGCCAGAGAGCCTTTCTCCCAAGGCCTTTACTTGCCCGTTTTCGATAAGGATGTCCAGGACGGCATCTATCCCTTGGGAAGGATCTATTACCCGGCCTCCTTGTAAGAGTAGACTCATGCGTTCCCCCCTAAGAGGGCTACTAAAAGGGCCATGCGCACGGCAACGCCGTTTTCCACCTGTTCAAGTATTACATTGCGGGGGTCATTTTGTAGTTCAGGTGCCAATTCTACGCCCCAATTGACAGGCCCTGGATGCATAAGAAGGCAGTCTTTTTGGGCCAATTCTAGACGTTTAAGGTTTAGACCAAATTCTTGGGCGTATTCTCGAACAGAGGGTAAGAGGGCACGGCCGTGCCGTTCTTTTTGTACACGCAAGGCCATGACCACATCGGCTTGATCCAAGGCGGTTTCGATCCGGTAACACACACGAGCCCCTAGGGCCTCTCTCTCAAGAGGCAACATGGTGGCTGGCCCGGCTACATATACTTCCGAGCCCATTTTACGAAAACCTACGATATTGGAATGGGCCACACGACTGTGCTTGATATCGCCGATAATGGCTATTTTTAGACCCGAAAGGGTCTTTTTTTTCTGGTAGACGGTGAGCATATCCAATAAGGCCTGCGTAGGGTGAGCATGAAAGCCATCTCCCGCATTAATCACCCTAGCGCGACTATGTTTGGCTACAAAGTGGGGTGTTCCGGCCATGGCGTGTCTTATTATGAACAGATCTACCCCCATGGATTCTAAATTGAGAATCGTATCCAAGAGGGTTTCGCCCTTTTCTACACTACTCATACGGGCTGTAAAACTCAAAGTATCGGCGGAAAGGCTTTTGGCCGCCCGTTCGAAGGAGAGGCGGGTACGGGTGCTGGCTTCAAAGAACATCAGGGCTACCAGTTTCCCCCGCAGGGTTGGCACTTTGGGAATAGGGCGATGTAAGATCTCTTTGAGATTAAGGGCCAATTTCAAAATATAAAAGATGTCCTCTTCAGAGAGAGAGGCTATGTCAAGTATGTGATTTGCCGTAAAGGAGGCGTTCATATCTTGGCCCCTAGAGTTGAAAAAAGCCATACCAAAATCAGATCCTAAAGACAAGCCCTTTAAGAGACGTTTAAGCAAGATTCTAAGGCTTCTCTTAGGGCTTCGGCCAGAGCGTCTATTTCTCTGTAGGCCACTACAAGGGGGGGCGTAAAGCGGAGAATACGGTTTTTAATAATCGTTATCAAGATGTGCTTTTTGTAAAAGAGGTATTGACCAACCTTGTCTGCCCCCCCTTTTAACTCGAGGGCCTGGAGGAGGCCTTTACCCCTTACATCGGCTATAAGAGAGGGAAAATCTAGCTTTAGCTCTTTTAATTTATGGCTTAAGGCTTTGCCCTTTAATTCTACCTCTTTTAGGAAGTCTTCTTGTAGTAAGGCCTTTAAAACTTCAAGGGCTGCGGCACAACTTACAGGGTTGCCTCCAAAGGTAGAGGCATGAGTGCCTGGTTCTAAGGCTTCCATTATCTCTGCCCTAGCCAACATGGCTCCTAGGGGTAGTCCACTGGCCAAGGCCTTGGCCAAGAGTAACACGTCAGGGACAATATTTAGCCCCTGATAGGCAAAAAGTGACCCTGTACGTCCGAGGCCTACCTGAATTTCGTCAAAAATTAAGAGGGCGTTATATCTGTCACAGAGTTCCCGGGCCAGGCGGACAAATTTTGTTTCTAAGGGGATGACCCCCCCTTCACCTAGTATTGGTTCAAGAATTATCCCACAAGTTTGGGGCCCCACCGCCCTTTCTAAGGCTTCTAAGTCGTTGGGAGGTATATGGATAAAACCGGGCACTAAAGGTTGAAACCCCTCCCAGTAAGCAGGTTGTCCGGTGGCGGAAAGGGCACCAAAGGTGCGTCCATGAAAAGAATATTCCAAGGCCACAAACTGATTTTTGTCTGGACCGTAGTGCTTCCAAGCATAACGACGTGCTAATTTGAGGGCAGCTTCTACGGCCTCGGCCCCGCTGTTGCAAAAAAATACCTTTTCGGCAAAACTTTGTTGACAAATAAGTTCTGCCAAGCGGGCCTGGGGTTCTGTCCAGTATAAATTAGACACATGAAGGAGTTTGTTTGCCTGTTCGCATATGGCCTTTACTACCGGTTCGGGACAGTGTCCAAGGGAGCATACCGCTATACCGGCCGCAAAGTCTAGATATTCTTGCCCATCTTCGTCGTATAGACGCGTCCCTTTACCCCTTACGAAGGCCACTGGAAAGCGTGCGTAATTACCAGCCAGGTATAGTTCTCCTAGATCTTTTATATATCCCATAGTATATATCCTTGCCTTTTCTTTGGAAATGGATTGTAGCCTAGCTATGATACTTATGTAAAACAAAAAAGTCTCTAAGGGAAGTTTTGGCGTTGGAGGATAAAATTTTGAAGCAATAAGGGGGAAACGATGATACCTAAGGGTTTTTTGTTTAGTGCCGTATCTTGTGGTTTAAAAAAAGGGGGTTTGTTAGATGTGGGACTCATTTATGTCCCTTTGGGGGCGACCTGTGCGGGGGTTTTTACCCAAAATATAGTAAAAGCAGCACCTGTACTATTGGGCCAGGAACGGGTGCGTCAAGGGAGAGCCTCCGGCATCCTGGTGAATAGTGGTTGTGCCAATGCCTGTACAGGCGAAAAGGGGCTTCTTGACGCGCAGAAGGTCTTAGCCGAGGCGGCCTCTCTTTTACAAGTGGAGCCCACGGCCCTGTTGCCCGCTTCTACAGGGGTAATTGGGGCTAGATTACCCGCAGAAAAGATATCTAACGGCCTCTCCTTGCTCGTTTCTCGTCTTGCCCCGGAGTCCTACCAGGAGGTAGCTCAAGCCATGATGACTACCGATACCTTTCCTAAGGTTGTTCAGCGTCAGATAGAATATAAGGGCCAGAAGGGTTTTATACTGGGGTTGGCTAAAGGGGCCGGCATGATAGCCCCCCATATGGCTACCATGTTGGCCTTCATATTAACTGATGTGGCGGTACCGGCAGATATTTTACAAGTCTTTATCCAAGATGCTGTTGAATATAGTTTTAATCGTATTTCTGTCGATGGTGATACCAGTACCAATGATACGGTTTACGTTTTAGCTAGTGGAGAAAGTGGACTTGATATAACTAAAGAAGATTCTTTAAAAGATAAATTTGGGCAGGCATTACAAGAAGTTTGTCGAGAACTAGCCTATCTAATAGTTAAGGATGGAGAAGGAGCAAACAAATTGGTGACTGTTAAGGTAAAGGGATCTCACAGTGAAAAAGAGGCTTTATGTCTGGCGCGGGTAGTGAGCGAATCTCTTTTGGTTAAGACGGCTATCTTTGGTGAAGATCCAAACTGGGGACGTATAATCGCCGCCATGGGGCGTTCGGGTATAAAATTTGATCCCTATTTGGTAGATATTTATATTGATAAAGTTAAAATAGTAGGAAATGGTATAGGTTTGGGTAAAAAAGCCGAAGAACAAGCTCATCTAGTTATGAAAAAAGACAAATTTGCCATAATTATTGATTTAAAACAAGGGGGAGAAGAGGCTTTTATGATTACTTGTGATTTATCTTATGATTATGTACGCATAAATGCTGAATATCGTACTTGACGTGGAGGTAATATGGATAAGGAAGATAACGGAGAAAAGGCCCTTTGCTTTAAATATCAAGAAGAACAGCGTATAGAAGAGGGGTGTAAGCACCCGAAAGATTATTGTCCTTACCGCCAAAGTTGTTTGATTTATTTTTACAGCAAAGAAAAAAACAGGAATAACTGATGCGTATTTTGCTTACTAACGATGACGGAATTTTTGCCGAGGGTTTATGTGCCCTATACGACAATTTATCTCTGGAACACAAAGTTTTTGTAGTAGCGCCAGAGGCAGAGCGCAGTGCTGTTGGTCATGCCATAACTATTTCGGAACCGCTCCGCATAAAAAAGGTAAAACGTGGGCGAAAATTTTTTGGTTATGCGGTAAATGGTACACCAGCAGATTGTGTAAAGATTGCCATACATGAATTAATTGGTCCACATATAGATTTAGTGGTTTCTGGAATTAATAGAGGAGCAAATGTAGGTATAAACGTATTATATTCTGGGACAGTATCTGCGGCAACAGAAGGTGTTATATTGGGTTTTCCAAGTATCGCTGTATCCCTAAATGCATATCACGATCCAGACTATTGCTTTGCCAGCTATTTTGTAAATTCTCTGTTGGAAAAGTGGCGGGCCATTTTTAATGAACTTAGTTTTTGTTTAAATGTTAATGTGCCGGCACTGCCAGCACACAAAATAAAAGGTATTAAGTGGGTACCGCAAAGTATTTCTCCTTTGTTGGAAAGATTTGAAAGAAGGATTGATCCTCATGGACATTTATATTATTGGCAGTGTGGAGAAAGGTTCACTGAAGAGAATCCAGACACAGACGTTAAGGCTTTAGAGCAGGGCTTTATTACACTTACTCCTCTCTTTTTCGATTTGACCTATAAAGAAATTTTACCCGCGCTCAAAGAAAAAAGCTTGTTTTTTGACTTATAAATCAGCCCGCAAACTAATAAAAATATTCATGCAGTTAAGGTCTATGTAATAAAACGTAGAGGAATTTTTTTCTTGACAACTTAGAAATGTTTTTTTATGTCTTAGGACAAAACTTATATAAGAGGAGGTAATTATGGCAAGGAAAAGAAGCCGTCCAGTTACCAAAGAAGATGTAAAATTCATCTATGAAAATTACGCCAAAATGTCTGCTACTGAAATAGCCGAAGAACTCGGTATTAGTAAATTTCAAGTTATGAAAGTGGTAACAGAATTACGTAAAAGAGGAGTAGATATACCTAAAAAAGTTGGCCGTCGTGAAAATCCTGTCGATGCCTTTGTTAAGGAATTGAAAGAATCAGGAAAACTTTAAAAGATCAATAATCTGTTTGAGGCGATAAGTAATTTGCAGCTGTTCCGTTAAACAGAAGGCTTTTACCTTTATAAATCTGAGAAGGGGTCCGTTTCCTGTTCTCTAGTGAAAAAAGGGGAACGGATCCTTATTCTTTAAGAATTAACGTCGGGGAAAGACCTTTCTTTTGTTGACCTCCGCCTAATACCAGGCTATCTTGCGTTTAATTTTCCTCAAGGAGGTAAATATGCAGTTTGAGGCTGTTATTGGGTTGGAGGTTCATGCCCAGTTAACCACCGCAAGCAAGATCTTTTGTTCTTGTTCTACAGCCTTTGGGGCTGCTCCTAATACGCACGTTTGTGAAGTATGTATGGCTGCTCCAGGGACGCTCCCCGTGCTCAATAAAAAAGTAGTGGATTACGCCATTAAATTGGCCTTGGCCACTAATGCTACTATTCATCCAGTAGCTGTCTTTGCTCGAAAAAACTATTTTTATCCGGATCTTCCTAAGGGATATCAGATTTCTCAGTATGATCTCCCTATTGCTACAGGGGGATATATTCAAATAGAAGTTGGTTCCCAGACTAAGCGTATTCGACTGGTGCGCATCCATATGGAAGAAGATGCGGGAAAACTTATTCATGATGAGCACCGCCCGGTATCTTTTGTAGACTTTAACCGTACAGGGGTGCCGCTGTTAGAAATTGTCAGTGAGCCGGATATTAGATCTCCTGAAGAAGCAGTAGCCTATCTGAAAAAGTTGAGGGCTATTTTACGTTACTTGGAAATTTGTGACGGCAATATGGAGGAGGGCAGCTTACGCTGTGATGCCAATATTTCTATAAGGCCCTTGGGTAGCAAGGAGCTAGGGACCAAAGTAGAGCTTAAAAACATGAACTCTTTTAAACATGTCCAGCGGGCCTTAGAATACGAAATTCGTCGTCAAACAGCCCTCTACTTAGACGGAAAAGAGATTATTCAAGAGACCAGGCTTTTTGACGTGGAAAAGGGGGTCACTGTATCCATGCGGGGGAAAGAAGAGGCCCACGACTATCGATATTTCCCTGATCCAGATCTTGTCCCCTTAAAAGTGGACGACCAATGGGTAGAAGATATCCGCCAGACGCTACCGGAGCTTCCTGATGTAAAGAAAGAGCGCTTTATGAAGGAATATGGTCTGCCAGCTTATGATGCCGAAATAATCATTTCTTCGCGCCATTTAGCGGAATTTTTTGAGGCCTGTGTAAAGATATTCCCTAAACCCAAGATAGTAAGTAATTGGATTATGACCGAAGTCTTAAGAGAACTGAACAGAGAGGGTAAGGAGATTCACGAGACAAAACTTACCCCGGAATTGTTTACCGAACTTTTAAAACTGCTTGAAGACAATGTCATCAGCTCCACCGCGGCCAAAAAGGTCTTTTCCGAAGTATATAAAACGGGCAAAAGGCCTGCACAAATAGTAGAGGAGCAAGGGCTTAGACAAGAAAGTGACGAAGAAACCCTCCGGGCTATTTGTCAAAAGCTGGTAAAAGAACACCCCAAAGAGGTAGAAAAGTACAGGAGTGGGAAAAAGGGTGTTATAGGCTTTTTTGTAGGCCAGGTTATGCGTGAGACCAAGGGTAAAGCCAACCCCAAGGTGGTGAATAAGCTTCTCACAGAGCTCTTAGAGAGTGAGTAGGATGAAGGAGTATTTGCCTCCTAATCTGGATGTAATTCGTCCGATATTGTGGGATGCAAGGGGGCTGCGTCTTCTAGACCAGCGACTTTTGCCTGGTAAGGAAAAGTATCTCCGTTTTACTAGCTGGCAGGAGGTGCGTAAGGCCATTAAAGACATGGTCGTTCGTGGTGCTCCCGCCATAGGTATTACCGCGGCTATAGGGATGGTATTGGGGGCCGAAAAGATAAAGGCCCAGTCTAAAAAGGCCTTTTTAACTTCTTTGCGTCGTATCGGTGAAGGGTTTAAACGAGCTCGTCCTACAGCAGTAAATTTATCTTGGGCGGTGGAGAGGCTTCTTGTGCGGGCAGAAAACGCCCCTTGGACGTCTAAGGCCGATTTAGTCGAGCTCCTGCGCGCTGAGGCCCTTAAAATTTGGGAAGAGGATATCGAGGCCAATAAACGTATGGGGGCCCTGGGGGCCAAACTCTTGCCGGAAAAAGGGGTGGTACTTACCCATTGTAATGCTGGTGCGTTAGCCACAGGGGGCTTTGGTACAGCCTTAGGCGTCATCCGGGCCGCCGTAGACCGGGGTAAACAATTAGAAGTTATAGCAGATGAGACCAGACCTTGGCTTCAGGGAGCCCGTCTTACGGCCTGGGAGCTCAAGAAGGTGGGTATCCCTGTAAAAGTAATCGCCGACAACGCCGCTGGCTTCCTCCTTCGGCGGGGCCAAATTCAAACGGTAGTGGTAGGGGCAGATCGCATAGCAGCAAATGGTGATGTGGCCAATAAGATAGGAACTTACTCTGTAGCGGTGTTGGCCCGCGAGAACGGTATCCCCTTTTATGTGGCCGCCCCTTTATCCACCATAGATCTTCTTACCGGTAGCGGCGATGATATACCTGTAGAAGGGAGATCAGAAAAGGAAGTCCTCTACTGTGGAGGTCAGCGTATAGCCCCTTCGGGTGTAGAGGCCTTAAATCCGGCCTTTGATATTACGCCGGCTAAATACATAACGGCCATTATTACCGAAAAAGGGCTTGCTTATCCCCCTTTTACCAAAAATTTAAAAATCCTCTTTCAGGATTAAGGGATATGAATTTATTAGAATTGGCCAAGAGTGCCGCTCTGGCGGCGGGGCGTCTCCAGCGGGAAAATTTTTCCCAAAAGATTTCTATCAGGCATAAAGGTGAAATAGACCTTGTTACAGAGATAGATCTGGCCAGTGAGCGCCTTATAAGCGATATATTGGCCCTTTCGGGTTTGCCCATTTTAGGCGAAGAAGAAGTAAAGACCAAACCTCAAGGGACTTATTGGTTGGTGGACCCCCTAGATGGTACTACCAATTACGCCCACGGTTTTCCCTGGTTTGCTCCCTCTATTGCCCTTATGCAGGATAAGATCCCTCTTTTGGGAGTGGTATACCACGTCATGATGGACGAATTGTTTTGGGCTGAAAAGGGTCAAGGAGCCTTTTTAAACGGCCGTCCGTTAAAGGTCTCGGCACAGGAGTCTCTAAGTCAGGCGCTTCTGGCTACGGGGTTCCCTTATAACGTACATGACCAACCAGAGCCTGTCGTAGGTGCTTTTAGGGCCTTTTTGGTCCGTGCTCAAGGTATTAGACGCGCCGGGGCAGCGGCCTTAGATCTCGCCTACGTGGCCTGTGGCCGCTTGGATGGCTTTTGGGAGATACTTTTAAAACCTTGGGATACGGCCGCTGGAGTCCTGTTAGTAAGAGAGGCTAAGGGCCAAGTCTCAGATTTTTTGGGGCAACCCTACGATCCCTTTGTTCCCCATATAGTAGCCAGTAACGGTAAAATTCATGCCGAAATGATCTCCATAGCCTCCTCGTATACCCCCTGAGACCTAATAAATTGATTTATAGACCCCAAAATAACCTCCCAATAAAAACTCCCTTGTGAATCTTTTAGGATATCTAGAAAAATTTTATTTTAATTTTCTTTTTATTTTTTGATATAGTACTAAGAGCACAAAACAGATGATCTTTAAATATACTCATGACGAGCCAATGTAGTGACCGAACCAATCGCAGATAATACTGACAAAAATCTCTTTGAGGGGAGAACATGTCCAAGTTTTTTAAAATTATAGCGGGGCTGTTGGTCTTATTGGTTATCTTTTGCGCAGGAATTTACCTTTTAGCCCGTCACTATTTGACCCAAGAGCGCATCAAGGCCTTGTTAGAGCCTCCCTTAGAAAGGGCCACTGGTCTTCAAGTCGATCTAGGCGAGATAAAACAGCAGGGATTTTCAAGGGTTAGTATCCAGCAGGTGATCTTTCAAGATCCTTCTACACACCAAAAGGTCTTTACCGTGGATAAAATCAATCTTTCTCTAAGACTCTTCCCCCTCCTCAAGGGCAGGTTGGTGGTGGCCAATTTAGAGTTTTTACACCCTTCGATCCTTGTGATACGTGGTAAGGACGGACGTATTAACTTAGAGCATTATCTTTTGCGTACGGAAAAACAGACGTCAAAATCTTCCGAAGCACCGGCAGTAAAGGCAAAGGCTTCGTCTCAAGCCCGGTGGGCTCTGATTTTTCAACGTCTTACGGTAAAAGGAGCCACTGTTACCTTTAGGGATAAACTGGGCGAGCTTCCCCCGGTGGAGACACAATTTTCTCTAGATGTTGCCTTACGTTTACAGGGTACGCAGCTTAGTTTTTCTGGTGCAGGGCTTGTTTCTCATATCAGTTTGGCCGATTATCCCTTGTTAAAGCAGCTGCGTTTTGATGCCTTGTTAGGGCCCAAGAGCATATCCCTTAACTTACGGCAGGGGGAGTTCCTTAAAGGATCTATCTCCGGCCTTGTTGAGAGCGATTTTCGCAATCTTTCGGGAACAGTAACCTTAAAGTCTGCCTCTATGGAGGCCGTCCATAAACTGGTGTTTTTATTGCGTCCTTATCTCTTCCCTCAGGCTCAATTGCCTAAAATGGCCGGTGTATTTGATGCTTCGGCCAAGATAAAGGGCCCTTTAAGGGAACCTTATTATCTACTCACTTTGGATTTAAACCACTTTTCCGTATCTTTGCCCCCTTACGAAGCCGTACTCGAGGGCCAAATAGTACTCGACCCGAGACAGATAAAGCCTGAGCTATCGGTTACTTTGAACCAACAGAAAATTCACTTGGCGGGTCAAGTCGAGGCTTGGCAAGAGAAAGTGCCCCGGATCAACTTAGTGCTTAAGGGCCAAAAGATAGACGCCAAGGCCCTGTTCCCCCCTTCAGAAAGAGCCAGCTCTAAAAAAGACTCTCCTCATGCCTCTAAACCTCAAGGATCAGTACCGCTGGCTTTACCCGTACAGGGGCAGTTACTCTTAGAGGTAAAGTCATTGTGCTATGATCTTTGTGCTGAAGATATACAGGCTAAAACCCACTTTTCTCCCCAACAACTAGACCTTTGGGCCCGGTGTAAGCTTGCCAAAGGCCCTACCGAACTTTCGCTTCGTATAAAAGATCTTGCTAGCCCCCTGCCCCGTAGTTACCTTGCCTATAAGGCCGAAAAACTCGATTTACCCACCCTCCTTATGCCCTTTGCTTCTAAGGCTGTCTATGTCACCAGAGGAACCCTTTCTACCAAGGGGAAATTACAATCCAGGGGCCTTAGTGTGGCGCAGATAAAGGAGAATTTGATCGGAAAGGGAGAGGCCTACTTCTTAAGTTTAGGGCTTAAGGAGATCCCTGCCACGGTTATAGTGGCCGATCTATTAGGACTTCCCGATTTAGCCCGTCTCTCTTTCGATAAAGGGAAACTCCTTTTCCGGATAAAACGGCAACAGGTCTATTTAGATGGGGCTTTTACCCGACCAGACCTTGACTTTTTACTCCAGGGCAAGGTGTCCCTAAAGGGGTATCTCGATCTGCAGCCTCGGTTTTTGTTAGGTAAGCCTTATGCTTCTAGATTAGAAGAACATATTCCTGGGGTAAACTTTTTGGTGAATCAAGGCAGGCTAGAAGTACCCTTACAGGTAAAAGGTCCCTTTGATAAGCCCAAAGTAAGGCTGCTTCTAACCAACAAAGTGAAGGAAAAGATCGAAAAAAAGATAGAACAGAAATTGTTTGAATTTCTAGGACGCTAACCTTGGCGCCTTTCTACCGTAATTACCGTGTGAACATTACCGCGGGGGTGAAAATCGCCCACTACTTTTAGATAACGTGGCTTCAGTAAGTTCCACAGGGCGTCAAATATTTCGTTGGTGGCGGCCTCGTGGGAGATATAGCGCTGGCGAAATTTGTTTAACCATAACTTGAGAGATTTCAATTCTACTATGTGTCGGTCGGGGATGTAGTGGATTTTAATGGTGGCAAAGTCAGGGTAGCCTGAGCGGGGGCACAGACAGGTAAACTCTGGAAAGGTGATCTCTATAGTATAATCCCTGTCTGGATAGGGGTTTTCCCATGGTTCTAGAGAGGCTTCTTTTATGGCCTTTTCACCGTACTTAAGGGTTTTTTGTGTATCGTTCATCTGACCTCCTGTTAGGAATAGTAAAGATAGAGGGCTTCCACCATTATAATCAAGACCAAAATAGCCAAAAAGTTTTTAAAAGACACCGCACCTTTGAATTCTTTGGCATAGAATATGTAAGCTACGTATATACTCCCTGCAAATCCACAAAGGAGGAGCAAGAGACTCAGTATTTTAAGCCCCAGAGGGGATATATTGACACGGCCAAGGCCAAAATAATTCAAAAACTCTCCTAAATGGCGTAAAAAATATTCTAACCGATAGATAAGTTCTCCGGTAAAGGCTAAAGGAACCATTACCGGGACCATGGGCGAAAAACGGCCAAACAATTCGTCTTCCCAAAAATTAAATAATCTTGTTCCTAGCCGGATAAGGAGCATAAAAAATACAAACCATGCCCCCAAAACGAGGCTAAAGGTCAGGGCCTCTGAATGGCCAAAATAAGCCTTCCATGTTTGATAACAACTGCACTTTTCTTGGACAAAACGGGACAGTTGAGAGGCCATAAGAAAAGGGATGATATAGGTACAGGTCAAGTGGCGGCCTTTGTTTATGATCAATTCGCGCAATGGGTGGCGCAGGTAAAAGGCAGGCGAGTTGTTTTCGCAAAGGATTAGACAGTGCCCGCAGTCTAGACACAAGAGATTATTGCGTACGTTAAAGGCCCCCAGGTATACCGGGCACCCGTGGAGTGCATCTTTTCCCCTTTTACACGCAAAGGTCTTGCATCCTCTACATTTTTCTAGGTCTGGGCGAAATTCTAGGAGGGACATGGTGGCTGCTGAACCGATGATTTTGCCCATAGGGCAAAAATAGCGGCACCAGGCCTGTCCCTTATAGATAAGGGCAAAGAAGGTGGCGCCGGTTAATATGGAAAGTAACAATAAGGATGTGCCCAGGGGAGAATATTTGAGGTGAAACACCGCTTCGGCCCAGATGATAAAGGCAAAGAACAGGGTAGCAATATAGGTGCAGTATCTATCTAAAAGGCGAGGAGGTCTCTTTTTTAGGCTCAGGGAGAAGTGCTGTAAGATGCGTCCTATGCCAGGGAAAGGGCAAAAGGCGCACCACATCCGCCCTACAAAAAACCAAGATAAAACTATGCTCGTCCACCATATACCCCAAGAGATAAAGAGCACGGGATTGTAGCGGTCTTGGGGGCCAAATAAGCCCCAAAAGATCAAGATAGTAAACACAACATCGCTAAAGGACCGCAAAAGGGCAAAGTAGATCCGCTTGCGAAAAAAAGAGGCCAACCAGGGAAAACTATCAAATAAGTTAATTCGTGTCCCCTCGTCGTAGACAAAGAGTACACGAAGTATGTCTTTTACGCTTGCCCTATGCTTAGTCAAGCAATATTTTTCCTGTCATCTGGGCCGGAACTTCAAGCCCCATTAGATATAACCCTGTGGGGGCTATGTCGGCCAGTATGCCCGTACGCAGACGGTGCCCTTTAAAGCGATCATCTATTAGATAAAAAGGTACAGGATTGGCCGTATGAGCCGTAAAAGGCTCACCGGTTTGGGGGTCAATCATCATTTCGCAATTGCCATGGTCAGCGGTGACGATTACCGTTCCGTCCACGTACTGGCGAAAGGCCTTTACCACCTTGCCTACACACTCGTCTACCACTTTTACCGCCTTGATGGCCGCTGAGAGTACTCCGGTATGCCCAACCATATCTCCATTGGCAAAGTTCAAGACAATAAAAGAATATCTCTTTTGTTTGATGCGGTTGATTACTTCGGCTGTAATTTCGTAAGCGCTCATTTCGGGTTTGTAGTCGTAGGTAGGGATGTCGCGTGGGGAGTGGATGAGTTTGCGCTCTTCTTTGGGAAACGGTTCTTCTTCGCCTCCGTTAAAGAAGTAGGTTACGTGGGCGTATTTTTCGGTTTCGGCGATACGAAGCTGGTACAGCCCTGCCCGACTAATTTCTTCGCCCCATATCCGTTCCAGCTTTTCTGGGGGAAAGGCCACCGGTAAATCAAACTCTTCATCGTATAGGGTCATACAGACAAAATAGGCCAAGGCCGGGATCTTTTCACGCTCAAATTCATTAAAGTGCGGATCGGTAAGGGCCCTGGTTAACTGGCGGGCTCGGTCTGCACGAAAATTAAAGAAAATGACGCTATCTCCATGGTCAATAAGGGCTACAGGACGATCTCCTTCCACAATCACGGTTGGTTTTATAAATTCGTCGGTTTCTCCCCGTTCGTAGGCGTTTTTTATAGCAGAAACAGGGTCTTCGGCCCGAAGGCCTTTGCCCAAAACCAGGGCTTTATAGGCTAGGGCCGTACGTTCCCAACGTTTGTCTCGGTCCATGGCGTAGTAACGACCAGAGACACTGGCCACCTTACCGGATTTTAGAGAATCTATTTTGGCCAATAAGGCCTGCATGTAGTGAATTCCGCTGGAGGGGGGGGTATCACGCCCGTCCATAAAGGCGTGTATAAACGTCTTTTTTTGGAGTCCGTGTCTTTGGGCCAATTCTAAAAGGGCATAAAGGTGTTCTATATGGCTATGTACTCCTCCGTCTGAAAGGAGTCCCAACAAGTGGACCTTGCCCCCGGTTTCTTTGGCCCGTCTAAAGGCTTCGTTTAAGACAGGGTTTTCGAAAAAGGTCCCTTGCGCAATGGCCTTGTTAATACGCGTCAAGTCCTGGTAGACAATCCGGCCCGCCCCGATGTTGAGATGGCCAACTTCGGAGTTGCCCATCTGGCCTTCAGGCAATCCTACGGCCTCTCCAGAACATTTCAGTAAGGTGAAGGGATAGTGCTTTTGGAATTCATCTAGATTCGGCGTGCCGGCCAACCTTATGGCATTACCTTCCACTTCTTCCCGCCATCCCCACCCGTCCATAATGATCAAAAGAAGGGGTTTAATCTGGGTCATTTTTATTCTCCAAACACAGGTCAAGTTGAGAGGGGTTTACTCGGGGGGCATCCATCCAAAGGCCTTCTAAGTCGTAAACCTCACGCACGGGTTCGAAAAAGACATGCATAATGACGTCTCCGTAGTCTAAAAGAATCCATTGCCCTTCGGCTTTCCCTTCTATGCCCCTGGGGCGAAAACCCTCCTTATAGAGAATATCTTCGACATAATCGGCCAGGCCTTGAGCATGGCGCGTGGACCGTACACTTACGATAATGATGTAGTCAGCGTAGGTGGATTTTTCGCGGATATCAATAATGACTAGGTCTTCGGCCTTTTTAGCCAGGGCTTCTTCGCTCAAACGTTTGGCCAAAAGCCAGGATCGGTCTTTTATCTTGTTCAAAACGGCAGAGGACATGTTGTCTATATTTTTCATAAGCCTCCTTAGATAGTTTGGTATTTTTTTACAATTATAGGCTTTTCTTTCCGGCTTGGGAAGAAAATAAGCTCTTACCTCATTAGGTAGTCCGAATTAAAGTCTCTCTTGCTTGACTCTCCAATTTGTGTTAAATGCGCATTAAAATTTGTATAGCCGAGGTGGCGGAACTGGCAGACGCGGTGGACTCAAAATCCACTGGGCCTTGCGCCCGTGCGGGTTCGACTCCCGCCCTCGGCACCATATCTTTCAGTAAGCTCCCACCGTACTTCTACTTAAGGTGTGTTACTTTGTCGACAAAGCGCCATCGCGCGAAAGTCCGTAAGACCCGACACTAGATTCTGGACTAGCCATTGTTGGAAAGCCTCTGCCCCTTGCGATTTTCTATAAACTAGTGTGTCTTGCGTGCGACAAAAGGGACAGGTTTTGGAAAAAATTCTCACAAAAAGGTCCGGCCGGAACACGGAGAGGCAATGTTTCCGGCCGGTAAAGAGGTCTTAAAAAGAATATTTAATCCATATTCTCAAGGCATTTAAAACATCATCATTGGCTCCTTTCCAAGCCCCTATACCATGATGATCAGAACGAATTAAAGCAGCAAAAATAACGAAATCTTTAAATCCGGTGTATTTGGTGATTAATTCGGTGGTAGTAGCCACTTTATCATTTGATACGGCAGTATTCCACTTGTTATCGCAATTATAATGGCCATAATCAAAGGTAGTAGTTAGACCAGAAAAGGGCTTGATAAAGAAACTTAGTTTAAAGGAATCTGTATTAGGACGTCCGGCGATATCTCCATCACCAGAAATAGTAAAGGTATAAAGGGGTGTTTTTATGCCATTATCACTCAGTTTGGCAGCATTAAAATAACCGTTATCAACGGAAGAATAGGCAAAAGAAAAGCCTATTTTCTGCTGGTAATTCATACCTAATTTGATTCCGTAAGCATTTGTAGTATCAAAGCCTCTTTTTTGTGGATTTATAAAGAAATACTGACCTGCCAAAAGAAAGTTTAAATCCTCTTTTGGTAAAGAAAATTTTGTTTGGGCCTCGGTATAAAAGGAATCTACATAGCCGATATAGTTTTTATCCTGCCAGTAATAATCTTTGCCGTTTAAATCTGCTTTGTAATAATAGGCCACAAGAGTTGTCTTAGGGATGCTCTTATTGGCCAATCCAATGAACATTACGCCGTCATCTCCCAAAAAATCTTGAAAATATTCGTTTTTTAGACGCCTTTCCTTAAAGAACCAACCCAAAACTACTTTTGTCTCCGGAATGTCTCTACTCTTTAACAATAGACCTTGAAAATTGTTGGGGAAAATAGGCCAGGCATCGCTGTTAACCAGAGGAGATTTAAAATTTTGTCGGCCTATTTTGAGTAGTGTATTTTGATAAATATAAGCAAGATAGCCCTCGCCAAGCCATGTTGCTGTTTCGTCGGCGTTGGGTCTTATCATGCTTTTGTTTGCAAAATTGCTATACGCAACGAGATCATCTACTGCATAAAAGGAAAGCTTAAGAGAAATTTTATGCCAGTTTTCACTTACATAGGAAAGTCTCACACCAGCATCAAAAAAAGAATTTTCCTTAGCAAATATATCTTTAGGTTCCTTATCACTTGTTTGGTACCAAAGTTTAAATTCTCCACCTACCTTGCCTCCCTTTAAAGCATCTCCAATAGTTTCCGCTGACCACACATTCCCAACGAGTAATAAGATTAAGAAAATTCCCCAAAGATACTTCATGCGTACCTCCCCATATAGTTTTGGTAGAAATGTAAAGCTAGTTATTAATGGAATCATATTTATCTGACAAATTATATTGCGAGACGACTTGTAAGTCCGCGCGATCTTATTCCTGTCTGATTATCGCGAAGAGGGCCGCAAGAGACTAGGAAGTCTAGATCCCTCGCTTTTAAATTATGCTCTTTCTAAAGCAGAATAGATACAACCACAATAATTTTATAAAATTTCTAACTGTCCATTATGATTGGACTAAAACAGAACAGATAATAAAATATTTTGGCGCATATTCAAGAAGACAATTTTCGATATTTTTAATATGATTTATAGGTACATCTTATGTAAGACGATGTATATACCAGAATCGTATAAAAGATGTCCGTCCTTTTCGCAATGTAAGCTTATTGTTGGAATATGATCCGAAGATGTTTATTATTTAACAACTTGTTTTTTAGAGACCTTTGCAAAACATCTTTTCTTAAGTCCCAGTCAAGGATCCGTTCCTATTTTTTCGTTCCGAAAAATGGGGACGCATCCTTTGCGGTGGATCCTTCGCCTCGGTAGCGCTCGGCTCAGGATGACACAATTATGCTGAGAAAAGGTTTTCCTCGAAAGCAAGTTTTGGGCTAGCGTTTTAGCACCAGCAGGCGGTATGAGCCAAACATCCTTCCTATTTCATCGCGCCAGGGGTTTTCCACCACCGCAATCAGGCGGCTGTCAGGAGACACGGCAAGGTGAAAAAAGCATGGTCCAAGGGTGGGGAAATAGCCGGCAAACCTTGTAAGGCCTCCTCCTGGCCGGGTCAGGTCAAAGACGAGCACGCCAAACTGCCGCACCCTTACGTCTTCACGCCTGAAAGCCGCCGCCGCCACGGCAAGGGTTTTCCCTTGCGGGTCAAGGGCTACCCCCTGGAGCTTAAAAGGCGAGGGGAACTGCCAGAGGACTTTGGCACTTGCAGGCTCAACGGCAAAGAGCATCCGGGCTTTGGGGTGTGGGCCGGCAGGCTTGTCTCCGGCCATGGGAAGGCCGTAAGGAAGGGTGCTCTCCCCTGAGACCACGTAGAAAATGCTGTTTGCGCCAAAAGTCCCGTAGCTTAGACTTGCAGCAACCGGAAAGCCGCCAATTACAATGGGTGTAGCAAGGTTTAAGGTGTGAAGTAGCCTTTTGGCCTTAAGGTCAAAGATAAAGAGCCTGCCATCGCTTGCCCCCAGGGCCCCAAAGTGGCCGTCAGGGCTTACGGCAACAGACTCCCAGGCAGAAACCCGCTTAAAATAGGGTTTAAGCGGCGTAAGCTGGTAAATAAAAATTTCTTTGCCGCTACGTCCAGAAAGAGCAACAAAGCTTTGGGGAGGTGGCCCGGGTTTTTGCCTGTCCCCCTCATACTCAGAGGGCATAAGGGTAACGGTAGCCACCACCTGGCCTTTGTGGTCAGCATCAGCATAGATCATGGTCACCGGGGCCGGGCCGTCTTTAGGGTAGGCCCAGCGCACCTGGCCAGCAGGGCTTAGCCGCCAAAGGCGTGAAAGCCTGCGCCAGGTGCTCTTTTTCTCGTCATACCAGGAATGAAGCCCAAGCACCAGGAGATCACCCCCTGGGAGTACTTTAAGCCGGTAAATGCCAGGTAGCTTGTAAACACCATAGATGTCGCCCGGGGCGGCCGGGGTGCCGCGCTCAAGGCTTTTAGCGGTGTTAAAACACCAAAGCCTTTTTCCTGTTTTGGTTTCAAGGGCGCAGACTTCGGCGTCCGGGCTCTGGGCCCCGTAGTAAAGCACGCGGCCGTCCTCTGAAAAGGCCACCCTTTTTACCATGCCTTCAGGGACTCGCTTTTCCCAGATGAGACGCCCGCTTTCTGCGGAAAAGAGCATGAGCCTTCCGGTAAAGGTGCCAAGGGCAAGCATTTTGCCGTTTTTTGAAAAGCGCAAACAGGCGTCTGCAGGATGCCCAGCACGGGCATAAAAAGATACGTCTTCAAGCTCTTTTTCCCACAAAAGCTCAAGCCCAAAGGCCTTAACTTTTTTCAAATCGTAGGCCAAAGCCCCCTTAGCAGCTAGCAAGAAGCTAAACGTATTTACGAAAAAAAGCATAAAAAGGCCTAAGCACCTCGGCATAAAACACCCCCTGAAGATAGGCCCAAAAAAGTATTTTCCCCAAAAAAATCGCCAAAAGTAATCCCATAAGCACCAGGGAAAGGGCTCTTTCCATCCGTGGCCAGGGCGGCAAAAAGTAATTTTTAGCCGGGGCCAGGGGATCAAAGCCTCTGGTTAGAAGCGTATCCGCAAGGGCACGCGAGTCCCTTATCGCCCTAACAAGGAGCGGATACACCACGGCCATTTCCGTGCGCAGGGTGTAGATGAGACCACGTCGAAAAGGCCGATAACCCCTTAGCCTTAAAGCCTGGCGCACCAGATGCAAATCCTCAGCCAGACGGGGAAGCGCCCGCACCGAGGCCGCGGCCATAAGGCTTAAGCCTCTGGGCAAAGGAAGCGCCCCCACAGCCCGAAAAAGCATTTCAGTAGAGGTTGAATTTATGAGATAGGCCCCGGCCGAAAGGGCCGCCACAAAACGCAGGCTTTGGATGAACCCGTAACGAAAACCCTCCTTGATAAAACAAAGCCCGGGGAAGGTCTCACTTGGAGGCACAAGACAAAAGACGATGGTGCGCGGGAAGTCCTGATAAAAGAGCCCCTGGCTTATCATGATGCCCCAGACAGTAGTAGAAACCAGAAGAAAAAAGCCTTTTAACCAGCTTCTTGAGGGCCAGGCAGCCAAAAACAAAAATACCGACCCCAGGGCCAGAGCCATAAGAGAAAAAGCCTGGTCTAAGAGCACCGAGAGCCCGGAAATAACAAAGACCAGGATGAATTTCGTATAAGGATGAAGACTTTTCACCGCGTTTCCTCCTCAATCTTTCCTTTTTCAAAGCGCAAAATGCGGGTGGCAAGGGCGTATGCCAGGTCTTCATCGTGGGTGGAAAAGACGACAAGCTCTGCCCCTATGGCCTTAAATAAGCGCAGGGCGTTTTTTGGGTCCTGGGCGGTGGTGGGTTCATCAAGCAAAAGCACCTGGGGACGCCCGGTAAGTAGCGCGCCAAGGGCTACCCGCAGGCGTTCCCCACGGGAAAGGGAAAAAGGCGCGCGTTTAAGCTTATCAAAAAGATGAAGCTCCTTTGCTACCTGAGACACCCGAGGCTCTATTTCCTTTCTGGTAAAGCCGAGGTTTTCCAGGGAAAAAGAGAGTTCTTCGGCTACTTTGGTGCGGATGAGCATGAGGTCTGGGTCTTGAAGCAAAAGGGCAAGGGCAAATCTTTTTTTATCCTGCGGAAGGAGATAGCGTATTGCGCCCTTAACAGGCTTTTTTAGCCCGGCCAGAAGGTGCAAGAAGGTAGTTTTTCCCGAGCCGTTTGGTCCAAGCAGGGCCACCCTTTCGTTTTCGTAAAAAGAAAAGTTTAGCCCGTTAAAAAGAGGCGGTCTTTTAGGGTAGGAAAAGTACAGGTTTTTGATCTCAACGGCCTTTTGCCCTTTAGGCGGGGAGGGCAGAGGGTTAACCTCCTTTTTAGGAGGCGTAAAATCTTTTGGCTTGCCAAGGAACTTGGCCTTTCCCCCTTCGAGATAAAGCAGCCGATCAACCCTTGGCAGGACATATTCCAGGCGGTGTTCGGCAATGACGATGGTTATGCCCTGTGAGGCAAGGCTTTTCAAAATATCCATAACAGTTTGCGCAGCCTTAGGGTCAAGCTGGGAAAGGGGCTCATCAAGCAAAAGGAGCTTTGGCGAAACCGCAAGGGCCTGGGCAATGGCCACTCGCTGGCGCTCCCCGCCTGAAAGGGAAGAAATTTCCCGGGCTTCGTATCCCGAAAGCCCGACTTCAGCAAGGGCTTTCTTTACCCGTTTAGTGACCACTTCTTTAGAAAGCCCGAGATTTTCAAGGCCAAAGGCCACTTCGGCAAAGACCGTGTCTGCCAGAAGCTGCTCTGCCGGGCTCTGAAACACCACGGTCACCTCTGGAAAGAGCTTAACAGGCGAGATAGGCCAGGTTTTTCCAAGGACTTTTACCAGGCCTTTAAATTCGCCTCCGGCCTCATAGGGAATAAGCCCGCAGAGCACGGAAATAAGGGTGCTTTTGCCTGAGCCGGTTTCTCCTGCAAGTAAAAAGATTTCGCCCTGTCTTACCGCAAAACTTATGTCTTTTAAGTTTGAGCCCGGGCTTTTGGGGTAGCGGTAGGAAAGGGCCTTCACTTCAATTACGGTCATCTTTCAAGCTCCTTTAGATAGCCGCCAATCTTAAGCCCAAGGGCTGCCCCAAAGAGCGTATACAAAAACCCCTTAATCCCGATAGAAAGCATGAGATACCAGTCCGGGAAAAAGAGCCGGTAAAAGGTCATGTGAAGCACAAGGGAAGAAAAGGTCTGCACGGCATCTGCCACAGAAAGGGCGATGACTGTGCGCAAGCCCTGGGGCTTTTTGTAGCAGAGAAAGAGGAACAGGGCGGCCTCAAGCACCAGGACCTTGGCCCCCAGGAAAAAGGGGTCTGTAGCCCGCATTCCACCATAAAGCACTACCCCCATGAGATAATGGATAAGGGCGGTTAGGGTGGCAAAGCCGGGTTTAGGCACCAGGACGAAAATAGCCGTAAACACCGCGTAGTGGATGATTTCGGTAATAAGCCCGCCCACCAGCACATTGAAAGGCCCAAGAAGGGCGTAGAGG
>Ga0256840_1000737_pt1 | contig 32807 bp, 31 predicted proteins | sample 355202metaG_FD_185969 | JGI IMG/M metagenome (GOLD analysis project Ga0256840, IMG submission 185969) | Hydrothermal vent microbial communities from Mid Atlantic Ridge, Atlantic Ocean - 355-202 | ecosystem: Environmental > Aquatic > Marine > Hydrothermal vents | place: Atlantic Ocean: Mid...
TGAAGTCCGCAAAATTTACAATTTTGCGTGTTAATTATTAAAGAAAAAATTGTAAATTTGGCTACGAGATAAACCGAAAGTTCAGTCCTTCGAAATCCCGTACTAACCATAGCCTAAGCGTTAGGTGTAATCTGAGAAACTATATATGAAAATAGAGTTTAGAACATATAATAATTTCCAATCAACAATTTTTGATTTAATAAGTGGTAAAAGAGAAACAAAACAAACCCTAGCATTAGGATATTTATTATCAAATGACATATCTTTTTTGAATAAATTTCTTAAACTGAAAGCAATTAAGGAAAAAATTAATTTTGGAAAACTGGAAAGATATTCGAAAATAATAATTAGCACAGAATTAAACTCAAACTTGAATAAAAGAATTGATATTGCAATTTCGTTTTTACTTAATGATTTGCCATATAAAGCTCTGATTATTGAAGCGAAAAGTATCGGAGTGAATGTTTCTGTGAAAAATGTAAAAAATCAAATCGAGAAGTATATTAAAAATGAAACTTTTCCAGATTTAGAAGGCTTTGAGTTAACAGGATGTATTTTAACTAAAAACAAATTAATTATTAATTCAGATAATTTAATATCAATTTCTTGGGATGAAATAATTGAACTTTTATCAAAACAAAATGGACTTGCAAAAGATTACCTTAAATTTTTATCAAATATTAATGGAACTATGAAATTTTACGAAAAAGAAGTTTATTCAATACCAGCTGGTGATAGTAACAAATATCAATATAATTATCCTTTTATTTATGAATGTCCAAATACTTCAAGTTACATACCTAAAAAGAAACCTTTATATGTTACATTTAGAATGAAAGAAGGTATAATGGAAAAACTTTTTGGTATTGATGATATTATTGTTTTTAATCCATATAGAGATTTTAATACTTTTATAAAAAACCCTAAATATTCAGATAAAATAAAAAAAAGAATAAAAGATTATTGTGATGATTTTTGGGGAGAAGGAAAATATGATGATAATGAAAAACAATTTTTTATACTTTCACTTGAAAATATAATAGAATTAAAACATAAACCAAGACCTAAAAAAAATAATGTAGCACGAATTTATTATACTCTTGCAGAAATTTTGAGTGGTAAAAAACATATAGAAAAAGATAAAAATTAAATATGAAACGGACAATTGAAATTAATAATATTATAATTGATTTAGGAAACATTAAAAGTATAGAAAATGATTGTATTCCAATGGTAGACAAAGGAGGTTATATAATTATAACTTTACTAAAAGGAAAAGAATATGTTTTCAATGAAACTATTGGAGATTATGAACTTATTGAACCAAAAATAAAAATATTTGCACCTGACTATGGGAAAGCTGCTACTTGGATTGATGAAATTGATAACGAATGGAATAAATACTTATTAGAAAAAAGAATGTAAAAAAGAAACTACACCTAACAATTTGTATAGTTAATGGCTACTAATTGCTAAACCTAAAGTTGAATTTTCAAACAAAGTTTGGTGCTTAACTGAAAAGTTAGTACTTTTAACACGCCACTAACCATACAAGTAGCCGTTAGCCACAATATTAAAACCAGAAAATTGCGAATGAATACTTCAATGAATAAAACCGCCAGATTTGCAGGATTACTTTATTTAGCAATGATAATTGGAGGAATAATAAGTCTTGCATATATTCCTTCACAATTAATAGTTTCAGAAAGTGCATCAAAAACACTTGAAAACATTATAAACTCTGAATTTTTATTTAGAATAGGAATGGTTGTTGGTATTGTTACTTTTCTCATTCACATTTTATTGCCATTGGTTTTGTACAAACTTTTGCATAAAGTAAACAAGTTTCTCGCTAAGCTTATGGTAATCTTTTCATTGATAAGTGTGGCTATTTTTTTTGTAAATATCTTGAACAAGTTTTCAGTTCTAACACTAATAAAAAATACTGAATATACACAAAGTACTATCGAACTTCAAAATCAAGTAATGTTTTACATTGACAATTATAACAATGGTCTTGAAATTTCACAGATATTTTGGGGTCTTTGGTTATTTCCATTTGGGTATTTAGTTTATAAGTCAGGTTTTCTACCAAAATTTTTAGGTCTACTTTTAATGGTTGGTTGCTTTGGATATTTAATAACATTTTTTGGAGGTTTCTTATTTTCAAATTATAATAATACAATTATTTCCGAAATTGCGGGGTATCCTGCTCCTCTTGGAGAATTCGGAATTTGTTTGTGGCTTTTAATAATGGGAACGAATAAAATAAGTTTTGGAAATAAATATTAAAATTAAACTTGCTTTTTTATGGACAGCAACAACATTTTGCTATTTGTATGGCGACTATTTTGAATTATATACTCCAGGCAAAGTATTAACCTTGCCAGATATTACCAGACACTCAGGATGACATATGGAGAATATATCAAGGCTTAATTTGTATTTAATAGTTATTCTATTGAGTGCAAATTGTAACGCAGAGATATTTTCCATATGTCATCCCTAACCATATGATTTTAAAATGAAAGGTCGCCATGTGTTCGCTCATCACTTCGTTATTTTTGCTTGATGTAGAATAACTATAACTTCACAAAAAATAACTCGTGAGCGAACAAACACATGACGACTGAGTGAGCGGTAATATCTAGCAAGGTTAATAGATAGTTTAATAAGTGGAGAAAATGTATAGAATACTCCTATGGTATTATTTATCGCATCGCTAATTTTGACCATCCCACCTTTAATGATTATCTTTTCTCTTGTATTAAAATCCCGTATAAATAGAATACTAAATATAGTCTTCGGATTACTGTTTACAATTATGATGGTATTGATTGCTATTGGTTCACTAACTCCTTGGTAGTCATTTTATGTCTTTTTAGCAATTGTAGAAGCATCATTAACCTTTATAATTGCATGGAAAGCATTTAAATGTCTAAACAAACTGATTAAAAGCCAGTTGCCAACAACGTGTATAAAATTCATTGAATAAAAAGGTATTTAAGCTCAATTGACAATTAAATATAGCTCAAAACTTAATGCATATAAGATCAACTTAATAGTGTGTTGACCTTAATTTGAATAATTCTAATACCAAAATCACTTTAATTCTCACTATTGTATTTAATTATTGTCCTTGCAAATAAGGATGATATAACATACAATCATCCTTATGAATAAGGATAAACAAAAAAATAGAATTAAAACAGTAATTGTGAGTTTCCAAGAAAGATCATTTGCACATGTAATTAAACGTGATATTGATTTGCCAATCAATACTAAAAAAATCGTGTCTTTGATTGGTGTACGCCGTTCTGGCAAGACCTATATGCTGTTTCATTTAATTCAACAATTGCGAAATAGTGTTGATAAAAAAAATATTGTATACCTCAATTTTGAAGATGATAGGTTATATCCACTATCACTTGAAAATTTGGATATGTTGCTTGAGAGTTATTATGAGTTGTATCCTGAGAAAAGAGATCAAAAAGTTTATGTGTTTTTAGATGAGGTACAAAATATAGTTGGATGGGAACGTTATGTTCGCAGAATTTATGATACTGAAAATATTCAACTGTATATTACGGGTTCGTCTTCAAAACTTTTGTCCAGCGAAATTGCCACATCATTACGCGGCCGCACTATCACCTATGAGGTTTTTCCATTTTCATTTAAAGAATATTTGCACGCTAAAAATATTGAAGTCAATCTCTATTCAGCAAGGAGTGTTAGCTTTATAAAAAATGCTTTTAATCGTTATTTGGTCGATGGTGGTTTTGCTGAAACTTTTGACGAAACTGAAGATATTCAACGCAGGATACTCAAAGATTATCTTGATTTAATCGTTTATAAAGATATTATTGAACGCTATTTAATAAAAAATCATAGCCTATTAAAGCATTTAATCAAACACTTGTTTGTCAATATGGGCACCTTAGTAAGCTTTAATAAATTATATAACGACTATAAATCACTAGGGTATAAGGTTGGAAAAGATACCTTATTTGATTATATTTCCTATTTACAAGAGGCGTATGCTTTGTTTACTGTGCCTATTTATCGGCATTCAGTAAAAGAAGAAATACGCAATCCAAAAAAATTATTTGCTATTGATAATGGCTTTAAAAAATTATTCAGTATAATTTCATCGCAGGATTATTCTATACTATATGAAAACATGGCATTTTTGCACTTGCGCAGGCAAACAAGCGAAGTTTATTATTTCAAAAAAAAACAGGAAGTTGATTTGTATATCAAAACTGATAAACAATACTTGGTAAATGTCAGTTATGATATTAGTAATCCTGACACCATGAAACGGGAAACAAAGGCATTGTGTGAAGCGATGGACTATTTTAATTTGAAAACTGCCTATTTAATAACATCAGAAGTAGAAGATACAATTGTTGTTGAGGGCAAAACAATAGACGTTATTCCCATGTGGAAATGGTTATTGTCTTAAAATAGCAAATTAAGTATATTTAAGACGTTAGCGTTCAGGTAAAAACAAATGGACATTCAAAAAAAAATGATAATAGAAACTGAAAACTTAAGATTAATTGTGTGTGATACTGAAATCTTAAAGGAAGCCATTTCCGGAAATGAGAACCTCTCGAAAAAATTAGGAGTTACAGTGCTTGACAATTGGACAGAATTTGGTGTTGGTGCATTAGAATTCTCACTTAAAAAACTCTCAGAAAATGAGAATGAGAGTGGTTGGTGGACATGTTTCCCAATTCATAAGAAAAACAACAGACTAATTGGAAGCGGTGGATACCAAGGTAAACCAACAATAGAAGGAACAGTAGAAATCGGATATGAAATTACTTCTGACTATCGGAGTTGCGGATTTGCTACTGAAATGGCAATGGGACTTGTTGAAAACGCTTTTAAATATGATAGGGTAAATTCTATCATTGCTCACACACTTGGAAAAGAAAACTCATCAACCAAAGTTTTGACAAAATGCGGATTTGACAAAATAGAAGAAATAAATGACCCTGACGAAGGAATTATTTGGAAATGGGAGTTAAAACGAAAAACCCGAACCGCTAACAAAGTATAAAAATAATAGCCGAAATAGTAGTAAATATGAACATTGTAGTCCGCAAAAATATTGGTAGTAAATTAAAACAAGCTTGACATACGGATATTTTAAAGTTAAACTTTAAAAATAATGGGTAAAAAGCGTTATTTATCACATAAAATCCTTAAATTACTGGAAATGTTTCCAGCTGTGGCAATTCTTGGTGCTCGTCAATGTGGTAAATCAACTTTAGTCAAACAACTGTTACCAGACTGGAAATATTACGATTTAGAACGACCTGATGATTATGAACTTATCAGTAGTGACCCTTTGGGGTTTTTCTTACGCCATAAAAACAATATTATCATTGATGAAGCACAGCAGTATCCAGAGATTTTTAGCGTTTTGCGCTCAGTAATTGATGGTGATAGAGACTCTACGGGTCGTTTTTTGCTAACAGGTTCAAGTTCACCTGATATTGTTAAGGGTTTGTCGGAGTCATTAGCAGGGCGGATTGCAACGGTCGAATTGTCTCCGTTTAAAGTCGCTGAATTGAATGAGCTGGAGTTTCCTGAAATTTATTCACGATTAATTCAGCCGAAGACCACGCTTAATGACTTTGAAAACTTACAAACAAAGGTCACACCATCCATGCTTTATCAACATTGGATGTATGGCGGTTATCCTGAACCTCGAATAAAATCAAAACAAAACAATGCATTTTACTGCTTGTGGATGGATGCCTATTTTACCGATTTTATCCATCGGGATATTCAGCGATTATTTCCAAGAATCAATACGCATAATTTCCGAAAAATGATTCGTACATTGGCTTTTCATTCGGGCAACATACTTAATCAATCCATTATTGCACGATCAATGGAATTGAGTTCGGTTACCATTAAAGAATATTTATCCATTTTGCATGATACTTTTATTTGGAGAAACCTAAGTAGTTATGAAAATAATCCCTTAAAAAAAGTGCAAAAAATGCCGAAAGGATTTTTTAGAGACTCTGGTATTTTACACTACATGCTTAAGCTGCACGATGTTGATGATTTATTGCTACATCCAAGTGCTGGTGCATCATTTGAATCATTTATGATTGAAGAAATCATCAGAGGCCTGCATTGCACCTTACAAACCAATACTGATTTTAGTTTTTATCGAAGCCGAGACAAATCAGAAATTGATTTAATCATTGATGGTAGCTTTGGCGTAATACCAATAGAAATAAAATTGGGGTCTAAGGTAAAATCAAAAATGCTGAAATCATTAAAGATATTTTTAGAAGACACCCAATCTCAATTTGGCATTCTTATTAATAACGCTTCAAAAATAGAAATGGTTGCTGATAAAATCATCCAAATTCCCGCCCATTATTTTTAAAATTCATAATCAAAACTCACGCCCAAATGCCTTGGTGAACCCAATTGCGTATACAATTTATTTTCGTAATTTGGTGGTTCTAGTCCGAAGTAAAATCCGCGGGTGGCGTAGTGTTTATTGAAGATGTTATTGCCCCATAAACTCACGCTCCAGTTGTCTTTTTCATAACCGATTTTCAAATTGTACAATTGATAAGATTTAGACTGTTGAGTGTGGGAATCAGAGAAGTAAAAGCTGTCTTTGCCATTGGTATCAAGGCGAGCAAAAAATCCATTAAGTGTGTGGTATTGCACACCTAAAGAAAAGTTATAACGTGGTGCATGCGCTTGGTCTCTGCCGTTAAAGCTGCCTTCGGTCGTTACAAAGTCATCAAACTGTGCTTTGAGCAAACCCAATGAACCATAAACATCAAAATTATCGTTTAGCTGATAATTGAAGTCGGTTTCGATGCCGTAATTGCTGCCTGTGGCGGCATTGCCAGTAAAAAACACGAAGGTCAGCGGGTCGTTGGGATCGGTTTGGCGTGAGGTGCTGATTTGCATGTCTTGACGTTTGGAATAAAAGGCGGATAAATTCCATTGCAGTTGATAATCCATAAAATAGCCTTTGAAACCTGATTCCAACGACCATAATGATTCGGGTTGGTATTCACGTAGTTCATCAGGTACGCTTGTCGAAAGATTAAAACCACCGGCTTTATAACCACGAGCAAGTGTTACATAGGTGTTTAAATTTTTATTGATTTTATGGTTTAATGCCAATTGTCCTCCCCACATATTATCACTGGGTGAAACATCTATTCCATTACTGTCAGCATAACTGGCATTGCGGCGTTCAAAACGAATACCTGAAGTTAAGCTGTTTGTATCAGAAATTTTAGTATCGAGTTGGGCAAATAATGCAATCGATGTTGCATCAAATTGGCTGCTTAAATTTTTATACACTTCACCGTTGTAAAATTCGTTGATTTTATTGTCTTCGGACATGTCCAAAATATAGACACCTGCCAACCATTGCTCGCCAATAAAACGAAACTCTTGGGAAATATGGGTACGCTCACGAAAACTTGCGGAGGTGAAATCATAGGGTGCGAATTCGCCCCAATAATCGTTATTGCCCCAATCACCATCAAAAGAATAATCAATGTCGGCATTCATGTAACTGGTGATACTTGTCACATCAAAATTGTTGCCTTGCCAATTAGCTTTAACGGCAAGACCTGTGGAATCTTGTAAATCTTTACCTGGTAAATCGGTGTGGGTAGTAAATGTATTTTCAGGGTTGAATGTGTCAAAACCGTTGTCTATGTTGGCTTTTAGAAAAGTGAAGTTAAAATCCAAAGCATCATTGGCTTGCCAAAATATTTTACCACGTGCGACCAATTCATCGCGTTTGTTGGTGTCATCACGATTAAAGTAATCGTTGTATCGAAAACCATCGGCATTGTATTGATGCACCGCAAGGCGATAAGCGGCTTTGTCGCTCAATGCGCCCGTGGCTCGAAAACCATAGCCTAAATCTCCATCATTGCCAACCAATCCTGTGATTTTGTAAGAGGCATCAAATTCTGGGTCTTTGCTTTTGACATAAACCAGTCCAGCCAAGCCATTGGCTCCATAACGCGTGCCTTGCGGGCCGCGAAGCACTTCGATTTGTTCGACATCAAACAAGGTCGCTACGCCACCAAGAGCGGAAAAATCAATGTCATCCACCACAAAACCCACCGAAGGATTAGGTGCTCCTTCGTATTGAGAGCGTTCACCAATACCTCTGATTTGAAAATAACGTGGACGATTGGTGGCAGATGACCAATTAAGATTAGGAACCATAGCCATCACATCTTCAAAATGTTGCGTGCCTGCTTTTTGCAAAGTTTCGGCATCTAAGATACTCATACTTTCATTGGCTTCGATGGCGAATTTGTTGTCACGTAGGTCTGAGGCGACTACGATTTTATCGAGTTTTTCGACCGAATCTTGTGCATACAAATTCAGATAAAAGAGAATGCTAGTAAATAGAATTGTTTTTTTCATGGATTTTTACCTTAAATAATTAAAAATAAAAATCCGGCTACGGACGTGTAATAGAGTTGTAAAATAAATTTTCCATTCCTACGCCGGTATTAACCGGATCAGGTTCAAAGGGTCCACAAATGTGTCTCAGAACAGCAGTAAAAACCTGTGTCCTCCCCTTGGAATGTGGGTATAATAGCAAAAGATAATCATATATCAAGGTAATAAACATGTTTCAACCCAGTTATTTTAAACAAACCGATATTAAACAGATGTTGGCTTTTGTCCGTGAATACCCAATGGCGTCGATTGTCACTATGTCTTCTAATGGCTTGGTTGGCAACCATATTCCGATGTTGGTGATTGAACGCGATGGGCAATATTTTTTGCAAGGGCATGTGGCACGATTTAATTCGATTTGGCAAGATGTGGATGAGTCGGTTGCTGCACTTGCCCTATTTCATGGACCAAATGCTTATGTGTCTCCGAGTTGGTACCCGAGTAAAAAAGACGACCCCAAAACGGTACCAACATGGAATTATGTAGCGGTACACGTCACTGGTAAAATAAAATTCTTTGACGATAAAATTTGGTTAAAGAAGCATTTAGAAAACTTAAGTGACACGCACGAAAGGCGCGTCAATGAATCCTGGCAACTGTCTGATGCTCCAGTTGATTATATTGATAAAATGCTTAAAGCCATTGTCGGTGTTGAAATCAGCATTAATGATATCAAAGGCAACACCAAGATGAGTCAAAATCGAAACAGTGTTGATCAGCAAGGTGTGGTCAAGGGTTTAAAAAATCTAGGTTTGCATGAAGCTGCCATTTTAATAGGAAAATAACATGAAAAATATGCAAGGTTCATGCCATTGTGGCGCAATTGTTTATGAAATAAAAGGCAAGCATTTTGCCGCAGATTATTGTCATTGTCGAAGTTGTCAAAAAATTACTGGAGCACCAATATCCGCTTGGATGGATTTCAAGGTGGAACAAATTAAGTGGCTTGATGAGTTACCAAAAGAATATGCTTCATCAGAGTTTATTCGTCGTGGGTTTTGTGATAATTGTGGTTCAACACTTACCTATCGTCATATCAATCATCCAGAATATATAACGCTTTCTATTACCTCATTGGAAAACCCTGATTTGGCACATCCAAATTATCATATTTATACGGAATCATCGGTCACTTGGTTAGACATTAATGATGATTATCCACGTTTTCTACAAGGGAAAAAGTGAAAACCCAATACATTTTAAAATAGGTAAGATACAATCACTTTTTTTATTTGCCACCTTAAATGTATAATTTAAACAGCGAACCCTTCAAACTCGAACGCGATGTCGATGCCATTATCGTGCCTTCTGGTCAATCCATGAATTTACCTGCAGGAACCGTTGGCTATATTACCCAATCATTGGGCGGTAGCTTTACCGTGTTTATTGATGGCAGCATGTTTATGATTTTGGGGCACAACGCCGATGCGCTGGGCAAAGAGCCCTCGCCCATGCCTGTGCTAAAAGAAAATGCCAATTTAGATGACATGAAACAAGCGGTATGGAATCAGTTAAAAAATGTCTTTGATCCAGAAATCCCTGTTAGCATTGTTGAGTTGGGTTTGGTTTACGAATGCGATGTCATAGAAACTAACGGTAAATACGATGTCAAAATTGACATGACCCTAACAGCTCCAGGCTGTGGAATGGGCGATGTTATCGTCACCGATGCCAAAACAAAAATCCAACTCATCCCCAATATTGGTGAAGTGCAATGCAATATGGTCTTTGATCCACCTTGGGACAAGTCCATGATGAGTGAAGCCGCACAGTTGGAAACGGGAATGTTTTAGGTTAGCATGAAAAAAATAAAGTGGTTTTTTATAGAAACGATAATTTCATTACTGCAACTTATTGCCATTTTATTTATTTCAAACTATTTATCTCCTTACTTGATTACTGCTAAATACTATGATGGAAAATTTGAAAGTGTTACCTCACTATTTCCAGTTGCTATTTATTTTGAAAATAAACCTAAAATCATACGCTGGGATGAATACATTAAATCTCCGAAAAAATACAATCAAAAACTCATCAAATCTGAAATACAACATTATAAGCTAGATGATTATAATTCTTTTGATCTGTATAAAAAACCTAACAATGTTTATAATGTTAAATACAGTACAGATGAATACATATTTTGGTCTTCTTATTCCATTGAAGATGGGAAGTTGTTGCCTTTAAACTATAGATTAAATGGTCCGTTTGTCGCTTTTCCGCTTATAATTATATTGATAATTATTACCATTATTATAAATAAAAAAATTAAGAGGCATTTTTTTAAAAGCGCTACAAACTAAGCTACTTGACTAAATCACTGCTTGGTGGGCGGGGCCACACCCTACGGATTGAGTTTTAAAATAAATTCTGGTTAGGTTAAAAAAGAAAATGGTCATTGCGAGGAGCGAAGCGACGTGGCAATCTTTATGGTTCACGACAAAGCCAAGAGATTGCCGCGTCGTACCTCCTCGCAATGACAAAATTGAAGCAAGGGTCCACACGCAGGTGACCCACTACGGGAAGATTTTTTTATCTTATCAATAAAAAATCGGTGTCGCTTTGTTGTATCATTTTAACGGTAAAACTACCGAAGAAAAAACCGTGCAGCTTGCCGTGGGAAAAAGCGCCCATAACCGTGAGGTCGATGCTGTTTTCTTTTTGGTAGGCAGTTAATTGTTCGAGCGCATCGCCTTTTAGAGTTTTGGTGATTATTGTAGAGTTTGAAAGCTGTAAGGCTTCTTGGGCTTCTTCGACCAATTGTTTTGCCAGCTTCTCATCATCAGAGACACTAACAACATGCAACTCCAATGGCTCTTTACACAAAGTGTCTTGCGCTATCATTACCAGTGCGCGTTTTGCTGTTGGGCTGCCGTTGTAGGCGAATAAGACTTTTTTAGTTTGATGGTATTGTTTTTTGGCAATAAAAACAGGTTTGTCGGTGGCTTTTATGGCTTGTTCAAGGTGGTAGCCAAGCCCTTTATCGTCGTCTTTATGGTCTTTTCCTTTGGAGCCAAGCATGAGCAAAGCGGTTTCATTTGTTAAATCTTCCACAGCCTCTGGAAAGCTGCCATGACGCAGTTTTGCCACGACATTATCTAATCCTGCATCAAGAACTATTTGTTTCGCTTTATTAATCAGTTCCTTGCCTTTTGCCAGTAATATTTTTGATTCTTCACGCTCTTCTTCAGATAATTCTTCAAGCAATTCACGGCGAATATTGGGTGTTAGGTTGCCTTCGTGGTGTGGATTTTCAGTTTGGTGAGAATGCTCAATGGTGTGCAATAATTTTATTGGTAAATCGTTTGATTTGGATAACCAAATAGCGTATTGAACCAAAGAGTCACTAATGGCAGAACCATCTACTCCAACTAAAATGTATTTGTCACTCATATTTAATGTCCACCCATAAACTTTTCTATTTCTTCGGCATTGTCGTGCACTGCAAACTTATCCAGCATCGTTTCACTGGCACGATTTAATCCTATTATCTTCACATTGGCACCTTCTCGACGTAATTTAATCACCACCTTATCGAGAGCAGATACAGCGGTAATATCATAAAAATGCGCTCTCTTAACATTAATAACAATGTTTTCTAGGGCTTCTTTAAAGTCAAAATAACTAATAAATTTGTCTGAAGAATTAAAGAAAATTTGCCCAACCACATGATAGGTGCGTGTATCTGTTGCTTCGTCGTAATCGGATTTCACGTACATAAATTGTGAAAGCTTTTGTGCCAAGAATAACGAGCCAATCAAAATCCCAGTAAACACACCATATGCCAGATTGTGTGTCCAAACCACAACAATAACAGTGGCTATCATCACGGCACTGGCACTCTTGGGATTGGTTTTCAATTCCTTCACCGATGCCCAACTAAATGTTCCAATCGATACCATTATCATAACCGCAACCAAGGCTGCCATGGGTACAATTTTTAAAATATCACTCAAAAACACGACCAATATCAATAAAAATACTCCAGCAACCAAAGTGGATAATCGCCCACGCCCACCTGATTTTACATTAATAATGGATTGACCAATCATTGCGCAACCTGCCATACCGCCGATTAATCCTGAACCAATATTAGCCAACCCTTGTCCCTTACATTCACGCTTTTTATCACTGGGTGTATCGGTGAGTTCATCAATGACATTGGCTGTCATCAAAGATTCTAGCAAACCGACAATAGCAATAGAAACAGAGTATGGAAAAATGATTTTTAGTGTTTCAAAATTTAAAAGCACATCAGGCCATAAGAAAATAGGTAAGGTATCAGGCAAATTACCCATATCACTGACGGTATGAATATCAATACCCTGCCCAAAAAAGTAAACAATCAAAGTCAATGTAATAATGTTAACCAGTGGAGAAGGTAAAATTTTACCAACAATTGGAACGTAAGGAAACAAGTAAATAATGCCCAACCCTAGGGCAACAAGAGCATAAACCTGCCAAACCATATTTGTCAATTCAGGCAATTGCGCCATAAAAATCAATATCGCTAATGCATTTAAAAAACCAGTCATAACGGATTTTGAAACAAAGCTCATGAATTTATGTAAATTCAGGTAACCTGCGATTATTTGCAAAACCCCTGCCAAAACAGTTGCAGCAAGCAAATACTGCAAACCATAATCCTTTACAAGTGTCACCATTAATAGTGCCGTGGCAGCCGTGGCAGCCGAAATCATTCCTGCACGACCCCCAACAAAAGCAATCATCACGGCGATTGCAAAAGAAGCATACAAACCCACTTTTGGATCAACCCCTGCAATAACAGAAAATGCAATTGCCTCAGGAATAAGCGCCAATGCCACCACAATACCTGCTAGAATATCGCCTTTGATATTACCAAACCAGTCGCCTTTAGGAGAAAATAACATCACCAATTTCCAATTTATAAATAAAGGTGCGCTTTATAGCATAAATAACCAAAGCAGGATAGCTTAACACCTTTTAATCGGTTTAAAACCAACAATCGCGACCCAAATAGTTAATTGACTCATAAAATATTCGGGGTAAGATTAAAAAAGCACTTGACATACGACACAATTCGTACTACTGTGTCCATAAACCCAATTAAAGCTCGCAACTATTGAGCTTGATTATTTTTCATCTCCCTTGGATGCTTAGATTTTGTTAAGTTAAGTCTAAAACCACTCACACTTAATCAGGCTCAATATTTTTAATAATTTAATCCTATGTATGGTTTCTGCAATAATATTTTGCTAAATTAACTATTTTTTATTTTTTGTTCGACTTGTTATATTAACATCTGCTAATATTCATGAGTCCAAACCTTTAACTAGGACACTATCAAGTTTTGGTAGTTAGCACAATACCACAAGCTTTTAATTTAGATAACTTAAGAGAATTATTATGAGTGCCCAAGACATATTAAACTTAATTGAAGAAGAGAATATCGAATTTGTAGATTTGCGATTTTGTGATACCTTAGGAAAAGAACAACATGTTTCTATGCCTGTTAGTGCTGTTGATGAAGATTTATTCGAAGAAGGAAAAATGTTTGATGGCTCATCTATTGCTGGTTGGAAGACCATTAACGCATCGGACATGGTTTTGATGCCCGATACGGATACGGCATTTTTAGATCCATTTACATCCAGACCAACTTTGATTATTCGTTGTGACATTTTAGAGCCCAACACCATGCAAGGGTATAACCGTGATCCGCGTTCATTAGCCAAAAGAGCAGAGGCCTTTATTAAAACAAGTGGATTGGCTGATACTGCATTTTTTGGTCCTGAGCCTGAATTTTTTGTCTTTGATGGAGTGCGTTGGAAAACCGACATGCAAAATATGTCCTATCAAATCGACTCACAAGAAGGTGCATGGGATTCTTATGCCAGCACCGACAATAACTCGGGTCATCGCCCAGGAATCAAGGGTGGTTATTTTCCTGTTCCTCCCGTTGACTCATTAAATGAACTGCGTGCAACCATTTGTTCTGTTCTTGAGGGTATTGGTGTGCCTGTGGAAGTTCACCACCATGAAGTGGCAACAGCAGGGCAATGTGAAATTGGTGTAAAATTTAATACCTTGTTGAAAAAAGCCGATGAAACCTTAATGACTAAATACGTTATTCACAATGTAGCACACGAATACGGTCAAACTGCCACCTTCATGGCAAAACCTATTGTGGGAGATAACGGCAGTGGGCAACACGTTCATCAATCCTTAATGAAAGACGGCATTAACCTGTTTTCGGGTGAAGGTTATGGTGGTTTGTCAGAAACCGCACTTTATTATATCGGTGGCATTATAAAACACGCCCGTGCAATCAATGCTTTTTCCAATGCAGCAACCAACAGTTATAAACGACTTGTTCCTGGATTTGAAGCGCCAGTTATGTTGGCTTATTCTGCACGCAATCGTTCGGCATCCATTCGCATACCTTTTGTTGCCAACCCCAAAGGTCGTCGTATCGAAGTGCGCTTTGGTGACTCTATGGGCAATCCTTACTTAATGTTTGCAGCCATGTTAATGGCAGGGCTTGATGGAATTAAAAATAAAATTCACCCAGGCGAAGCAATGGATAAAGATTTATATGATTTGCCACCAGAAGAAGAAAAGGGCATTCCTACCGTTTGTCATTCACTTGATCAAGCACTAGAAGCATTAGACCAAGACCGCGAATTTTTGAAAGATGGTGGTGTGTTTGATGACGATACCATTGATGCTTATATTGAACTTAAGATGCAAGAAGTCACGCGTTTACGCATGACAACTCATCCGATTGAATTTGATATGTATTATTCTTTATAGATCCCAAGTCCCGATATAGAAATCACAATGAGAGCACAACCCATTAATGCACCTAAGAAATTGTCAAAAAGCTTAATCACCAATCAGGTGGATTTAGTTTTTGTCAATTCCTTATGCACATCAACTGCTTGCACTCTTTATTGCGATTCTATATCGGGATTTGGGTAAATTGAACGTAACGATTATTCACATTTGAAAAAAATGCCTGTTTGTAAAAACAGGCATTTTGGTTTAAAATCATAGCACTTATAAAAACTAGGAGAAATAATATGGGTATGATGTCAGAATTTAAAGATTTTGCCATGAAGGGCAATGTGATTGATATGGCAGTAGGTATTGTCATAGGCGGTGCATTTGGTAAAGTCGTTACGTCGTTTGTTAATGATATTATTATGCCACCAATTGGCATGATGATTGGCGGTGTTGATTTTTCTAAGCTTGGCTTAGTTCTTCAAGAAGCCACCGCTGATTCAGATGCTGTGACTTTAAGTTGGGGTAACTGGGTACAAACTTTGGTTAACTTTTTAATTATTGCTTTTTCAATTTTTATGGTTGTTAAAGCGATGAATAGTGCCAAGAAAAAGGAAGAAGAAGCGCCTGCTGCTCCTCCAGAGCCATCAAAAGAAGAAGTTTTATTAACTGAAATTCGAGATGCTTTAAGAAATAAATAGTTTCTCACAGCATCAAGTAATAAAATAAGCCTCATTATTAATGGGGCTTTTTTATGTCATTTGAAATAACACAAATACCAACAAAGAATAAAGCTAAGTTTTATGCTCTGTTACAAAAACAAGCTCAGGCATTATTAAGCACTGAAACCAACCTTATGGCAAACGCTGCCAATCTATCAAGCTTGCTATTTAATTCCTTAACTCAGGTTAATTGGGTTGGGTTTTATTTCAAAAGCGATAATGAGTTGATTTTGGGGCCTTTTCAAGGACAAGTCGCTTGCACACGAATACCCATAGGACAAGGCGTATGTGGAACGGCCTTTAGTGAGAACAAAACCGTTCGCGTTGCCGATGTGAATGCTTTTGCTGGGCATATTGCCTGTGATGCTGCCAGTGTTTCAGAAATTGTTATGCCTTTAACAATTAACAACAAAACAGTTGGTGTTTTGGATATTGATAGCCCAATTCCGAGTCGGTTTGATGAACAAGACCAGCAGCAACTTGAAGCCATTGCTCAAATATTTTGCCAGTCGGTAGCATTAAGTTGAACTTTTGGTCTTAAAATTTTAACCTTGTTTTATTATTAGTCGATTTTATTTTGCGTTAAGACTACACTTAAATCATCAAAACTAATGGTACAATAAAAAGCATGAACAAAAGAACTCAATTGCTCACCTGGCAACAACAGGGTCGTATTAAGGATATAGATAAAAGTCTTGAAGTCACACAGGCTAATATTGAACCCAAGACATGGTTCGACTTTATCAGCAAAAGCTTAATTATTTTAGGGTTTGTTTCACTGGCACTCGGTATTATATTCTTCTTTGCCTACAACTGGGATGAAATGACCAAAATGACAAAGTTCATATTGGTGCAAGCCTTATTAGGACTCAGTGCCGTGTTTTATACACAAACACAAAAACACTCACACACTTCAACCGGCATCCTGTTGTTTATGGCTTTACTTATTGGTGCTTTGCTAGCTCTATTTGGTCAAACTTACCAATCAGGTAAAGATCCGTGGCAATTATTTTTACTGTGGACTGTATTTGTTACTCCACTTGCGGTTGTTTCAAAAAACAGTGCTTTATGGATTTTGTGGTTGGCATTAATTAATTTAACTGTGTATTTATACATCGATATTTATCGTTGGTTTTCTGGTTTTTTGTTTTCTTTTAACGGCACTTCAGTGGTTTTTGCCCTTATCAATTCGCTGGCAGCCCTGTTGTTTTATTTTGCTCTCAAAACGCCTAAAAGCTTGTCTTTTTACGTTGCGATATTGAGTGCTTTCTTTGCTTTTACTTGGGTTGGCTTTTTTGCCATGTTTGATAGCAAATTTAGCCTTGCTTTTATTTTCTTATACCTGCTGTGGATGGCATTGAATTATTTTTTATTCAAAGTAAAAACGCTTGATGTTTTGGTTTTATCGGCTTGGTCATTATCAGCAATAGCTTTCATCATGTTTGCCCTCACGCGTTTATTTGCCGATGCCTTCAATGCCACTACCTTATTATTTTTCAGTATTGCATTAATTGCCATGACGGCATTTGCCAGTAAGTGGCTTATGCAATTGCTCAAGCAATCGCATGGAGAGTTGTCATGAAAGAAATTAAAAAATTATGGCAACAATTGAGCCAAGCCAATCTTGTTGACGGTGATTTTTCTGAAACTTTAGAACTTGAAAAACCTTGGTTCTTGCGTTTATTGCAAGGGGTAGCGGGTTGGTTTGCAGGTTTTTTGATGTTAGGCTTCTTTGCCCTCATGTTTTCGGAATTATTTAACAAAGACTCTCGATCAGCGTTAATGGTAGTAGGTGTTTTATGTTCGGTAGCTGCGTATTTAATTTTTAAAAGTAAGAACAATGACTTTCTGAATCAACTGGCAATGGCATTAAGTTTAGCTGGACAAATAATGTTTGCTTTTGCTGTATTTGAGAGTATTTTTCGTATAAGCAGTTCTGGTCTTTTTATTTTGGCAACATACCAAATGGTCTTGGTGTTTTTATTACCAAACTACATGCATAGATTATTAACCGCTGGCTTTGCCTTAATCGCATTTGTCACTGGCTTGCACGAATTGGGATTGGCAGGAATAGGTTCTTCAGTGAGTGCTGTGGCTTTAAGCTTAATCTGGCTTAAAGATACAAAATGGGGGAAATATCAGCAACTTTGGGAGCCAATTGGTTATGGAATTTCTATTTCTTTGGTATATAGCCAAGTTTTTTTACTGAGTCAACGTTACATGTTTAGTTATAAATACATTGAAGACGAAAGTTGGCTGCTGACTCATGCCACCTTAATCAGCAGTTTGCTGGTATCTTTGGTGTTTATTAACCTCGTTTGGGTCACGCTTAAAGAGTTTAAGGTGCCATTAAAGTCAAAAGAAACAGTATTAGCACTGGTGTTTTGCTGCGTTGTTGTTGCCATGAGCTTTTACATTATTGGCATGAGTACAGGGTTGCTGCTTATGCTATTGGGATTTATCCGTAACCGTAAAGTCTTGATAGCGATAGGTGTTTTTTCTGCCTTGGGTTTTATCTCCTGGTATTATTATAACCTGCAGGTGACTTTATTGGTAAAATCTGTGTTACTAATGGCTGTTGGTGTCGCCATGTTCGCCGCTTATGCGTTGTTTAATCACCTTTATTCGCCCAAGAAAAGTACTAAAGAATCCTCTTTTAAATTTTCTCAACCAACAACAAGCCAATGGGTGGTTGTAGCAACAGTTGTGTTAATACTTGGTGCGGTCACAGTTAATATTAACAAAAAAGAAGACTTGATTGCACACGGAGATAAATTGTTGTTTCCATTAGCCCCTGTTGACCCACGTTCACTTATGCAAGGCGACTACATGCGGTTGCGTTTTGATTTAGCCAACAAAATTTCAACAAAACTAAGGCAAATCAATGAACAAAACACCATTGAACAGTCTACTGGGTTTGCTGTTATTGAAAAAAATGAAAACAATGTGGTTCAATTTATTGATTTATATCACAACCAAGGGATTAGCAAAAAACAAATCCTGATTCCCTATAAAAAGCGGAACTTTCAGGTAGGCTTTACCACCGATGCTTTTTACTTCCAAGAAGGCAAGCGAAACCACTACCAACAAGCCCGCTTTGGTGAGTTTCGTTACAAAAATGGCGAAATGTTATTGGTTAATATGGTGGATAAAGACTTTAAAGTTTTATAGAGAACTGTCGCTTATTCTGGTTTAACATGCCGCCCAACCAACAGTGGTATGGCTTTATTTAACCAATATTCTGGACTGATTGCACCGCTTGACATACCGCCGTGTTTAAATCGATTCACAACAAAAGGCTTGTTGTCGTGAATCGAGTGCCCCGTTACTTCTTGGTAAGTGCTTTTTATTAACTTTTGTAAATCCTTAGCACTTGCAGGCATTTCAACCACCTCTAATTGATCCTTCATCTCACGCCAAAGATAAGGATCGCCCCTAAGCCCCCATTGAACGGGTTCATCAATAAATATTTCAGACACTTTCATTTTTTATAACAGACCTTTTGTATTACTTGCTTTTAAACTTAAACCCATTCTCGTGGTTTTAAATAGTCGTATAACTTTGCCTCTTGAGAGTCCTTTTCGGGTTGGTAGTTGTAGCGGAAAGAGACCTCTGGAGGCATGGACATTAAGATGGATTCGGTGCGTCCGCCGGATTGCAGACCGAACAATGTGCCGCGGTCATAGACTAAATTAAATTCCACATAGCGTCCACGGCGGTATTTTTGGAAGTCTTTATGTTTTTGTTGAAAAGGCGTGTTTAGGCGTTTTTGAACGATGGGAATATAGGCATCGACAAAGGCATTGCCGATGGCTTGAATAAAGGCAAAAGATTTTTCAAACCCCCACTGGTTTAAATCATCAAAAAACAAACCACCGACCCCACGCGTTTCTTTGCGGTGTTTGAGGTAAAAGTATTCGTCACACCACGCCTTAAATTTTGGGTAAACTTCTTGCCCAAAGGGTTCGCACGTGGATTTGGCTGTTTTATGCCAATGAACAATGTCTTCATCAAACGGGTAGTAAGGGGTTAAATCAAAACCACCACCGAACCACCATTTGTTGTCCTTTTTCCCTGTGGTGCGAAACACGCGAACATTGGCGTGCGAGGTTGGAATAAAGGGATTGTCAGGATGAATAACGAGTGAAACACCGCTGGCTTCAAAACCAGCACCCGCCAAATCAGGACGTTTAGCCGTTGCAGACCCGGGCATTTTATCACCCAAAACATGGGAAAAATTTACACCAGCAGATTCAAAAACCTCTCCGCGTAACACTCGCGTTCTTCCACCGCCGCCATTGGCGTGTTGCCAAGCATCTTGTTGGAATATTTGTTTTGGCTCTATGGTTTCTAAATGGGCACAAATGTCATTTTGCAAACCTTTTAAATAGGCAATGACTTGTTGAAACTGTTTATCATTCATCTTGTTCAATTGTGTTGTTATCAATTAATGCTATTTGACTGCTTTGACCTGTGGCTTGTTTGTAAGCTTGCAGTGCATTGTCAGTTTCACCAACCGCTTCAAAATATTGTGCCATAAGTTTATAGGTCTCGGGTTCTGGATTCAGTTCTAAACTTTTTTGCAAGTAAGATTGTGCCTTGCCCCATAGCTTATGGTCAAGACAAAGCTTGCCAAGTATTTTTAATAATTCAGCGTTCTCAGGGTTCTTTTTCAACCATTTTTCAGCTATTTTTATTTTGTTTTCATTGCTTATGTTGAGTTGCCCCCACACTTTGAGTAACGGTGTGGACAAATTTTTGGACAACAACTTTTCACTCATTGATGCCACTTCATCATACATGCCTAGTTTTAGACCATTTTCGGCATAAGCATGAATGTAGCTTAGGTCTTGCTTTTGTTGTTTGCTTAATGAATCCCATGTGGCTTGCAGTTGCTCTTGATTTTGGGCAAAATTCAGTTGCTGAGAAATGGAATGGTGGGTCAGTTGAATTGCTTTATCCTCAGGAAGAACAGCCAATTTTTGTACCTTGGGTAAAATATCGCGCAATTGCTGCCATTGCCCTGCATTTTGACTGGCTTGAGTCATTAGGTGCAATGCTCTTGGATTGTTTGGGTAGCTTTGCAGGATGCGTTGGAGCAAATTGATGGCTTTTTCATTTTCTCCTATTTTTACCCACAACTCACAACGCGTTAAGTCAACGGTTAATGGATTGTCCGTATTGAGCTCTGCTTCATCCAAATAGCTAAAGGCTTGATCTAATTTATTTTGTGCCACCGCCGCACGTGCTGCTGCCATGTAACTCAGCTCGGGTGTTGGGCTGTTTTTTGCCGAACGAACCAGAAGTTTTTCTGCCACTTGCCACTTGCCTTCTGATAATGCCAGCAAGCCTTTAGCAAAGGCTTTTCGTGAACGGTTTGAGGTGAATTTGCGCTTGGTTTTTTGTGGAAGGCGAATAATAAAAATCACCAACCAAAGAGCAATAATTAATGCCAGAATTAAAAAAGCAGCGGTTAATACTTTAAGCTCAATTTCATAGCCTGCAAATTCAATAGAAATAATCCCAGGGTGTTTCATTAACCAAGGCGTAACAAAAGCCGTTGCCAGTGCTAAAGAAAGGATAAAAACAATGTTGAGTATTTTTTTCATGGGTTATTTAATCCCGAATTTTCCATCAACTTCCGTTTTTTGCGTTGATTTTGGTGTTGATGGAGCAATATTTTGCGTCTTTAATGCGTTCAGTTGCTTAACAATGTTTTGCGCATGGGTTGGGTATTGATTTAATAAGCGTGTTGTCAGTTTTTCAATTGTTGACTGCCATTGGTGTTGGTTGCCAGTTTCCAGTGCCAATTGCACTAAATCAAACTGCTTAAGCACGGCATACAAAGGAGTTACCGATTGTTTGTTTGCTTGTTTTTTTTCTATCTTTTTTACCACAATCAGTTTTTCATACCACGCGCCTTCTTTTTTTGGTTCTTGTTTCGTTTCTTTAACAGGCACAGCTTCTGGTTTTAGTTGTGAGGCTTGGATAGCCAACTGTATTAATTGCTCTTTGATTTTAGGGCGCTTATTGGTTTGTGCTTGAAGCGGTTGCTGGTTTTGCTTGGTGCTGCGTGTTTGTAATTCAGTAAATTTTGCAGAGAGTTGTTGGTTTTGTGCAGTCAAATCATCAACTCGTGTACTTAAGTGTTCAATCAGGCTTTGTTGATTACTTATTTTTTGTTCCAGTGTTTCAAGTTTAATCTTTTCCACAACAACAGCAGGTTTTGCCTCTTCAACATTAACTTCCGTTTGGTTTAAGGTTTGCTCTAATTTTTTTGCCGATTCTGCCGATGTGGTTTGTTCTTTTATTGAAGGCATGACTTCTGATTTTGTTTCTACGGCTTCTTTTGCGTCATTTCCCTTCGTAACTGCTTGCGAAGTTTTCGATTCCAGCGTTTTATCAACAAGGCCTTGAGCGGATGATTGGGTTTCTTCAAAATTGTCAGAAGCAATAAGGGCATCTTTTTGAGCTAAAAGTGTGCTGGAAAATACCAACAACAAACATAACAAAATGGTGTGGCGTTGCGATTTAAATGCAACAAAAGAATAAAAACTCTTTTGAATAACGGTCGTTTCTCTTATAGTCATAATACTAGATAAGTGATAAATAATTGTATTATACCTTAAACCATGAACAAGACCTTAGAAAAAGATAAAAATCAGATTGCTGATTTGTTAAAAAATGCAACAAACCAAGCACAAAGACATAGAAAAATTAAACAACAAAGGCGTTGAGTTAGTCTTTGGGCAAATGGTAAAATTAGTTCAATTAGTCAACTAGAGCAGCAAATGTCAGAACAAAAATTCATCACACCACCAAAAGAAGTGGCACTTAAAACAACGGCAGGATTTTTTGCTTTTGGTTTCGGCTCTGGCTTAGCGCCTTTTGCACCAGGTACATTTGGCACAATAGCAGCCATTCCATTCTATTTGGTTTTGAAAGAATTTTCATGGCCGATGTATGCGTGGCTAGTTTTTATCGCCTTTGTTGTTGGTGTAAAATTGTGTAATGTCACCGGTGGACGATTGGGTGTGCATGATTATGGCGGCATTGTTTGGGATGAGTTTGTTGGTTTGTGGATTACCCTATTCTTAATTCCTTTTTCATGGCAAAATCTGGTGCTCGGTTTTATAGCCTTTCGATTTTTTGATATTATTAAGCCCTTTCCTATTGGTTGGTTAGACAAGCGTGTCTCGGGTGGATTTGGCGTTATGATTGATGATGTTTTAGCTGGCGTTTACGGCATGCTTGTTATGTTGCTTGCAGATAAATACCTGCCGCATTATTTTTAAAGCTTTAACACATAAACCCACAAAGGCAAGGTAATAAAAGAAAACAAAATGCCATAAGCAATCATCGCCGAAACCAAACGCGGTGAAAGGTTTGCCATAATGGCTAAAGCACCTGCTGAAATCATGGGTGGCATTGCCGCTTCAAAAACAGTCACCTTATAAATTTCTGCATCCCAGCCTAGGGACAAAAAGGCAAGAAAGGCAATCAATGGAGCAACAACCATTTTTACCGACAAGCCAACGACAAAGGAACGAATTTTACTAAATTCAACACGCAACACCAATTGAAAGCCAACAGCTACCATAACAACTGGAATTAGTGTTTTGGCAATTGGTGATAAGACATTAAAATAGCTTTGGGGCAAATCAACTTTGTAAAGACATAAAGCGGCAACAAAACTAATAAAAGGAGGAAAAGAAATAATTTTTTTAATTATACCCGATGAAGTTATTTTTTCAGAATCTTCTGAGTAGATAGCCAACACAATAGAACCATAAATAGCCAGAGCAAAAAACGAACCAAACTGATCGTACATAACGGCATAACCTACCGCCTGCTTGCCAAAAAATGCCTCAACCATGGGAATCCCTAAAAAAGAAGTGTTGCCAAGCGGCGCAATAAGCAATAAAGCCCCAATGGTTTCCCTATCCCATTTAAACAATTTGGCAAAGGCTAAAACAATAGCAACGGATACCAACAGCATAATCCAAGGAGTCACTGCAGTGACTAATAAACGGGATGAAAATTCAAGTGAGGGAACATTAACCAAAACCAAAGCTGGCAATGAAACATAAATAACAAAAAGGTTAAGCACTTGAGCGGTATTTTCGGGGAATTTTTTAGTCGCCTTAAGCCCAAAGCCTAAAACAATTAAACACATAATAATAATAAAATTTTCCACAAATACCCGTTAAATTAAAAGAAAGGGCATTTTACTGAATAATTACTGAATAAAGAACCTATAATCCCTTTGGAATTAAACTTTGTTTACAAAGTGGTCTTAAAAAGGGCTTAAAATTATGTTAGGATAGTGTTTTTTAAACAAATGAGGAAAATCTTATGAGCGGAATTATGGACATGATAACCCAACAATTGGGTGGCAGTATGATGCAACAAATGGCACAAAAAGTGGGCGGTAACAGCGAAGGCGTACAACGCGCAACAGCGGCAGCTATCCCAATGATTTTGGCGGCGATAAAACGCAATGCAGGATCAAGACAAGGGGCAGAGTCATTAGCTAACGCATTAAACAAACACTCAGATGGTGGCATGTTAGGTGGATTGGGAAGTTTGCTTGGTGGCGGAAGCGGCAGTGCTTCTATGATGCAAGAAGGAGGTAAAATTTTAGGTCATGTTTTTGGTGGAAAACAAAATAATATGGCACAACAACTCGGTCGTGCCACAGGTATTGGCGGAAAAGGCGCGGGCGACTTAATGTCAATGCTAGCTCCGATGGTTATGGGCGCACTTGGCAAAGCAAAAGCGCAAGGCAATATGGGCGTGAGTGGTTTACAAGACCTACTTAATCAAGAACACCAAACCATTCAAAAACGTCAACCAAAACAGTTGGGAATGATTGAAGGTTTACTTGATGCTGACGGCGATGGCGATGTGGACTTAAGTGATATTTTGAAAAAAGGCTCTGGTTTATTGGGTGGTTTTTTTAGGCGTTAAAACTTTATAAAAGTAAACATTAAGTAAATATTTAGTCAAAAAGCCCGCTTTTTTGTGGGCTTTTTTTATTCCCAAACAAGCCATTGCGCTCATTAATTCTTTCAATTTTATGGTAAACTTAGGGGCAATTTAAATGGCTAACAATTTTTGAAAACTCTTTGCACTAAAACACTTTCTCAAATTCAAAAAAATCAACTACTCGACTTATGGCATGATCAATACCCTGAAACTTTAGCCTATAAAAACAGGCAATCATTTGAAGATTATTTGATTAGTCTTAAGAGCCCACAACACACTTTGGTTGTAGATGAAAATGGCGGAATAAAAGGCTGGCTGCTAAAAATGATACGGGATAAAAGTGACTGGATTGCAATTGTTTTAGATAAATCAATACAATTTCAAGGTTATGGCTCCAAATTGTTGGATAAGGTGAAAGCCGAAAGTGATGAAATTAATGCCTGGGTTGTTGATCATGATAATTATAAAAAAGCTGATGGCAGCACCTACCCATCACCTTTAAACTTTTATATTAAAAATGGATTTAGGGTAGTTCCTGAGGAGCGTTTAGATAAAACCAAAATAACAGCAGTAAAAATACAATGGCAAAAAAACTAAAAACAGCGGTATTTTTCATATTTGTGCTTTTGTTTTCGCTTTCATGCCACAACTCTATTCAAAAAAAACAGATTAATGCAATGGTTACTTTGAGTGGCAGGGTTCAACCACTTTCTGAGGTTTATCCTATTATTGATAAAGCCATTAAAGAAATCAACACCTCACAAAAGTACGATAATTTAATTCTATTTGTACATGGACGAGGCAAACACCCAGAAAAAGCCTTCAACAAACACCTTCTTGCCGATTTAGAAAAAGATTATTCGGCAAAAGTCATTATGTTTCATTGGCCTTCATGGGAGGGACGTTTTGCATTCCCCACACAAAAAGCACGAGACTCAGCCACAGATTTTTTACGTGTTTTACAAGCATTGAATCAATATAAGCAAGGCAATAAAAACAAAATTAAGGGCATTAAATTTACTTTACTAACCAATAGTATGGGCAGTATCGTGTTAGAACAGTCGATGAAAAATTATGATAAACACTTTGGTTCTATTTTTGACACGCTAGTAATAAGCGCTCCAGCCTCTTCGGCGAAGAATCATAAAAAATGGGTTGAAAAAATTAATTTTTCAGACAGTATTTACATTACCATTAATCAACAGGATAAATTGCTTGGAAAACTTGGGATAAAATTAATCGGTAAGAGGTTGGGCAAAGGGTTAAAGAGCTTTTTTGGCAATAATTTTAAAAAAGCAGACAATGCACAGTATATTGATTTAACTGATTCTCAATTAGCACACCGTTATTATTTGCATCGGGATTTAATTAATAAGCCGGTGGCGTTGATGTTTTATAATAAAGTTCTCAATGGACTTACCTATAAAAAATAAACTGCTATAATCCACCGCTTTGATTTTAATAAAACACCTATGCTCAACCCCCAACAACAATCTGCCGTAACCTATTGTGATGGTGCCCTATTGGTTCTGGCTGGCGCAGGTTGTGGTAAAACTCGCGTAATTACCGAAAAAATTGCTTATTTAATCAAAAGCCTAAAAGCCACACACCACGATATTTTTGCCATTACCTTTACCAATAAAGCCGCCAAAGAAATGGCACAGCGCGCGGTTAAAATGGTTAGTTTGCCTGAAGTTGAAGGAAAACGTGAGCGCCTTAACATTTCAACTTTTCACTCACTTGGTATGCGCATCATACGCGAAGAAATTAAACACACGCCTTACCGATTTGGTTTTAGTATTTTTGATTCGTCAGAAACACATAATATCGTTAAAGACTTATTGCCAAAAGGCTCAAACCGAGAGCAAATCAACCAAGTACAATGGCAAATATCGGCTTGGAAAAATGAAGGAAAAAGAGCGGATGAACTCGACACTCAATTTCAACTGGCGCAAGTGGTTTATAATCAGTACCAACAACGGTTAGTAGATTTTAACGCGTTAGATTTTGATGATTTAATTCTGCAAACACTCAATTTACTCGAAACCAACCATGAAGTATTGTTACGCTGGCAAGAAAAAATGAAGTTTGTTTTGGTGGACGAATACCAAGACACTAACGGTTCGCAATACCGTTTATTAAAAATGTTAGTGGGTAAACACCGCAATATAATTTGCGTAGGTGACGATGATCAATCCATTTACGGTTGGCGTGGTGCACAAGCTGAAAATTTAGCCATTTTAAAACACGATTTTCCTGAGCTTAAGGTAGTCAAACTGGAACAAAATTACCGCTCAACCCAAACCATTTTGGGTGCAGCGCATGATGTTATTAAACACAACCCACACGAATTTGACAAAAAACTGTGGAGTGATTTAGGTGCAGGTGATTTAATCAAAATCATGAAGTTTGACTCACCCGAAGCCGAAGCACAGCAACTGTGTGCAGAAATCAGCTACCAACGTGTTTTGAAGAAAAAAAGCTACAGCGATTACGCTGTATTGTATCGCTCGAACCACCAAGCCAAATTGGTCGAGCAGGTTTTTCGCAGCAAAGACATACCTTATGTCATGAGTGGTGGGCGCTCCTTTTTTGACTTTAATGAAATCAAGGATTTAATGGCTTATATTCGTTTGTTGTGTAACCCCAAAGACAATTCTGCTTTTTTGCGCATCGTCAATGTACCGCGTCGAGGTATAGGTTCGAGCTCTCTGGCAAAACTGGCACAAGTGGCAGAATCTAAACACATCAGTTATTTTAAAGCCGCAGGTAATGATGAAGTTTTATCCCTATTGCCCAAAAGAACCGCACAAAAGCTTAAAGAATTTCAATTCAATATAACCAAGTTACAACACCAAGTTTTGGCGGATTACAATGCCGATAAAATAGTAGACACTTTAGTTCATGACATTGATTATATTGCCTGGATAGCGCAAACTTCAAAAGATAAAATTAGCAAACATAACCGCACAAAGTTAGTTTATGATTTTCAAAAATGGATTCGCGGCTTTACCGAAAAAAAGAACATGGGCTTAATTGATGTCGCGGCACAAATCACACTGCAAACCAACATGGAAGACAAAGCCAATGAAGATGCTGTGCAAATGATGACTTTGCATGCTGCCAAAGGCTTGGAGTTCACCCACGTGTATATGGTTGGCGTAGAAGAAGGCATCTTGCCGCATCGCAATTCTATCGAAGAAGAAACCATTGAAGAAGAAAGGCGTTTAATGTACGTAGGCATGACCCGTGCGATGCGTAATTTAAACATCTCTTATGTAAAAAAACGCAAAAGTCGTTTTGGTCAAGAAGATGAATGCGAAACAGGCCCAAGTCGTTTCATAGATGAATTACCACAGAAGTATATCAGTGGCTATGGCATTGAACAAAAAGAATCAGAAGCCGATAAAAAGAAGAAAAAACTCAGCCATTTGGCGGCTTTAAAAGCGATGTTAGATTGAATCTTATTAGAAGCATAGTCTTTGTTTTTTCAAACTTAAGAATTTAACCAAATAACTGTAGTAATCCGCATCCTTTGACATCCATCAACAACTCATCCATAAAGCACGATACTCCGCTCTTATTACATCAATAAAATGTTATAATAATGTAAGAAAAGAATTGTCTTTTCTAAAAGAAAGAGGATTGTTGAATGAAAGAATGTAGAAAAAGTAAACCAAAGTCACTTTTATACTTATGTTTAATTGCCTTTATATTTAATTCGCAATTAATACTGGCTCAAGGGCTTCAATCGAAAGTTCTTTTTGAGGGTGAATTGGGCGATCAATGGCTCGAACTAGCAACCTCTGGAGGAGATTTTGCTAAATTTGTTCAGATAAAAGAACAAAAAATGGTGGTAGATGTGCCTGCGGGAAATGCGAGAGGAAAAACTGGCATAAGATCTGCTAATGCCTTGTTTAAGATTCCTAACGAAAGTGAGAACACAGCAATAAAATTATCATTTACAGTTGATTCTGAACAATCAACAGACTTTGTTTTTGCTATTATTCCATCAAACTGGGATGGAAAATTAGAATGGCGCTCTCATTTGATTCGCCTACAAGTCAATAAGAACGATGATAATACAGCCACTTTGTCTTTAAGAATAAAAACAACAGAATTAATGAAAACAGCTGTTGATTTAAAACAAATTCAACAGCTTAATCTCATCATTCGTTCTGATAAAATTGTAACAGTAACCGATAAAAATAATAATTTTTTGCTTCAAGCATTGATGGGTGATAATGCCAGAATATATCCTGATGGCTACAAAATCAGTGTATTGACATATGCCAAAGAAAAAAACTTACCAGCTAAATTAACGCTAAAGAAAATTAGCTTAGAAGAGGTTAAATATAATAAAGAAACAGAGACTTCACTGGTTTCCAATAAAGAAGGCAAGACGGTGTTATTCAATGGTCACTTACTTGGACATCGCTGGAAAAAATACCAAGAAGCAGATGCCGATTATGATGAAGCAACTAAGTTTACTAGAGAAGCGATGTTTGTAGACGTGCCAAAGAATTCAAAACTTGCCAACATTGGCATTCAATCCAATGGACCTGTTATTTGGCTTGATCAGTTTGGAGAAGGCTCAAAAAGAGAAGTTGTTTTTGATTTTTTACCTGCGCAAACAACAGGTTTTGCCATAGCCCTTTCAAACAGTGGCAATCACTTTATTGTTAAATGGGTGAAAGACTCATCCACTGACACGGGTTTGCTACAAATTTATTTAAGTCAAAACCTTGGCTTAATAGGCAATTGGCACTCTTCTTATAAACCTGTTTGGGAACAAAAAGTAACAGCACAACCACCCAGTCAACTAATTTTGACATTAACTCCTAAAGGGGTATCAATTTCGGGAAACAATTTACCAGAGCACCTCCAAGTTTGGGAGTTTCTTAAAGCCAATGCAGGGTATGAGATATACGCCTATAGCTTTCCACTTTCTCCAGATCAAGCCGTAAAATTGGCTTTAAAACAAATAAGTTTAAATACAATAAAACTTGTACCCTTACCAAAGTTACAAGCAAATCAAACTATTGAACCGTTGCCTACCAAAATATTTTTTGATGGCTCAAAAGTACAAGATTGGACACTTACACCATGGGCCATTTACAAAAAACCGGTCGATTCCTGTCATTTAGATACAAAGGGTTTTTCTGTTTTTGATGTACCTCCAGACACCCCTTTAGATGGTTGTGATATACATACAACAGAACCTCTTTTTACCCTTGATGAAAGAATAGAAAAGACAAATTATACAGTAATTGCTGAGTTTGATGCCAAAACAACTAAAAATTTCCAAGTTGTCCTAACGCCCCACAGCAGAAACAAATGGAATAAATATTACGAAGCCTGTTATATTCAATTATTTCAAAACAAGCAATCCAAAAATATATTTAGTCTCAATTGTGGCGGCAACAAAAGATATTGGCACCGCCAAGTGTCTGAGCAGTGGCTGAATTCACAATGGGACGGAAAGCTTTCTATAACTATTGAACAAGAGTGGTTAATCGCACAACTAGGCAATGGTCAGAGCATTCGTATTGCACATAAATCACCGTCTAATATATATACCTACATTGTTGCTCTTGATTACCACTATAAATACACCAACACAGCTTTTAGGCTAAAAAAATTAACAGGACAATGGCAAGCACCTGAAGGAATGAAGTCCGTAGAGCGTTGGTTCTTTATAGACAAGTCGGATTTTAATCCAGAGCAGTTTATTAAAGACTTGGCTAGTGATCTACCGTATCCGAGTGCGCCAGTGTTTGCAGGAGAAGAGAATGAACAATAAAACAACAATGACAATCTGCTTGGGTTTAATTATTTTAATCCAGCAGACATCTTTTGCCAGGAGTTGGACTGACTTTGTAAAAGATAAGGGCATGAAACCAGTAGATTCAGACAGAATTTCAGAAATTTTTGATTCTAAAAAACAACCCTTTAAAGACCTTGTTAGCCATTGGCAACAAAAAGAGGTTCAGGAAAAACAAATTGAAGAATATGAAAAATATGGAATAAGTAAATCTTTAGCGACTAGGGCTGTTAATGAAAGACTCAAACTAGCACAAGAAGTAATAAACAATAATTTTGATAATAGAAATATTTCACCAAGGATTGATAACTTAGATAATAGAGTGGCAACAATGAACCATATTGCTGCTTTAGGGTATGAGCGTTTTAAGAAGCTTGTTGATAAATATGAAATGGATATAAGCGATGATTTATACCAATGCCTTTGTTCATCAAAAGGTATTATGGGCACAGGACTTAAGTATAGCCCCGTGCCAGATAAGAACTGTGATAACACTAACCCATGTAAGGGTGGTAACTGGGGTTGTGTTTCTACTGATATACCAAAGGAAGCAGACTCCTGGATTGCATGTGCCAAAAAATATAAGTTAGCAGATGGTGGAAATCTTTTTCAAAAGTTTGATGAGCATGTTAATACCAGCAAAAAATTTAACCAAGATGAATTAGCACGAAACTTATTTGAACGCACATTAAAATTTAAAAAGCTCTGCTTGCCTACAATGGATGCTCAAAACATTGATGATATTCAAAATATTTTTAAAAGCAGTATCACAAAGAAAGCCATAGATATTTCTGAATCTTCTGAAAACGTTTGTGACGAAGCTATAGCTGTTTCCTTATACCTTAATAGTGAAAAAAGAATGACTAATTCAGAAGCTGTCATTGAAGGGTTATTAATTTTCGCACTTCCTAACACGGCTGACATATCTGATTTTGGCACTAAAAAATTACTTTTAGAAGGAAGTTTAAAAAAGATTCTAGGTAAAAATTTACCAATAATCAGCAATGTAATGAACTTATCAAGCACATATGATTTGATAAAAAGGGGTTATGATGAAGAAAAAGCTGATTCACAATACAAAGAGGCCTTTAAGCTCTTTCAAGACAGCAAAACAATGACTCGAGAAGACCTGATTAATTATGAACAAATTTTAAAGAAAAAAACAGACACGCTCAAGAATTTAATTGCCACAAGTGAAAGTAGATATATCGAACAATTTGAACTGGCCGCGGCCAGGGTTAAAGAAAAAATTGATATTCACATGTATATTCATAAAGTTAATTATGACCAAGAAACAATAAATGCGCTTTTGAGAAAATTTTCAAAAGAACAAGAAAAGATAAAACATGAATACGAAAACAAAAAAGCAGAAATGTTAGAGCAATACACTGAATTAAGTCTTTATAAAAAAATAATCTCAGACTATAGAAAACCGCTTAAAGAAAAAGGTTGTGATGAATTCATTAAAGACAGAATAAAGCAATGCAAAGAAGAACTTATCCGCAAATCAAGAGAACTCAAACTGGAGCAAGGGTAAAATGAAAAAATTGGATACACTACCTCTAGTTTGGAGTATAAATATCTCCATACTAAAAAACCCACTGCTCTGGTTTCAGCTTTCAATGGTGGCATTTGTTATCTTTTTACATACCGTCCATAAAAGTGTGTCCCAAGGTGTAAGCACCTAATTTGAGTTACAATGTTTTTGCCGAACATAAAACCAAAAAAAGGTACTCACATGAATGAATTTAAATTAAACAAGCCCCAATTACAAGCAGCATTAAACAATTTAGTAGAAGAAAAATCAGGACTCAATACTTTGATGGAAATAACCCTCAATGCATTTATGAAAGCAGAGCGAGATCAATTTCTACCAGAATCAGTAAATAACAAAGTCAATGGTTTAGGCATAAGTGAATCATTGGCATTGCGAATACCTCGCGATAGATTAAGCCAATTCAAGCCACTAATTCTTGAAATTATGCGTGAATCAAATGATCAATTGGAAGAGCTGTGTT